>Ga0335070_10001916_pt1 | contig 24155 bp, 21 predicted proteins | sample Lox_Sample_13_FD_206722 | JGI IMG/M metagenome (GOLD analysis project Ga0335070, IMG submission 206722) | Soil microbial communities from Loxahatchee National Wildlife Refuge, Florida, United States - Lox_Sample_1.3 | ecosystem: Environmental > Terrestrial > Soil > Wetlands | place: USA...
AATCAACGGTGCGCGGTAAAAAGTATGCTCCAATTATCGACAAAAATCCAAGAAGAAAGATCGAAGAATTGAAGATCACTGAGGAAGGTCCAACGCCAAGATCGCTAATGTAATTGCTAGACACACTATAGCTAGGATACAGCGCTTCCGCAACGATAAGACCTAGAACAACTTGTGTGCTCGCGATGAAAAAGAGAATCCCCGCCGTTTTTCCATTGGGACGTACCATACGTTTGTCATGTTGCTCATGGACATATATAACTTGCGAAACTCGCTTTTTAGCCTCCTCGTTAACAGATATGATATAGAAAAATGGGGGGGTTACAACCAACACACCAGCCGCTACAAGACCCCTGATTTGTGCCTTCAGCAACTCAACAAACACTTTTGAACAAAGCAAAATCTATATTGATAGAAGAATCAAAATGAAACGTGTGAATGTGAAAAAATGGAAAACCCCGACGACTATGTGCTACAAGTGTCAAATCTAGGCGTCAAGCTTCAAAACCAGACCATTTTGGAAAACGTGAATTTCAAGCTAAAAAAAGGAACAGTCCTTGCCGTCGTAGGACCCAACGGTGCGGGAAAAACCGTACTCTTCAAAGCCCTACTAGGTCTAATACCATACACAGGAAAATCACGTGGGCACCAAAAGTAAGAATAGGCTACGTCCCACAAAACATCGCAGTAGACGACATCCCCGTATCCGTAAAAGAATTCCTATCCTTCGAACACCACGTAAACATGAAAGATTCCCTCAGCCCAGTAAAACTCGAAAACAGCAACGTAGCAAGCAAAACTCTCGGCGTCTTATCAGGAGGTCAACTCCGCAGAGTACTAATCGCATGGGCATTAAATGACAAGCCAAACGTCCTATTATTCGATGAAGCAACAACAGGAGTTGACCATGACAGCGAAGAACCCATATTCGTAATGCTCAACGAATTGAAAAAGAAAAACCAGATAACCGTGCTCCTAATCACTCATGACGTGCACATAATCAGAGAATACTCCGACTACTTCCTTGCATTAAACAAATGTGTCACGTTTTTTGGCGAATCAAAGGAAATAATGAATCCGCAAGTGCAGAACATAATCTACGGCGAAACCGTGTGCGCTGGAACACCAGACGAAAACAGGTGACAACACAACGGAAGAGACATTAGCACTCAGCCTGTTAATAGGAGGCTTCGTAGGCGTCTCAGCAGGCTACCTAGGCTCACTGATGGTCCTTAAGAAAATGGCACTCGTAGGCGACGCCCTCTCACACGTAGCACTACCAGGACTCGCACTGGGAATCCTGTTCAACTTCAACCCTTTTCTAGGAGCTTTTGCCTTCCTATTCAGCTCAGCCGTAATCATTTGGCACCTATATGGATAGGCAAGGTACAGACAGTTATTAAGTACGGGCAAGGAGAAAACACCAGTTAAGGGAGACATGTCCACCTGTGATGAGAGAAGGTAAACGTCTTTGAAGATGAAAAGAGGGTACAGACGTGGTTATCCTGTTGCGATCCTTGTGGGATTTGAAGAGAATCGAGTTGTCTTGTGGAGAATCTTCAGCAAGGTTGTCAAACCTGAAAAGACGCTTTGGCTTGACGGAACCAGAAATGACCCGAAAATCCTGTACAACTTTTACGAATCAATAGTGAATGCTCTGAGACCCACACTGAAAGAAGGCGTCAGAAGCATTATCCTCGCATCTCCAGCAAGGACTGAATACGCCCGAAAATTCATTGACCACATTAATCGCCATCACACATGGCTAGTCCAAGGCTCGAATAGTGCAGTATTCTCTGAGATAACTGGGTCTGCAGGCACACCTTCCGAAGTTGCAGCACTGACAAGGACACCTATGTTCCTACAACAAATCTCTGAAACCACCTCAGAGGAGACAGAGAACCTGATTGAAACGCTAGAGAAATATCTCAACGCTCCCAACCAAGACGTACTCGTGCTGTATTCACTTGAGGAAGCAGAAGACCTAATTGTTGGTTCACGAAAACCAGGTAAACCAAAACCTGAATATCTCATACTCACTGACAAGTACCTTTCAGACAGCAGCCAAAAGAATAGGATACAAAGGCTAATTCAGATCGCCACAAATAGGAATGTCAAAACAAGAATCGTTGCCGCAGAATCACCAGCAGGTCTGCGTCTTGCACAACTAGGCGGACTCGTCTGTCTTGCACGGCTTGAACAAACAACAGCACGCGCTAACGCCTCAGCCAGAACAAAATATCACTGAATGCAATCATAGTGCTAAACGGGTGAAAAAAGCTTTTATGATTCAAGCATATTTTCATTCCAGCATGAGCGCCAGCTACTATTTCGACCCCAATTGGTATATTCTGCTGTTCTCCTTCCTACTACTATGGCTAATTCTATTAATCAGCAGAAAAAAACACAGTAACAAAAAAGAGGCTAAAGAACAGCTTTACTTGGCCTTGACGGGACTGTTTGCATTAGCACTTATGGAAGTTTTCGCCACATCCACAAACCTGTGGCATTACGTATCTGGAGATTGGCCAATAATCTTGTGGCCAACATATTTCGTAGCAATATTATTTGGATACCAATTGCTGAGGTACATCGAAGGACCACGAAGGTGAAATTTCTCGGCTATCCCACCCTGTCTTTGATAGAGAAATACGCTGAAACAAATCAAGCCAGACATTAAAGCTCTGCCTTTTGGATAAAAATGCTTATAACTTGACCTTCCTCACCACACTTACAAGTAGGGAGCATTGGTATGGCTAACATATCTAACAGAACAAGCCAGCTCGGCACTGAAAATGCTTTTACAGTTTTGGCTGAAGTCAACAAACGCTTGAGAGAAGGAGCAGACATAAAGAATTTCTGCATAGGTCAACCCGATTTCGACACACCCGAAAACATCAAGCAAGCAGCAATCAAAGCAATAAAAGAAGGCAAAACAGGGTACACCCCTTCCTCAGGCATTATTGAGTTGCAGAAAGCTGCAGCAGCCATGTTCAGCAGAACCAGAGACGTCGAAGTCAAACCTGAACATATTGCGGTTGCTTGCGGCGGAAAACCCTTCATTTACTGGAGTATCCTTTGCACAACCGACTACGGCGCAGGCGACGAGATCATCTATCCAAACCCTGGATTTCCGATTTATCAAAGCCAAATTGCCGCTCAAGGCGCCAAGCCAGTTGCGCTTCCATTGGTCGAGGAAAAGGAATTTGCGTTTGATATAGAAGATCTCAAGAAGAAAGTAACCAAGAAAACGAAGATGCTCATAATAAACTCTCCGCACAACCCAACAGGCGGGGTCTTGAAGAAAGAGGAATTGAAGGCAATAGCTGACCTTGCAATTGATCATGATTTCTGGGTCTACTCTGACGAAGTCTATTCAACGCTGGCTTACGATAGCCCATTCCAATCGATAACTTCAATCGACGGCATGCTTGACCGAACAATTATGGTTGACTGCGCTTCAAAAGCGTACGCAATGACTGGTTGGCGACTAGGCTACGCAGCAAACAAAACATTGGCTCCACATTTCGCAAGATGGATGACAAACACAGACAGCTGCGCCAACCAACCAACACAATGGGCAGTCGTAGAAGCATTAAACGGCCCACAAGATGAAACCAAAAAGATGGCAAAAAGCTTCAAAGAAAGAAGAGACTTGATCGTTGGATTGCTCAACAAGATTGAAGGAATCAAATGCCTAAGACCTGGTGGAGCATTCTACGTTTGGCCAAACGTGACAAAAGCCTGCAAGAAAGTCGGTGCAAAATCAGCAGAAGACTTCAGAAAAATGCTGTTAGACAAGGGAGTTGCCTGTTTGGCAGACATCCACTTCGGAGGAAAGAACGTCGGTCAGACCCAGGAATATATAAGGTTCAGCTACGCAACAGCGAAAGATGATATCGTCGAAGGAATGAAGAGAGTCAAAGAATTCGTCGAAGGATAAAGAAGTGCCTTAGAACAATCCATGGCCAGCTTAACAAGCAATTAGAATCCTAGATCCTACTTTTCTTTCTCTTTCGCCATTTGAACTGAACTTTAAGCATCATTTTTGATAGTGTCTTTTGAAGATGAATCTTAGATTCATAAAGAATATCTTGTCTTCAAAACAATTAAATCCACGATTCACTATGCCAAAAACATCCAAAATGAAGAAAATGAAGGAAAAAACCCAAGAGATAAAAGTTGACGCCAACGCAATCAAAACCCTGAGAACTCTAGGCAACGAAGAGGCATTCTACTTCTATGAAGCAGTTGACAAACCAACAGGGCAAAGCGCTAAAAGCCTTCACGAATTCCTTGAGAAAATGGAATCCATCAAACCTGAAAGCCTGCTATTCCATCATGGAAGAAACGACTTCAAAAACTGGATCGCAAACACCCTTGAAGATCCAGAGCTAGCCAAGAAAATCGAAAAAATCCCTGCAAAGAACGAGAATCAGCTCAGAATAAAAATCTGCGCAACCATCAAAGCCCGCCTACAGGAACTAGAAGCAACCACAATCGAAGTCGATACGCCTCTAACTCTAACCATTTAACTTCAGAAAACAGCGTCCACCAGCTCTCTACAGACATATTCGTCTCAGTTTCTCTTCGTATAGAATTCAAACCGCAAAACAGGAAAAGGCAGTTCCCAGTAGATTGATTCTTGAAGCTTCACATCTCGGAAAAAGAAATGTTTAGCGTCGCTCCACCGCGCTATTCGCATCTCACGTTCAGCATTGTTGCCAAGCGCCTAAGGTCTTGTTCACTCATCCATTCAGTTTTGAGATATTGACAAATCCTTTCTTCTGACAAACCAATTCTTCGAGCTTCCTCTACCGCATATTGGTAAGCTTCAATCTCAGTTGGTCGCTCAATGTAGCTGTAATGCTCGTCAAACAGCTCCTTACCCTCCATGAACTGTCTCACATGAACCAGCTCATGAATCAAGTCTAAGTAGATGTCAATCTTGTCTCCATTATTTAAATAGTGGGAGCTAACCATAAGATGCCCGTTTTGCCCGTTCACCCACATGTAACCACCAACCCACGTGAACTCAACTTTCAAGTTGCGAAGCACATCTTCTGTGGCGTCCCCGAAAATCCGCCTAATCGCATCAACCTTCTCCATTTGGGGAAAGTAGTCAATAAACCTGTGATTGGAACCTTCGAAGCGTAATATCCTATCTAACCTGAAGGCTCTGACAAAACGCAACGCTCTAAGCATAATCAACTCGCGTGCATCCAACTGAGCCTTCACCAACGAAGCCTCTATCACACAAGACACTAGTAAAACTTGCCATAGGCAACAACTCAAAATGGATAAAGGTCATTTCACCAAAACGATAAAGAACCCGTGAACTCAATGCATATCTGTTGAGAAGTTCGTTCAAGAAAGCCCGAAGCCAGCTTACATGGCTCAGGTATATAAGATTGTTAAAAATTCAACGCTCTAATTCCTGACTACGCCAGCAATCGCATTGACCTTGACAGTCTGCTGCGCTCTCTTCTTCAAATCTCGAAGCACAACCGCACCCTCCTTCAACTCGCGCTCTCCAACAATCACCGCGAAATCCATGGCCCTCCTGTTCGCATCCTCTAACGCCTTAGCCATTTTTCTTCCAACAACCTCAACTTCAACACGTACTCCTGCATCTCTTAAAAGCTGGGCAATCTTCAGTGCTTCACCATTCAACTTCTCATCGACAGGAATAACCGCAACGCTCTTCTCCAGTTTCGCGTCAGGTAAAACTTTCTGCTCCTGCATTGCCAGAATTATTCTGTCTAAACCATGAGCAACACCAACGGCAGGCGTTGATTCACCGCCGAACAATTTAATAAGCTTGTCATACCGACCACCCCCACCCAAAGCTATATCCAAGTCAGGCACATTAACTTCAAAAATCATTCCCGTATAATACTCAAGACCTCGTGCAAATCCTGCATCAACCGAAATGTCAAGATCACATGCGCTTTCATAAATGATCCTCAAGATTTGAAAGAGGTTTTTTGAGGCTTCGGCAGCTTTGCCATAGCCTTCCACAAGACTCTGCATTTTCTTCACAACATCGAAAATCTCTTGACCTTTCAACTTCACTAACTCCTTCAGAATCTTGATACATTTGGCAGACACGCCACTGTTCTCAAGCATTGTGAACGCGTCGTCGTACTGCTTCTTATCCATTAACTGCATAATCGCGTCTTGAACCTTATCCTCAAGGTTTTCCTCATCGAAAATTCCTCTCAGAACCCCGACATGACCAACTTTGAAAACACAGTTCCTCAAACCGCACGCCTGCATCAGGCTGTTTGTCAACAACACGATTTCAGCATCGGCAATTGGCGCTTCTGAACCCATCAACTCATAGTTTGATTGCCGAATCTCTCTGTGACGCCCTTTCTGCGGCTCATCATATCGATAAACACTGCCAACAGAAAAAAGCCTAAAAGGTCTTGGCTGATTCCTCAAAGTCGTAGCAACAAGCCTTGCAACAGAAGCGGTAAATTCAGGGCGCAATGCAACATCACGTCCGCCTAAATCCTTGAAAACGAACATCCGTGACTTGACTTCCTCCCCAGCCTTCGCAGCCAACAACTCATAAGACTCCACGATCGGCGTCACAATTTCACCATAGCCGTACAGTTCAGCCACCCTTCTCGCTTTCTCCTCGACACTTCTCAAAATTGCTGCTTCTTGGGGCAGAAAATCCCTCATCCCGCGCACAGTTCTAAACACAGACACTATCAGACTCTCCAGTTACGGTAAGCTTAATTGCGAAACAGAATAGTAAACAGTTTCTCCTCTGCGATTCATAACAGCCAAAACAAGCTCTTTCTTGAGGCTTTGGCACTGCTTCAAAACATTAGCCAAATTCTCTAAACTCACTGGTTTCCCTTCTTGAATGCTCACAATCAAGTATTTGGCAGTGTCCTTACTGTATTCGCCTCTCTCGTAAACCCGAAAATCCACGCCAGAGCCAAAACCTTCTCTAACCACATAGCCACGGCTTCTCAAATCCCGATAAGCAAGATATCTTGCCCAAGCATTTTCCTCAACAGCCTCATAGCACTGCAGAACTGCCTGAAAATCAAGCTTCCTGCCCTTCTCATCCTCGACCTCCAGAAGCCCCTTATCCATAAGATAAAGAGCCTCATCAAATGTAAGAACCAACTTGTCTTTTTCTTGTCTGCCATAGCCTCTTGAAGACAGCTCATCCACATTCTCCTTCCTAGAAATCCCTACGCCCTTCTTCTCAAGCGTCCCTCTGATTTTCATCTCCGAATTTTCAGCTGTTTCGATCTTGTTTCTGCTCATGGAAACCACAAACATGCATGAATGAAGCTTCTACTAGCGAAATTCAGGGACAAGTTTACGGAGATCCTGCTTATATAGAATCCCACTTTCACACACGACAGCCGTCACATATTCAAGCGGCGTTATGTCAAAGGCAGGATTCAAAACACCTACTCCCTCAGGAGCAATTCTCTGCGAACCTATGCAAGTTACTTCCTCAGGTTTCCGCTGTTCAATAACAACATCGGCTGAAGTGTGCACCAAATCAAACGTGGATTTAGGTGCGGCCACGTAGAAAGGAATTTTGTGCTCCTTAGCCAAAACCGCAACAGAAAACGTGCCAATCTTGTTGATCACTGCATCCTGCACTATCCTGTCAGCCCCAACAACAACCTTGTTAACCAGACCCAAGCGCATGACGTAACCAATCATGCTATCAGTAATCAAAGTGACTGGAATATCGTCTCTCATAAGCTCATAAGCCGTCAATCTGGCTCCCTGCAAAAGAGGTCGAGTTTCCGTCGCCACGACCTTTATCTTCTTTCCCTGTTCCCAAGCAGCCCTGACAACACCTAATGCTGTACCATATTCAACAGTGGCCAAAGCACCAGCATTACAATGCGTTAAAACAACGTCACCATCACAGAGTAGTTCAACTCCATGCTTGCCAATCAGATGATTTGCAGCAGCATCTTCATCAGCTATCTTCTGAGCCTCTCTTACAACAAAAGCCACAAGTTGTTTCGCGCTCCCATCAAAAACCTTAGCTTTATCAAGAATTCGGTCTATCGCCCAGAAAAGATTAACAGCCGTAGGTCGCGTGCTCCTAACTGTTGCCGCCGCTCTCTCAAGCTCGTTAAGCAACTCTTCCCTGCTTTCTGCCTTTGAATCATAGGCTGTCAAAGCCAAGGCAAAAGCCGCCGCAACTCCAAGAAGCGGTGCACCCCTGATTCTCATCGATTTTATGGCTTCAACCACTTCCTCACAGTCTCTCATTTTCAGAATCACGGTAGCGTTAGGAAGCTTTGTCTGGTCTATTGTTACTACTGCCCCATTCCGCCATTCTATGGTTCGCTTCTGCGTCATAATGAAACCCACAAACCGTTTATGCAGCAGACGCATGTATAAGATTTTGTTAGAAAGCGCAAAACAATGAGAAAGAACCTCCTCAAAACCCTCATTGAGAACTGCGGGCAGAAATATTCTGAAATCCTAGGTATAGAACTGTCAAGCGCAAACGACACAGAAGTCTTCAAATGGTTCCTAGCTTCGCTGCTGTTCGGAGCCCCAATAACAGAAAAGACAGCGATCAAAACCTACAGATGCTTCGAAAAACACGGCGTCTTGACTCCGCAAAGAATACTTAAGACAGGATGGGATGGACTTGTCAAAATTCTCGACGAAGGAAGCTACACGCGATACGATTTTAAAACCGCAGACAAGCTTCTAGAAATCGCAAAAAACCTCATGGAAAAATATGATGGAAGCATTACGTCTCTCTATGCAATCGCTTCTGACGAACTCGATCTGGAGAAACGAATGAAGGACCTAGGCAAGGGCATAGGCGACGTGACCGTAAGCATTTTCCTGAGAGAACTGCGCGACATCTGGGAAAAGGCTGATCCAAATGTTACAGAGTTGGAGATCCTTGGAGCCAAAAGGCTTCGAATATTGAAGACTGAAGACAAGGAGAACGCTTTGGAAAAACTGAAGCAGTTCTGGTTCAAGAACAGTATCGAGGGCAAATCCTTCGTCAACTTTGAAACGTCATTGCTTAGAATAGGCAAGAGCACGCGCAGAAAAAGGAAATGCGCAACTTGCCCAGTTAAAGGCGACTGCCAAGCTCGAACGGCGCCTTGACATAAGTGATGACTTCTATCGGGCATTCGCTAGAAAGCTTGAGCCTCTTCTTCCATTCTTCTCCGACCGCCACAAGTGTAAAGACGCCTGAAATCTCCGCCTTCGCCTTTTTCACCAAATTAACCAAGGCGACTTGCGTTTCTCCAGTTTTCATCATGTCATCCACTATGAGAACGCTGTCCCGTTTCTTGATGATCTCTTTAGGAATGTAAAGAGTTAACGTCACCCCAGAATCTTTGCCCAGGACATAAGTCTCCTCGAGAAAGGCTTTAACTCCAACTTCCTTGCTCCTCTTCGCCACCACCAGATTGACGCCAAGCGCATTCGAAACCATAGTGGCTAACGGAATTCCATCAGTGGCAGCAGTCAAGATTTTCGTAACACGTTTCCCTGCAAAATTCGCTAGAGCATGATTCGCAGCTTGCTGAAGAATGTTGAAATCCCCGACGATTTCCGTGTTATCGAAATACCCATCTTCGTCAAACTTTATTCTGCCCCGCAACTCACTTTCCAACCCAACAAGCTTCGTCAAAACTCTCCAAAGCTGCTTGGCTCTTGCTGTATTTGGCAGAACATGCCCCTTGGCGTACCGGCTTAACACGGTGACAGGCAAACCTGTTTTGGAAGCAAGTTCTCGATAAGTAATGTTGCGTCTATATTTTGCGGTTCGAAGCAACTCAATAGTCATTAACCGAAGCTTCAAGTCCTCCGCATGAGTGCTCAACAATATCCCCCTTATACATCGATAACTCAAATACCGAAGCGCTTTAGATCTATTATTGAGTTAGCAATTTAAAATTTCCGCTCAACACCGATCACAAACACAGCACGAGACCACATTCAATGAAAAATCTTCGGCAGACACTAAGCACTAAGCGCCAAACAAGGAGTAGCCCGCACAACTCGCAAAATAGGTGATAGTGGCGGACCCGCTGGGATTTGAACCCAGGACTTTCGGATTTCCTCGCCATCAAGGATAGAAGTCCGACGCGCTTTATGTGCAACCTTTGCTGTCCATGCTGCGCCACGGGTCCCCACAACTGGTTAAAGAACCAGTAATATAGTTTTATCGATCAAAACTGCATCACCTACAACAGTTTTCCATAGGTTTATGGAGGAATGTTCCTTAAGCTTTTTAAATACCCCTTCCCCTTAATTCGTAGGGGGAGGACAAGTGCCAGAAATCCCCATTCCGCTGATAAACTATATCCATCTGATAAAGAACCGCAAGACGCCTTACTATGAAATTGTTGAGTTTCTTCTGAAAGAAATGGAAATGCACTATTACAAAACGGGCGAAGGTTCAGAAGTCGTTTACACGATTAATCCTAGAATTCTGCAAGAAGAAATCGAGAAAAAGATGCGAGACGAGAAGCTGACCACCGTGAATGTCTGCCGAACTGTTCTTGCCATGCTCTACGGCTCTGATCTCGATCAAGAAAGAGACTTTTACGTGACAACCACGAGCAGTGGACGAAGAAACTATCACATCAGGGTAAACAACCGCACACTAAATTCGATGTCAAGACTCGTCTAACAGCATTATTCAACGTAGATTGCTGGTCGATAAGGCATCGACGCAACAGCTCTCTGCCTCGGATCAAAGCGTTCCTTTTCGTCCTCCCCATAGACGATGATGTCTGCTTTGAATCTCTCATTCAAGAAGCTTTGCGCTTCAATTATCGCGTTTCTTTCGTCGAACACACCAATCTCAAGCAGGTTTGCTCTTCTTTCATCAGGCAGCATGCTTACTTCTTTCGTGATTTTTGGAACGATCTTTGCGATCTCCTTCATGTTTTTCCTGAGACGCTGATCTGCTGCCAGTTCCTTCATTATCTGGTTGATCTTTATCTCGCCGTGCATAGATTTCTCGACGATTTTCAGGTAAACCTTCCACTTCCACGGTGATGCTGTATAGTAGTAGATTTTGTGAGCCGTGATTTTGGTAGCTTTCAGCACGTTTAGAGTGTCCTCAACAACTCCCTTTATCAGATTCTCTTGTTCTTCGGCTCGTTTGTCTATGCATTCTGCATTTGCCTTGGGCCACTCAGCAAGAGAGATGAAAGTTTTGCTGCCATTCAAATGCCATAGTTCCTCACAAATGTGTGGGGTGAAGGGCGCAAGTAGCCGCAGCCAAATTTCAAGCGCTTCGAGGAGAGTTTTTGATTCTGTGTTTCCCTTTCGGCGTATGTACCAGCGAAAGTCGTTCCAAACTTCGAATAAGGCAATTTCTAAAGCGGTTCTCGTTTTCATCTGCTCCATGTTCTCGGTGACTTCGACTATGCGACGCTGCAACGTACTCATTAACCATTTTTCTAGCTGCTTGTTTTCTGGGGTTTTTGCACTTTCGATTATACCTTTTGCGAAGTTGTAGAAGGATTCCAGCTTGGCTTGCATGTCCTTAGCATTTTCGCTACGCCAATCAGGGTCATCCATACCTTCCGCACCTAGCAACAGCGCACTTCTGGTTGAATCTGCACCAAATCTTTCAGTTGCGTTTCTCATAGTCTCGAAATTGCCTTTGGACTTGTGCATTTGTTTGCCTTCAATCATCAGCATGCCGTTTACGCCAATAGCTTTGGGCCAGTGTTCAGGTGGAAACAGCGCTGTATGGTGGAATATGAAGAAGGTCAAGTGGTTTGGCAGCAACTCTTTGGCTGAAACCCTCAAATCAACAGGATACCAGTACAGGAATTCTTCCCGCATTCCCTCGAGTACTTTTGGTTTTATTCCAGTTGCAGAAGATAATTGAGCTACTTTCCCTTTCCCATAGAAAGCGTAATCGAAGACCTCTTTTGTCAAGCTCTCTGGCTTTATTTCGTTTTCTCTAATGTGCTTGTTTATTGTGTAGAAAGCCATGTAGATGGTGGAATCGCTTAATGTTTCAACAATCCAGCCTTCGCTCCACGGCAATGGTGTGCCGAAGCCCGTTGTCCTTGCGCATGCCCATTCCTTCAGCCAGTCGATCACCGTCAGAAACCATTGCGTTGCAGAGTCTGGGTAGATCTTCATCTTGCCCAGTGCTTCTTTCGTTTTCGCTTTCCATTGAAGATCGGAATAATTCAGGAACCATTGATCTTGCAGGACTTTCACGATGCACGGTGTCATGCACCTGCAAACCACTGATTTTGGCAGGTCATACATGCTGTTGGCTATTCCGCGTTTTCTGAAATCCCTTATGAGCAGGTCCTTGACTTCTCTGACTGTTTTTCCAGCGTATTCCATGCAGTTTTCTTTCAGTACTCCGCTGTGGAATTCTTTCTTGTAAAGCTGATTGGTGGCCTCGTCAGCTTTGGGATCATGCTGATCCTTCACGCCTAACTGTTTCACGATCTCGACAGCGGGATAATCACCATAGCCTTCGACTTTGATGAGCGAAATCGGCTTGATAGCCTTGACAGCCTCTGGATCTATGCCAAAATCCTTGAGAACGTCTGGTTTCTCCTGCAAATCCTTCAGTGCCAGCCAATCGTACGGTGCGTGCGCTGGAACGCTGTAGACTACTCCAGTGGCTTGTGTTGGATCAACGAACCAGCCGGGCAGGATCATGAATTTCTGCTTTGTGACTGGGCTTTCGAAAGTTTTACCAATGAGTTCTCTGCCTTTAAAAGAGCTTTTTACAATGATTGTTCTTCCTTGTTCTTTGAGTTTTTCAGCCGCTTCTTTACTGATTATCCATTTTTCACCGTTGACTTGGGCTTCAACGTAGGTTGCGTCAGGGTTTAGCCAGATGTTTGTTACGCCATAGATTGTTTCAGGTCGGAACGTGGCTGCTGGTAAGAATGCGTGTTCATTGAGCTTGAATTTTATGAGCGTGTATTCTTCAGGTGTGACGCCCTCGCCTACTTGGCGGTCATGGTCTCCAGTTGGGCTTTGGCATTTCGGGCACCAGACCACAGGATGGGTTCCTTTGCTCACATAGCCTTTTGCCCTCAGGTTTTCATATTGCCATTCAATGAATTTTTGGTAGGTTGGCATTATTGTGTTGAATTCTCTTCGCCAATCGACCGAGAAGCCGATCTTCTTTGCAGCTATTCGACCGTCATTGGTGTAGTACGTGGCCATATAGAGGGGGTCCACGAATTTTTTCAGTTCGTCTTCAGGAACACCATCGATCTCTCTTAATCCTCTGATGAACTCTCTGTCGCCTTTCGCGACGCGATCGCTTGCACCCACCAAAGGCTGTCCTGTCCAGTGCCAAGCCCATGGGAAAAGCACGTTGTAACCTTGCATCCGCTTGAACCGTGCATATGCGTCTGTCCTAGAAGCTGTGAAAGCGTGACCTGCGTGGAGTGGACCGTTCATGTAAGCATATGGGAAGGTGATGAAGAATTTGGGTTTGGATGGGTCTGGGTTAGCTTCGAATACTTTGGCGTTTTCCCAGTTTTTCTGCCATTTTTCTTCGATTTGCTTTAAAAATGCCATAAAGCTTTTTGAGCTAGGTTGAGGGCTATTAAATGTTTTGTTTTCACGGGTGGAGAACGCGATCCCTCATACTGACACCGTAAACTAAACAGCACAGAACTTGCATTAAACCTTTACTGCTTTCTGATGAGTTTCCTCTGCTCGCTCTTTGGATGACTTGATGAGTCCTTGCACAATTCCTCCTTTAGGATCACGCAAAACATGTTGTTTCTTGAATAAGCTTTAATACTTCGTTATCAGTTATTGCAGGCGTGCAAAAAAGCGATTTTTTGCGCTAAACAGTAGAAGGAGTTGAATAGAAATGGCTGGAAGAGAAATGCATAAGGCAGTTTGTGCTGATTGCGGCAAGGAATGCGAAGTTCCTTTCAAGCCCGATGGCAGCAGACCAGTTTACTGCCGAGAATGTTATGCGAAACGTAGACCGCCAAGGAGATATTAAGCTCACAAGCTAACATCTATCCTTAATCAACAATCCTTTTTCTTTTTGTTTCCTGTTCATGTTTTCCCGTTCTTCACCATTAACGATAAATAGGCAATTACACACCTATACGCTCAATATAACACGAGGTTAAGAACAAGGTAATGCCTAAGGACCCTGTTTGCGGCGCAATTCTGGACGAGAAGACATCCAAGTACAAGATCACTTATGAAGGAGACACATACCATTTCTGCAGCGTAACATGCAAGAAAAGGTTCAAAAGGCACCCAACAAAGTTCGTAAAATAAACATGATCTTCCAGCGAGCTGGGCGGAACGATCGAACTTTTTTCCAGTTGTGCTTATAAGGAAGTCTGTGGGTTTATTTAGGCAGTAACGTTCTGGCATTTGCAGACGAGCAGACGCAACAACGTTACACGCGACAAACAACAATGAAAAAGGAGTGAAGAAAATGACTGAAAACAAGGACGTTATCTTCGTCGGAAACAAACCACCAATGAGCTATGTTCTAGCCATCATCACGAGCTTCTCCGCAAGCAACGCCAACGAAATAACTTTGAAGGCTCGAGGACAAGCAATAACGACAGCGGTTGACGTGGCTGAAATAACACGAAGCCGATTCCTCAAAGACCTGAAAGTCAGCAAGATAGCCATAGGAACAGCGGAGATGCCACCAAGAGAGGGCGAGAACAGATCAAGAATGGTTTCAACGATGGAAATAACGCTCAGCAAAAAGTAAAAACTGATGCAGAACAAAGAACACGCAACAAAAGCCCAGTTTTTATTCAAGTTTTTTATGACACTTCTTTTCGTATTCCCATTTAGACCGTTGCGAAAGAAGAATAATTGAATTCCAACGATTCTGCGAGATCATCGTTTGTTCAGGACGGATTTGATCCAAGTAAACTCAGAAGTTGCTTTGCATCTCCCGTAGGATTGCCTGAGTAGTATTTGCTGAAATATCCGAACACCTCTGATGTTTTGCCCAACAGATCCTTCAGTTTTTCCGCCCACATCTCTATGTCATGCATCCTATCAACCTCAACTTCTCCCAACGTTCCCTTCACTTTTCTCCTGTCTCCTTCCCATCTCATATACGCAAAATCCGCCGTCACCACATCAACTTGTGGCATAAATGGGCTGTCAACCATGACTAGAGCAACTCGATTTTCTCTTAGTAGAGAGTATAGGCTGTCATTTAGTAGCTTCTTGTTTCTCACTTCCACTGCAAAACGATATCCTTTGGGCAGGATACGCAGAAAATCAGTCAATGAGGAAATGTGCTCAGATTTGAACATTGGCGGGAGTTGCAGCAACAGTGATCCGAGTTTAGGCTGCAGGTTGGAGATGCTGTCAATAAATCTGGCCATTTCTTGCTCACAATTCCTTAACATTTTTTGGTGAGTTATAACTCGGGGAATCTTTGCAGAGAATAAGAAACCTTTTGGTGTTTGGTCTCTCCATTTTGCGACTGTTTCTTTGTCTGGGATTCTGTAGAATGTGTTGTCTACTTCAACAGTGTCGAAATGCTTCGAATATTCTGTCAGAAATCTGTCAGGTGGCGTTCCGTTGGGGTAGAATGTTCCCAGCCAGAAATTGTAGCTCCAGCCCATGGTTCCAATGTGAACGTTGCCCATTTCAATCCTTCATTTTCAGCAAAAGCCACGCATTTCCTTTTGACTTTTTGAACTTTACAAGCGCGTATTTTCCCTGGAGGCGCTCTCCTTTCAGCGTGAATTCGATTTTGTCTTCTCCCCAGCTTTTGGGTTCGTATGATCCTTTGTCCCATATTTTCACGGTTCCCGCTCCATATTGTCCTTGCGGTATTGTGCCTTCGAATTTGCTGTATTCATATGGGTGATCTTCAACTTGCATTGCAAGTCTCTTGTCGCCTGATTTTTCTGGAATTCCTTTTGGAACAGCCCAGCTTTTGAGCACTCCTTCTTTTTCCAAGCGAAGGTCATAATGCAATCTTCTGGCATGATGTTCTTGCACCACGAAAATGAGTACTTCGCCTTGCTTTCGCTCGGCTTTCGGCTCAGGAGTGACGCTGAAAACCCTTTTGGAAGCATATTGCTTCAGGCTTTCTTGTGTTATCTGGTCTAAGGTACATTCGGATGGAGTCTTATCAAGCCTTAGCGAACGGAACCGTGGCGCACGCAACTTGTTCTCTTTCGTGACTGATTGGTAGACGATTTCACACACAAACTCTGGTTCAAGCCAAGTTATCTCTTCTTGGATGCTTACGTTTTGAAGGGTCTTCTCTTCAGTCTTGATTTTTTCAAAGGCTTCAAGCAGATCTTTCATGTTGTCTTGAGAGAATCCAGTTCCCACTTTTCCCACATAGACAGGAATGTTCTTGTCGTACAGACCGAGAATTAGAGCGCCAAAAGTTTCTTGTCTGCTTCCTTGTCCTTTTGTGAAGCCGAAGATCACGCAGTCGCAAGACAGTATCTTTTTGATTTTCAGCCAATTTGAACTCCTAACTCCAGGTTGGTAGGAGCTGTTCTTCTTCTTTGCCACTATTCCTTCTACGCCTTTCTTGAGTGCAGCTTCATAGTAAGCTTGACCTTCATCCTCTACGAACATGGACAACGCTGTATGCTTGCCTTCTCTCACATTTTCCTTCAACAGTTGTTTTCTTTCGAGTAGCGGAAGATTGATGAGGGGTTTGCCGTCCTTTTCAAGTATGTCGAAAATCACGTAAGTTGCAGGGTTTGTTCGAGCAGAATACTTAATGTCTGGGCGAGAAGTTGTCCTGCTTCTTTCGAGAAGAGTCTGAAAGTCTGCTTTTCCCTCTTTCATTACGACTATTTCGCCGTCCAACACGACATTTCTTGCTAGGTTTTTCAGTTCTTCCAGTTCTGGGAAGTTGTTTTGGAGTTCTTTGTCGTTGCGGCTTCTTATGTTGAGTTCATGGTTGACGTAGCCGATTGCTCTTATTCCATCCCATTTGACTTCGAAAATCCAGTCTTTTGACGTGAAAGGTGCTTCTGCTGATTTGGCAAGCATGGGCTTGTAGTGCAGGCTCATTTTTCCTTCAACTGTTTGAGGGTTTCCTGTAAGGCTACCATGAGTTCTTTGGCTTCTTCTTTGACGGGCTTTTCTGGGACGATGATTTCTCCTTTCATTTTCTTCTTCAGAAGGTCTTGAATCTTCTGCACGTAGGTGTCCTCGTACTCTTCGATGTCGAATTCTCCAGACAAATCAGCTATGATTCTTTTGGCTAAGTCCAATTCCTCCTTCTTAGGCGTTTTGAGTTCCTTAAGTTCTTCGAGACTGTGTGGATCAGCAACTTCGTATGCGTACCTGAGAGAAGTTAAAACAAGTGCTCCTTTGTATGCATGAACCAGAACAGGATATTCTTTCGTCCTCATCGTGATTCTTCCAACGCCTGCTTTTCCCATGTTTTGCAGGGCTGTAAGAAGAAGGTTGTATGCATCGTCGCTCTTGTCTGGAGTGAGAATGTAGGATTTGTCAAAGTACGTGGGATCAACGGAGAGGTAATCGACGAATTTGTCAATGCGAATTCTCTGGTCAGATTCTGGTCTTGCAGCTTTGAGCTCTTCGTCGCTGAAAACTACGAATTGACCTTTGCGCACTTCATATCCTTTAACGACTTCTTCCCATGGAACCACTTTATCTTCTTTGATACAGACTTTCTCATATCTTAAGGGTGAGTTATCTGATTTGTGCAGGAATTTGAAAGTGACTCCTTTGGCGAATATCATGCCATAGAGTTTGACAGGCACATTCACGAGCCCTATGGTTACGGTTCCGCTCCAGATGGGTCTCTTTGGTATTCGGGGCTTTCCTTCACTCAAATTCAGTTTACCTCCAATTTCTGTTTATTTTTCAACAGGTCTTTCCAAGGGTTTTCCTGACGCTTGAGGACAGTGGATATGTTGAGTTTTTCAGGGTTTAACCCTTTCTTAACTTCGTTCCATTCCAATGGTGTTGAGACTGTGGCTTGGGGTGTGGCTCTGAGGCTGTATGGACAAATCATTGTTCTTCCATGAGAATTCTGTAGATAGTCTATGAAGATTGTTCCTGCTTCTCGTGATCTCGAAAACTCAGAAACGACGATTTTAGATTCTTTTGACAAGGCTTTTCCGATGTTGTGTACGAAGTCTCTTGTCTGCTGGAACGTGTATTGCCTGATGATGGGAATAACTACGTGGAGACCTTTTTTCCCAGAAGTCTTAACGTAAGATCTGAGATTCAGCGCTTCAAGTTTTTCTTTCAGTAAGAGAGCAACTTCTACAACGTCATCCATAGTTGTTGGTGGTTCAGGATCAATGTCAAACAGGACTAGATCTGGAGTTAGAAAAGAGTCTTTCAGAGAAAGTGTGGTGTGAAGTTCTAGAGCAGCGAGATTTGCTAGCCACACAAGCGTGTCGAGGTTGTTGCATATGATGTAGTTTATGTTTCGGTCGGCTGTTTCGGAGTATCTTTTGAAGATTTGAACCCAAGACGGTGTTCCCATTGGAGCGTCTTTTTCGTAGAAGCTTTCTTTGTCGATGCCGTTGGGATACCTTGTGAGAACTACGGGTCTTTCAGCTAAGAAGTCAAGCATTTTTGGAGCCATCTTGATGTAGTATTCTATTATTTGTGCTTTGGTGATTTTCAGTTCAGGATAGAGGATCTTGTCAAGATTGGTGAAGGCGACTTTCGTGAGCTTGTCGGGTGCAGACAATTTTCAGCCTCAAAGCGCGAGCAGATTAACGCTTTTTTATAGTTGGCAAAGGAGAAAAGGTTAACTGAACTGCTAATCAACCACAACAAAGACTTATTAGACGACGTTTTGAAGCTGTGTTGCAGGGAGAGGCTTATGGCGAGAAAGAAGAGCTGGTGTGAGAAGCTTCAGGACAGCAAAGGCTTGCCGAAGGTGGAAGTGATTACTGAAAAGATGAGCAAGCGATGGGGAACTGGCACGGTTGTTATTCCTGCTCCGATGGAAGTTGATGAAATCATGAAATCTGTGCCAAAAGGAAAGGTAATCACAATTAATGAGATTAGAACTGCGCTCGCACGGAAGCACAAAGCTAACATTGGTTGTCCGATTACTACTGGGATTTTCGCTTGGATTGCGGCTAACGCAGCGGAAGAGCAGCAACAACAGGGAAAGAAGAATGTAACGCCTTACTGGCGAACGTTGAAGACTGGCGGAGTGATAAACGAGAAATATCCAGGCGGAGTTGAAGCTCAAAAGAAGCTTTTGGAGCTGGAAGGACACAGAGTGATTCAAAAGGGCAGGAACTATGTTGTTGGTAACTATGAGCAAGTGTTAGCGAAGACCTGATTGTTGGGCAGCTACTCTTACTGAGAGGCGATTTTGACCCCCTATTTATACCCTGAAATCGTGTTTAGCAATGTCTCAGATTATTGAAGCTGTTTTTGCATGGCACGCATCGCTTTGTTCACGGCGTCTGGTAGTCTATCAGTTTGTGTTCCACCGCCTTGTGCGAAGTTCGGTCTTCCACCGCCGCCGCCACCTAATACTGCTGACGCTTCTCTCACCATTGAACCAGCATCAACGCCTTTTTCAACCGCTAGGTTTCCAGCCATGACCAGTATTCTGGCGTTTTTTCCATCTGATCCGTAGAAGATCGTGACCGTTGTTTCGTCGCGTTTGATTATTTCGCTGGCTGTTTGAACCATACGATCAACGTCAATGGAATCTTTGAAATCGCGTTTTACGAGTTTGATTCCCCGTATTTCCTCGACCGCTTCCGCTACTTTTGCGACTATGCCTATGCTTTCACGCTCCGCCAATTCCTTGATCAGCTTCCTCTTTTCGGCATTAGCCTCTTTCAATTCCTTCACAATTTTGTCCGCAGTCTGTACAAGCTTCTCGGGCGAAGACTCCAAGGTTTCTGAAACGTTAGCGAGTATTCGGTCGTTCTGCTGCACTGCTCTAACAGCAGGAAGCCCAACCGAATAGGTTAACCGTTCCACACCATCTTGCACGCGTTCGGAGTGAATGATCTTGATGAAGCCAAGCTCACCTGTATTTCGCAGGTGCGTCCCTGCACAAGCCTCCACATCCCAGTCTCCTGCCCTCACAACACGAATCTCCTTGCCTGGCACGGCACCGCCCTGATAGAGCCTGAACCCGTACTTGCTTTCTGCCTCGCTTCTCGGCAGCCAAGCTGTTTCAACTGGAATGTTCCGCAGGATCGCCTCATTCGCCAACATCTCGATCTTCTGTATTTCTTCGAGTGATAGCCTGCGATAATGCGAAATGTCCAAACGTGAACTCTCAACGCCTTTCTGCGTTCCATACTGCCAAACGTGTTGACCGAGAACTCGTCTTGCTGCTCCACCGATTACATGGGTTGCAGTGTGATTCTTCATCAGGCTATATCGTTTGTTCCAGTCGATGCTGCCTTTGACTTTGATTCCAGCTTTCGGAAGCTTTGAGCTTTTGACCTTGTGAATTATGACCTTTCCAACCTTTTGAACATCAACAACCTCAACCGCACTGTTACCGAACATTAGGCGACCGTGGTCTGCTGGTTGACCGCCGCCTTCTGGGAAGAAACAGGTTTGATCAAGAACCACAAGCTCGTCATCAATCACTTTGACGACTTTCGCTTCGAACTCTCTCATGTACTGGTCTTGATAGTAAAGCATCTTCGTCTCAGCTACGTCAGCAACTGCATTCTTCAACCATTCTTCCTGCTGCTTCGCCTCTTCCTCAACAGGTTTAGAGACTTGCATGTGCCTCTGCGCAATCAACGCATAGAAATCATCAGGAATCTCCACCTTCAAACCCTCATTCTCAGCCGCCTGCTTAACAATTTCAGGAGGCAAACCATGCGAATCGTAAAGCTCAGTCAAAATCTCTGTTGAAATCTCACGCTTTTTCTTCGCCTTCAGCTCAGCAGAAATCCGTTTAACCATGTCTTCTCCACGCTTAATCGTTTCCTCAAACTTCTCTTCCTCAACATGAAGCATCTCAATAACTTCACTCTGCATCTCACGCAACTGAGGAAAGTCACCACCCCACAAGCCAATCTGCATGTCCACAATGTCATACAGCTTGTCTGGAATACCAAGCATCCTGAGCAATCTGTAGATCCTTCTGAACAGCAACCTAGCCAAATAGCCCTCTTGAATGTTCGAAGGAACCACACCCTCAGAAAGAATAAAGCTTAGACTCTTCGTGTGATCTGCAACCGCAAAAGCGTTCTCGATAGGCGTGAGAAACTCGTCAAGTTCTTTAACGCTCATTCCAACAAGCTTCGCTTCCTGCTTCCGCGTCTCCAACCTGCTGACAGTCTTGTCCAAACTCACCAAACCAGAAACCTGCGCAATCTTCGCCAACAGCTCCTGATCAATCTTGTCTAGTCCCGCCATTCTTAGAATCTTTTCAAGCAGTTCACCGTAAATTGCGTGGAAACCGCTGAGTGCACCTTGAGAAAGCCACGCATAACGATCAATACCGTAACCAGTGTCCACTGTTCGAATCGGCAGCTTGACGAATTTGTCTCCGATGACTTTGTACTGCATGAAAACAAGTGTCGCAACCTCCAGCCCCCCAATTATAGACTCCACGCATGGTCCAGCGTTGCCGCCGCCAGACCAGACTTCTTCCTTGTAAACGATCTCCTCAGACTTGACGCCCAAATCCCGAGTAACCCAGTCATGATGGTAGCGAACAGTCTGATCCTTCCAGTAAACCTCCTTGTCAGGATAATTAAACGCGTGAGCACCACCCATCTCGAAAAGCGTCATGTGCCTGCCAAAAGTCGGACCCGTATTCGCAATGTCAACCATCCTAATGCAAGGCTGACTGATAACAAGCGGATTCGCAGGAGGAGGCGCAATCCCCTCAGTCACATACGGCTGAAAATCAATAATGCTTGCATGAGTCAAGTAAATGTCGTCACGCCACCGAGCCACAACAGGATAAGGCTTGATTCTCGCATGATCATGCCTCTCGAAATAGGACAAGAAAGATTCACGCATCTCACTGAGAGTGTACCCTTTGCTGGTAGGCGGATTGTTGATGAAGCTGTAGCTTGCACATCCTTGTGAAGTGGCTTCACCGCATGTTTCTTGGTCAGGATCAGGCGTCCAATAATACTTGCCACATTTTGGACAAAGCTTCCTAACGTAACCTAATTCTTTGAAGAATGGAAGATCATACTCGCTTGCTGGGAACTTTTCCAATGTCTAGACGCTCCGATTAGTGCTGGAGTTAATGTTTTTCAAGGGATTATCTGGAATCAACCATTTAACCATTTCACACTCCCACAGCTAGCCTAGTTAAGAAATCGCTTATAACTCGCACAAGTTAGTCACAGCAACTTCAGAATTCAACTGTTGTGGAGAAATCAATTTACAAGAATCTGTTAGATATGTTTTTAGCAAGAAACCTACACACGTGATACCATGAGCAAAGGCTCCAATTCCGCCGTTGAAGCACGCCAACTCTCCCGCGATTACATGTCAACAAAGCGAAAGCACCTGTTCGGAAAGAAAACCACCACAACCATCAGGGCACTGGACAACGTGGATTTTGAAATTCAAGAAGGAGAACTCTTCGGACTGCTAGGACCGAACGGAGCAGGCAAAACCACAACAGTGAAGATTCTCTGCACCTTACTTGAGCCTACAAGTGGGCATGCTTTCGTAAAAGGTCTCGACGTAGTCAAGCAGGCTCGCCAAGTGCAGAGAATAGTCAACATGGTGGCTGGCGGCGAACGAATGCTGTATTATAGGCTTACTGGTCGCGAGAATCTGAGGTACTTTGCGGAGCTTTACAATGTTCCCAAGAAAGATGTCAAAGCTAGAGTAGAAACTTTGTTGGAGCTCATGGGACTTGTTGACAGAGCTGACGATGAGGTTGAAAAGTACAGTAAAGGAATGAAGCAGCGTCTGCAAGTTTGCAGAGGAATGATCAACGACCCGCAAGTACTATTTCTAGACGAGCCAACCCTAGGCTTAGATGTCAACATAGCAAAAGACCTGCGAAAATTCATTTGCGAAAAAATCGTACATGAGCAGGGCAAAACCGTTCTGCTAACCACGCATTACATGTACGAAGCTGAGGAAATGTGCGGTCGCGTTGGCTTTCTGAGCAAGGGAAAACTGGTTGCAGTGGGAAAGCCAGAAGAACTCAAAAGAAAAGCTCCATCAGGCTTCTCTATAGAAATACTTGCAACCCGCCTCACAGATGAAACGCTTACAGGTTTACAGAAGCTAGAACTCGTCAAGAAAGTCTTAACAACTGATTATGAAGGCGAGGCTGAAGGCGAAAAAGTCGACCGACTCATAATAAACGTTGACAGCGACAAAGCCGTTCCCAAAGTGCTCAGCCACCTAGCAGCTCAGCATTGCCGAGTAGTTTCAGTCAACCTCCGAGGACCAACACTAGAAGACCTATTCATGCTTTACACGAGTGAGAAGTAAAAATGTCCACACGAGTCATCCTAGCAGAAGCAACAAAAAGCCTCAAAATCTACTTCTTCAGCTCAAGAACATTGTTTTGGACGCTGGCTTTGCCACTTGCAAACGGGCTTTACCTGTACTTTTTGTATTTGCCTTTTGCAGCAAAATCAGTTGACCTTCAATTCAGCGGAACAAGTTACACAATTGACTTAGTCGGCTTCACGGTTGTTGGGCAACTGCTTTACACGTTTTTCACTATGATGCTGCTGGCTGGCGCTGCTTTTGAAGCAGAAAGATGGCAAGGAACCTTAGAAACCGTTTTGCTGTCTCCAGCCAACCGCATCGCAATACTTTTGGGCGGAGCATTGGCAAACGCCTTCAACTACATGTGGATGCTCGCCGCTCTGGTTCTGTCATGGGTGGCTTTCATACGAACCAACATCTTCATAACAGACCCGCTTGCAATGTCACTATCTTTTCTCCTGTCATACACAGCAATCGTGGCTCTGGGAATGTGCTTCGAAGCATTCTTCATCTACTCCCGACGAGGAAGCATAGTTGTAGCCTCATTCCAAGAGCCAATAATGTTTCTCTCAGGTCAAGTATTCCCGCTTCAATCGATGCCATCGTTCCTACTTCCGCTGAGTTACTTGTTACCGTTGACTTTCGGACTCGTCGCTGTTAGGCTCACCATGCTTGGAGGAGCCAAGCTTTTTGATGTCGCAGTGCCATTGGCTGCTCTGGCTTTCATGACGCTGGTT
>Ga0335070_10001917_pt1 | contig 24153 bp, 18 predicted proteins | sample Lox_Sample_13_FD_206722 | JGI IMG/M metagenome (GOLD analysis project Ga0335070, IMG submission 206722) | Soil microbial communities from Loxahatchee National Wildlife Refuge, Florida, United States - Lox_Sample_1.3 | ecosystem: Environmental > Terrestrial > Soil > Wetlands | place: USA...
CCACCTGGCTAGCGTTCTTAGCCCCGGGTATCGGTAAGGCTCCCTTACAAATCACCCAATTCAATGCCACCTGTGCGGGGGTCTTATCACCGTGGGCGATGCCAAGCTGGTTTAACTTTTGGATCAGCGGCTGGATGGTTTCCAGATCCTCGCGGCCGTAGCGGCGATAGCGCAAGCCTTTCGGTGGATTCTCAGGAGTGTATTTCCCACTGAGGAGACCCAAGGCGAGAGGGCTATAGGCGATCACTTTAACCCCCAGAGCCTGGCACTGCTCGATCAGGCCGTTGAACTCGGCCTCGCGGTTGAGCAAATTGTACTCGACCTGGTTTGAAGCAAGCTGTATTCCTTCACGGATCAGAACCGCCTGGGCTTTTTCGAGCTGATGGCCGTTAAAATTCGACACGCCGACCGCTCGAGTCAAACCTGCCTGGACCGCTTCAGCGAGAGCTTCCATCCAGGTTTCGATGGTCACCGGAGGGAGCGGCATCTGAATTTGATACAAGTCAACCTCATTCCTGCCCAACCGGTTGAGGCTGCCTTTCAGTGCGTTCAACAGGCTTCCACGATTCAGCCGCCAGGGAAACGGCATAAATTTCGTCGAGATTTTGACCTGCTTTCCTGCCTGGGACATGAACAGGCCTAATAGCTCCTCAGATTTTCCCTGCCCGTAGACTTCTGCAGTATCGAAAAAGCAAATATCGTTATGGATGCATGCATCGAAAGCCCCCTGGATCTCCTCGTCGTGGTATTCCTGCCCATATCCCCAGAAAATCCGGTCCCCCCAGGCCCACGTTCCGGTTCCGATCAGCATATCTTCGAAAATGGGGTGGGTAAGTGCAGTCAGGGTGTTACTCATGCCGGTTCTCCGGCAGAGCCTGGATATTTCCAGCCTCGATGGTGTATATGGATGCTTGTACCTGGGCCGGCTCGGTGACGAAGAATTGAAATACCAGGACAGTGATCAATGCAATCGCGGCAGAGCTGATAAATGTAGCCGGATAGCCGGACAAATCGGCCAACCATCCTCCCACGATAGGTGCAAGAATTGTGCTTGGGGCAATCAGGGTGTTTGCCAGACCAATGTACGTGGGCCGTTCCTGATCCGAACCGAATTCGAGGGTATAGGCCATGCCGATCGTCCAATAGGCGGTATTGGCAATTCCCGAGAGAATGATCACCAGGTAAAACCAGCCGACCTGGGGAGCGATCCAAGCGATCAGAGAGCTGAGCAAGGCAGCGAATGCCCCGATTTCCAGTACCATTTTCTTCGATATCCGGTCCGATAACCGGCCCAAAACAGGGTTAGCAATCACCTGGGTCAGTAGCAGGACGCTGGTTAGAATTCCTGCCTGCACTTCATTCATGTGGTGGAAGCGAACCGCATATACAGTATAAAACGCAAATGACATCATTGCAAACTGCGAGAGCATGCGCGTGACCAGGTATCCACGGAACCGGCGATCCCGTTTGAGGATACTGGAAACCTGGTTCCATAGCCCATCCTCCGGAAGGGATTCCCGGGCGTTTCCTGGATCGGCAAGCTCGCGCACCTGGCTCAACGCGAACCAGGAAAGGACATAACACCCGACCGCCGCCAGGAAGCAGATGGAAAAATCCATCGGATAAGGAAACTGGTCCAGCATCAGCCCGGCAAGGAAAGCGCCCAGGCTGGCGAGTAGGTTAGCGGCTGCGGATTGCAAACCCAAAAAGGTGCCTCGCTCGTCTCCCGGGATAATGCGGACAATCAAGTTCTGCCAGGCATTTGCAGTAAATCCACTTCCCAAGCCTTGCCAGATCAAAAAAAGGAAGGTGAGAACGAGAACCGTGTTTTTTCCCAAATCTGGCAAGAACCAGGCGACGATGGCGAGGCCGAGAAAAGGGAGCCGTTCCTGAATGGTCAGGAAGAGAACAGCCGGTTTGAGCCGTATCAGGCGAGCAACTCTCCTGGCGGTCAACAGTTGTGGAAACTGCCAGCCTACGCTGTGGATGGCCGGGATCAGGCCGATGAGAACCGCGGAGCTGGTCATGGAGCTGACAAATAACGGGATGACTGTGGTAAAAGATGCAAACCCCATGGCAAACCCAAAAAAACCGCCGTCGATCAAATTGGCGATGTAGTTATGACGGTGATTTCGTTTTTCTTTGGATTCCATATCAGGAGGGAGAATTGGTTGGGTGCTCATCCACCCACAATGGATCTGAGTACGGCCCCGGAGGTGATCATCCGGGGCCGTATTGATTAGTATTCTTCCTCGTCCTCGTCCAGCCAGACGTCTTCTTCTTCCTCTTCTTCGGTTTCAAGATCTTCCCATTCTTCAAGTTCTTCTTCTTCCTCCCAATCCTCTTCAGCCGTGGCTTCGGCAGATGGTGAGTATGTCATACAGCCTGCATCCGGATCCAGCTCGATTGCAGCCGCGCTACAATAGCCTTCATCAAGAAAGATACAATCTAGGTAATGGCATCTTATTTTTGGCATGTTCTTTCTCCTTAAGGCTGGATAATGCGTTCAAAATACTGACATTCAAATGCATCCTTCACTTTCGGATGCGATTATAAGAAATCTGAGTTCAGCAGCCAGGCATCCGCGACACTTTCAGCAGGGAGCGATTTTACCCCAGAGGGTACGATCAGTAAAGCATTTGCATCTGTCAAAGCCCGCAAATTTCCCGAACCCTGGTGGCCGATCAAACTTGCCTGCCAGATGCCGTTCTCCAATTTGACCTTTGCCCTCAGATAGCTCTCCCGCCCATCTGATTTGATCTCTTCGCGCAGTTTCACCGGGATGATCTGGGGTTCGATTGCCGCCTGCCCGGAGAGACGACCAAGCACCGGTTTAACGAACACTTCGAAGCCCACATAGGCCGAGACCGGGTTCCCCGGCAACCCGATGATCGGGACGCCGCGATAAGCGCCAAAAGCGATCGGCTTTCCAGGGCGGATGTTCACTCGCCAGAACTCCATTTTCCCTCGCGATTCGATGACGGCGCGCACGAAATCATACGTACCCACGCTGACGCCTGCGGAAGTGACGATCAGATCAACCTGCTGGCCGACGGCCGAGCCTAGTTTCACCTGGATGGCTTCAAACTGATCTGGGGCGATGCCGAGGGGAACGACCTGGATGCCATTTTGGGCGAGAAGGGCTGCCAGCAGGTAAGAATTGGCATCCCGAATTTTTCCCGGGACCAGGGGTTCGGTGGGCTGGATCAGCTCGTCTCCGGAAGAGATCAAAGCGACTCTGGGTCGTTCGTAGACCAACAACTCGGTGATCCCCAGGGACGCCAGCAGGCCAAGATCCGTCGCAGATAAGCGCCGTCCTGATTGGAAAATCACATCTCCGGCATGAAGGTCCTGGCCCTTCGGGCGGATGTACTGCCCAGGGTAAGCGCCGGACCGGAATTCGATTACGGGTGCTCCTGCCTGGGTGCTGACTTCGCTGACCTCTTCGATCGGGACGATGGCATCGGCTCCGTCCGGGAGCAGCGCGCCGGTCATAATACGAATTGCCTGTCCAGGCTGCAGGGTGATAGGGTCCGGCCGGCCGGCCGGAATTTCCCCGGCGACCGGCAGGAAGACTGGCTGATCCTGAGAGGCTCGGGCAAGATCTGCGGAACGGACGGCGTACCCATCCATCGATGAATTTGGGAAAAAAGGAATATCCTCGCGGGCGATGATAGATTCTGCAAGAACCCGCGCGAGACCCTGGTCAAAGGCGATGCGCGTGGTTCCTACTGGTTTAAAATGGGTCAGAATTTGGAACCGAGCCTCACGAACGGTCAGCAGATCCGCCAAAGGTTCCATTCTCCTCGATCAGTTGAAAATAACCGGCGCTCCATTCTCCTGCCCTGGGTGCCAGTTGAATTTTATTGAAGCGCAATTATACCACTGCTCAACCAGGGCGCAGCCGGTGGGCTTCCATCACATTGGGAAGGTTTTCAATCCTGGTCAGCACGCGGCTGAGCTGAGCGATGTCGCCGACTTCCAGGACCAGCTTGATCGCTGCCAGGTTGTGGTTGACTTTCAGGCGAATATCCAGAAGATTGATCCCCTCATTGTTCAACACGTTGGAGATATCGCCCATTAGTCCCTGGCGGTCGTAGGCTTTAATTTCCACATTCACCGGGTAGGTTTTCTGCGGCTCTCCCCAGGAAACCTTAACCACCCTCTCGTGTTCCGAGAGGCGAAGGATGTTCGGACAGTCCTGGCGGTGGATGGTCGCTCCGCGGCCGCGAGTGATATAGCCGATAATCTCGTCCCCAGGGGCCGGATTGCAGCATTTGGCAATGGTCGTCAGGATTCCTTTCAGGCCCAACACCGTAATGGTATCTTTCCCAATCCGGGTATCGGATTGCGGATGAGAAGGGATAAGAATGTCCTCGATCTTATTCTTATCGTTTTCGGAGATGCGGTTGATAATCCGCCCGACGGAGATATCCCCGCAGCCGATGCCGACGTACAGGTCCTCGATATTGCGGTATTCCAATTCGCGGCCTAACGTGTCGAGGTCGTAATCCTGCAGGCCCAACCGGCGAAGCTCGCGCTCCAGGAGCATTTTTCCCTGGATCAGGTTTTGTTCGCGATCCTGGCGCTTGAACCAGGTCTTGATTTTAGAGCGCGCCCGCTGGGTCTTCACCAGTCCCAGATTGGGGTTCAACCAGTCCCGGCTGGGCCCGCCCTGTTTCGCTGTGAGGATTTCCACTTGATCGCCTGTCTTCAGGACGTAGTCGAGGGTGACCAGCTTCCCATTGACCTTGGAGCCGCGGCAGCGGTGGCCGATCTCGGTGTGGACGTGATAAGCAAAATCGATGGGGGTCGATCCAGCCGGAAGGTCGATGATATCGCCGCGAGGTGTGAAGACGTAGACCCGGTCCTGGAAGACGTCGGTTTTCATCCCGTCTACGAATTCCTGGGCGTCTTCAACATCCTGGCGCCAATCCATCAGCTTGCGCAGCCAGTTGATGCGCTGTTCGTAGCTCTCGTCCCGGCGGACTCCCTCTTTATAGCGCCAGTGGGCGGCGATGCCGTATTCCGCGTTTTGGTTCATCTCTGCGGTGCGGATCTGAACCTCGAGCGGTTTGCCATCGTCGTAAATGACCGCGGTATGGAGCGATTGGTAGAAGTTGTCTTTCGGCGCAGCGATATAGTCGTCAAACTCGTGAGGGATCGGCCGCCAGTGTGTGTGGATGATCCCCAGAGCGCCGTAGCAGGCAGGAATATCCGGAACGATCAGGCGGACGCCGCGGAGATCGCGAACCATTTCGAAGGCTTTGCCCTTGTCGGTCATCTTCCGGTAGATAGAATAGATGTGCTTGGGCCGCCCCGTGATTTCAGCCTGGATGCCGGCCTGGGCAAGGTGGCTGCGCAGGGTGAGAATAATATCTGAGATCTGGTGTTCGCGGTCAGCTCGCCGCTCAGCCAGGTTCTCGGCGATTTCTTTGTACTTTTCGGGATCGACATAGCGGAAAGCCAGGTCTTCCAACTCCCATTTGATCTGCCAGATTCCCAGCCGGTTCGCCAGAGGAGCAAAAATGTCCAGTGTTTCCTGGGCGATGCGCTTGCGTTTCGCCTCGGGCATATACCCCAGGGTGCGCATATTGTGGAGCCGATCCGCAAGCTTAATCAATACGACGCGAACGTCCTCGCCCATCGCCAGAAATGTTTTCCGCAACGTTTCAGAGGTAAGGTCTCTTTTCCGGGTGCGAACCGGGGCTAACTCGGCGGTGGCATCCGCGGCGCGCGCATGGGTTTCTGCATTAAGGGTGGGCTCAGCAAGGGTGTCCGCCAGGGCCTGGAGTTCTTCGGCATGTTGATCTCCGCGGGAGACGCGGGGTAAATTGGTCAGTTTGGTTACACCATCGACGAGACGGGCAACTTCGTCTCCGAATTCCCTGCGCACCTCTTCCAGCGTGACGCTGGTATCTTCGACGGTATCATGCAACAGACCGGCGATCACAACCGCCGGCGGGACGCGCATCTCTGCGAGGATGGCGGCGACTGCGACACAGTGGGATATATACGGCTCCCCGGAAGCCCTTTTTTGGCCGCTGTGAGCCTGCTCCGCAAAGCGGTAAGCCCGCTGGATCAGCTCCCGGTCGACCAGGCTATAATTATCTGGCAAAGACTCCAGTAAATTCTCAATTCTCATACCAACACCCTTTGGATCGAAGGAAGCAAGAAATCGGTCCTGGTTTCAGGTCGGTCGATATCCATACAGTATACCTGTGGTCAGGGTTCGATTGCAAGGGAAGGCCTGGGCAGTTGAACGACGACGCAGGGCGAGGAAAAATTAATTCGCATAGTCATTATAACATGCGATGGTCTGAATTGTATTAATTTTTAACTCGAATGCCCAGCAGATCCTGTATTTTGCGGGTCACCTGTGGAGTAGATTCATAACGGATCCCAACCATTCCCACCGCGGAGGCAGCCTCCACGTTTTGAGCAACGTCATCGACAAAAATGGCTTCAGTGGGGGAGACCCCCAGCTCCCTGGCTACCAGGTGATAGACGCGCTGGTCGGGTTTTGCAAGCGAGATTTCCGCCGAAATAAACAGGCGATCGAACGCCTCATTGAGTAAGTATTTCTCTTCGAAGACTTTTCTAGCATTGGACCAGGCATTGCTCACCACCGCGGTGACATCGTTCGGACGGAGTCTGCCGGCGAAATTTACCAGTTCCTGATCGAGGCGATCCCCCCTCCAGAAGTCATGGCGAAGCTCTTCTAGATCGCGGTCAGAGAGATGAAAAGTCTTCGCGACAAATCGCCATACCTCAAGATATCCGACTCGGCCCAGTGTAGCCTCCAAAGCAGTATCGGAATTAAAGACGACTCTTTCCAACCCGCCCTTTTCCAGTCCAAGCTTCTCCTCCCATTTTCTGCGGCCTGAATAATCGTGGGTCCGCACCAGAACGCCGCCAAAATCAAACAAAACTGCTTTGAAAATCATGGCGTCTCCTTAAAATCCAAAAATAAAATCCTCGATCAAAAAATTGTATGCAGCAGGTAAATAAACGTGAAGAGCGGAGGTCGATAAAAATCTCCGCTCCAGAAAAATGAGCGACCTTGTATTTCTTAAAAGGGAAACTGGTACTGGAAAAGACCAGCCTCGTTGCGTAAATAGATCAAATCCTTCTGAAGATCCGCAATAATGGGGACACCCTCTCTGCGCACTCTAAACTCATTCTCATATTCCTTTTCGTTAGCCGTATAAATCCTTTTTTCTCCCGGAGCTTTGCGGGAGGAGCGCAGCTCGCGAAGGATCTCTCCGGTGGTTTTTCTGAATTCTGCCAGGGGGAGGAAGTTTTCGATGTTCACCGCCATAAAGAAGTGGCCGATGCGGTGCGGGCGGGCTTTGCCGTTTTCGTCGATGCCCATCAGGTTGTGCAAGAATAATCCCATTTGAAGCGATGCAGATAGGATTTCCACAACTGTTGAAAGTCCGTATCCTTTATGCCCGCCGAACTGCTCTCCGTAGCCGCCGATCGGGAGCAGCGAATGAGTGTCTTTATTTAATCCCTTCAGGATTTCATCCGCGTCAGTGGCGGGCTGGCCCACCTGGTTGATAACCCAACCAGGGCTGGCTGGTTTCTTCGCCCTGGCGAGCACCTCCACCTTCCCGCGCTGGATGATCGAGGTAGCTGCATCGAATAGATAGGGGCAGTCTTCATCGGTTGGGGCGCCAAAAGCGATGGGATTGGTCCCCAGAAGGGGTTGGACCCCAAACGTCGGCGCAATTGAGGGGCGAGTGTTGGTCACGACCAATCCAATCATCCCTGCTCGGACAGCCATCAACGCGTAATAACCCGCGATGCCAAAATGGCTGGAGTTACGCACTGCAACGGCGCCCATCCCGAAATCCCTGGCTTTTTGAACGGCCAAATTCATCGAATGGACGCCTATGACATGACCCATGCCATCATGACCATCAATGACCGCGGTCGTTGGGCTTTCCTTGACCGTTTCAGGCCGGGTGACGGGTTGGAGGATCCCCGCCTTGATCCGGTCGTAATACATGCGCAGCCGCTGGACGCCATGTGATTCGATTCCACGCAGATCCGACGCAATTAATACATCAGCGACGATTTTTGCATCCCCGGCAGGCACTCCCGCGAAGCAGAAGACATCAGTCATAAACTGGTGAAGCTGCTCGGCGGGCAATAAAACCGCATCCTCGGTCGCCATGTCTCCCTCCAATACTTGATGATTTGGGTCTTCCGGGGTATTTTACTTCAACTTCTCCTGACCGACAAACTGGCGATATGGAGAAAGAAAATCCAGTACCTGTTGGTCTTCGGCCTCAAGATCCCCGGTCACCATGCGGGAAATCAGCTCGCCCAGGCCGGGGCCAAGCATAAACCCCTGGCCGCACATCCCCACCGCGATGAAATACCCTTCCACCTCCCGCGACCAGCCCACAATCGGAAAGCCGTCCGGGGTCATTGGGTACAGGCCCCGCCAGGTCCGGCGGACGCGGATATTCTTCAGCCTGGGCATGATCTGGACCATGCGCCTGGCAACCATGGGGAGGAACTGGCTGGTTTCGAGGGTGTTATCGCCCCAGATCTGGGGACTGGGTGTGATGCAGAAGACGATTTGCCCGGTCGAGTGCTGGTAGAAATAATAATTCGTCGATCCGGATGCGGGGCGAATATCGACCACCATCGGCTTGAGGAAAGGCGCTACCGCTTCGGTGATCGCAGCCTCGTGGCAGTCCGGCCGGACCGGGACGCTCATCCCAACCAGCCGGCTGACCGCGTCGGCATAGGCACCTGCGGCGTTGATTACCACCGGAGCATGATAAACTCCCCGGTTCGTGATGACCCCACGGACTTTACCACGTTCCGCAACAACCCCGGTGACTGTTTCATTGAAATTGAATTCCGCACCATTCTCGCGGGCATGCTGGAAGAAGGCGTGAATCGCCAGGAGAGGCGACGCGCTTCCATCCAAAGGCGAATAAGTCCCCCCGATCAGATTCTCAGGGTTGAGATCTGGGATCAACTCCAATAAATTATTCCGGTCCAGCCAGAAGTTCTTCAATCCATACGAGTGCTGGATCGCCAGCAAATCCTTGAGTGTATTTTCTTCCTGTTCGCGGTAAGCGACGAAGGAATAACCACATTCAATCCACTCGATGTCGTCGCCATAGACTTCCTTCCAGGTCGAAAAAATGTCGATACTGCGCAGGCAAAGGCGGATTTTGGCTGGATCAGAATGGGTCGCGCGGATCCCGCCGATAGCTTTCTTATTTGAGCCCTGGCCTACGCTGGGGGTGGAATCAAGGACCAGCGTGCGTAGGCCGGTCCGCGACAGATAGAAAGCGATGGGAGCCCCGATCGAACCGGCGCCGATGACAATCGTGTCAAATGTGGAAACGGGCGCTTCATTCATGGCTTTTGGCTCCGGCAAAAACCCCGAGCGGCACTTCAACAAACAGAGGCCGGCGGGTCATCTCGGTCACCTCCCATCCAGGGACGCCTTCTTCTCGAAACAGGCGCAGAATCAGGCTTCTGCAGGTCTTCGATCCGCAGGAACCCATCCCCGCCCGGGTGATCGCCTTGAGCTCGTTCATATCCCGGTATCCCAGGCGGATCCTAGCCCGGATCTCGCCGGCGGTGACCCGCTCGCAGCGGCAGATGATCGTGTCATCTTTGATTCGCCGGACGTACCGGTCGAGGGGCTGGACGAGCTCCTGATCCTGGATCTGGATCCCGGCGATCTGGCTGGCGATCTCCCGAGGAGCGCGGACCTTCAGCAAACGGGTCCGGTCACCTTTGGGTAGGGTAGCTACCTGGAAAACCGGAAGCTTTCCCAGGGGTTGCCCGGTGGTATCGAGAACCGTGACCAGATCGCCTTCTTGCAGCAAATCATCTGTATATTCGTAGGGGATCGATACGATTGGCTCCAGGTCAGCGGCGCGGTCATCGACCAACGTGATCGCAAGGCCGGGGCATTTGGCCACGCAAATCATGCAGACCTTACAAGATTGGCTCGAGCCCAGGTAGACGGGGATCTTGCGGATATCTTCGGGGTCGATCTGGATCAGTTTCTGAGGGCAAACTGCCGCGCAAGGGTTACAGGGAATTTCCTGGGTACAGTGGATCACCGGTCCCGCGCCGCCGCTAAACTCGACCAGGTCCTGCACCTGGAGATCACCCGGTTTCGATTTCAGGATTTCCGCTGTGTGGTACCATTCTTCTGGAACAACGACCTCCCCCGAGCCAAGCGTTCGAGCGATTTCCAATCCCTTGATCTTGCCCGAAACCATTGCGGCGGAAGCCTCGGCGATTTCCTCGGCATCGCCGGCGGCAAAGGCGGTCATCCCAAACTGGCGAGCTTTCTGGTAAAACTCATCGACCGGGTCGAGCCCGACCGCGATCAGCACACTGTCGCAGGCAAAGGATTTTTCACTGCCGGGGACTGGTTGAAATTTCTCGTTCACCCGGGCGATCGTTACCGATTCGACCGCTTCGGACCCATCGGCGCTCAGGATGGTATGCGAGGTATAGATGGGTACGCCCATGCGCGCCAGTTTATCTTTGTGCACCCTGTACCCGCCGCATTCTGGGAGTACTTCGACCAGCCCAACGACCTCGATACCCGCCTGGAGCGCATGATAGCCGGCGATCAGGCCGACGTTTCCGCCACCGACGATGAAAAGGCGCTCCGCCGGCCGGACCAGATCTCGATTGACCAGGGTCTGGAACGCGCCTGCCCCGTACACCCCGGGCAGGGTATTTCCGGGAAACGCCAGAAACTTTTCCCGCGCGCCTGAGGCGACCAGCAGTACCTGCGGCGTGACCAGAACGTACTGGCTGCCATCCTTGAGGATGCCTACTTTTTGGTCGCTGAAAACCGCCAGGGCGGTGCTGTGCAGCCAGACATCCACACAGGAAAAGGACCGGACTACTTTTTCCAGTTTGGCGGCGATATCGATCCCGCGCGTACCGGCATAAACGGCCTTCGTCGAACCAAAAAAGCGGTGGGTCTGCAGAACCAGTTTTCCGCCCAGACGGTGCTTATCGTCCACAAGCAAGGCCTGGATCCCCAGTTTCCCCAGCTCGATGGCGGCTGACATTCCCGCCGGTCCGCCGCCGATGATCAGGACGGGGACCGAAAGCTCTTCAATGGGATCCAGCCCGGGCAGTTCGGAGACAACAGGCAGTTCGGGAAAACCTTCGACCGGGCTCACAGCCATCCCGGGCTGAACGAGCTCAATGCAGGATTTTACCGGCCTGCCCCCGGCCAGGACCATACACTGGGCGCACTGTCCGTTGGCGCAGAAAATCCCCTGGGGAGACCCATCTTTATGATGGTGACCGAAGATGCGGATGCCGTGGGAAAACAAAGCGGAAGCTATGGTTTCACCTTTGTAGGCTGTCAGCTCCTGCTCTTTCCAGAAAAATGGGATTTCTTCGCGAAATGGGATGGGTAGAATAGGATGTTTTTCGATGCGGTACGCCGTCATTTTCCATTCCTTCGGATGCGTTTCCCGAGAAAATTTGTTATGTGCAACGGGCAGTTCAGGTTGGAAAAGCAGAGTACTTCGGCAATTCCATTGTAACCCAGGTCAGGTGGTTCTCCGGAGAAACAGGAAGGATGTAATAGGTCTTCCTATGACTTCCGTGATACAATTTTTGCGAATCGACCTCAGGAGGACAACAAATGAAACGGATCGCTGTTTTGACAAGTGGGGGTGACGCGCCAGGGATGAACGCGGCCATCCGTGCGGTCACCCGAACCGGATTGGATCAGGGATGGGAAGTGATTGGCGTCAACCATGGCTATGCCGGCTTGATCACCGGGGATATGACACCGCCCTTCAATGCCCGCGATGTCAGCGGGATCATCCAACGTGGAGGGACATTTCTGGGCAGCGCCCGCTGTCCAGAATTCCGGACCAAAGAAGGCCAGAAGCAGGCGATCCGTATTCTGGAGGGGCGAAAGATCGATGCCCTGGTGGTGATCGGCGGTAACGGTTCCCAGACAGGGTCGAACGCCCTGGCTGAACTTGGGTTTCCGGTGGTGGGGATCGCTTCCACCATCGATAACGACCTGTATGGCTCGGATATGACGATCGGGGTGGATACTGCCTTGAACGTCGCCCTCGAAGCGCTGGACCGGTTAAAAATCACGGCGAGTTCTCACCAGCGAGCCTTCCTTCTAGAAGTGATGGGAAGAGAATGTGGCTATCTGGCCCTGATGACTGGCATCGCCGGCGGGGCCGAAGCTGTAGTCATTCCAGAGGTGGAAACAAACCCTGAAACGCTGGCCGATGTCATCAATGAAGCATATGACAAGGGAAAGGCTCACGCTGTGATCGTGGTGGCGGAGGGGGCGACCTACAATGCCCAGAAGCTGGAGGCCTATTTCCAGGAGCATCATGACCGGTTGGGTTTCGATTTACGGGTGACCATACTCGGTCACGTTCAACGGGGTGGGAATCCGGGAGCATTCGACCGGATCCTGGCCAGCCGGCTCGGCGCTGCGGCGATCGAACAGCTTGCCAGCGGTAATTTAGGCGTGCTGGTCGGGCTTCAGAAAGGCGAGATCGTCCCCACACCGTTGAATGTCGTGGCGGGTAACAAAAAACCCCTCGATCTACGCCTGATGGAGCTCGCCCAGGTTTTAGACCGCTGATGGCATACGAACAGGTTATCGCGCAAAAGATCAACGTTCAACCGCGGCAGGTGGCAGCGACGATCGAGCTGCTGGATGCCGGGAACACCCTGCCGTTTATCGCCCGCTATCGGAAAGAAGTCACTGGCAACCTGGATGAAGAACAAATCCGCCTGCTGGTAGAGAATTTGGAAAATTTGCGCGCTCTGGATGAGCGCCGTACGACGGTGCTCGAGTCAATCGAATCCCAGGGGAAGCTGGTTCCCGAGCTACACAAACAAATCCTCGCCGCGGAGACGCGCACCGAACTGGAGGATCTTTACCAGCCTTTCAAACCCAGGCGGCGCACCCGCGCCAGCATTGCCCGTGAAAAAGGCCTGGAAGGCCTGGCCCAATTGATCCTGGCGCAGACGCTCACGAACCAGACGCTGGAACAGGTAGCCAGGCCGTACCTCAGCTCTGAGGTTCCTTCCCAGGATGATGCACTGGCTGGCGCGAGAGATATCGTCGCCGAGGTGATCAGCGATCACCCACAGGTGCGCCAGTCGCTGCGAGAAAAGGCGCTGAAGTGGGGCATGCTGCGGACGGAAAAAATCTCAGCGGCTGAGGATCCCCGCAGGGTATACGAGACCTATTACCAGTTCGAGGGACGTGTGGAAATACTGCGCCCGCACCAGGTTCTGGCTATCCAACGCGGAGAAGCGGAAAAGGTTCTACGGGCGGTGCTGCTTGTATCCGATCGCGACACCTGGGGAGCCATCGACGCGGTGTTCCGACCGGTTCGTCGTTCCATTTTCGCCGACCAGTTAAAGCTCGCAGCGGAAGACAGCCTTGCGCGCCTGCTCCTTCCCGCAATCGAGCGGGACGTGCGCCGATCGCTGCAGGAGCAGGCGGAGCAGCACGCCATCCGGGTTTTTGCGGACAACCTGAAAGCCCTGCTTCTACAACCGCCGCTTGTTGGACACACGGTGCTGGGCCTCGACCCGGGATACCGCACGGGCTGTAAGGTTGCCATCGTCGATCCAACCGGTAAAGTGTTGGACACGGGTACCATTTATCCGCACGAGCCCCAGAACCAGAAAGCCAGATCTCTCGACGACCTGGAAAAGTGGGTGAATCAGCACGGCATATCCCTGGTCTCGATCGGGAATGGGACGGCTTCGCGGGAGACCGAGGCACTCGTCGCGGAGCTGATCGAACGATGCCCTGGCGTTCGATATGTGATCGCCAATGAGTCCGGCGCCAGCGTCTACAGCGCCAGCCCTCTTGCCAGGGCCGAGCTTCCAAACCTGGATGTCAGCCTGCGCGGTGCGGTTTCGATCGCGCGCAGAATCCAGGATCCCCTGGCGGAGCTGGTCAAAATCGACCCGAAATCGATCGGAGTGGGCCTTTACCAGCACGACGTGGACCAGCCGCTCCTCGAAAAAGCGCTGACGGGGGTGGTCGAAAGCGCGGTTAACCGGGTGGGGGTGGACGTGAATACGGCATCGCCGGCGTTATTGACCTATGTGGCCGGGATCGGACCCAAACTGGCTGAAAAAATCGTCCAGTACCGCGATGAGAATGGGCCGTTCAGAAACCGCCAGGCGCTGAAGAAGGTGCCAACCCTGGGACCCAAGGCGTTCGAGCAGGCCGCGGGGTTTTTACGCATCCGCGACGGGGAGCATCCCTTCGACGCCAGCGCTATCCACCCGGAGAGCTACCCGGCGGCAGAAAGGCTGCTCGAGATGGCTGGTCTGAACTTGAAGGGCAACCTGGCCGGGCGCAGCGCTGCGCTGGAGAGCCTCCAAAAACACTATTCTATCACCCACCTGGCTGAAGCTCTGAACATCGGGGTTCTCACCCTGATGGATATCCTTGAGCAATTGATCCGGCCTGGGCGTGATCCTCGCCTGGATCTCCCCGTTCCGATCCTGCGCAGTGACGTGCTGAAAATGGAGGACCTGGCGCCAGGGATGGAGCTCAAAGGCACCGTACGCAACGTAGTCGATTTCGGGATTTTTGTGGATATTGGCGTGAAGCAGGATGGTTTGGTGCACCGCAGCCAGATCCCCGGAGGGACGAAGCTCTCGGTGGGGGATGTGATCACCGTCGAGATTTTAAAGGTTGAGATCGATCGCGGCAGGATCGCGTTGAGATACTGCTCGTAATGTTTCTAGTTTACGTTAGATGAGCTTCCGTTCCTGGCCGCGGCATTACTGCGCAGGTAGGCTTCGATGAACCCATCCAGGTCGCCATCCAGGACGGCCGCGGTGTTTCCCATCTCGTACTCGGTGCGATGGTCCTTGACCATCTGGTATGGATGCAGCACGTAGGACCGGATCTGGCTGCCCCACTCCGTTTTCACATATTCCCCACGCAGCTCGGCCAGTTGCTTGTTTTGCTCCTCCTGCTTGATCTCCAGCAGGCGGGCCTTGAGCACACGCATGGCGTTCTCGCGGTTTTGCATCTGGGAGCGCTCGTTTTGGCAGGAGACTACCAGGCCGGTGGGAAGGTGGGTGATGCGTACCGCGGTGGCGTTCTTCTGCACGTTCTGGCCACCAGCGCCGCTCGATTTGTAAATATCGATGCGCAGCTCATCCGGGTTAATCTCGATCTCGTTGTCGTCGTTAACTTCAGGAAGTACCTCCACCTGAGCGAATGATGTATGCCGGCGGTGAGCCGAGTCAAATGGGGAGAGGCGGACGAGGCGGTGGACGCCTTTTTCCGCGCGTAGATAACCGTAGGCGTAGCGGCCGTTGACCGCGATGGTGACAGTTTTGATCCCGGCTTCTTCCCCTTCGCTGAAATCGAGGATTTCGGTCTGATAACCGTGTTGCTCCGCCCAGCGCAGGTACATGCGTTGCAGCATGGCCGCCCAGTCCTGCGAGTCGGTCCCACCCGCGCCAGAGTTAATGGTCAGGATGGCGTTGCCTTTATCGTAGGGGCCGGAGAGGAGCGTCGCCAACTCGCGTTGGGTTACTTCGTTTTCAATGGCTGCGACTTCCGGTTCCAGATCTGGCCGCAGGCTTTCATCCCCCAGCTCTGCCAGCTCGAGCGTATCACGGATGCGTTTTTCGATCCCCTCCCAGCCCTCGATTTCTTCCCTCAGGTCGGCCAGGTTTTTCATTAACTTCTGGGCGTGATCGCGATCGTTCCAGAGGTTCGGATCCTCTGATTCTTTTTCCAGGCGTCTCAGTTCGGATTTTTTGGCGGGTAAGTCAAAGATGCACCAGTAAATTCTGGATTGCTTCTTCGCTCTTTTGCAGGCGATCGATCAAGTCTTGCATGATAACTCCTTCACTTAAGGGCTGGCCAGGATGCCGTCGACGAAGGCGTCGCGGTCAAAACGCTGTAAATCTTCTGGTTTTTCGCCCAGGCCCGCGTAGAGAATCGGCAGTCCTAACTCCTTCTGGATGGCGAACGCCATACCGCCTTTGGCCGACGAATCCAGCTTGGCCAGGATCACCCCAGAGACCTGAACGGCATCCTTAAAAGCACGGGCTTGCTGGAGAGCATTTTGTCCCGTGGTCGCGTCGAGCACCAGCCAGACCTCGTGTGGCGCGCCGGGTATGGCTTTGCCGACCACCCGGTAGACTTTTTTCAGCTCTTCCATCAGGTTGTAGCGGGTATGCAGCCGGCCGGCCGTATCGATCAGGACGATATCGGCTTTGCGGGCGTGGGCGGCCTGGATACCATCGTAAGCGACCGCTCCCGGGTCGCCGTTCGGCGCGCCAGAAATGACCGGAACGTTGAGCCGCTCTCCCCAGACCTGGAGTTGGTCGACCGCAGCCGCACGGTAGGTGTCCGCGGCGACCAGAAGCGTTTTCTTACCCTGGCCGGTGAAGATCTTGCCCAGCTTGGCGATGGTGGTGGTCTTTCCGGACCCGTTGACCCCGACCATCATGATCACGGTAGGGGTGCTGGTAAAGGTCAGGTCGGGGGGCGGATCGAGCCGGTTGACCAGCTCGTCATGGAGGGCCTGTTTAAAATCCTCGGTATGGACGATACCGTCCACTTCGACCTGCATGCGCAGGATATTGATGAGGTTTTCCACGGTATCCAGCCCCATGTCGGCCTGGATCAGGGTCGTTTCGAGTTCTTCCCAGGTGTCCTCGGTGATCTGGGTAGCCCCAATAATGTTTGCTAACCGGCCAAAGGTAACCTTGCGTGTGCGCGCCAGGCCTTCTTTCCATTTATTTATTCTGTCTTTATTAAACAGGTCAGCCATAGGTGAAAATTATATCATACCGGCCTGCCGCCTGACTCGGTCGCAGACTGATTCGCCAGTTGTCCGCACCCGGCCTGGATATCGATCCCCCGGCGGATGCGGATCGTGCAGGGGATCCCGGCTTTAACCAATTCGTCTCGAAACGCCTCGGCCCGTTCCCGGGTCGTCGCCTGCCCGAGATATTTACGGGTGGGATTGAGGGGAATGACGTTGACGTGGCAGAGCAGACCTTTGAGCCGTTTCACCAGCCTGCGGGCAACTTCTGGGGAGTCGTTGACATCGCGAATCAGTGCCCATTCAAAAGTGATCCGCCGGTGGGTTTTTTCGACGTAATTCCGGCAAGCTTCTAACAAGACGTCGATGGGATATTTCCGGTTGACCGGCAGCATCGAGGAGCGCAACTCATCATCTGGTGCGTGCAGCGAGATTGCCAGGTTAATCTGACGCTTCTCCGCGGCAAAACGCTCGATCATCGGGACAAGCCCCACGGTCGAGATGGTGAAGTGGCGCGCTCCGAGGTTAAAACCGGCGGGATCGTTCAATCGATCGATGGCTCCCAGGGTTGCCTTGTAATTGTGAAAAGGCTCGCCCATCCCCATGACAACCACATTGGTCACCCGTTCGCCCTGTTCTTTGAGCATCCGCGCGTAATACAGGACCTGGGCGACGATCTCCCCGCTGGTCAGGTGGCGCTGGAACCCCATCTGCCCGGTTGCGCAGAACACACAGCCCATGGCGCAGCCGGCCTGGCTGGAGATGCACAGCGTTCGGCGGACGTCATACTCCATCAGGACAGCTTCAATTGCTTTCCCATCTCCCAGGCGGAAGAGCGTTTTGATAGTCTCACCATCACTGGATTGAAGCACCTTTTCCGGGTGAATGGCAGTGAACGAGATTGCTTCTGCCAGCCTGGTGCGCAAGGAAACAGGCAGGTTCGTAAATTCCTCCGCCTTTTGCCAATAGTGCTGATAGAGGCCCTGCCAGATTTGCCTGGCCCGGTAAGCTGGCTCGCCCATTCCCCGGAGAATCTCAGCCAACTGGTCCTGGGATAGATCAAAGATCAGTGGTATAGCATCCATTATAAAATTTGATCAATCAATAATAAGGGCGGTAAGATCCGGAGCTATGAGATCCGGGGGCGGCGACCAGGCTTGGGCCTCTTCATGAGTGGTGACGCCGGTCAGCACGACGGCCGTCCGGCAGCCAACCCGCTGCCCGCCGGCAATGTCCGTGTCCAGTCGGTCGCCCACACATAAGGTTTCCCCGGGTTTTAATCCCATTCGCTCGAGGGCGAGGTTAAACATGGCCGGGAAGGGCTTGCCGGCGATTACCGGGGTCACACTCGAAGCAGTTTGCACCGTGGCGATGATGCTCCCCGCGCCGGGAATCAGACCTTCCGGGGCCGGAAAGGTTACATCCGGGTTGGTCCCGTAAAAAGGGATACCCCGGCGAACCGCCAGGGTGGCGTGCTTCAGCTTTTCGTAGGTAATTCGGCGATCAAGACCCACGACCACCGCAATAATGTCATCCTGATCAGAGAGCGTGAACCCGCGCTCGGCCAGCGCGGTCGCGATTCCGTTTTCCCCGACCAGATAGACCGGTCCACCGCGGGGGAAATCCTGGCTCATCCGGTAAGCGGTAGCCTGGCCGGAATTGATGATCTGCCAGGGCTCGAGCCGGACACCAAACCCCTCCAGCTTGGCCAGATACTGCTCGATCGAAAGGGTTGCGTTGTTGGTGGCCAGGACCACCTTCAGCCCCGAGTCTTTGATGTTTTGAAAAAGGTTTTCCAGATTACCGATGGGCTGGTTGGACCGCCAGAGCACCCCATCCATATCCAGGATCAAACCGCATACAGGTGGTCGCAGTGAATGGATCATCAATACTCCTCATCTGTGTTAAACACCTCCAAGCCGGACAGCAGATGCCATCCGGCTTGGAGGTGTTGGAGCTGGTTTTCGATCAAAAACCCTGGCACGTTATTTCTTGGGTGGGGTTAAGACTTTGTCCACCAGGCCGTATTCCACTGCGCCCTGGGCGTCCAGGAAGAAATCACGCTCTGTATCGCGGATGATGGTATCCAGCGGCTGGCCGGTTGCGTCGGCCAGGATCTGGTTCAGGCGGGTCTTCAGGCGCAGGATCTCCCGGGCCTGGATCTCGATGTCCGAAGCCTGGCCCTGGGCGCCGCCAAGCGGCTGGTGCATGTGGATTGTGGCATGGGGGAGCGCATAGCGCTGGCCCTTGGTGCCGGCAGCCAGGAGGACGGTTCCGAAGGACGCTGTCACACCGACCGCCAGAGTGCTGATCGGGTTAGGGATCATTTGCATGGTGTCATAGATGGCCATACCCGCGTAGATCACGCCGCCTGGGGAGTTGATGTACATCTGGATCCCCTTTTCAGGGTCTTCCCGGCTCAAGAACAATAATTGGGCGACAACCAGGTTTGCGATCTGGTCGTCGATGGCGGTACCGACGAAGACGATCCGCTCCTTCAAGAGGAGTGAATAGATATCATAGGCGCGCTCGCCCCGGCCCGAAGTTTCAATGACCATCGGTACGACGGAACGGTAATCAGGTATTGACATTGTGGATCCTCCCATACTTGATAAAGGTTGATAAGTTAAATTTTCCTGGATTGTCCAGCCCGCTTCGAATTGGTACTTCTTATTCGGACTGTTCGGTCGAAGGTTGTTCGGAAGGCTTTTTTTCCGTGGTTTTTTCATCTTCTACCTCATGCTCGTGCTCATGATCATTGGTATCCTCCGGTATCTCTTCGCCATTAGCGATCAGCTTAAGGCGGTCGAACACCTGGCGGTTGATGAGGCGAGAGGCAGCTTCCATGGCGACCGCGTTCGCCAGCCGGTCGGATGAGACTTTTTTGCGCATCTGGTTAAAGTCGGAAGTGCCTTGCAATTCGTTCATTGTTTGCGAGAAAACGCTGGCAAATTCTTTCTCATCCAGGTGCAGGTGCTCGGCGAGCGAAATCTCATCCATGAGCAGCGAGCGTTCCAGGCGACGGACAGCCGCCGGGCGGACTTCCTGCTCTTTAAAGGCCTCCCGGTCCTCCTTGCGGATCTTCAGATAGGTTTCCAGATCCAGATTCTGGCGAGCCAGGTCGCGCTCGATGCTGTTGATGACCTGGTTCTCTTCATTATCAAGAGCTTGCGGAGGATACTGAATGGTCGCCTGCTCGCGGATCTGGTCGAGAATTTTGGTAAAGTACTCGTTATCGTAGTCTTCTTTCGCAGTAGCTTCCAGGCTTTTGCGGATGGATTCGCGCAGGGCATCCACCGTCTCAAACTCACCCACGGTTTGGGCGAAGGGGGCGTCCAATTCAGGCAGCTCCATTGCCTTCACCGAGTCGATTTTCACCGTGTACTCAGCCTCCTTGCCGCGAAGCGACTCATAGGGAGAGTCATCCTCGAAGGTGTGACGCAGGGTGAGCTCCTGGCCGGCCTCGGCGCCAATCAATTCACGCGCAAACCCGGGATACGGCCATTCGTTCTCGTCTACCTGGTCCGCGGGTTGAATGGGAACCTGCAAGACCCGGTTTTCAGCCAGGGTTTCGTTTTCACCTTCGGCCGGGTTCACACGTTTTCCACTGACCGAGACGAAGACCAGGTCGCCTTCCTGGGCTGGCCGTTCGGCTGGGGTCAGGGTCGCGTACGAGTTGCGCAGGCGCTGGATAAAGGCGTCAACTTCTTTTTCTTCCACTACTGGCGGCTCGTATGGAACGCGGATCGAGCGGTAATCTCCCAGCTCGACTTTGGGTTCGAGTGGGATGATAAAGGTAAACGTGATCGGATCGGTTTTCTCCGCGTCTGCCAGGGTTCCGGGGCCGTATGGCTTGATCCCCGCTTCTTCAATCACTTTGGGGTAGGTTTCATCGACGAGCAGGGCCAGGGCTTCCTTCTGGATAGTATCTTCCCCAACCATGCGGCGCACCACCTCATAGGGTGCTTTACCAGGCCGAAATCCAGGGATTTTGGTTTCTTGTGCGATCTTGCGGGCTGCCTGGCGTTTGCCGCGCTCTAATTGCTCCGGTTCTAGTTCAACGACTACCTTCAATTGATGATCATCACGGGGAGTGGTTTCTATTTTCAACGTAAACTTCCTTCTATCATTGGTTTCAGCTCATATGCTTGGGCTGCTGTGGTGGGGAAGGCGGGACTTGAACCCGCACGCCTTGCGGCACATGATCCTAAGTCATGCCTGTCTGCCAGTTCCAGCACTTCCCCTCTAAAGCTTTGGAATTATAAGCGAGAGCATCTTTACCGTCAATAATCGTTTATAATCATGACACACTGGGTGGATATATCCCGGTGATCTTTTTGGGTATTCACTGCACCAGCGAGGAGGAATTCTTGTCACGAGTGTACCATCCAGACAGCGTCGGAAAAGAGCGTACCCGCCTCAGCAAGTCCGTCGTTTTAGCCATTCGGGAGCTAATGAAGCAAAACGAGCCGGACGACAGCAGCCGGGACCAGGCCGCCTTTATTGCCATTGCGCTGGAGAAGATTGCCAGCACCATCGATCTATCAGTCACGGCCTGGGAAAAACGGGGGTACTGGGTCAAAGCCGACCGATTCCGGATGGATTGGGCCTGGACTGAAAGGCTGGGGAAGGAGATGCGCCAGGCCGTGCTCGAGGAGAACTGGGCCAAAATCGCCATGACCGCTGCCCAGGTCGCGCAGAAGCTGATGAGCGTGGAAGTCCCGCAGCGGCACCGCCTGGGCGAGCCGTGGATGGGCGCCTGGCAGGCAATGAAAAAAGAAGAGCAATTGACAGGCCAGTAAATTGTTAAGGTGCAGCAATACTATCCGAGCAAAATATACTGCCATTCATATTACCACCCGAGTGTAAGAATTATCTTAGGAATTCGTCCGAACAACCTATCCGAAAGGCCAGGTAGATTTTCTCTTTCGGATGTAGTAAACAGGATCTCAGACGCCCCTATCCAATCGATCGTGTAAAAAAGCTACCGTGGTACGGAGCCAAGATGGTCGGGTAGAGGATTAGAAAAAGTAGTTGAACTTTTTAGCGAGTTATGCCATACTCAAAAAATGAATAGAAAAGAAAGCGTTCCTTTTTATACCGGAGATATTACCAGGATTGAGATTGACCCAAGCCGTGAATATACTTCACAAAATCAGGAAATAGCCTTTACACCAGACCAGCACGCCATCTGGGCCGATCTATATGCTGGAATTCACCAGCCTTATTTGCTCGAGCACCTCTGCCGAGAGTTCCACGGCGGCATGGCGCTGCTCGACCTCGACCCACTACATATTCCCAGTGTTGCCCACCTCAACGAGATGATTGTCCCCCGGACCGGATGGCGGATCGAGCGGACGGTTGTCCGCTACACTTTAGCGGACGATTGGTATCAGATGTTCGCCAGGCGCATTTTTCTGATCACGGATTATTTACGCTCGCGCGACCAGATCGAATTCACCCCCGAGCCGGATATGTTCCACGATATCTTTGGCCACTTACCTTACCTGACCCAGGACTTTTACGCCAAGATCGAAGATAAATTCGCACCGGCTTATCTGAAGGCAACCCAGGAAGAGAAAGAGGTGATCAAACGCCTGGCGTGGTACAGCACGGAATTTGGCCTGATCATCGAGGACAACCGGTTTAAGGTGTTTGGGGCCGGGACGATTTCAGGACGAAGCGAGCTTTCCAACACCATTATGGAGTTCTACCGCCTGGGCAGGGACAAGATTATCGACTATACCAGCGATATATTTCCTCAGCTCCAGGAACATTTTCACATTCACCAGGAGGAGATCGACCGCATCATCACCGGGGTAAACGAGCTCCACCAGAAGGGACAGATGTCCTCGCAGACCAATGGTTGGAACGTGGTTCATTCGCTCTATCGCGAGCAGGGGATTCTGAAAGGTGGTTATCTGGGGGGAGGTGTGATCCTGGCTCCATTTGACGTGGAAACGATTGCCCGGATCCCGAAGACTGTCTATGCGTTCAACCCGATGTTTTTCGTTTGCGAATCGTTTGAGCAGATGGATGCGCTGCTTGGCTCGTATTTAACGCCGATCGCAACGCGTGATATAGGTTAATCATCGAGGGTATTGCTGTGGGTGAATTGGTTCCAAATAGCCGGATGGAGCATTGATTTCAATCGCCATCCGGTTTATTATTCAACCTTTGTTTTCATCAATGCGTGTAGTCAATTTATTCCCTAACTTTCATCTGTCATATTCATAAGAAAAAAGCCAAAGTCCGGCTATCAATTTTGTTAGGCCAGTTGTTTTTCTCTCAGCCGGTCGCTATACTCCCGTTATCCCAAAGGTATTTCAATTCGGACGAAAGGATGACCGATGAAGCCCATTGCTAAGGGGATTATGATCGTTATGGTCGTGTTCTGGTGCACGGCCAGTCTGCCGGGACTTTTTTTTGCCCGCACGGCGGATCCAGGTGGGGGAGGGAACATCATTTATTTGCCAATTGTCAACAAGAGCATCGCACCAGCGCCCTTACCGCAGGGCGGCAACCAGTGGTTTGTCTCTCCGAACGGCCGTTCCAGCGGGAACGGATCAGAATCCAATCCCTGGGATCTGCAAACCGTCCTCAACCAGCCATCGACCGTCAAACCCGGCGATACAATCTGGCTGCTGGGTGGGCGCTATAATGCGCCTTTCAAATCGCATCTGAAAGGAATGTCCGGAGCGCCGATCGTGGTTCGTGCCTATCCCGGGCAGCGAGCTACCCTGGACGGCACCGGTCCTATGCTGACAATATCGGATTCTTCCTGGGTGTATTTCTGGGGATTTGAAATTACAAAATCGAATAACAGCCGGCCAGTATCTTCGAATACCAGCCCGGAGCACGGCATTTTGATCAGCAGCGCGTCGACGTCTTCCAATATCAAATTTATCAACCTGGTGATCCACGATCTCCCCGGCCACGGAGTGGCCTGGTGGCGAACGAACACCGATTCTGAGATTTATGGGTCCCTGGTCTACAACAATGGGGTCATGCAGTACGACCACGGCGTATATTCCCAAAACGAGAGCGGGGTCAAACGACTGACCAATAACATTATTTTTGATAACGCTGCCTTTGGCATCCATATTTATTCCTCCGGATCGGCCGCGATCGATAATTACATGATCGCCGGAAATACCCTGTTTAACAACGGTTCGATCGGCCGCACCGCCAGCTCCGGGCAGTATGGAAACCATTTTCCCGAGCTCCTGATCGGTGGGGATACAGCCATCACTCACAACCCTGAAATCAACGACAATCACACTTATGCCAGCGCGGCCAACGCATCGGCCTTCGACCTGAGCTACGCGGC
>Ga0335070_10001918_pt1 | contig 24147 bp, 15 predicted proteins | sample Lox_Sample_13_FD_206722 | JGI IMG/M metagenome (GOLD analysis project Ga0335070, IMG submission 206722) | Soil microbial communities from Loxahatchee National Wildlife Refuge, Florida, United States - Lox_Sample_1.3 | ecosystem: Environmental > Terrestrial > Soil > Wetlands | place: USA...
AAAGAATGAAGCATTGTGTCGGAAGGATAAGTCTTGGCGAGAACGCCTGCGATCTGTTCTGCCTTTTCGGAATTTCCTGCCCAAGCTTCGGTCAATGCCGCGACCGAGTTCACGTACTCAAACGAAGCGAAAGCCTGGGCTTGGGTTGACTGTTTGGCAGCGAGGGCTGCGTTGCCAATCATGGCCTCGCGCAACGCAGCGTCCACCCGCAATCGAGCGGCTGTTTCTTTTTGGCCATCGCGCAATGCAGACTCAATCGCCTTATTCGCCAGTTCGCGGGATTTCTTAAATCTCCCGAAGAACGCTTCGGTATCAGATTCGGCAGGCAACAACGCTTTCTCATTTTCTGGATCGCTGGCAGACCAAGCCAACTGCCGGGCGATCTCCGCGTCGTCGCCTTCGAGAACCGCGATGATGTAGCGATACACATGCAGATCGGGATATGTAATTTTCGAGGCTAAAGCTTTTTCATAGATCGCCTTGGCCTCGTCGAGTTTGTTGACGGCGGTATAAGCGTAAACGAGGTCCGCGTAGCAAGCGCCAGCGCCACGGTCCACGGCCACACAATCAACGCCGAAAGGAATTGCCTGTTCATACTGGCCGATCATCTCGGTGTTAAAAAAAAGGCACATGCGCGGGACCATATCCTGGCTATACGCAGCTGCCCAGAGCTTGCAGTTCTGCAAAGCACTTTTCCGGTCGCCCGTAACGAAAGCGTAGTAGTAAGCCGATAGCGCAAACTGCTCGCGCTCGGTGGTCCGGCTTCGCAACGCATAGGCTTTCTGCGCATATTCGCGTCCCTGGCCGTCTTCTCCGAGGAGTTGATACGACGTGCTCAGCACACCGTAAGCCAGCGCGAAATTTGGATCGAGTTCGACCGCCCGTCTCAGGTACGGAATCGCTTCAGCAGGCCCCTTTTGATTCCTCACTTTCATGCCGGAATTGTAAGCCTTCAAAGCTTCGAGTGACGGCGTAGTTGCCTGCTCGAGCGGAACGTCGAATTCGCGGATGGTTGCCAGCGATTCTCCCAGCTTCTGTCGCAATCGCGTGGCAGCTTCGCCGAGCGCTTTCAGCACATTCTCTTTACGTGCAGTCTGTACCTGGTCCTGAGCCAACACCGAACCTGTCTGACAATTCGCTGCACGAATGCTGATCACGTATTGCGTTCCAAGTCTCGTGATCGATCCTGCCAGTAAGGCCTTCGCACCGGCGCGCTGGCAGACCTCCAACGCAATCTCCCCGGTGACCGGAGTGTCCCGGGGCCTCCCCATTTGTTTGAGCGTCTCGGCAACTTTGTGGTCAGGCACTACGTTGAGAAACGGCGATTGCGCCAGACCGATGAAAAGAGCCTCCCGTAATATTTCGTCGAACGCCGCGTCGTCCGACTTGTTCACGAAATCACCGAGCAAAACGGTGTCGGTGCGGCCGAGCGCATGAGTTGAAGCGGATCGAGACCGGTAGGCGATGAATCCAAGCAAAACGAGCAAGAGGACGCTCAGCGCGCCTGCTATGGTCAGCCCAACAGTCCTCGACTCTCCCGCGCGCACAGGTGGTGGATCTCCCAGGGAGGTTTTCTCGCTAAGTCGAAGGGCATCCCTTAGGTCTGCGGCGCTTTGAAACCGCGAACCTGGGTCCTTTTCGAGTACTCGGTTGATCGCCTTTCCGATATCCTCGGGCAGCAATGGGTTCAGCTCGTTCGGCGGCGCTGGAGCATCCTTGAGAACGGCGTTCATGACGAGTACGGCATTTTTCCCTGTGAAGGGTTTCTTCCCGGTCCCAGCCTCGTAGAGGACTACTCCGAGCGAAAACAGATCGCTGCGAGCATCGAGTTCTTCCCCTCGCACCTGCTCCGGAGACATGTACGGCGTTGTGCCCGGGTGAACGCCCATGCGGGTCAGAGCTTCATCGCCGTCTTCGGCCGGCAAGGAATGGGGTGAGGTAAATTTTGCCAGTCCGAAATCGAGGATCTTGGCCTGGCCGCGGCCAGTCACGACGATATTCCCAGGCTTGATGTCGCGATGGATGATTCCTTTGCTATGGGCGGCGTCCAACGCATCGGCGAGTTGGCTCCCCAGCCCTCGGAGGGTATCAGCGGCTATCGGTCCATTTCGGAGGACTTCCTTCAGACTCCTGCCCTCGAGGAGTTCCATCACGATGACCGGCCGCCCGTCGTGTTCCTCGACCTCCTAAATGGTGCAGATATTGGGATGGTGCAGAGCAGACAAAGCTCGCGCCTCGCGCATAAATCGAGCCAGCGCTTCTTTTGCTTGCACGACTTTCTCGGAGAGGAATTTTAACGCAACGTGACGGCCCAGACGGATGTCCTCGGCCTCGTACACCACACCCATTCCTCCGCTACCGATTTTTTGCAAAATGCGGTAGTGGGCAACGACCTGTCCCGCTGGCAGCGCAGAAGCTGGGGTAGCGGGAGGCAGAGCCGCCTCTTCGACCACGGCAGGTAGTTCAACTTCGATCACCGGAGCGATAAACCGGTATCCCTTGGCCGGAACCGTTTGCACGAAACGTGGTCGCTCGGGGTCATCCCGCAGGGTTTGGCGGATCTTGCGGATTGCAGTGTTGATGCTGTTGTCGGTGTCCAGGAAAACGTCCTTGCCCCAGAGCTTTTCGACGATTTCCTCTCGCGTGACAAGTTCCCCCCCCCGCGCCACCAGCAGAAGAAGAAGCTCCATCGGAATTCTTTCGAGTTTCAGGGGACGACCGGAACGGCGCAGCGCATAGCGCGGCACGTCCAGTTCAAATTCCTCGAATCGAACCAACTCCGCCATACGCCCCCCACAAATTCGTTCATTTTACAACGCTGTCCTCAGTCCATCTATAAGCCATTGATTACACAACCGCTTGCGTCTTTAGATCGCTACAGGACGATCCAGCTTCTCTCCATTGCCAGAAACCTGGGAGCCGGGCAGGATGGGCCACGTTGCCGCAGTGAGGAACTCGACTTGGAAGAAATCTTGGAGCGCCCGCCGGTGGACAGCAGCGAATTGAACGAATTCTAAGGAAAAACACCATGACATTGCATTTCGCCAAAAGGTTTTACTGGCTCGCCGTCTTGGCCGGGCTCTTACTCTCCGTCGCTAGCGCGGCCGCACAGTCTTCCGTTCCTGCTGATTCCGTCGTGCCGCGGTTGGTGAACTACGCTGGCGTGGCCAAAGACGAAAACGGCAAAGCGATGAGCGGAGTGATCGGCGCCACCTTTGCCGTTTATGCCGAGCCGCAGGGCGGCTCGCCCCTGTGGATGGAGACCCAGAACATCCATGCCAACGCGAACGGAACCTTTTCCGTCCAACTGGGCGCGACCAAACCCGATGGGTTACCCGTCGATCTGTTCTCCGCAGGACAAGCACGCTGGCTGGGCGTGAGCTATAACGGCGGCGTAGAGCAACCTCGCGTCGCGCTTCTGAGCGTGCCTTACGCTCTGAAGGCCGGCGACGCTCAAACGCTGGGTGGACTTCCGGCCTCAGCTTTTGCGCTGGCGGCGCCGTCTTCCTCTTTGTCGGCGGTCCCGTCGGAAAGCACACGCCCAACGAACGTGCCTGCCTCAACGCCGCCGCCAGACGGCAGCGTAACCGGCGCTGGCACTGCCAACTTTATTCCGCTGTGGACCAGCGCCAGCGACATTGAAAATTCCGTTTTATTCCAATCGGGCAGCGGCTCAACGGGCAAGGTGGGAGTAAATACGTCGACGCCGGCTGCAACGCTCGACGTAAAAGGCACCGGAGTCGTGCGCGGAACACTGTCGCTGCCCGCCCAGAGCGTGGCGACGGCGAGCAAAGGCGGTAACTCGCAACTCATCAGCCTGCAGGGGTCATCGTTTAACAGCGGCACAGCCAAGGCAGTGAATCAAACTTTTGCGTGGCAGACTCAAGCCGCAGGCAACGACACAACGTCCCCTTCGGGAACACTCAACCTGATGTTTGCCTCGGGAACAACCGCACCGGCCAACACGGGATTGAACATCGGCAGCAACGGGCAAATCACGTTTGTTGACGGCCAAACGTTTCCCGGTGCCGGCACGATCACCGGCGTTACGACCGCAACCGGCAGCGGGCTCACCGGCGGAGGAACCAGCGGAAGCCTGACTCTGAGCTTGACCAACTCCTGTACCACCAGCCAGACCCTGCAATGGAATGGCTCAGCGTGGGGATGCGCCACCAGCGGTCTGGGCACGATCACCGGGGTTACCGCCGGCAACGGCATCACGGGCGGCGGCACCAGCGGGAATGTCACCGTCAACATCGACCCCACGAAGGTGGCGCAACTCAATGCCGCCAACACCTTCAACGCGAACCAGATCATCACCGCTAACGGTGGCAACACAGCCTTGAACGTGACGCAAACTGCCGCGAGTGGTGTGACCTACGCCATCATCGGCACCTCGCGCGTTCCTACCAACGGCGATGCGGCGATTCTCGGACAGCAACTGGCCAACGCAGAGGTATTCGGCGTGCAAGGTTACATCTCCAACTCGACCGGCACGGGCGCGGGCGTCTTCGGATCGAATGCCGGTCCTGGCGCAATCGGAAGTACATACAAGGGTCTCGCTTCGGGAGTCTGGGGTGACGCCGGCACATTTGGCACCATCGGCGTTCTGGCCACCGCCGACAAGGGTAACGGCTTGGTCGCCTACAACAACAGCAGCACGTTCAGCGCAATCGTCGGGGAAAATCAAAATACCGCGACGGGCGCGACTTCGCTTGCTCCCGGAGTATTTGGACTTAGTTTTGCGCCGGTAGGCTTGGGAGTGGTCGGCTCCGGCCCGGTTCACAGCAGTTATTTCAACAACAATGTCGGATTCAATCCCGTCGGCGTGGTCGGCGACTCTTCCGCGAGCGCCGGCATCGGAGTTTGGGGCGTCACTGACAGCGGAACCAGCATTTATGGCTCAACTTCATTCGGAACCGGTGTCTTCGGCCTTTCCAGCACCGGCGACGGAGTCGTTGGAAATTCGTCGACCAATGCCGGAGTTTCCGGAGGCTCGACCAGCGGCACTGGAGTCTTCGGCATTTCTTCCGATGGCAATGGCGTTTACGGCGAGGGCGATGGCCTCAGCGGCGCAGGCGGCGCAGGCGTCTACGCCTTCGGTCAAAACGGCGCCACCGGCGTCTACGCAACCACTAACGGACTCGGAAGCGCTGTCGTTGGCCTGAACAATACCGATTACTACTTAAATGGACAGCCCACAGCTTTGTTCCTGAATTCAGGCCCGACCAACCAAGCTTTGCCGATTGCGCTGGAAGCCGGGACAGGCACGCAGGTGTGCCAGCTTTACTACGGTAATCTTGCATGCACGGGTAGCAAGTCAGCGATGGTGCCGCTGCCTGACAATCGGTGGGTACGACTTTACGCCATGGAATCTCCGCAGAACTGGTTCGAGGATTTCGGAACCGGCACTCTCTCCCATGGAATAGCCTCCGTTCAACTCGAAGCAACTTTCCGTGACACGGTCACTTCCTCGGAGGACTACCACGTATTCCTCACTCCAAGGGGAGAATGCGAAGGCCTTTATGTCGCCAACATGACCGCCGGAGGCTTTGAGGTTCGCGAACTTCACCACGGAACCGCGAACGTTGCCTTCGATTACCGCATCGTGGTCCTGCGCAAGGGATACGAAAAAATCCGCATGGAAGACGTCACCGAGATGCGCAGGAAACAAGCCGCGCGCGCCCAGGAGATCATGAATCGGCCGAGACCGCAGCCCGCACCCGGGCGTCCCTCAATCGGCCCGGCACGCGCACCAGTGTCTCTGCCGAGCCAGCAGCAGGCGGCCGTTCTCGAGTCCGGCAGTTTGCGAAGCGGGCTGGTTGCTGCGCCAGCGCCCGCAACCACGAAACGATAGAAGTGTCGCGAGGACCGCTCGTGGGGCGGTCCTCGCGAACAAGCCCCTCCGATCAATCAGAGAAACACAATCAGGAGATTCTTTATGAAGAAAAATTCTCTCTCTCTTTTCATCCTCGCATTGCTGGCCCTGGTTGCCTCCTTGCAAGCGCAAACCTACAGCTACCGTATCGTGAACTTCCCTGGAGTAGCCGAGTCCGGCCTGGATAGCCTGAACAATTCCGGCGCAATGGTAGGAGTTTATTCGACTACTCCCGCGTGCTGTCTTGGACCTGGATTTCTTCTCTCCAACGGTTCCTACAAGGTGATTATTTATCCCGGAGCTATCGGAACAGAGCCCAACGGCCTGAACAAGAACCAGACCATGGTTGGCGGTTACACAGACAGCGCCAACCTGCTCCATGGCTTTGAACTGCAAGGCACAAAGTATAAGAACATCGATTACCCGGGGTCGACTCAGTCGGCGGCCGATGATATCAACGACCACGGTTTCGTCGTCGGAGGTTACTACGACGGAATGCACTGGCATGGCTACACCCTTCAAAGCGGCAAATTTGTTGTTCTGGATTACCCCGGCGGCGGAAACACGATCCTCGCAAGCGTCAATAATTCCGGCCAGATCGCCGGCTACTACTACGGAGACGACATGGTCTCACATGGGTTCTCTTACAGCGGAGGATCCTTCACGCAGATCGATTATCCCTCTTCCTCCCAAACCGTAGTTCTTGGACTCAACAACCTTGGTGAAATGTCCGGTTCGTACGCAGACGCCACCGGGAACTACCACGGGTTCGTGCTGGTAAGCGGCAGCTATACATCGCTGGATTTCCCCGGAGCGGTCTCTACCTTTGCCCAAGGCCTTAACGACAGCGGCGAGATCGTCGGGATCGTGACAACGGACTTCAGCGAGACGACGCAAGGCTTCCTCGCCTCGCCAGTTCCATCTGGGGAGTCGCGCGATTCAAGGCAAGTCATGGGAAAGGCACTGGCTGGCAGGTAGGTGTTAATGACGTTTGCGCAATTCAAACTGATGGTTGACTCCAGAATCTCTGCATACAGCCTACGAGAAGGAGACTCGTAATGAAATACACCGGAAACAAGCTCTCGAATTGCAGCCTCGTTGCAGTCGCGCTAGCCACCCTGCTGTTCGCGTCCACAGTCCTCGCGCAACAACCGTCCGCGGTTGTGCCTACGCTGGTCAACTTCAGCGGCACGATCACTGACATCAATGGCAAGCCTCTGACCGGAGTTCACGGCGTCACGTTCTACCTTTATAAAGATTCCGAAGGGGGCGCCCCGCTCTGGATGGAAACGCAGAACGTGCAGACCGACAGCCACGGTCACTACACGGTGATGTTGGGGTCGACAACCAATGAGGGGCTGCCCAAAGATTTGTTTGCCTCGGGCGAGGCGCGCTGGTTGGCAGTGCAAGCGGAAGGGCAAGCCGAACAGCCGCGAGTTCTGCTGCTCAGTGTGCCTTACGCTTTGAAGGCGGCTGATGCGGAGACGCTTGGCGGACTTCCGGCCTCGGCTTTCGCATTGGCGGTTCCGTCGTCACCCTCAGGAGGCCCTGCGGTGAACTCGGCTTCTGCCGATACCGCAGATGCGCCTCCCGCCGCCGGAAGCGTAACCGGTTCCGGCACGCTTGACTTTATTCCACTGTGGACCAGCACCAGCGCCATTGGAAATTCTGTCCTCTTCCAATCCGGCAGCGGAAGCGCCGCCAAAGTCGGCATTAACACCACCACTCCCGGCGCGACACTCGACGTCAAAGGCACGACCAATCTCGAAGGCCTCCTCACTCTGCCCGCGCAAGGAACCGCCACTTCCTCAGGAGGAAAAGCTTCCCAACCGCAGGATCTGGTAGCGTCCTCATTCAGCAGCAGCACCAAAGCAGCTGTCAACCAGACTTTTCAGTGGAAAGCGGAGGCTTCCGGCAACAACACGGCCACCCCGTCCGGCACGTTGAATCTGCTCTTCGGTTCCGGAACGGCCTCGCCGGCTGAGACTGGCCTGAAGCTGAGCAGCAAAGGCCTCCTCACTTTTGCATCAGGCCAGACTTTTCCTGGCACGGGCACTCTTACGGGCGTGACCACGGCCAGCGGGAGCGGGCTGACCGGCGGCGGCACCAGCGGCACCCTGGCGCTCGGGTTGACCACTTCCTGCAGCAATAATCAGGTGTTGCAGTGGAACGGCAGCAAGTGGGCCTGCAGCAGCGCGGGCACGGGCACCGTCACCAGCGTGGGATTGGCGGCTCCAGCCACCGACTTCACCGTGAGCGGCTCGCCCGTGACGGGAGCGGGCACTCTCAAATTCGCATGGAATGTGGCGCCGACCGACGCCGACACGGCCAATGCCATCGTGAAGCGCGATGCCACCGGAAGCTTCAACGCAACCAGCATCACGGGTACCGGCACGTTCTCTGCGACGACGGCAAACGTGAACGCGATCATCGGCAGCACTTCCCTCGACGGCGGCAGCGCCATTGTGGGCTCGGCGACTGCGGCCGGCGGTAGCAATCGCGTGTACGGAGTGACAGGTAACTCCGTTAGCACAGTGGCAGGGTCCACCGGCGTGCTGGGCTTGGACGGCAACATCAACGCCTCCGAAACCGGCGGATTCACCATGGGCGTTCAAGGTGATTCCAGCAACCAAGTCAACGGCATGGGCGTATTTGGTTTTGACGGCCCCGGTCTCAGCAGCGTGTTCAACACGCTGAGAACCCGTGGTGGTGGCGTTGGTGTGTGGGGCGACGCCGGCACCAGCACAACCTTTCTAAACATTGGTGTGGTCGGTACCATGGACGACGGGCCAGGGGGCTTTTTCGGGAACAATAGTCCCACTGGTTACGGTGCGTTGGTCGCTCTTACGTATGGCGGCACGGGTGAGCCCTTCCTGGCAGGAAACGCTCACAGTGAAGCTTCTTGCAGCGTGGACCAGTTCGGCAACCTGAACTGCACCGGCAGCAAGAACGCGGTTGTGCCGATTGATGGCGGCAAGCGCATCGTGGCCATGTCCGCCATCGAAGCTCCGCAAAACTGGTTTGAAGACGTGGGCGAAGCTGAACTGGTGAACGGCGCAGCAGCCATCCAACTCGACTCCAGCTACACACAGACCGTCAACACGGAGACTACATACCAGGTGTTCCTGACGCCCTACGGAGACTGCAAGGGTCTCTATGTGGCCAACCGCACGGCGCACTCGTTTGAAGTGCACGAACTGGGCGGCGGCACGGCGACACTGAACTTTGGCTATCGCATCATGGCGCTGCGGAAGAATTACGAAAACGTCCGCTTCGCTGACCACACGCACGACCTCGATGCGCATAAACGAATGATGGAGCGGATGAAGGCCCGAGCGTCACACCCGCAATCGCACGATCCAGTCAAAAGTCCGGGATTGGCTCCAGCACTGTCCCCAGCGACCGTGCAACTGGTGGCCCCTGGTGGGGACTCGGCTCAGTAATCCGGACAGTCTGCCGCGCAACAGCAAAAGGCGAGGACCGCTCCGAGGAGTGGTCCCCACCGCGTGGGTACAGACGTGAGTCCGTTGCACTTTACCGGCAAGATGCATGATAACGAGACCGGGCTGGATGAATTCCCGGCGCGCTACTACTCATCGACACAGGGCAGATGGTATAGCCCAGACTGGGCGTCGGCGCAGATTCCAGTGCCCTACGCCGACTTGCACAATCCGCAGACACTGAATCTGTATGATTATGTTGGCAGCGATCCCACCAACCATGCGGATGCCGACGGACATCAGTGTCTAGCCCATGACACGGGCTGCGGAGAAGAGCAGGCGGATGAGAAGAAGAAAGAGAAGGACGATGCCCAGGCGAATCAGGGAGCTGAGGCGCAACATGACTCGGACGAGCCGCACGGAGTTTATCTCGATCACGAGAACACGAATATCAGTCCCGCCGGCGATACGGGCGAAACCAAGATAGGATTCATCGAAGGGACGGCTACCCATAAAGGCGTGACGGAGGGTGAGGCTGGATTGAAAGGTGGCGGCGTAGATATTACTCTGAAGAATCATGAAGGGAAGAGTAGTCTTGAACTACAGGGTTTCACTGGCGAAGCTGGCGCGAAGGGTCAATTGAATAAAAAGGGGTTGAAGGTCGGCGGTGACGCAGAGGCTGCCAGTCTTTAGGGCAGACGCCAAGAACACTTTTAAGATTGGCAGCTACAAATTGACCATAGGAGGCAACCTCACCGCTGTCTCGGTTGGAGCACATGCAAACCTCAACATAGATTGGTCTAAGGTTTCCTATAGCGCCGGTGCAGGTGCGAGTTGGGGTGCTGGGGCCGGACTCTCGGTATCGCTCACCCGAAACACACCTTGAGTCGGCGGCGAAAGCGGAGAATCCATGCGACCATTGTTTGAGTCATTGGTTACAGGTGGTCGACATCAGCAATCCGCAACAGCCCACTCTCGACGCGACGCTGTTTGATTACGTAGACTCACAATACACAGTAGCTCTGGCCGGTAGCTATCTGCTCTCGACCGAAGCCGACGGAGGTCTAGCCGTTTACGATGTGAGCAAAAAGGGTGGGCTGCTACCCAACTATTTGGAAGCCCCCTCAAGCGGAGCGACCCCGGGCATTCCCGCCTTTGCTCAAGCTGCGAATGCCACGAATCTCTACTTTGCCGTTGCCAATGCTGTGACTGGCGGAGGCGTGTTGGCCTACGATACAAGCACCACGCCTCCAACGCCTGTTGGTAACTTCTCAACCGGGTTTTCGCTTTGCCAAGCGTTGGCACTTTCAAGCAACTACCTCTACGTCGGTGCTGTCGATTCGCTGCGGGTTTGATGTTACGAATCCGGCCAGCCCGACACAGGTTGATTCCATTGCCATTGGGATTTCAGCCGTGGCCACCAGTGGAACTTGGCTTTTCGCGGGGACCGTGGACGATCGACTTTTGGTCTACGACATCTCTCAGCCGACAACTCCATCGCAAAAAGTAAGCCTGAACCTGCCGGGGTTGCCGATTGAGTTCGCAGTCTCTGGGAACCTCCTATTAGTCGCCGACAGCACGGCAGGATTGCTCATCTACAATGTGACGACTCCTGCGGCTCCCGTGCTGCTTTCACAGACGACGCCATCAACCTCGGTCACTGATGTAGCCGTTGACGGAAACCTCGTGCTTCTTGCTGCCTGGGATGGCGGGCTCGTGGTTGTCGATTTCACGAATCCGGCGGCACCACAAATGGTTGGCCAAGCGAAACTGGATACCATCGATCCGTACGCCGCCTATCAATCGTTCCTGCTGAACAAAGCGGCAACGGTCACCGTCTTGAACAAGATTGCTTTTGTAGGAGTCTACAACGCCGATACTAACGATCCTCCGGAGAACGGCAATGGAATGATCTATGGTTTCGACTACAGTGAACCGAGCGAACCGCGGTTGGTCTATCTCGGGGCAAACGGGGTCATTGCAGATGCAATCCTCACGATGCGTTCGTTTGGCGGGCGGCTGTTTGCCGGTGGAACGAGCACGCTGATCGAGTTCGACTCTTCGCAGCCGCGGAATGTAGTCAATCTTTTCTTCCCGCCGAACGCGCTGAGACCACCGCTAAATCCCGCCCGGTCCCCCAGAACGGCAAGAAGGTCTCCGGCTGGGCTGCGTCAGCCGGCAATAGGAAAGAAATTCCGGCTCCCGATGCGGCGCAAGTACGATGCGGCCCTTCGATAAACCTGCAGAGTCAATTTCGTCCGGAATTGTAAGTGACCGTTGCTTGAAAGGGTCCGTCTCCATCCCCCAACAGGACGCCGACCAAGCCGTCGTAGCAGTTGATGTCTGCACGGGCGTCTGCAACAACTACATCGCGTTTATTGTCCCCTTGAATGGTCCCCGGGTCAATTCTACTGTCTGACCATGAGGGAATCCGGTGGTCTTGTTTCGCCTAAGGCGGGATGGCCTAAAAGGGTTTCGAGTTCCTCCTCCTGTGATAAGCAAGCTGCTGCGTTCGGCTTCAAACTACATCCCTGTGAAGCGTCAAGCGCTTCGGGACACCTACGGGACACTAGACACCCACCGCGAAGCAAAAGATGAGTGGATTCAGTACGCAAGCTGGGAAGCTAAATACTTGATATTTGAAACATCTGGCGGAGAGGGAGGGATTCGAACCCTCGGTACAGGTGTTAGCCCGTACAACGGTTTAGCAAACCGCCGCATTCGGCCACTCTGCCACCTCTCCGGCGATTGGAGTTTTTAGTTTATCACGCGCGGTTATCCGCACGTCGTCCCCGGTTAGCGCGGCAAGTGAACGCGCACGGGTCTTTCGAATGATTCGACACTTTTCATATCTGCTTGAATCTGCGGGCCTAGGTCCCAAGAGATCGCGGTTGATGCCTTCGTGGCCAGGCATGGCACTTACGGGCCATTCACGGGTCGAGGTCTCGCGGCTATGCTTATTTTCGAGCAGCACTTGGGGGAGGGCTGATCAACAGACGTCCCAAGACTCAAACTGAGTCTGGGGCGTTTTGTTTTGCGCCCGGATCTCCAACTCCTCCCGATTCTTCTAACTTTCCCACGTCCCTACAGGAATCACCCTATCGCCACAATCCATTTCCCACCGCAATTTGAAATATTGTCCCTCTCGGGGGATAGTTTGACTTGGGATACTTCCGCCCCGGGGGAACATGGTCGAGAAAGTGGACGCAGCCTGGTACAAGCGAGCGGTCATCTATCAGGTGCACGTTCGCGCGTTTTATGACAGCAACGGCGACGGCATCGGCGACTTTCAAGGCCTCGCTCAACGGCTCGACTATCTGCGTGACTTGGGCATTGACGCGATCTGGTTAATGCCGTTCTTCCCATCTCCTCTGCGCGATGACGGATACGACATTGCGGACTACTTTTCCGTTCATCCCAGCTACGGCACTCTCGACGACTTCAAGAGCTTCCTCACCGCCGCGCACCAGCGGCAGATCCGCGTCATCGTTGAGATGGTTCTTAACCACACTTCCGATCAGCATCCCTGGTTTCAAGAGTCGCGCAGTTCACGGGAAAACCCGCGCCGTGATTGGTATGTGTGGAGCGAGTCCGATACTCGTTATAAGGGAACCCGCATCATCTTTCTCGATACCGAGATGTCGAACTGGGCTTGGGATCCGATCTCCAAGGAGTACTACTGGCATAGGTTTTTTAGCCACCAACCCGATCTGAACTACGACAATCCAACGGTACGAGAGCAAATGTGGGAAGTGATGAGGTTCTGGCTGGACTTGGGTGTCGACGGTTTCCGGCTGGATGCCGTGCCCTACCTCGTTGAGCGTGAGGGAACTTCTTGCGAGAACTTGCCGGAAACTCACGCCATTATTAAAGAGTTGAGAGCGAGGGTCGACCTCGATTTTCCCGGCAGGATGTTGCTCGCGGAAGCAAATCAGTGGCCCGCCGATCTACGTCCATATTTTGGCGAGGGGGATGAGTTTCACATGGCCTTCCACTTCCCGCTCATGCCACGAATGTTCATGGGATTGAAACTCGAAGATCGAAAGCCGATTACCGAAATTCTGCAGCAAACCCCGGAAATTCCTCCCTCTTGCCAGTGGGCGCTTTTTCTAAGAAACCACGACGAACTTACTCTCGAGATGGTGACCGATATCGAGCGCGATTACATGTACGACTCGTACGCGCTCAATAAGACCATGCGGATCAATCTCGGGATTCGACGCCGCCTGGCTCCGCTTCTCGACAATGACCGGCGCCGCATTGAGTTGATGAATGGCATGCTGTTCTCGCTCCCGGGAACGCCCATCATCTATTACGGCGACGAAATTGGCATGGGCGACAACGTCAACCTCGGCGACCGAAATGGCGTGCGCACTCCCATGCAGTGGAACGGTGGCTGGAACGGCGGATTCTCGGCTGCAGATCCAGAAGGTCTCTATTCTCCGCTCCTCCTGAATCCTGTTTATGGATTCCAGGCCATCAACGTAGCCTCGCAAAAGCGGAGCGAACACTCTCTGCTGTCGTGGATGCAGCACATCATTCGGGTGCGCCGATCGACGGCAGTCTTTGGTGCCGGGTCGATCGAATTCCTATATCCCGCAAACCATCGGGTACTTGCATATGTGCGGCAACTTGGGGAAGAAACTATTCTGGTGGTCAACAATCTTGCCAGCACTGCGCAAGCTGTGGAACTCGACCTGAGAAATTACAAGGGGAGGATTCCGATCGAGATGTTCGGCAAGAATCTTTTTCCACGCATCGGAACTCTTCCTTATTTACTAACGCTCGGGCCATACCAGTTTTTCTGGTTCCGTTTGCGCAAGCTGTAGCGCGGCAGCGTCACTTTAGCTCGTTGGAGTTTGATTTGCCCGAAGAAAGTCTGCTCACCGATGATTTCATTCGCCAACTGATGAATGTTGGGGAAGTCGATCTACTCGTCGGATTGCCCACCCACAACAACGCGGAGACGGTGGGCACGGTTGTGCAAGCGATTCAAACGGGAATTCTGAAGAACTTTACGCGCGAGCGGGCCGTCATTCTGAATGTCGATGGCGGCTCAAAAGACACCACCTGCGACGTAGTCACGGCATCATCGATCAGCGATATCCGGCGCGCGTACAACACGCACGCGTTACGCACTCTTCCGGCCATCAGCGTTCGTTACGGAAGCAGTCCGTCGAGTGAAACCGCGTTGCACACTATCCTCGCAGCTGCGGATTTGGTTCGAGCAAAAGCCTGCGCGGTGATCTCCCCTGAGTCGGTAACCATCGAGCCCGAGTGGGTTTCGCGGCTCCTTCACCCCATCTATCGCGAACACTACGATTATGTAGCGCCGCTCTATCGCAGGCCAAAGTTTGACGGAATCCTCGTTACTAATCTCATCTATCCCATGACGCGCGCTATCTATGGGCAGAGCGTGCGTGAGCCGTATCCATCAGAGTTCGGATTTTCCGGAGACTTCGGAAACCAGTTTCTCCTTTCGCATAACTGGCGCGACGAACACGGCCAGTTTGGTACGGAGCTGGAAATGTTTCTAAACGCCGCGGGCTCTGGTTTAAAGATTACCCAATCCTTTCTCGGCACAAAAGGACGCGCGGAAAACCGCTCTGATGATCTGGTTGCGGCGATGCGGCGGACCGTTGGCGTTCTGTTTCTTTCCATGGATGCGAACTTCGAACGCTGGAGTGCTGACATGAGTCGGCACACGGGCCTTGCCGCCAATCCTGAATACGAAATCATTTCAGACTCCAGCCGCGTCAATCGCAAGCGTCTCAAGCAGATGTTTTCTGATGGCGTTTCCCAGTTGGACTCCGTCCTACGGTCTATCTTGTCGCCTTCGACGGTTGGGTCCCTGCACCAGATTGCGGCGCTTGACGAAGAGTCATTTCGCTACCCCGCTGACCTCTGGGCAAGAACCGTCTATGAATTCGCCGCTTCGCATCACCATTCGGTGATGAGCCGTGACCACATCGTCCAGGCTTTGGTTCCACTTTATCGTGGCCGAGCCCTGACCTTCATGGTTGAGAACAGGAACTCCTCCGCCATGGAAATCGAAAACAGCATCGAGAACTTGTGCGGCGAGTTTGAACAGCTGCGCCCCTATCTGCTCGATGCATGGAACGACGGAAAGCGAGGCAGTCATGCGTGAAATGATCGTGTCCGAACTCAGTCTGGCGATGCAGGAAATTGCCCACGGCTTTGCCCATTTCCTCCCTCGATTGATCGTCATGCTTATCATCGCGTTCGTCGGATGGGTCGTCGCTTACCTGGTAAAGGCGCTCCTGCGCAGCATCTTGCATCTGATGAAATTCGACAAAGTTTCCGAGAACGCGGGGGCGTCTGAATTTCTTCAGCAGGCCGCCTTGCCCTCGGCCAGCGAACTGGTGAGCCGGTTCGCTTTCTGGGTCGCCTGGATCGGCGTCATCATGTTGGGGGTCAGCGTGCTGGGGATCGGTGGCCTGCAACAGCATGTTTCCCAATTCTTCTTGTTCCTTCCGCGCCTGCTGGTCGCGCTGTTCATCATCTTTTTTGGTTTCCTGGCCGCGAGTTTTTTTTCCCGCGCCGCTCTTCTGGCCGCGGTCAATGCCAACCTCCCTTCGCCCAGGCTGCTCAGCCTTTCCATCCGCGTCATCATTGTGTTCTTCGTGGTGTCGATGGTATTTGAAGAACTAGGTCTCGCTGAGCAAACCGTGCTGTTGGCTTTTGGCATCGCCTTCGGCGCCGGAATGCTGGGTCTCGCCATCGCATTCGGCCTGGGAGGAAAGGATCTGGCACGCGAGTTCCTTGAGAAGAGATTGGCCCGCGAGGGGGGACACGAGAAGGAAGAGGAGCCTTCCCCGCTCTAGCTACGACGCCTGTCGTCAGGATCAGTTAACATCGTCCATCGGAGCGCCGCAATCTTCATGGATGTCTACCTTGTCGACGGAACTTACGAACTGTTCCGGTACTTTTTCGCCGTTCCCAGTGCTCAAGATCCTCAGGGGCAAGAAGTCGGCGCGGTCCGCGGAGTCTTGGGCACTGTGCTCTCGATGTTCGAGACCGGTGCGACTCACCTCGGCGTCGCAACCGACCACGTCGTTGAATCTTTTCGAAACGATCTTTATCCCGGATACAAGACCAGCGAAGGCGTGCCTCCGGAACTGCTCTCCCAATTTCCAATTCTTGAGGAGGCTCTCGATGCCATGGGCGTCAAAATCTGGCCCATGGTCCAGTTCGAGGCCGACGATGCTTTGGCCTCAGCCGCTGCGTTCGCCGCGAAAGACGAGCTCGTTCAGCAGGTCATCATTTGCACTCCTGACAAAGACTTGAGCCAGTGCGTCTCGGGAAAGCGAATCGTTCAACTGGACCGGCGTCGCGAAGTCATCCGCGACGAGGCGGGCGTTGTTGAGAAATTCGGAGTCGGGCCGGAATCGATTCCCGATTATCTGGCCGTCGTTGGCGACAGTGCCGACGGGTATCCAGGGATCACTGGTTGGGGAGCGAAGGCCGCAGCACAGGTACTTTCGCATTATCCACACCTCGAAAACATTCCCAAGGCCTGGCAAGAATGGGATAGTTCGATCCGCCGTGCGCGCACCCTGGCGGAATCATTGTTTACGCACTGGGAAGACGCACTCTTGTTCCGCACGTTGGCCACGCTGCGGCTTGACGTGCCAGTATTCGATGCTGTGGAAGAGCTTCGCTGGACGGGACCTCGACCGGAGTTCGAAGCCTATTGCAGTCGGCTAGGATCAAGAAGCCTGAATGACCGGGCGATGAAAGCCGCCAAGAAGGCTGAAAATGCAAAGGCCCCGAGCTAGCTCGCTCTGCTCGCCCTTTCTTGCTTCGGCGCTGGCGCGATCTCGCTGGCGGGGAGGATGGGCTTTAGGTCCCATTTGCACAACGGGCAACGTGTAGAAACGGAATAAACCACGTGTCCGAAAACGGCGCACTTCATGTTGGTGCAGGCTCTCATCATAAAAGTACCGTCCAAGGCGGCAGGAAACGCACTTGAAAGTAGCATGGGCGTCCGCGAATGTGCGCGCTCCTTTTTCGCTTGTCCGAATCAGTTTTTCTTCTAGAAAAGTAGGCCGGGGCTGACCAAGTCCGCCCGTCCGGTTTCCACCTGCAGCAGGGACGGGTTTATTATTTTCCGGGCGTTAACTACTGGCTTGGGGTACAGATTGTTATCTCGAACGTCTAAAGCTTGTTTGCAACAAATTGGAGGCAATCTTGAAGAGTAAAAGTGTGATGAGAGGGATCAGTTCCCTTGTGTTGTCGATCTGTTTCTGCTGCAGTTTGCTCGTCGCCCAGGAGGCGCCTGCAGCTAAGAAAGCTCCCGCCGCCGCAGCGGCCTCGGCGCTCGATATTCCCATCCCGGATATTCACTACACAAAATTCGTGCTGAATAACGGCTTGACCGTGCTGGTGCACGAGGATCACAAGGCGCCGATTGTCGCGGTAAATACGTGGTACCACGTTGGGTCGAAAAACGAGAAGCTCGGTAAGACCGGATTCGCTCATCTGTTTGAGCACCTGATGTTTTCAGGCAGCGATAACTTCAATCACGTCTATCTGCCCGAGATGGAAAAGATCGGCGCCACCAACCTCAACGGCACAACGAATAACGACCGCACAAACTATTTCGAAAATGTGCCGACCTCCATGCTCGACTACGCCCTTTTTGCCGAAAGCGACCGTATGGGCCATCTGCTCGGCGTGCTGGACCAGAAGAAGCTCGACCTGCAGCGCGGCGTCGTGCAGAACGAAAAGCGTCAGGGCGAGAACCAGCCTTACGGAGTTACGGAAGAAATCCTGACCGAGAACACCTACCCGGTGGGCCACCCTTATTCATGGACAGTCATCGGTTCGATGAAAGATCTGGACGCCGCATCGATGAGCGATGTGCAGGAGTGGTTCAAGACATACTACGGTCCGAACAATGTCACGGTTGTCATCGCGGGTGACATTACACCTGAGGTTGCTCGACAGAAAGTTGAAAAATATTATGGGGAGATTCCACCTGGTCCTCCCATTGCCAAGCAGGAGGTCTGGGTCGCGAAGCGTACCGGCACGCACCGCGGTTGGGTGCAGGATCGTGTGCCGCAAGCGCGCCTCTATCGCGTATGGAACGTTCCGCAGTACGGATCTCCGGAAGAAGTGCAGCTCGATCTCGCAGCGCAGATTTTGGGGCGCGGCAAAACCTCTCGTCTATACAAGCGGCTTGTCTACAAAGATCAGATTGCTACGACTGCTACATCCAGCAATGATACGAGCGAGATTGGCGGACAGTTTGATTTCACTCTGACCGCAAATCCCGGAGGCGATCTCTCGAAAGTCGAGAAGGAAGCCGACGAGGAACTGCAGAACTTCCTGAAGAACGGGCCCACGGCTGCCGAACTGCAATTGGCGAAGACACAGATCCTCGGTAACTATGCCCGCATCGTGGAACGCATCGGCGGATTCGGTGGCAAGAGCGACCTTCTCGCCCGCTGTCAAACGTTCACCGGCAATCCCGATTGCTACAAGGTCTATCTCACCGGCATCAAGGCCGCGACCGTAGCGAGCGTGAAGAAGGCAGCGAACGACTGGCTCACCGACGGCGACTACATCCTGGAAGTGCATCCCTATCCAACGGATTACAAAACCGACGCCAAGCTCGATCGCTCAAAGGAGCCGGCGCCGGGCGACCCCATGTCGCTCAAGCTTCCCACTCTGGAGAAGGCCACGCTCAGCAATGGACTGAAGGTCGTCCTGGCCGAGCGCCATTCGGCTCCGGTGGTGAATTTCTCGCTCATGGTCGACAGTGGATATTCCGCGGATCCGGGCACCGCTCCCGGAACCGCGAGCTTCTCGCAGCGCATGCTGGAGGAAGGCACGCCGACTCGCGACTCCCTGAAGATCGGCGAAGAGCTCGAGTCTCTGAGCGCAAACTTTAATGCCGGCGCGAATCTCGACTACTCGCTCGTGAGCCTCAACACGCTCAAGAGCACCATGGACAAGTCGCTGGCAATTTACGCCGACCTGATCCTGCATCCGGCATTTCCGCAGAAGGAATTCGAGCGTCTGCAGAAGGACAGAATCGCGGCGATCAAGCGTGAGAAAGTCACTCCCCAGGCGATAGCGCTTCGCGTCGTTCCAGCCCTGATCTACGGCAAGGGGCATCCGTATTCTGTGCCGTTCACCGGGACCGGCACGGAAACTGCCGTGAGCAAGATGACGCGTGCCGATCTGGCGAAATTCCACGAGACGTGGTTCAAGCCGAACAACTCGACTCTGCTGATTGTCGGCGACACCACGCTCGGCGAAATCAAGCCGAAGCTGGAGACGCTGTTTGCCTCATGGAAGTCAGGCGACGTTCCCAAGCACGAAATTCCTCATGTCGACGAGCCAGAAAAAGATGTCGTGTATCTGGTCGATCGTCCGGGCTCCGGACAGAGCATCATCATCGGCGCCCAGCTGGCTCCGCCGCAAAATGATCCCGATGCTCTCGCTCTGCAGCTCGTCAACGACATGTTTGGCGGAAAGTTCAGTTCCCGCATCAACATGAACCTGCGTGAAGACAAGCATTGGTCGTACGGCGTGCGTGCCGTAATCCCGTCGACACGCGGCCAGCGTCCCTACATCAGCATCTCGCCGGTTCAGACCGACAAGACAAAAGAGTCGCTGGTGGAGTTGGTCAAGGAATACAACTCGATTGTCGGCGATAAACCTATCACCGCAGCAGAACTCAAAGACGAGCAAGACAACGCCACGCTGGCATTGCCCGGAACCTTTGAAACTGTGCTGCAACTTTCGGGTGCCTACGGAACCATCTTGCAATACGGACTGCCAGAGGATTACTACAACACGTTCACGCAGAAAGCGATGGCAGTCACCGATTCTGGCGCGAACGAAATCGCCAAGAAATACATTCAACCTAAGCATCTGGTTTGGGTTGTCGTTGGCGACATGAGTAAAGTGGAGAGTGGAATTCGCGAGCTCAACCTTGGTGAAGTTCACCGGGTGGATGCGGACGGAAACGCAGTCCAGTAAAGAGCAACTCTGCGAAACGGGCGCTATCGCTTTTCTGCCAAACAGAAGGCGATGATCGTGCTACCACGAGCGCCCGTTTTCTCTTCTACTTCGTTCAGGATTTTCGCTTCCAAATCGTCTGGATCCGGCTTCACCTCGCAACGGGCGATTTCTTCGTCCGTGGCCCCCTGAAAACACAGTTCGCAAACACCGAGTCCATCCTCTGAGCGAACCGGCGGTCCAAACACACGACACGTCATCGGACGCGACTCGTAGAGTTCGCATGCCCCCGTCTCCGGATCGAGAGCGGGGCACGGTTCGTCATTGCCGAAATCGGCGAAGCGCTGTTTTGCTTCGTCGCTTTCGTAGAGGATCCCGGTCTTCAAATTTCCGGGAAAGTCGGCGGCGAGCCTTTCCATCGACTCACGGGCCCGACGTCGGATTGTAGCCGCACGCTCTGGCGCTTCCGTTTCCAGTTTCGCAAGTCCGCCACGCAACCGCATCGCATCCAGCTGATTGATGGCGAAAACTCCAATGCAGCACTGCGTGCATCCGATGCGGCACGCCAGCCATGCCCCGCTTCGGCGGGTCGAGTCTGCTAACGCGGCATCCACAATCTGGATGAGTTTCTGATCCTTCGCGGTTGGAAAACGAGCGGCCACCCAAAAAGAATAAGCGCAGACGAGAGGTCTGCGCTATCTGGAAACCGAATGAGGGTACAGTTATGAATATGTAAAGGGCGCAAGCGCGGGCTGCTCCGTCCACCACATGCCCGACGCAACTGGCTGCTGCCTCTTCTCGAACAAGAAGCCAAGACGGCTGAGTTCGTCGAGAACGGCGGCGATCGCCTTATCAACAGCCTGCGAAACCGATTCGCTCAACGGGCAGCCTGGCTCGAACTGCTCGCTTACGATTCCAACCAGCAACACATTCTTCGGACTCGCCCCAAGCATCTCCGCGGCCAGCAAGCACTCCGACAGTGCGGGCGAGTGCGGATCGAGCCTCTGCGCCGGCATGACCGAGAGGATGTCTTCTTTGCGATACACCAGAACCGTTCCCGGCGGATCGTCGGTTGACACCGAATCGATCAGAATGACAGACTCCCTTCCCACGATCCGATGCGTAAGATCCAAGGCGGGCGTGCCGAGATCGGCAACTTCAACATTTTGCGCGAAGCTGTATTCCGACTCCAGCCGGTGCACCACATACGGACCTACACTGTCGTCGCCGAGCAGTACGTTGCCGATTCCGCCAATGAGCGCCGTGTTCACAGGATTTTCGCCACCGCGATTTTCTTTCCCGATGGATCGAACGTGTGGCATGCACACGCCATGCACGGATCAAACGAGTGTACCGTCCGCAACACTTCAAGCGGTTCTTCCGGCCGCGCCAACGGCGTATGCAGCAAAGACGCTTCGTACGGCCCGTGCGCTCCAGAGTGATCGCGCGGGCTCGCGTTCCAGGTTGAGGGAACGACTGCCTGGTAGTTCTTGATCTTCTGGTCTTTGATCACCACCCAGTGCGAGAGCGTTCCGCGCGGCGCTTCGTGCGTTCCAACGCCCTGCACCTCGTGGCTCGGCAGCACCGGCTGGTTGTGAACCGTATAGTCACCCTTGGCGATGTTGTCGGTCAGCAACTGCAAATGCTTCTGTGCCAGTTCTGCCAGCATGCAGGCGCGAATGGCGCGGGCGGCGTGACGCCCGAGGGTTGAGTGCAGCGCGGCTGGAGTTGCGTGCACTCCGCCGACCGCCGCAATCTTCTCGATTGCTAGATTGGTGTACTTGCGAGTGAGAGGATGCCCCTGTGCGTATCCGATCAGCACTTGTGCCAGCGGTCCGACCTGCGCCGGCTCGCCGTTGTAACGTGGCGCTTTCACCCAGGAATACTTCTGTTCGCCGTTCCATCCAGTGAATGCAGGTTCAGTCTCGCCTTCCCACGGATGCAACGGCTTCTCGCCCTGATAGTAAGCATGCATCACGTCTTCGGTGACCGCCTGACGAAACGCCGCGTCCGAACCGGTCTTGAAAGTCTTCACCCCGGCAAGATCGCCGTCATGAATGTATCCGCCTGGCAGATCATACGAGGAACCGGTGCTATCGAGTGGCAAATCGGGGACCGCAAGATAACTCTTGACCCCGCTGCCGATCTTGAACCACTCCGGATACATCGCAGCTACTGCACACACATCGACGAAATACACCTGCTGCACAAACTCGGTGACCTCGGCCAGCAGAGTGCCGATCATCGCCAGCTTTTCCATGCCGAGAGCCGATTGGCTATCGAGATCGATTGCATTGGCCACGCCGCCGACGGTGAGATTTTGAATGTGCGGTGTTTTTGAACCCAGCAGCCCAACCACCTGCAACGCTTTTCTCTGATACTCCAGAGCCTGCACGTAGTGCGAGAAGGCGAGCAGGTTCACCTCTGGAGACAACTTCATTGCCGGATGCCCCCAGTATCCGTTGGCGAAGATTCCCAACTGTCCGCTAGAGGCGACGGCGTTGACTCGGTCTTGTGCCGCCTTCATCTGGTTGCGCGAATTGCCCGTCCACGGGGAAAGAGTCTCTGCCAGCTTCGACGTCGCCGCCGGATCGGCCTTCGGAATCTGCAACACATCCACCCAATCGAGCGCCGACAACTGGTAGAAGTGCACGATGTGGTCGTGCAACGCGTGCGCGATCAGAATCAGATTGCGGATGTATTGAGCATTCGGCGGAATCTCCAGCTTCAGCGCGTCTTCTACCGAGCGCACGCTCGCCATCGCATGCACGGTGGTGCACACGCCGCAGAAGCGCTGGGTGAATAGCCATGCGTCGCGCGGATCACGGCCCCGCAAGATCTTTTCAATGCCGCGCCACATGGTGCAGGATGCCCATGCATTGCTCACCGAGTTGTTGTCGACCTCCACGTCGATGCGGAGGTGGCCTTCGATTCGCGTAATCGGATCAATGGTGATTCGTTTTGCCATAAGTGCCTGCTGTTAGTCCGCGCTTGCCGATTCTGTATCAGTTTCGTTTTCGCCGAAATGCCCGTACTTGAAATATCCCGTCCACCGGATGTATGGCCGGCGGAAGCGGAAGTAGCTCGCCATTGCGTGCCACTCTGACAGCGGAGCCGGCAAAATCGCCAGCCGCTTTACTGCGAGCAGAAAGCCAAGAATGCCCAGGGAGATGAAGCCGAGCGACACCAGGATTTCGATCGTCGCCGGAAAGTACAACGCTTCTGGATTCGGCCGGAACGCCAGCGTTGTCGGGCTGAAGCGATAAATCATCCCGCCCGCCGAACTCAGGATGTAACCAATGAACATCGGCTGGGGATTGTTGAAACGCAGCGAATGTCTCAGGAGCCATCCGCCGGTTGCGATCAAAATCATCTCGAGCCAGAACACTCCGGCAAAGCGATCGAAGTGAAACGCGGTTCCGAGCGCGCCGCGGAAGATGATGTCGAGCAACCGCAAACCCATCCATCCCCAGATCAGCCAGCAAGTGATCCGTGCTGCTTCATCCAGAACTTCCATATCCATCGCGCGCTTCCACACCAGGCAGCACAACATGGTCGTTCCGGCCACACAGCCAAACGACATGAAGCACGCAGCCCCGAGATACAGCACAGGCAGCCAGGGCGACTGCCACAGCGGATGAACCCGTTCTCCGGCCAGCAACATCAGCGCTCCCAGTGACGATTGGTGCATGCCGGGAAGCAGATAGGCTGCTCCGATGATCCAGGGAAAGAAGTAGTGCAGGCGCTTCTCAATCTTTTCGACTCCCGGTCTTAGGCGGGAGTCGAAGTACCAAAGGCGTTCGAGAATCGGGGGGATATTCTCGACCGCCAGGGGGA
>Ga0335070_10001920_pt1 | contig 24145 bp, 22 predicted proteins | sample Lox_Sample_13_FD_206722 | JGI IMG/M metagenome (GOLD analysis project Ga0335070, IMG submission 206722) | Soil microbial communities from Loxahatchee National Wildlife Refuge, Florida, United States - Lox_Sample_1.3 | ecosystem: Environmental > Terrestrial > Soil > Wetlands | place: USA...
CCCACCGGTGAAAGCAGCACCAGTTCGCCGGCGTCCAGCCGGGCGCGCATCGCGTCGGCATGGATGCGTCGCACCTCCCCCGTGTAGAGCATGTCTACACCGTCGACCACTCCACGCGGGCGCGCGGACACAAAGTTGCCGCCGGCGACACGGATATCCGCGTTGGCCATCGGTGAGTTGAGCAGCCCCATCGAGAGCAGAGCCTCGATCTCGACCCGCAGCTGGCCGTTGGCCTGCTTGACGCATTGCATGGCCGCCTCGTCGGTGACGCGCAGCCCGCGCACATAGCGCGTCGCCAGCCCGCGCGCCATCAGCTCGGCCTCGATCTGCGGCCGGCTGCCGTGCACCAGCACTAGGCGCACGCCCAGGCTGGCCAGCAGGTTGATGTCATGCGTGAGAGCGACGAATTTGCCGTCGGCCACCACCTCCCCGCCGAAGGCCACCACGAAGGTGCGGCCGCGAAAGGCATGGATGTAGGGCGCGGCGGCGCGGAACCAGCCGACGAAGCGCTCGGGTGGAACCGGCGCGGTCACTTCGGCAGGCGCGAGCCGCCGGGCGCGGCTTCGCGTCTCACTTCGGCCCCATCCGGATTGCCCCGTCCAGCCGAATCGTTTCGCCGTTGAGCATCTCGTTCTCGACGATGTGTTTGACCAGCGCGGCATATTCAGCCGGGCGGCCAAGCCGTGAGGGGAAGGGTACCTGCTTGCCTAGCGAGTCCTGCACTTCCTTGGGCATGCCCATCAGCATCGGCGTCTCGAAGATGCCGGGCGCGATGGTGACCACACGGATGCCGCTGCGCGACAGGTCGCGGGCGATCGGCAGCGTCATGCCGACGACCCCACCCTTGGATGCGGAATAGGCCGCCTGGCCGATCTGGCCATCGAACGCCGCGACCGACGCAGTGTTCACGATCACGCCGCGCTCACCCGCGACGTTGGGCTGCTGCTTGGACATGGCTTCGGCGGCGAGCCGGATCATGTTGAAGCTGCCGATCAGATTGACGGTGATGACCTTGGTGAAGGAGGCGAGCGAATGCGGCCCCTCCTTGCCGACGGTCTTTTCGCCCACCGCGATGCCGGCGCAGTTCACCAGCCCATGAAGCGAGCCGAACGCCTGCAGGGCGCGCGCGACGCAGGCCTTGGCCTGCTCCTCGCTGGAGACGTCGGTGGGCTGGAAGACGGCCTGCTTGCCGAGCTTGGCGGCGAGCGCCTCGCCGCCCTTGATGTCGGCAATGACCACGTTGCCGCCTGCGCCCGCGATCATCTCCACGGTCGCCGCGCCCAGTCCCGAAGCGCCACCGGTCACGATGAACGTGCTGTTTCGGATATCCATACCAAGTCCTTTGTCGTCAGAAAGCCGGAGGATTATAGGGGAGCGGCTCGCGCCGGGCCGAGCCCAGGCCTAGAAGTCGCCCCACAGCGCATGCATCGCGGAGATCGCGGCGAGCGCGGCCGTTTCGGTGCGCAGCACCCGCGGCCCGAGGCGTACGCCGCGAAAGCCGAACTGTCGAGCCAGATCCATCTCGTCGGGCGTCAGCCCACCCTCCGGGCCGACCAGCAGCAGCACCGTCTCCGGCGCACGATGGTCGCGCAGCCGCCCATCGGCTACGGGCGACAGGGTGAGCCGCAATGTGCCGTCGTCAGCAGGCAGCCGGCCCAGCCAGGTCGTGAACGGTTCTGGCGCGTGGATTTGCGGCAGGCGGTTGCGCCCGCACTGCTCGCAGGCCGCCGCGGCCAGGTGCTGCCAATGCAACACACGACGCTCGGCGCGGTCCTCCGACAGGCGCACCACGCTGCGCTGGGTGATCAGCGGCCAGATCTGCGCGACGCCCAGTTCGGTAGCTTTCTGCAGCGTCAGGTCCATACGCTCACGGCTGCTGATCGACTGCGCCAGGGCGATCTGCAGCGCCGGCTCGACATCGCGGCTGCGCGCGCTGACCACCTTGACGCTGACCCCGGGCTTGCGCATCGCGGTGATCGTGGCATCCCACTCCAGGCCATCGCCGTTGAACAGCACCACGGTATCGCCGGGCCGCATGCGCAGGACGCGCATGGCGTGATGCGCGGCCTGTTCCGGCAGCTCGCAGCTGGCGCCGGACGCAAGGCGATCCGGGTAGAAGAAGCGGGGCGCCCGACCGGGGTACAGCGCGGGTTGCAGGTCTCCAGTCATGTTACGATCATGCCACACGGGCGGCAGCGGCTTGAGGAACCTTGCGGCGGTTCAGAGTTTCGCAACCGCATGGCTGTCCACCGCAGCGGCTCTGAAGCGTTCATCTGGCTATGGCTACCGCACCCATCTGCGACTTCGGCTGGAAAGCCCCCGCCTTCGATCTCCCGGCCACCGATGGCCGTCGCTACAGCCTGCCGAATATCGCCGGGCCCAACGGGTCGTTGGTGATGTTCATCTGCAATCACTGCCCGTACGTCAAGGCGGTGATCGACCGCATCGTGCGCGACTGCGCCGAGCTGCGTGGACAGGGCATCGGCTCGGTCGCGATCTGTTCCAACGATCCTGCCAGTTACCCCGAGGACTCGTTCGAAAACATGAAGCGCGTGGCACAGGACTTGCGTTTTCCGTTCCCGTACCTATGGGACGAGACTCAAGCAGTGGCGCGCGCCTACGGCGCGGTATGCACACCCGACTTCTTCGGGTTCAATCGGAATCTGGAGCTGCAGTATCGGGGGAGGCTGGACGCGTCGCGGACCTCGCCGGTGCCCAACGCCCGTCGCGAGCTGTTCGAGGCCATGACGCAGATCGCCCGGTCGGGCGAAGGCCCCAAGGACCAGATCGCCTCGATGGGCTGCTCCATCAAGTGGAAAGCCTAGACAACGAAAGCCAGCTTCACGCGGAGCCGGATCGGCCGGGCGTCCGCGTGCCGGAACCCGCATCGCCAAGAGTGGAAGTCATTCGGCCGCGTCCGGTGGCCGTGGTAGCCGGACTGCTGGAACGCGTGATCGCTGCCGTCAAGCAGGTCGCGATCGACGAAGTCATGCCGCGCTACCTGAAGGTGGCGCATCAGCGCAAGGCCGACGGCAGCCTGTTCACCGAGGCCGACCTGGCTGCCCAGGAAGCGCTGTCCCAGGCGCTGACGCAGATCGTGCCAGGCCCGGTGATCGGCGAGGAAATGAGCCCGGAGGAGCAGGCGCAGCGCTGGGCCGCGTGCCAGCAGGCGGTGTGGTGCGTCGACCCGATCGACGGTACGTCCAACTTCGTGGCGGGGCTGCCGTTCTTCGCAGTCTCCGTCGCACTGGTGCGCGAAGGCCGCCCGGTGCTCGGGGTAGTGCACAACCCGGTGGCGAACGAGACCTTCTACGCCGAGCAAGGACAGGGCGCTTTCCTCAACGGCGAGCCGCTGCCGATCCGCTGGCACGTTCCGCACATCCGCAACGCCATGGCGCAGGTGGACTTCAAGCGCCTGCCCACGCGGCTGTCGAGCGCGCTCGCCTCCGCGCCACCCTATTCTTCCCAGCGCAACTACGGCGCCAGCACGCTCGAGTGGTGCTACCTCGCAGCAGGCCGCTTCGATCTCTATCTGCACGGCGGGCAGAAGCTGTGGGACTATGCCGCTGGCGCCCTGATCCTTGAAGAAGCCGGCGGCCGCATGTGCACGCTGCACGAGGACGACTTCTGGTCTGCCGATCTGTGGCGCCGCTCAGTGATCGCCGCCCGCGATCCCGGGCTGTTCGAAGCCTGGCGCACCTGGGTGCGCGCCCGCCTCTAGCCCCGCCTCCCGGCCTTTCCTTGACCGGGCGCGGTCGACCCGGTATCTTGCACGGTTCCCCGGCACACACCGCCGGGGTTTCGTTTTGTTTCGCGCGATCGAAGGGTCCGACCATGGAAATGACTGCCCCGGGGGTGATATCCCACAGCGAGATCTCCGGCGCCGAAATCACGGTGCGCTGCCTGCAGGAGGAGGGGGTGGAGTTCGTATTCGGCTACCCGGGCGGCGCGATCCTGCCGATCTACGACGAGATGTTCAAGCAGGACAAGGTCAAGCACATCCTGGTCCGGCACGAGCAGGCCGCGGCGCACGGCGCCGACGGCTACGCGCGCTCCACCGACAAGGTCGGCGTCGTCATGGTGACCTCTGGACCGGGGCTGACCAACGCGGTGACCGGCATCGCCACAGCCTACATGGATTCGATCCCGATGGTGATCATCTCCGGCCAGGTGCCCACGCATGCCATCGGCCAGGATGCCTTCCAGGAAGTGGACACGGTCGGCATCACGCGTCCGTGCGTCAAGCACAACATCCTGGTCAAGGATGTCAAGGATCTGGCGTTGGCGATCAAGAAAGCCTTCTTCATCGCCAAGACCGGGCGCCCCGGCCCCGTGCTGGTGGACATCCCGAAGGACGTGCAGCAGGCCAAGGCGACGTTCCACTATCCGGACTCGATCGCGCTGCGCTCCTACAACCCGGTGACCAAAGGCCACGCCGGCCAGATCAAGAAAGCGATCCAGCTGCTCATCGGCGCCAAGCGGCCGATGATCTATACCGGCGGGGGCGTAATCATAGCCGGCGCGTCGGAGGAGCTGACGCAGCTGGTGCGCACGTTGGGCTATCCCTGCACCAACACGCTCATGGGGCTGGGCGCCTATCCGGGCACCGACCCGCTGTTCACCGGCATGCTCGGCATGCACGGCACCTACGAGTCGAACCTGGCCATGCAGCACTGCGACGTGCTGCTGGCGGTGGGCGCACGCTTCGACGATCGCGTGATCGGCAACCCGAAACACTTCCACCAGGAGCAGCGCCAGATCATCCACATCGACATCGACCCGTCGTCGATCTCCAAGCGCGTGAAAGTCGACGTGCCGATCGTGGGCGACGTCAGGGACGTGCTGCAGGAAATGAACCGGCAGATCGAAGCAACGCGCCAGCGGCCCGATCCAGAGGCGCTGCGGGCGTGGTGGGCGCAGATCGAGCTGTGGCGCAGCCGCGACTGCCTGAAGTACGACCGCACCAGCGCCATCATCAAGCCGCAGATGGTGGTGGAGAAGCTGTTCCAGGTCACCAAGGGCCAGCTCTACCTGTCGTCCGACGTCGGGCAGCACCAGATGTGGGCGGCACAGTTCTACAAGTTCGACCAGCCGCGCCGCTGGCTCAACTCCGGCGGCCTGGGCACGATGGGCGTGGGGCTGCCGTACGCGCTCGGCGCCAAGCTTGCACACCCGGAGGCCGACGTAGCGTGCGTCACGGGCGAGGCGAGCATCTTGATGTGCATCCAGGAGCTGTCCACCGCGAAGCAATATCGCCTGCCGATCAAGATTGTCAACCTGAACAATCGTTACATGGGCATGGTGCGGCAGTGGCAGGAGTTCTTCCACGGCAACCGCTACTCCGAGTCCTACATGGACGCGCTGCCCGACTTCGTGAAGCTCGCCGAGTCCTTCGGCCATGTCGGCATGCGCATCGAGAAGCCCTCGGACGTGGAGCCGGCCCTGCGCGAAGCCTTCGCGCGCAAGGACGACCTGGTGTTCATGGACTTCATCACCGACCAGACCGAAAACGTGTTCCCCATGGTGCCGGGGGGCAAGGGCCTGTCCGAGATGATCCTGGTGTAGCGCCGCCGGCGGTGCGTGCGACGCGCCGCGCGGCGCGGTAGACGATCCGGCAACACAACAACAGACGGCAGACATGCGTCACATCATCTCCCTCCTGCTGGAGAACGAAGCGGGTGCGCTCTCGCGCGTGTCCGGCCTGTTTTCCGCCCGCGGCTACAACATCGAGTCGCTCACCGTCGCCCCGACGGAAGACCCCACCTTGTCGCGCATGACGGTAGTGACCACCGGCTCCGACGACGTGATCGAACAGATCACCAAGCAGCTCAACAAGCTCGTGGACGTGGTCAAGGTGGTCGATCTGTCCGATGGCGAGCACATCGAGCGCGAGCTGATGCTGGTAAAGGTGCGCGCGGCGGGCAAGGATCGCGAGGAGATGAAGCGCATGGCGGACATCTTCCGCGGCCGCATCATCGACGTTACCGACAAGTCCTACACCATCGAGCTGACCGGCGCGGGCAGCAAGCTCGACGCATTTCTCAACGCTATCGACCGTACCGCGATCCTGGAGACCGTGCGCACCGGCGCCTCTGGCATCGGGCGTGGGGACAGAGTGCTTCGTCTCTAGGGAGCAGGGCGCGGGGAGGCGAAGCAGCGCTCGCGCGCTGCGGTTCCAGCGGTCCCGCTCCTCCCACCTCACTCATCGAAGGGGAAAATCATGAAGGTCTACTACGACAAGGACGCCGACCTCTCGCTCATCAAGGGCCGGCAGATAGCGATCATCGGTTACGGCTCCCAGGGCCATGCGCACGCGCTCAACCTGCACGAATCGGGAGTGAAGGTCACCGTCGGGCTGCGCAAGGGCGGCCCGTCCTGGGGCAAGGCGGCCAACGCCGGATTGAACGTAAAGGAGATCGCCGACGCGGTGAAAGAAGCCGATTTGGTGATGATGCTTATGCCGGACGAGCACATCGCCGCCACCTACCGCAAAGACGTCGAGCCCAACATCAAGAAGGGCGCGACGCTGGGCTTCGCCCACGGCTTCAATATCCACTTCGGGCAGGTCATCCCGCGCGAGGACCTGGACGTGGTGATGATCGCCCCCAAGGCACCCGGCCACACCGTGCGCAACCAGTACCAGCAGGGCGCCGGGACTCCCTGCCTGATCGCGGTCGCCCAGGACAAGAGCGGCCGCGCGCGCGACGTCGCGCTGTCTTATGCGGCTGCGATCGGCGGTGCGCGCGCGGGCGTGATCGAGACCAACTTCCGCGAGGAAACCGAGACCGATCTGTTCGGCGAACAGGTCGTGCTGTGCGGCGGCGCGACCGCTCTGGTGCAAGCCGGGTTCGAGGTGCTTGTGGAAGCCGGCTACGCGCCCGAGATGGCTTACTTCGAGTGCCTGCATGAACTGAAGCTGATCGTCGATCTCATGTACGAGGGCGGCATCGCCAACATGCGCTACTCGATTTCCAACAACGCCGAGTACGGCGACTTCACCCGCGGGCCGCGCATCATCACCGAGCAGACCAAGAACGAGATGCGCAAGATCCTCAAGGAAATCCAGACCGGCGCCTACGCCCAGGAGTTCCTGCTGGAGAACCAGACCGGTGCGACCAAGCTCAACGCCATGCGCCGCATCGGCCGCGAGCACCAGATCGAGATCGTCGGCGCCAAGCTGCGCGAAATGATGCCCTGGCTCAAGAAGAGCCGGCTGGTGGATCAGTCGCGCAACTAGTGAAGGGTGACGGGTGACGAGTCGCCCTCACCCCGACCCTCTTCCCCGGTAGCGGGGGAGAGGGAGGAAGCGCGTTGTCAGTCGCCGCGGCCGCCTACCGCCCACCTAGCGCCCACCGATGCCCCCCGAAACCCACCCGCTCCTGGCCCGCGAAGGCTGGCCGCACCTTGCCGTCGCCCTGGTGGTCGCGGTGGCGGCGACTTGGTTGCTGTGCTGGTGGTCGATCCCATTCTGGGTCGGCGTGGTGTTCGTCGCACAGTTCTTCCGCGACCCACATCGCGCGATTACACAGACGCCCGGGCTGGTGCTCTCGCCTGCGGACGGCCGGGTGGTGCTGGTGGGCAAGGCGCGGGACCCCTACCTGGAACGCGACGCGCTGAAGATCAGCGTGTTCATGAACGTGTTCAACGTGCACTCCAACCGCAGCCCGGCGACGGGTACGGTGCGTAAGCGCTGGTATCACGCCGGCAGCTTCCTGAATGCGGCGCTGGACAAAGCCTCCGCCGAGAATGAGCGCACGGCGCTGCACCTGCGCAGCGACGACGGCGCAGATATCGTGTTCGTGCAGATCGCCGGCCTGGTCGCGCGCCGCATCCTGTGCTATGCGAACGAGGGCGATCGCCTCGAGCGCGGCCAGCGCTACGGCTTCATCCGCTTTGGCTCGCGGGTGGACGTCTATCTGCCGGTTGGTGCCAGCGCTAAAGTCGCCGTGGGCGACACCGTTACTGCGGGTATTTCTGCGCTCGCAGCACTCTGAGCGCACCCATCCGGCCGGGCATACAATCGTGCGCATGGAATATCCCGATCCGCAGCTGAAGCCGAAATGGCTCGCGGCCGGCCGTTTTCGCCGCAGCGGCATCTATATCCTGCCCAACGCGATCACCACGCTGGCGTTGTTCGCGGGCTTCTTCGCCATCGTCCAGGCGATGAACAACAAGTTTGCGCTGGCTGCCTCGGCGGTGTTCGTTGCGATGGTGTTCGATGCTCTGGATGGGCGCGTGGCGCGTCTGACGCGCACGCAGAGCCCGTTCGGCGCCGAATATGACAGCTTGTCGGACATGGTGTCCTTCGGCGCCGCGCCCGCGTTGGTAATCTACGAGTGGGCGCTCAAGGGTATGGGCAGGATGGGCTGGGTGGCCGCCTTCGTCTACTGCGCTTGTGCCGCCTTGCGCCTGGCCCGTTTCAACACCAACATCGGCGTGATCGACAAGCGCTACTTCCAGGGGCTGCCCAGCCCCGCCGCCGCCGGGCTGATCGCCGGATTCGTGTGGACCATGGAAGCGTTCAGGCTCGAACCGCAGCGCATCTACGAGATGCGCTGGATCGCGTGGACCCTGGCCATGTTCGCCGGGCTGACCATGGTCAGCAACGTACGCTTCTATAGCGGCAAGGACATCAACCTGCGCAAGAGCGTGCCGTTCGGCGTCGTGGTTGCCATCGCCATCGCCATCGTGATGCTCTCCCAGGTAGCCGACAATCTGCCCGAGCTGCTGTTCGGTGTCTTCCTGCTATACGCCGGGTCAGGCTACGTGATGTGGCTCGTAGACCGGGTCCGCCGCAAGCCGCCGCCGGTGCCCCCGCCGGTAGTGCCGCCGGACGGGTTATAGACCGGGGCTTGCAAGTCCCCGAAAAACCCCCTATAGTCGGCAAATGTTTGCCGCAGGCCGTGTCTCGTCGTCCCTCCTTGCCAGCCTTCTGCTGGCGGGCCTGCTGCTGCGCGTTCGCGCGCGCTAAACACACTCCCACATCACAGGCAGTACCCGCGGTCGGATCCAACCGGATCCGGTCATGTCATGGACGTTCGCATCCCGTGATCCGGGCGACGGACAGCAACCATAGGCCAAGGAGCGACTCATGAAAGACCGCTTGATCATTTTCGATACCACGCTTCGCGATGGCGAGCAAAGCCCTGGCGCGTCGATGACGCGCGACGAGAAGATGCGCATCGCCCGGCAGCTGGAGCGGCTGCGGGTGGATGTCATCGAGGCAGGCTTCCCGGCGGCCAGCAATGGCGACTTCGAGGCGGTGAAGGCCATCGCGGGGGCGATCAAGGAAAGCATCGTGTGCGGCCTGGCGCGTGCCAACGACCATGACATCCGGCGCGCCGGCGAAGCCCTGATCGACGCGGTCGCTGGCCGCATCCACACGTTCATCGCTACCTCGCCGATTCATATGGAGCGCAAGCTGCGCATGCAGCCCGAGCAAGTGATCGAGCAGGCAGTGAAGTCTGTGAAGCTCGCGCGCAGCTACCGCGACGACGTCGAGTTCTCTCCCGAGGATGCAGGGCGCTCGGAGGTGGACTTCCTGTGCCGCATCCTGGAGCAGGTGATTAAGGCGGGCGCCAGCACCATCAACATTCCGGACACCGTCGGCTACACCATGCCGGATCAGTTCGGTGCGCTGATCCGCACGCTGCGTGAGCGCATCCCCAACGCGGACAAGGTGGTGTGGTCGGTCCACTGCCACAACGACCTGGGGCTGGCGGTGGCCAACTCGGTGGCGGCGATCATGAACGGCGCGCGGCAGGTGGAGTGCACGGTGAACGGCCTGGGCGAGCGTGCCGGCAACGCCTCGCTCGAGGAGATCGTCATGGCGGTGCGCACGCGCCAGGACTTCTTCCCGTGCGACACTCGCATCGACACCACGCAGATCGTGCCGGCGAGCAAGCTGGTGTCCGGCATCACCGGCTTCCCGGTGCAGCCCAACAAGGCGATCGTGGGCGCCAACGCCTTCGCGCACGAGTCGGGCATCCACCAGGACGGGGTCCTCAAGAGCCGCGAGACCTACGAGATCATGCGTGCCGAGGACGTGGGCTGGAGCACCAACAAGCTGGTGCTCGGCAAGCTCTCCGGGCGCAACGCCTTCAAGCAGCGACTCAAGGAGCTGGGCATCGAGCTGCCCTCGGAGGAGGCGCTCAATGCCGCCTTCGCACGCTTCAAGGATCTCGCCGACCGCAAATCCGAAATCTTCGACGAGGACTTGCAGATGCTGGTGAGCGACGAGATGGTCGCCCACGAGCAGGAGCACTTCAAGCTGCTATCCATGATGGCGCACTCGGAGACCGGTGAGACGCCGGTGGCGAAGGTGGTGATGTCCGAGGACGGCCACGAGCGCGCATCCCAGGCGCAAGGCAGCGGTCCGGTGGATGCCACGTTCAAGGCGATCGAGACGATCGTGTCCAGCGGCGCGGAGCTGCAGCTGTACTCGGTGAACAACATCACCACCGGAACCGACTCGCAGGGCGAGGTGACTGTGCGGCTGAAGAAGAACGGGCGCATCGTCAACGGCGCGGGCGCCGACACCGACATTGTGGTGGCGTCGGCCAAAGCCTACATCAACGCGCTGAACAAGCTGCACAGCAAGATCGAGCGGCTGAACCCGCAGGTGTGAGCCGCGAGGCACGGGGTGCGAGGTGCGCGCCGAGTGCGCCTGCCGCACCCGCGCCGTGCAGGTCAGCGCGCGGCGGCGACTCTCGCGTTGGCGAAAGCTAGCCGGTCCGCCAGCGTGCGCAGCAGCGCTCGCGCCAGGTGCAGCTGGCAGCCCGGCGTAAGCCGCTCCAGGCCGGTACGAGGAAACTCCACCACCAGGGCGTCCTTGGTGACCTCGACGGTGGCCTGACGCCGTGCTGCCTCTCCGCGCACGTAGGCCATCTCGCCGAGCGCCTCGCCGCCTCGCAGCACATCGAGCAGCTTGCCCTGGAGCGTGACTTTCGCTTCGCCCTCCGCCAGCAGGAACAGGCTGTCGCCGACCTCGCCCTCGCGGATGATCGCGGTTTGCGGCGCGACGCGATGCCAGGCGCCGATGCGCGCGAGCTCCCACAGCTCGGCGTCGGTCAGCGAACGCAACAGCGGGGCGGCGCGCAGCGCGGTGTACTTCTCGCTGTCGCGGACCGCTTTGTCGTAGACGCTGAGTCGGCCCACGCGCGCCAGCTCGAGCGCGAGATCCGCCCAGCTGTCGTAGCGGTCGGCCGCCGACTTCTGCAGCATCCGGGCGACCACCTCGTCTACCTGCGGCGCCAGCTCCGGGCGCAGCGCAGTGGGTGCAATCGGGTCGTCCCTGAGCACGCTCTCCAGGATCTCGTTGGTGTTCGAGCCATTGAACGGCTTGCGGCCGACCAGCAGTTCGTAGAGCAGCACGCCCAGCGAGAACATGTCGCTCTGATGTGTGAGCGGCGTGTTCATGATCTGCTCCGGCGAGACGTAGGAGGGCGAGCCCACCCGCATGTGCTGCGTAGTCTCGACATCCCGCACCCAGGCTGCGCCGAAGTCCGCGACCTTGACCTCGGTCCCCTGCTCGACCAGGACATTGCCCGGCTTGATGTCCCGGTGCACGACACCGGCCCGGTGCGCGTAATCGAGCGCGCCGCAGCACTTGAAGGCGATCTGCAGCACGTCGGCGATCGGCAGCAGGCGCTCGGGCCTGGCGTAGCGGGAGAGGTTTCCGCCCGGGACGTACTCCATCGCCACGTAGCAGGCGCCGTTGTCCACCGCCGCGTCGAGGATGGTGACGATGTGCGGGTGGACCAGCTTCCCGGCGAGCGCCGCCTCGCTCACGAACTGCCCGTGGAACACCCGCGGATCGAGCACGCCCTCGTCACCGTTGTAGAGCTTGACCGCCAAGTCGGCGTTGAGGAACTGATCGTAAGCGAGGTACACGGTGCTGGAGGTGCCCTTGCCCAGCTCCCCCCTGACCTCGTACTTTCCGATCTGTCGCAACATGTTGACGATTCGACCCGCGACCGCTTCCCTCCAGTATTCTAGTGCAGCGCCGGATCGCGCAGGGAAAATCTCTGGCGATGTTCCACGTTTCGCGCCGATCACGGGCGCAGAACTGAGGCCGATTCCACCAGATCGCGTGCGTCGGCGATGCGCGCCAGGGCGGCTTGCGCAGTAGCGGGTGCGAGACGCACAGTGTAGGCCCCGGCGGGGCTCGGGCCGCCAACGATCTCGCCGTGCACACCGTCGAGCAGCGCACGGATCTGTCGTGCGGTTGCGGTGGGCTTGAATTTCACCTCCAGCAACAATCCGGCCGGGGCCTGCGCAGCCGGGGCCGGCTCATCGCGGCGAGCCCTGAGCAGCAGGCCGATCATCAGGCTCTGCCCGACGAGGAGTGCTGCGGCGAACAGCAGCGCGCGCCTGGTCCAGCGCCAGGGGAGTAGCGGCGCGCTTGCGGCTGCCTTGCGGGCCTCCTCGGCTTCGATCCGGGCCAGCAGGGCGCCTAATCCGAGGTCGCTCGACGGGGCGCTCGCGCCGTCGGTCGCCGGCTCGCGGCGTGCGCCGTCTGCGGGCGTTTCTCCCCCGGGCCGGTTTCCACTATTCTTCGCGGTTGATCGTTTCATCGGGGGCAGAAGGTGAATCCCAGCGCTACCGACCCGAGTTCCGCGGCCCCGCATCGCATCGTCATCGTTGGCGGCGGGGCCGGCGGCCTGGAACTGGCAACCCGACTCGGCGACAAGCTCGGCCGCCGCCGGCGAGCACTGGTCACGCTGGTCGACCAGTCCCGCACGCACCTTTGGAAGCCGCTGCTGCACCAGGTGGCCGCGGGCAGCATGGACTTGAACGACCACGAGCTGGACTACCTGTTTCAGGCGCGCTGGCATTACTTCCAGTTCCGCTTGGGGCGCATGGTGGGGCTGGACCGCAGCCGCAAGGCGATCCATCTCGCGCCCACCTATGACGAGAAGGGCCGGGAAGTGATCCCCGCCCGCAGCGTGCCCTATGACACGCTGGTGATGTGCGTGGGCAGCACCACCAACGACTTCGGCACGCCGGGCGCCGCCGACCACGCGATTTCGCTGGACAGCCCGCAGCAGGCGGCCCTGTTCCACTCCCGCCTGCTCAACGCCTGCTTTCGCGCCAGCACCCAGAGCGGCCCGCTGCAACCGGGCCAGCTGCATATCGCGATCATCGGGGCGGGCGCGACCGGCGTGGAGCTGGCCGCCGAGCTGCACAACACCACGCGCGAGTTCGTCTCGTTCGGGTTGGAGCGCATCAACCCGGAGGCGGATATCAAGCTCACGATCGTCGAGGCGGCACCCAAGATCCTGCCCGCTTTGCCGGAGCGACTCACCAGCGCGGTGATGAAACTGCTGGAGAAGCACAAAGTGGAGGTCATCGTCGGGGAGCGGGTGACCCAGGTGTCCGAGCAAGGCGTGACTACCGCGACCGGCCGCCAAGTCCCGGCCGAGCTGGTCGTGTGGGCGGCGGGCATCAAGGCCCCGGACTTTCTGAAGGACATCGGCGGCCTGGAGACCAACCGCATCAACCAACTGATGGTAAACGCGACGTTGCAGACCACGCGCGATCCGGACATCTTTGCCTTCGGCGACTGCGCCGCCTGCCCCTGGCCCGAGAAGAACGGCTGGATTCCGCCACGCGCACAGTCGGCTCACCAGCAGGCCTCGCACCTGTCCAAGATGCTGAAGCGGCGGCTCGACGGGCGCTCACTCGAGCCCTTCGTTTATCGGGACTTCGGCTCCCTGGTGTCGCTGGGGAAGTTCAGCACGGTCGGCAGCCTGATGGGCGGCATCACGCGCGGCAGCGTGATGATCGAAGGCTGGTTCGCCGGCATCATGTATCGATCGCTGTACAAGATGCACGAGTACGCGCTGCACGGCCCGACCAAGGTGGTGCTGGACACCCTCGCGCGCATCATCACGCGGCGCACGGAGCCGCATGTGAAGCTGCACTGAGGTCTTGAGTACCCGTCAGGGTGCACCTGTTGCTCGGCCGCGCGGCCCTGTGCATCATTGGCGGGCGCGGCTGCCCAGGCCGAGCCTTCCGGGCTGTACTCCCAGACTCGGGCTGCGCGCGACGAGCGGTGTACGCGGCCAACTACGCCGCTGCGATCACGCCGGCCGGCAGCGGCGGAGTCTGGCGCTCGAGCCACTCCGGCACCGGCAGGTCCTTGGAGCGCAGGAATGCCGGGTTGAACAGGCGGGACTGGTAGCGCATGCCCGAGTCGCACAGGATGGTGACGATGGTGTGGCCAGGCCCCAGCTCGCGCGCGAGCCGCACTGCGCCCGCCACGTTGATGCCGCTCGAGCTACCCAGGCACAGCCCCTCGTGCAGCAGTAGATCGAACACCATCTGCACCGTCTCGGCGTCCGGGATCTGGAAGGGGAAGTCGACCTCGAGTCCTTCCAGATTGCGCGTGATGCGCCCTTGCCCGATACCCTCGGTGATCGAGGAGCCCTGCGCCTTCAGCTCGCCGCTCTTGTAGTAGCTGTACAACGCCGCACCAGGGGGATCGGCAAGGCCGATCTTCACCCTAGGATTGCGTTCGCGCAGTGCCGCCGCCACCCCTGCCAGCGTGCCGCCGGTGCCCGCCGCGCAGATGAAGCCGTCAACCTTGCCGCCGGTCTGCTCCCAGATCTCCGGTCCGGTGGTCCGATAATGCCCGTCGCGGTTGGCAGGGTTGTCAAACTGCTGCGCCCAGATCGCGCCATTGGGTTCGGACTTCGCCAGCGCCTCGGCCAGGCGCTGCGCGACATGCACGTAGTTGTTGGGGTTCTTGTAGGGCACGGCCGGGACCTCGTGGAGCGTGGCGCCGAACACGCGCAACGTGTCCTTCTTCTCCTGCGACTGCGTTTCGGGGATCACGATCACGCTGCGATAGCCGCGCGCGTTGGCGACCAGCGTCAAGCCGATCCCTGTGTTCCCCGCGGTACCTTCCACGATCACGCCGCCGGGCTTGAGCGAGCCGCGTTTCTCCGCATCGAGTACGATCGCCAGCGCCGCCCGGTCCTTGACCGAGCCGCCGGGATTGAGGAACTCGGCCTTGCCCAGGATCTCGCAGCCGGTCGCCTCGGACAGCCGGCGCAGCCGGATGAGCGGGGTGTTGCCGATGGTGTCGAGGAAGCCGTTGCGGATGGTCATGGCGATGGCGGAGGAGCGAGGGTCACGGCGATCTCGCCCAGTTTACCGGGGGTCGGCCGCTCCTGGGGCCGCTAACCGCGCCCCAAAAGCTACTACACTTCCGAAACGGACACCGGCTTCACGCTTGCATCGACATCATCCAGGAGGAGACCATGCTGCTGGACGTACGCACCTACACCTGCCGCCCGGGGACGATCAAGAAGCACCTCGCGCTCTACGAGCGCATGGGCAAGGGCCCGCAAACCCGCCATCTCGGCGAGCCCTTCGCCTATCTCGTCACCGAGACCGGCAACGTGAACCAGTACATCCACATCTGGGCCTACGACAGCGCCGCCGATCGCGAACGCCGCCGCGCTGCCATGATGGCCGACCCGGAGTGGCAGGCCTACATAGAGGAAAGCGCTAAGCTGGGGGCACTGGAGCATCAGGAAAACCGCCTGATGACCCCGGCGTCGTTCTTCCCGCTCAAACGCTAGCGGCGTTTGGCCGAGACGAAGGGTGAGGCAGACCGAGCGGTCTGAACCTGGCGATTGCGCACACCCGGACGTGAGGCGAGTGGGCTGCGACGCTGTGGCGGCGTGCCACCCATCGTGGTGACAGGCGATTCATGGCATTCTTCGACCGTCGTTCGACGGCGCGCCGAGAGGTCTGGCTCACGGCCACGGCGCTGCCAACATTGAAGACGATCGGGAGGAGAGGGCATGCCGCAGCACCATCAAACCCTGGCTAACGTTGCGACGAGCGCTGCAGCGCAATGGCTCGCCGCGTTCGAGGACGCGGTGCGGGTGCGCGACACGTCGGCCGCCGCCGAGCTGTTCTTGCCGGATGGTCACTGGCGCGACGTGCTCGCTTTCACGTGGCACGTGCGCACGATGAATGGGGCGGCTTCGATCCGCGCCACCTTGAGCGAGACGCTGGAAGGCACTCAGCCGAGGAACTTCTGTCTGGATCCCAAGCGGACCCCGCCGCGTCAGGTGACTCGGGCAGGCACTGAAGCGGCGGAGGCGATGTTCGCCTTCGAGACGGCGATCGGTCGAGGCAGCGGCGTGCTGCGGCTGGTGCCCGATCCGCGCAAGCCGGGGCAGCTGTGCGCGTGGACGCTGCTCACAGCGCTGCAAGAGCTCGCCGGCCACGAGGAGCGCATCGGCGCACGCAGGCCGACCGGGCCGTCCGGTCTGCGCGAGTTCGGCGGAGAGAACTGGCTGGACAAGCGGCGCAAGGCCGCGGCGTATGCGGATCGCGATCCAGCCGTGCTGATCGTAGGGGCCGGCCAGGCCGGGCTCGGGCTGGCGGCGAGGCTGGGAGTACTCGGCATCGATACGCTTGTCGTGGACCGCCATGAACGCATCGGCGACAACTGGCGCAACCGCTACCACTCGCTCACTCTGCACAACGAAGTGTTCGTGAACGACATGCCGTACATGCCCTTCCCACCCAGCTGGCCGATCTACATCTCCAAGGACAAGCTGGCTAACTGGTTCGAGGGCTACGCGGAGGCGATGGAGCTCAACGTCTGGACCGCCACCGAGTTTGTCGGCGGGAGCTACGACGACGCGGCGCAGCGCTGGAAAGCGAAGCTGCGCCGGCCCGACGGAAGCGAACGCACGATGCGGCCGCGGCACTTGGTGTTCGCTACCGGCGTGAGTCCCATGCGGCATATCCCCAAGCTGCCCGGCTTGGAGTCGTTCGCGGGCACGCTGATGCACTCCGAGGGCTACGTGACCGGAGCTGCGTGGAAGGGCCGCAAGGCGCTGGTGCTCGGCACGGGCACCAGTGGGCACGATGTGGCGCAGGACCTGTACTCGAGCGGCGCCGAGGTGACGCTGATCCAGCGCGGCACGACCTACGTCGTGAGTCTGAAGGAGGCGCAGAAGGTCTACGCGATCTACACCGAAGGGCTTCCGGTCGACGATTGCGACCTGCTGGCGACTTCCGTGCCCTATCCGGTGATGCTCCGCGGGTACCAGCTTTCGACCGAGGAGATGCGCAGAACCGACGAAAAGCTGCTCGAAGGGCTGCAGACCAAGGGGTTCCGGCTGGATTACGGCGAAGATCGCACCGGTTTCCAGATGAAGTATCTGCGCTACGGCGGCGGCTATTACTTCAACGTTGGGTGCTCTGACCTGATCATCGACGGGAAGGTCGGCCTCATGCAGTACAGCGACATCGACCGCTTCGTGCCAGAAGGCGCCCTCCTGCGCGACGGCCGCACGGTGCCGGCGGAACTGCTGGTCCTGGCTACGGGCTACAAGAGCCAGCAGGATATGGTACGCATGCTCCTGGGCGACGCGGTCGCGGAGAAGATCGGCCCGGTCTGGGGCTTCGACGAAGGCGGCGAACTACGCAACATGTGGAAGCGCACCGCGCAGAAAGGCCTGTGGTTCACCGCCGGCAGCCTCGCGCAGTGCCGGATCTACTCGAAGTTCCTGGCACTGCAGATCAAGGCTTGCGAGGTCGGGCTGATGCCGTTGGAGTTGCCGGCAGAGGGCCGCGCGCCATTGCGGTCCGACGTCGCCGCAGAAAGTCCCCTCTCCGCATAGTGATGCAGTTCTCCCCCTCCGCCGCGCAGCGGGGGGAGACGGCTCTATTTCCCCACGAACCTCGTTGACTGCTTGTCGGCGAACGCGGCCACGCCATTGCGAAAATCCTCCGTAGCGCCGCTCGCCGCAATGGCTTGCGCTTCCAGCTCCATCTGCGTTTCCAGGCTTTCCTGCGTCGACTGGTGCACCAGCAGCTTGGCGCGACCGAACGCGGCGGTCGGGCCCTCCGCCAGCTCGCGCGCGAGAGCGGCCACGCTCGCGGCAAACTCCGCGTCCGGGTGAACGCGGTTGATAAGACCCCAGTCGAGCGCCTCCCGCGCGGTTAGCATGCGGTTGGTGAAGTGCAGCTCGAGAGTGCGGCGAAAGCCGATCAAGCGGGGCAGAAAGTAGGTCGAAGAGCCGTCTGGCGAGGCAGCGATCTTCGAGTAGGCCATGGTGAACTTGGCCGACTCGGTGGCCACGACCAGGTCGCCCGACAAGGCGAGGCTCAACCCGCCGCCCGCCGCGACCCCGTTGATGGCCATGATCACCGGCTTGGGGGTGCGCGCCAGGCGCGAAACCGCGCCGTGCAGATACGTGGTGAGGTGCTTGATGAGCACACCGACTCGATCACCTGCCTCGTGGAACGCCTTCACGTCCCCGCCGGCGCAGAACGCCTTGCCCGATGCAGTAACGACGACGCAGCGCAACGAGCGATCCTCATCAGCGAGAACAGCGGCCTCGAACAGCTCGCGCGCCAGCGTCAGGTCGAGCGCGTTGTAGGCGGCGGGGCGGTTGAGCGTAATGGTGGCGATTGCATCCTTCACTTCGTATAGCAGCGCCTGATAGGTCATGGTTCCTCGGTGTCGCGTTGATTGTGAGGGAGACGCTAGCGGTGCGTCACGGCACGCGGGGAAGGCTCATACCGGCTCGCGTCGCAACGCACCGTGCTAGCGTATGACCCTGCGCATAGTCCGGTCAAGCGCGATTGCCAACCCGGCGGGCCGGCACTATGCTTTCGCTCCCCGTGGCTGCATCGTTGCCCCCGGCGCTCGAGCCGGATGGTTGCCGGATCCATCCGGGAGCCGCATGACGCCAGCCTCGGGCAACGCATCGGATGTGTCGACCTGGCGAGGCAGCACGGCGCAGGAAGCGTTCGCCCCGCGCCGATCCGACTGGCTGTGTCGTGCACATCTAGCGTCGACAATCGCATAGGAGACCAACAAATGTCATTGCGCATCAACGATGAGGCGCCCAACTTCACCGCCGCCACCACTCAGGGCACGATCGACTTCCACAAGTGGATCGGCGACAGCTGGGCCATCCTGTTTTCGCATCCGAAGGATTTCACCCCGGTGTGCACCACCGAGCTGGGCTACATGGCCAAGCTCGAGCCAGAGTTCAAGAAACGCAACTGCAAGATCATCGGCCTGAGTGTCGATCCGGTGGACAACCACGAGAAATGGGCCAAGGACATCGAGGAGACACAGGGCGCGAGGGTGAACTACCCGATGATCGGGGACAGCGACCTGAAGGTCGCCAAGCTCTACAACATGCTGCCGGCGGACGAGAAGGGCACCTCCGAGGGCCGCACTGCCGCCACCAACGCGACCGTGCGCTCGGTGTTCATCATCGGCCCAGACAAGAAGATCAAGTTGATGCTGACTTACCCGATGACTACCGGGCGCAACTTCGACGAAATCCTGCGCGTGCTCGATTCGATGCAGCTCACGCTGAAGCACAAGGTCGCCACCCCGGTGAACTGGAAGAACGGCGAGGACGTGATCATCGTGCCCTCCGTGCCCGACGAGGAAGCGAAGAAGATGTTCCCGGCCGGGTTCAAAACCCTCAAGCCCTACCTGCGGGTGGTCAAGCAGCCGAACTGATCGACTCCGGGGTCGGCGCGTTCCGTCCTCGCGGGCCGCGCCGACCGGAAGTGGGCTGGACACCCCGCGCCGACACCCTCTGTCCGCGCGGTGAAGATGGGCCTGACCCTCGCGACGAGGTAGAGCGCTTCGAGCGAAACGGCATGGAACCGGTGGCCGGCAGGCCCGACGAATCCGCCGCCTTCACTGAGGAAGAGCAGGCTAGGTGGGTCCGGATCATCAAGCTGTCCGGTGCCAGACTGGAGGAGTAAGCGCGGTGCATACGCTCGAACCAAGTCGCTGGCTCGCCGCGCCCGACGGATATACGCTGCTGTTCGGGGCCTACTTGGAGATGGGTGCGGTCCTCGGCCTTTTTTCGAACCTACCATACGACCCCGAGAAAGACTTCCAACCGATCGCCGCGACCGGTCGCTCATGCGCCGCGCTGCTGGCGCATCGGTCGCTCAAGGTTGAGACCACGCAGCAGTTGGTCTCCTATCTGAAGCAGCATCCGGGCGAGCTCAGCTACGCGAGCGCCGGGCTCGGTACCCCGCAGCACGTCTTGATGGAGAAACTCAAGCAGGCTGCCGGTGTGGATATCAAAGCTGTGCACTACAAAGGGTCGGGCCAGGCGATGCCGGACGTGATCTGGGGCCGCGTGCCGGTGATGTTCGACTATCCCCAATCGAGCGCGGCGCATGTCCGCGCCGGCACGCTGGTAGCGCTGATGACCGGCTGCACCCATCGGATCGACATCTATCCCGACGTGCCGAGCGCGCGGGAAGCGGGTTTCCCGACCGTCGAGGTCCGCACTTGGGGCGGGTTCTTCGCACCGGCCGGAACGCCGCGGCCGATCGTGGAGCGCTTGAACCGAGAGCTGAACAACATCCAGCGGTCGCCCGACGTGCGCAGCCACCTGGCCTACGTTGGGGCGGAGATCAGCCCGATGACGCCGGACGAGTTCGCCCAGTTCATCCGTGAGGACCGGCCCAGATGGCTGGCGCTCCTCAGGGCGGCGGGCATCAAGCCGGAGTGAGATTCGCCGCCAGCGGCGCGCGCATTTGCCCCGCCGCGCGCCGCCGGGCTACACTCCGGGCGCAATGCGATACGCGGCCCGAGACTGGCCGCCGTCCGCACTGGCGGCGACGCTTATCCTTCCGCTGGCGCTTGCGGGCTGCGGCTTCCAATCCTACAAACCCAAGCCGATCGACCAGGCGGAAACGGCCGCACGCTTGCAGCGGCGCTCGCTCGACGATCCGAAGCTGCGCGAGTACATAACCGCGCAGGGCCAGGCGCCCAGCCAGTGGCCGCTGTCCAGTTGGAACCCGGCGCAGTTGACGCTGGCAGCAGTCTACTTCCACCCCGATGTCGAGCTGGCGGCCGCACGGGCCCTGGTTGCGCAGGCGCAGACCGCTACCGCCCGCCTGGCACCGTATCCCACGCTCAGCGTGCGGCCCGAGTACAACACCAAGGTTCCGTCCGGCGACACACCGTGGGGCCTCGGCGTAACGGCGCTGATTCCGCTCGATCTGGGGGGCAAGACGCGCATCCGCGCCGAGCAGATGGCCAGCCTGGAAGAAGCGGCCCGGCTGGAGGTAGGCGCGGCGGCCTGGCGGGTGCGCGCGCGCTTGCGCCGGGCGCTGCTCGACTACCACGGCGCAGAGGCCACCGTGCAGGCACTGCAGCACGAGCAGCAGCAACGCACCGCGTTGCTGGCTCTGATGGAGAAGCGGCTTGCGTCGGGCGAAGTGTCCCGCAACGACGTGACTGCGATCCAGTTGCGGGTAACTGAGGCCGATACTGCGTTGCGTCGGGCGATCAGCCGGCGGGAGCAGGCGCGCGCTGCAGTGGCAGAGGCCGTCGGCCTGCCGCTGGACCAGATGCAGAACGTGCAGTTCGACTTGGCGGGCTTCGACACGCCGCCCCCAGCGCCCGACCTCAAGGAACTGCGCGAACAAGCGCTCACCAATCGCATCGACCTGCGACGCAAGCTGGCGGAGTACGCCGCCGCGGACTTGGCAGTGAAGCTGGAAGTCGCTCGCCAGTACCCGGACTTCACTATCGGCCCCGGCTATTTCTGGGACTTCGAGCACGCAACCTGGTCGCTGCTGATGGTGTCGCAGATCCCGCTCTCCGGACGGCGCAATGCCCAGATCCGCGAGGCGGAAGCCCGTCGCGAGGTCGAGGAGCGCGCGTTCGTGGCAATGCAGGCCTCGGTCATCGCCGAGGCCGGCAGCGCCTGGACCCGATACACCCAGGCGTTGCAGGGCCTGGAGTCTGCCCGCGCGAGCGCGGGCCTGGCCGGGCAGCGCAGAACGAAGGTGCAGCGCCAGTTCGACGCGGGCTATGTCGACCGGGTGGATCTGCGCCTGGCGGAGCTCGAGGTGGCCGCCGCGGAGCGTGCACTGGTCAGCGCGCGGCTCGAGGCGCAGCAAGGGTTGTCCGCGCTCGAGGATGCGGTGCAACGTCCGCTCGAGCCCACCGAGGCCGAGACGACATCGGCGAGTGCGCCTGCGCCATCGGGGACCGTTTCACCAGCGCTGCTCGATGAAGACTAGTCGAAACGCTGTCCTGATTGCCGCACTGTCGATCGTCATCGTCCTGCTGCTATGGGCGGTGGTGTACTTCGCGCGCGACGAATATCACGCGGCGCTGCGCGAGGGTGCGCAGAAGCAGCCGGTCGCGCCCGTCTTGTCGCAGGCGCAGGGGCGGACCGCGGTCCGTGTATCCGCCGAGTCGCAACGGGCGAGCGGGGTGGAAGTGCAGAAGCTGTCTGCCGGACAGTCGCAGCCCGCCGCCGAGGTGTACGGAGACATCGTGGACCTCAGGCCTCTCTTGGACCTGCGCGTGCGCTTCCTCGCGGCCCAGGCGGAGGTGCGGGCGCTGCGTGCGGCGGCAAGCAGCGCCGCCACCGAGCACCAGCGTCTCAAAGCGCTCTACGAGGACGATCGGAACGTCTCGGAGCGCGCGGTGCGCGAAGCCGATGCTTCGGCCCGCGCGCAGAACGAACGAGTGACGGCAGCGCTGCAGAACCTGACGGGCATCGAGACGGCCGCGCGCACCGAGTGGGGGGCCACGCTCACCGATATGGCTCTGCAGCCATCCGCGAGCGGCATCGCCGCGTTGGCGGAGGGGCGTGAGCTGCTCGCCCAGGTCACCGTTCCGCAGGAGCACGCCGATGCGGTCGTGCGCGGTGCCCTGCAACTCGTTCCGGCTGGGCAGCGCGGGCACCGGGTCGCCGCGCGCTATGTCGCGCCCGCGCCTCGCGCCTCGCAGTCTCTGCCCGGCGCAACCTACTTCTACCGAGTGAGTGCGGCCGGCCTGCGGGTGGGCATGCGCGTAGCGGGGGAACTGAAGCTGCCCGGTGCGGCCATCGAAGGCGTCATCGTCCCGGAACGCGCGGTCGTCTGGCACGCCGGCCGTGCCTGGTGCTACGTGAAGGACGAGAACGACACGTTCCTGCGCACGCCGGTGGATACGAGCCGTGCAGTCGAGGGGGGCTGGTTCAACGCGAGCGGCTTCGAGAAGGGACAGGAGGTCGTCGTGACCGGGGCGCAGCTGCTGCTGTCGGAGGAGCTGAAATACCAGATCCGCAACGAGAACGAGGATTGAGTGGAGCGCAGTGGGCGGCGATCCGTGGCGGCTGGTTCCCCACCTTCCGGGCAGGTCCGTCCGATAGACCGTCGGCCTTGCTCGGAGGTCACCGAGCCGGACTCGCAGCCGCTCTTGGCGCATTGCCGATCCCGGTCCGCTGATCACCGACCACCGTTCACCCACCTTCCATGATCTCCGCCATCGTCCGCTTCTCCATCCGCTTCCCGGGCGTGGTGGTTGCGCTCGGGCTGATGATGGTGGCGTATGGCATCTTCACGCTGCAGCGGGCGCGATTGGATGTCTTTCCGGAGTTCTCGCCGGCCCAGGTAGTCATCCAGACCGAAGCCGCGGGCCTGTCCGCCGAGCTGGTCGAGACGCAGGTGTCTGCGCCGATCGAGAACGCTCTGCTCGGGGTGTCGGGGATCGAGTCGCTGCGCTCGCAGTCGATTCCCGGGCTATCGGTGATCCACGCGCTGTTCGAGGAAGGGTCGGACATCTACCGTAACCGACAGGTGGTGGCCGAGCGCGTCGCCGTGCTCGCCGCCCGCATGCCGCGCGGCGTGTCTGCGCCTACCATCACGCCGCTCACCTCCTCTGCGAGCACGGTGCTGGGGGTGGGGTTGACGTCGAAGGAGCGCTCGCTTACTCAGTTGCGCGAGATGGCCGATTGGGTAATCCGGCCACACCTGATGGCGGTAGAGGGCGTGGCGGAGGTCAACGTGTTCGGCGGCTTCGTGCGCCAATGGCAGATCCAGGTCGAGCCCCGGCTCCTGCTCAAGCATGGGCTCGCGCTGCAGGACCTGGCACAAGCGGGTCAGGCGGCGACAGGCGTACTCTCCGCTGGCTCTTTGGCCGGCAGCAACCAGCGCATTCCGGTTGTCACCGAAGGGCAGCCGGCCGATGCCGAGCAACTCGGCCGCGCGCTGCTCAAGACAACACAAGGCCAGCCGTTGCGGCTCGCCGACGTTGCCAAGGTCGTCGAAGGCGGGGCGACGCCGATCAGCGCCGCGGCGATCAACGGCACCCCGGGCGTATTTCTGATGGTGCAGGGGC
>Ga0335070_10001921_pt1 | contig 24144 bp, 23 predicted proteins | sample Lox_Sample_13_FD_206722 | JGI IMG/M metagenome (GOLD analysis project Ga0335070, IMG submission 206722) | Soil microbial communities from Loxahatchee National Wildlife Refuge, Florida, United States - Lox_Sample_1.3 | ecosystem: Environmental > Terrestrial > Soil > Wetlands | place: USA...
TCTTGCGTGATGATATACATGACGATCATGACGATGAGCGCGTGGGGAATCCGGTGGGTCAAAACCGGGATGGTAGCTGCCAGGCATGCGAGAGTGAGACGAAGCGTGGCGCCGCTTCTGCCGGGCGTCGGTGCAAGCTCGCGGCGCAGAAAGTCGAAGACGGCTGAGGGACTCATTGAGTGGAGCGCCAGGCGCCGTGCACGGTCGCTATCGCCGAGGCGCCGATGCGGAATGAATCGTCCGGATCCTCCACCTTTATTCGGACGGGAAAGCGGGCCGCAAGACGGATCCAGTCAAGGGAGCGTTCCACATTCGGCAGACCCATCACGCTTGTCCCGTTCTCAGGCAGCACTGCCCAACCGAGACCAACGACGGTGCCCCGGAAGCGTTTGCTCGGTTGCGACTGGAGGTAAAGGTCAACCGGAGCGCCGGCAGCGATCCAACGAAGCTGGGTCTCGCGGAAGTTGGCGACTACGAACCAGGTGCGTATATCCACCAGCGTGAATACCTCTGCGCCAGCGCGGGCAAAGGCGCCGTTTGAAATGTTCATATTGACTACCAGGCCGGTAAACGGCGCGCGCACACGGCAGTACCCGAGGTCCAGCTCGGCCGCATGAACCGCCGCTTCAGCCGCGGCTATCCTGGCATTGATATCCCCGACCTGGCCTATTGCGTCCTCTGCGCGAGCCCGCTCGGTACGGGACTGTTTTAGCGCCGCCTCTGCGGAGACGTGCTGGGCGCGGGATGAGGTGAGTGCGGCTTCTGCAGCGCGTTTGCGCGCCCGGGCCTCGTTGAGCGCTGCGAGGGCCGTGGCCCGCTGGGTGCGGGCTTCGTGCACGCGGTCCTCGGTCACGAACTGTTTCGGCAGCAGCGGCTCAAGGCGTTTCAGGTGATCGTCGGCATGCTCGAACTGTGCTTCCAGACGGGCGATTTCGGCGTCTGCGCTCACCGTATCCATCTCCCGGCGTGTGACATCAGCCGCTGAGGCGTTGAGCTGGGCTTCTGCCTTCGAGACGCCGGCCACAGCAGTGGCGGCGCCGTTTTTCAGGCCGTCGACCTCCTTGCGGGTGAGGGCCAGCGTCGCCCTGGCGCGCTCCAGCGCGATCTCGTACGGTCGCGGATCTATTACGAAAAGAAGGTCTCCCTCCTTGACCTGCTCGTTGTCCCGCACGTTCAACTCGACGATGTGCCCGCTCACCTGCGGAGCTATACCAACGAAATTGGCGCGGACGGTGGCATCGTCTGTCTGCGGCCTCATAAACCACTGGAGTAAAGCCAAGACGACGGCGATGACTGCGGCAATGATAATCACCGTGCCGAGCGGTCGGCCAATCATGCGGCGCACGCTGTGTTCTGATGTAGGGTTTTGATCTGCCATGGACTACCCTCTAAAGAAGGCCACCCAGAGCACGAGGGTGACGAGAATGGCCAGACTGGAATATACAAGAGCCCGCGGACCCACATAGGGATCGAGTCCGGTGCGGACGAAAACCCACCTTCCGAGTAGAGCAGTCGCAATCCCGATCAACGCGCAGAGCATCCAGGACGGGAAGAACGAACCGACAATGTTAATCTGGGGTCCCATTACTGTCATCTCTCCGAAGGGTTCCGGCCGGATTCCCCTGTGGCGAAGGCGAGCGCTGCCGAAGAGTTAAGCAACTCAACTTTGGTGTCGACTTCGACAAACAGCGCGCGGCTCAGCTCACGGCGGGCGGCGAGGAGATCAATGAGCGTCCCGAGTCCATGACGGTAGGATTCAAGCGTGGCGTCGTAGGATTTCCGGGAAGCCTCCACCAGAGCCGCAGCAACGTCGAGCCTGCGGATGGCCAGCCTGACATCCGTATATGCCTTCCAGATTTCCCGGATGGCCTGGTCGCGGGCGGCGGTCACTTCGTCTTCGGCTGCTCGGCGTTCCGCTTCGGCCAGCTCCACCCGTCGCTGGATGGCTCCACCCTCGAAGAGGTTCCATTGAAGGAGCAATCCCGCGCCGTAGCTCGGCTCGGTAGCACCGAACCACCCGGTCGGCTGATTTCCGCCGGTGATTTTCACCTGGCCGGCAATCGTGTTGACATTGGATACAAGTGAAAGTGTCGGGAAATATGCCGCCCGTGCACGGTGGACCTCGGCCTCCTTCCCCCGGAGCGCCGCCACCTTGGCGATGAGGTCGGGTCTTTTTTCGAGCGCCTGATCGATTACCTTATCGACCGACTCCTCCAGGGCTCCCGGCGGCGGCAGCGTCGAGAAGTCGGTGATCTGTATAGGGGTCGTAGGGGGAATACCGATGCTCTCTGCGAGCGCCACCTGTGCGTCACGTTCATGCGCGAGCACGTCTTCGAGATCGAAGAGGGCCTGCGCTTCCTGCTGCCGGGCAAGAGAGACTTCAGGAATGGTCGATAGTCCATTACGCAATTGCTCTTCAGCCGACTCACGGACAGCCCGGGCCGAATCGACGGAACTCTGAGCAACGTCGATCTTTGCCCGAAGGCTCGTCAGTGCGAAGAAGGCGCGCTGGACACGGAAGATGATCTCCTGATGCTTGCGGTTAAAGCCAAGGTTGGCCGCGAGCAGGCGCTCTTTGGCGGCGTCCATGGCGCCCTCGCGCCGCCCGAAGTCGAGGAGCAGCCAATGAAGATTCAGCGTGGAGAAGACTTGCTTGAAGTACACACGCCAGAAACCGCTGGGCGCGACATCTTTGGGCGCGGGAACAGCCTCACTCTGATAGCCCCCAAGCGCGGTCAGTATAAGATCCGGCAGGTACGCGCTCTCAGCGAGTCCGACGCCGATCGCTGCCTGGCGTGCAGCCTCCCAGGCCACGCGCGTCTCGGGATTCACCCTCTGAGCGAGGTCGATGAGTTCAACGAGGCTGTAACGCTTCGCCGGATCAATCGGTGAACGCTCTGCTGACTTGAGCACACTCGTGTAACCGCTAAGATCAGGTGGAAACCAAGGTACGCTCGGCCTCGGGGCCACCTGGCGCTCTAACCGTTCAGGCATCCCATAGTCGGTTCGCGTTGACTCAGAGAGTTTCACTTCGAGTCCCCGGCTTTCGGTGTCTTGCGCAATATTTTCGGCCCGGACGACAAGGGGGGAAAAGAACAAAAGGTACAAAACTCCGATCCGGATTAAGAGTCCTCGGGTGTTTCGCGATCGAATTTCTCTCTTCAGCGTCAGCTGCTCTGATAAACCCGGCATCGATCTTCTTTTTCGGTTCATATACATGCGTTATCTTCGCTTCTTCACGAGCGTTGTGCAGATTCTTGAAATATCCTTTTGATGAAAATATAGCACAAACATTTATGAATTATCTCCGGCACCGATCCCTCAAGGATGACAGACAGCGCCATGCCGCTCTCCTTGATGAAAGATGATATCGCCTGCTCTATATTTTTTCAACGAGGTCGATAAAGAGTTTTCTGAGCAGTCTTCTGCTTATGCCCTTAAAGAGGGGACCATCACTGACGTGTATTAAGACGGGATTCCCTTGTCGTATCGATCGCCCAGGTAACGTATCTTCTCACTATGTCGTTGTCCACACCATGGATTATGAATCAGAATGTCCTCGTGTTTCTGCTTTTCTTTGAAGGTCATCAAAATAGAACCGGCTATCTGCCCCAGACGGCTGAGGCTTGTCATCCCCCGATCCTCGACATGGCCTTTAAGGGCATTAAATCTGTACGCTGATAGATGTTGTGTCCCTCGGGCTTGATCTCGACGGCGAGTCTGAGGAGGCGTTCTATCTCCCTATCCGAAGAGTATTTCCTCAGCGCCGGTTTCAAATCAATCTCCGTCTCTGAAAATAGACATGGCCTCAGCTTCCCATCGGCGGTGATGCGGAGACGGTTGCAATCACCGCAAAAATGGTGGGTGAGTGCGCTGATGAATCCGATAACGCCGGGGGCGCCATTGATTCTGAAATACCGTGCCGGTCCTGTTTTCCTCTGCCGGACAGGAATGAGGGGACCGATTCTTTCGATTATGGCCTTCAGAGAATCGGTTGAGACATATCGCTCACTGCTCCATAAGTCCTGTGATCCGATGGGCATGAATTCGATAAATCTCACATGGTACGGAGTCTCGAGCGTCAGACGTCCAAAATCCTCAATTTCATCGTCATTCAGAAACCTGATAGGGACCATGTTTATCTTGATCGGCAGCAACCCTGCATCTTCAGCGGCCCGAATGCCCCTCATCACCTGAGTGATGTCTCCTCCGCGGGTCATTTCCCTGTATCTATCTGGTTTGAAGGAATCGAGACTGACATTGACTCTGCTCAGACCTGCGTCTGAGAGGTCTTTCGCATATTTCTCAAGGAGTATCCCGTTCGTGGTCAGGGCGATATCCGCTAAGCCGCTTATGGTTCTGAGGGATTCCACGAGGCAGGCGATATTCTTTCGTACCAGGGGCTCACCACCGGTAATGCGTATTTTTCTTACGCCAAGGGTTGCAGCGATCCTGACAACTCTTACGATCTCTTCGTACGTCAGTATCTCTTTATGTTGCAACAGGGTTATCCCGCGCTGCGGCATACAGTAAATGCATCTCAGGTTACACCTGTCAGTGACGGAGATCCGGAGATAGTCTATGGTCCGGTCATAATGGTCTTTGAGTTTCATGCCCGCTATTCCAAAGGTGCACAAGAGCCCACATCCCTGATCCTCCCAAAAACTCGCGTCAATATTAGATCCAAACTCAATAATCCCGACAATGCCCTGACGGGCTTCGCTCTATAGGCATGTCCAAATCAAATGCACTTTTCGGATTAACCGATGGAAGCAGTATAGTCTTGGCGCCGCCGGCATGTTTGGCCTGGAAGTGAGCCACCCAGCCCATGGCATTGACCCCGAAATCAATTACGCAGTCCAAAAGCCGATTTAGAACTGCCCGATAAGCGCAAGAGAGAGAAAACAGAAAAAAACAGACCACCACCGCCAATAGGGGGAAATATATCGACCGTATCTCCCTCCTCAAGCCCTGTTTCAAGACCTTTCAGGTGATGAATATTCTGGCCGTTTTTCAAGATGTTCAGATAAGGTCTGAGCTTCCCGTCATCGAATACTTGTTCCCGGAGCTTGGAAGAATCACAAAGGAGATTTAAAAGGTCTCTCATATTGCTCCCGCTTTGCAGGTCGATCTCCCTTTCCTCTTCCTGAAAAAGCTCTCTGAACGTTGCGAAGAATTTTATTTTTATCTTCAATATCTACCCTTTCCGCAATCTTCACACATGCGGTTTTTTTGAACGTCGATTTGCTCTATCGTTGAATTTAGCCCGTCAAGCATCAACAACTTATTTTCCAGGAGCTTACCGATCCCGGTGATATATTTAATCACTTCTGCGGCCTGAATACTCCCGATGATACCGCAAAACGAGCCGATGATGGGAAAGGAAGATGGGGGCGGGGCAGTGGGGAATATGCACCTCAAACACGCTGTTTTGCCGGGAATAACCGTTGTTGCCTGCCCATAAAATCTTTCCACAGCCCCGTGAAAAAGAGGGATATTCTGTGCCTGAGCAGCCCTGTTCAACAAGTATCTTGTGGGGAAATTATCCATCGCATCCACAATCACGTCGAAGCTGGCAACAAGGTCATTAATATTCTGTTCGCTTATCGTCTCCGTAACAGCCTCCACCTCGGTATTTGGATTTACGCTTTTGAGCCTTTCTCGCGCGCAGCCCGGCTTTCCCTTCCCCAAATCACCATCCGTGTATAAAATTTGTCTGTTCAGATTACTTAACTGTACCGTGTCACGATCAACGATTCTGAGCCTGCCGATCCCTGCTGCGGCAAGGTATAATGATATGGCTCCACACAATCCACCGGCTCCACCGATGAAGACTCTTGCGTTCTTAAGTTTTTCCTGACCTTCCTTCCCAAATATTCTTATTTGTCTTTCGTACCGCTCTGCATCTCTTTCTGACAACATCTATTTTCCCTCATATGGTTTTTTTACCTGGAAGTGCACGAGTAGCATGGGTCGATTGACGCATTGATGAGTGGAACATCGGCAAGATTAGCTCCCAGCACCATCGACCTTACCACCGGCATATTCACGAGGGTTGGTGTGCGGATCTTCACCCTTACAGGAACATCTGAGCCATCGGAGGCGACGTAGTAAAAGGCTTCTCCACGCGGGGCCTCAGAGCGAGCAACGGTCTCTCCTGGCGGTACCTCCACAAATTCGGGTCCACGGATTGCCCCCGGCGGCATCTGCTTGAAGGCCTGCTCGATCATGCGGCAGCTTTCAACCATCTCAAGCAGACGAACCACGACTCGTGAAAACACATCGCCCGCAGTCTCAACAGGCACGTTGAATTCCAGCTGACCATAGGCAGCATAGGGGGCCGAACGCCGGATATCTCCTGACACTCCTGAGGCCCGGGCAGTCGGGCCGACAACCCCCCATTTAATCGCCTCTTCTTTTTTCAGCACACCAATCCCGATGCAACGAGCCCGTATCGTCCGATCTGTCGTGAAAAGAGGGATCAGTCTGTCTTCTACCTGCTGCCGAATCAATTTCACAATATCCAATACTGCCTCGGGATTTGATATCTCCCGGTTGACTCCTCCGATGCAGTTCATCGCGTAATGAACACGGTTGCCCGAAATGATTTCGAGGATATCCATCAACCGCTCACGTAAACCAAAACAGGTCATAAACAGGGTCTGAAAACCCATGACCTCGGCCGCAATCCCGGCCCATAGCGCGTGGGAGGTAAGTCTTTCAAGTTCCGCGATGATAACCCGGATATACTGAGCCCGTGCCGGAACTGACAACCCGGCTAATTGTTCCACAGCTCTGGAGAAAGTCAGCGTGTGCAAGTCTGAGCATATACCGCAGACTCGCTCGACCAAGGCAATGACCTGGCTGTAATTACGCCTCTGTGCAAGCCATTCCATCCCGCGAAAATTGAATGTGACATGCATTGCGGCATCCTGAACGATCTCACCTTCGCATTTGACTTCCAACTTAAAAGGTTCTTCCAACGAAGGATGGTAGGGACCTATGGGGATGGTAAAACTCATCTCTCTTCTCCTTTTCCTTCTTTATGGTCATCCTGGGAGCGCCCAAGGAAAATCCCGGGTGAACTTTCAGGATTCAAAAAGAGCGGCGCCAACTCCCGACCGGTAAATTGAACCGCAAAGTAGTCGTGGATTTCCCTTTCGGCCCAGTCAGAAGCAGGATGAATCATGGCAACGGTGGGGATGCTCTTCTCGCGAGTCATCGCACTAATATTTAACATCCGGCCTTCCAGATCCCAGTGGTAGATGATCCGGAATTCGTCATTTGAAACCTCATATGCCGTGATCGTTACAAGACGAGCCTTCGCCTCAGTCATCAAATGAGCCATCTTCTCCACATTCGCATCTGGTGTTTCCAGCCACCAGCCGTCGGACCTTTTTTCCCAGCCTTTTCCGGAGCTTAATTGTGCTAAAATTTCTTCACCCTTATCCATTGATTTCACACTCACTGAGGCTCCTTACCTTCTGGAGGAATCGCTCTTCCTGCGGTTGCCCATAAATCTTTCTGTGCACGCCGCAGGCGGCAACGCTGGCATAACAATCCCCTTGAACGTATCTGTTCTGTCATTTCCTTGAAAGCACGAATCAACATCGGCTCCCTGACCGGCGGGGTTGGACGGCCGCATTCCGGACAGAGAGGGTAGGGAATGCGGTGGATCTCGTTCAATTCTTCGGGGTGAGAGTATGAAGCAGCAGACTTCACCCCCATCGACAGCGCATCCCCCGGGCATGAGTCAGCACATTTCCCGCAGAAGGTGCACCGGCCAGGATGGTATTCCCATTCGCAGCCATCATCGTGCTGTATAACAAGAACAGCATTAGAGATGCAAACATAGCCGCATATTCCGCAACAAATACAGTTCTTTTCGTTTATCTTAACCGGTCCACGGTAACCATTGGGCTCAGGTACTGCTTCAGGAAGCCGCAGTGTAATCGGTTTATGAAGGAAATTGTTTGTAAGTATCCTAAGAATATTCATTGTATCCCTTCAGCGAATCAGACAACATTACCCAACACCGCAACGATGAGGGCCAAGACCGCCATGCCCATGCCCCACTTCAGATAAAAATGATTTGCCAGTGATATTTTAAGGCGCGCAGTGGCCGCTGCGATGATTGTGATCATGATGACCGTTATGAGCGACAAGAGTGTAAAGAGGACGATGTCACCCATCCATGAACCGGTGCGGAAAGGTAATGCGATACAGGCAACAATTCCAGTGAGTACGACCCATTCCAGGCCATGTGCGAGTTCCCAGAGAGCCAACCGGGGACCATCGAATTCGGTTGTGGGACCTGCATAGATCTCCTGCTCTGCATTGGACAGGGAGAAAGGATTGATGCGCAGCTTAACAGGAAGGCAAACCAGGAGAGTAAGAACCACCAACGCGCGTACGGCCCCTGACGGCACTAAGGCGACGTCAGTGAGACGGATGCTGTTGGCGGAAACGGCCAAAGCTACGATGGCTGTGAGGAAAGGGACGTTGTTAGTGATACTCAAGATTGCTTCGCGGGTCGCCCCCACCTGTCCGAAGATAGACCGAGAGGCAAAGCCCGCTAAAACTGCGCATAGTGACGGGACCTCGATCAGGCCAATCAGCAATACCAGATCACCGATGAACCCGCCTGAAGTCGAAAAGACGGGCAATAGAGCCATCGAAGCAAGTAATGCGCCTATTGCTGAAACGGGTAGTCCTATCATCCACAGGGTGTCAAATGGAGACCGGGGGATCGGCCGTTTGGCCATCAGCTTAACGAAATCAAAAAAAGGCTGATAGAAAAATGGCCCAATCCGACCCTGCATTCGCGCCCTCATCTTGCGCTCGATCCAGAGCATTAACCAGGCCATGGGTACAGTATAGAGAAGACCCGGGAGAACGAAAAGAGCTAAGAGAGATTTTCCAATATTCATTTTTTTACTTGTTATCCTTCTCTTTGCCTGCCAGGCTTCTAACCGCTCGTTCAACCCCTTTGACGATGTCATTGGGGCGCGGCGGACAGCCCGGCACATATACGGTCACGGGCAGAATGTGAGCCAGGGGACCCGCTATTGCCGGGCTTCCGGCGAAGACATCACAGGTTGCGGGACAGCTGCCGATAGCAACGACCGCTTTGGGTTCCGGCATTTGGTTATAGACGGCCGCTAAGGCGCCTCTGGTTGCGAGGGTCACAGGCCCCGTGACGCAGAGTACGTCTGCGTGTCTCGGACTGCCGACCAGGAGAATTCCCGCCTGCTCCAGATCATAGCGAGGACTCAGGCAGGCTTTCAGTTCAATATCGCATCCATTACAGCCTCCCGTATTCAGGTGGAAAAACCATGGTGATCGTCTCCGGGCTATGCTGACTAATTGACTAAGGATTCCCATAGGATCCCCTGGTGACTATTGACTATCCCCATAATCCCGGCCACAGACCCATCAACAGAAGAATAATGCATAATCCGATGATGGGTATAACGAGAAGGGCAGGTTCGCGGCCCTTATTTCCATCATCACCCGTCCCCCACCAACATAGCGCGACAACTCGGGAGTAAGCCAACAGGGCAAGCGCGGTTGACAGCAACAGCACGAACAAATAAGGTAATCCAGCCTGGAGCGCTGCGCCGTAAAGCCGCCACCTCGCGATGTAGCCGGCGGTAGGTGGTACGCCCATCATGACCAGAGCTCCCAATAAGAAGCCGAACCCGGAAATCGGATACCTGGCAGTCAGTCCTCTCATGGCCAAGGTGGGGGATCTGTCATCAGATTCTACGAACGCCAGAGTTGAAAAGAGAAGGGCTTTCCCGATTGAGTGGACTGTTATACCAAGTACTGCTCCCTTCAATCCCAGATCTCCCCCCAAAGTCACCCCCAACATTAAGTAGCCCATATCTTCAATCGTAGAGAAAGCCAGAAGGCGCTTCAAATCATTCTGTGCAATCATCAACAGAGCGCCTCCCAGTGTCGACAGTAAAGCGACGGTCAGCCACGGTCCTGTCAGGGTGAAAAGCCAGGGAGAAGATTGTCGGAGCACCAGCAGTTCACCAAAGGCTGCGACATCCACTACACTCACGATCAAACCGACAATGGGAGCAGGGGTATCCTCCGCCACCATTGGCAGCCAGAGATAAAGAGGAACCACCGCCAATTTAATCATGAAACCGGTGATCATTAACCAAAGAAGCAGATTGGGTGGAGCACTGTCTGACATCAGGGTTCCGCTGATGATCGCTCCGGCCGATAAAACAATAGCGAACAAGTAGACAAAGCGCACAGCCCTTATAGTGCCTGTTTTCCACACCGCAGCGAGTGCAGCCAGTGAAGCCCCTTCCAATAGCAATAAACTGACAAAGTGGTGATTGATGGTTTGTCCCAAGAGGACCAGCAAGCCTGAGATGCCGAAAAGCGGGAGAAGCCGGCGCTTCTTTTGTATTGCATACCCGGTGAACAGAAGGGCCAGGAATGCTACGCTTATGCCAAAAATGACAGGGGACTCTATGAGGTGAAGTGCATGGGGACCCCGATTTCCGTCACTCTTTGGCAGCAACCCGGTGAACACGGCCAAAAGGATCGTCAGGATCACCATCGCGGTAATAGCACGTTCCTCGACCCATCTACTGACCCTGCCCAGGATATCGCTGATCCTCACTAATTGACGCCAAAGGGCCAGATAGTATCGATCCATATTAGCCCACTTGTAAAATGAACCCAGCTGATGCTCCAAGATGAATGCAAAATCACTGACGGACAGATGTGATGAACCGGTTAAGCTTTCACCGCCACTGAAGACATCAGTCATTCCTCCGGGAGATACCGCCACCGTTAATTGCTTGGAACGCGCTGGAACAGCAATCCAGTAAACCAAAGTGCCTACTCCCATAGCCAATATTGCTAGAATCAGCCCTGGTGTCGTAAACCAACCACCGCTTCCTGCAGTCAGTCCCAACCAGGATATTCCTATCACTGGTTTTGAGCCCAGGGCTAACAGCAAGGGATTGATGAGATAAACCACGGGCAGTTGTGGTGCGATACCGAACAGGATATTGCCTCCTGCCAGAATTGCCATTCCGGAGACCATCGGCCAGGGAACCTCGTGCGCGTTGGCTGTTTCGGGTGTTTCATTGCCTAGAAAAACACCGGTCGTCGCTTTGAGAAAAGAGAAGAGGGTGAAGATGCTGACAATCCAGGCAATAAGGGCCGGGACGAATTGTCCGGCTTCCAGTGCGGCATTGTAAATGAGCCATTTACTGACGAATCCATTGAGCAGCGGCAACCCTGAAATGCTTCCTGCTCCAATAAGCCAGAGGATCAGAGTCTTTGGCATTCGTCGCCCCAGTCCTCCCAGACGGTCCATATCCCTTGTTCCTGTAACATGTTGAATTGCTCCTGCACAGAGAAACAATCCACCTTTAAAAAAGCCGTGGTTGAGACAGTGAAGCAGTCCGGCGGCAATTCCGAGGGGCGTGCTCAATCCGAGTCCCAACATCATGTAACCGATCTGGCTCACTGTGTGAAAGGCAAGAAGCCGTTTAATATCCGACTGCACCATCGCATAGAGAACCCCGACCAACATCGTCAGCGTCCCGATCCAGATCAGTAGAGTCTGCCAGGCAATAGGCCACGGCCCAAGGCTGTGGAGGCGGGCAACGAGGTAGACGCCCGCTTTGACGTAACATGCAGCATGGAGGAGCGCGCTGACAGGGGTTGGGGCGGCCATCGCGTCGGGAATCCAGGTATGAAGAGGGAATTGTACGGATTTTGCTGTGGCTGCCAGCACCATGAGAAGAAACGTACCTGTACCGAAGGCTGCGGCAACCCGCGGGTCGGTCCATTGGGTAGTCCCGGTGCGCAAATAGAGTAAGAGGACTGCCGCCAGTAGACCATACCCTGCGATATGGGTCATCGTCAATACCTTGCGCGCACCGGCGGCTGACTCTCTATTCTGATACCAGAACCCTATCAGAAGGAAAGAACAAAGCCCAACCACTTCCCAGCTCAGGTAAACGAGAAAAAGATCAGAGGTGTAAACCAGATGAACAAGCCCGGCGATAAAAATCAACATGAGCACGTAGAAACGCGTTGCTGCCCGGTCTCGAGCCATATAGGCGATCGAATAGAGAAGAATCGCTGTGCCGATACCCGTGGCCATGAAAGCGAAAAGATGGCTCAGACCATCGATATGATAAGCCAGGGTGATAGGTCCGTCCCATGTCAGAACATGGACGTCCCTCGCCTCCACCTGATGGATGAGGGGCAGCCGAACGAGCACCACGCCTAAGGCGATCAGCGCACTGCCAAAGGCAAGCCATCCCTTCCCCGCTGGAGAAAGAACTCGAGCCAGGGCCAGCTGAAGCAGTACGCCAACCGCCAGAATACAAATAGGCAAGAGCGTGAAAACCGAAGTCCACATTGTCCGGTTCTCCCTGATCGATCAACTGGCCAGGAGCAATTCCTTGAGTTTACCTTCAGTCGGGGTACCCTTCTTGTCCCAGCCGCGCAATTCGTAGTATTCAGGCAACATCCTTTGTAATTTATTCACACCCCCTTTAGCGGGGCCCGTCTTGATCGGGTCCTTGAGCATTCGTTCGGGCAGGGTATCGTCTTTATCGGTGAATCCGGCTTTAAGGTTCCACATTCGCTCCAGGTTCCAGATTCGCTCCCCGGCCTTCACAAACTCCTGTGGGGTATAAGGGAGCCCTGTAAGGGCGCTCAGCATTTCCGCTAGCTCATCGGCCCCGAGGCCGAAGGTCGAGAACAGGCAGGCTCCCGCGGAATCGACTGCAGCCGTCAGGTTTTGGAAAACCATAACTAGATTGGGCTTCCCTTCTGTGAGATGGGGGTCCATTTTGGACGGGTTCCCAAGGACCTCTACTGCGATGGTATAGCCCCGCACATGGCAGCCGCCCCGATTATTTGTCGCATAGTTCAGACCAATACCTTGGATACTGCGAGGATCATAGGCGGGGGTTTCCTGTCTCTTGACCGACATGGAGTACTCGGGATGGCCGTAGCTCTCCGCAAGACGATAAGACCCCATCGCTAACTTATCGCCAAACCCTTCCCGGAGGGCAGTCTTGCGGACCATTTCCACCATACCCTCGGCGTTGCCGAATTTCAAGGGGATACCATCGGTGTCTTTAAGCGTTAAAATCCCGTCTTCAAACATGTCCATAGCGCAGGCAATGGTACTGCCCATACTAATCGTGTCCAACCCCATTTCATTACAGATATAGTTGGCCTTGATAACCGCATCCATGTTATCTATGCCGCAGTCAGGCCCGAAACCCCATGCTGTTTCATATTCCGGTCCTTCACCCTCTCCGGCAAATTTCGATTGTGTAACATGTGAAATCCGGCCGCAATGGATGACGCAAGAAAAGCAGCCTTTGGTACGCAGGAGGTTATTCTTGCGCAGCGATTCTCCCCCGACCTTATCGGCGGTTGGGTAATAACCGTCCCTGTAGTTCCGTGTCGGCAATGATCCAATTTCATTGAGAATGTTTACCAACACGTCCGTACCGTACATCCCAAGTCCCTGGGCAACCGGGTTAGTCTGGATCTTGTGACGGGCCTTTAAGACAGTTTCCTTAAACCCTGCCGGATCAGCCACATCAACCTTTCCGCTGCCTGTAACAACGACCGCTTTGAGGTTCTTTGATCCCATCACCGCGCCCACGCCGCTTCGGCCTGCGGCCCGATGCATCTCATTCATCACACAGGCAAAAAGAGCCAGTTTCTCTCCCGCAGGGCCGATGCAGGCCACTTTCGCTTCCTCATCCGTTTCGGCACGCAATAGATCCGTGGTATCGGGAGCGGTCTTTCCCCAGAGATGGGCGGCATCACGGATTTGAACTTGGTCGTCGTTGATCCATAGGTAGACCGGTTTGTTGGCTTTCCCCTCGAAAATGAGCAGATCGTATCCCGCATACTTCAACTCGGGGCCAAAACTACCGCCGGAGTTTGAGGAAGCGATCGTTCCGGTCAATGGGGCCTTGGTGATCACCATATAGCGTCCTCCGGAGGGAGCGTAGGTCCCGGTAAACGGGCCTGTGGCAATGATTAGCTTATTTTCAGGGCTTAAGGGATCAACGCGGGGATCGACCTCATCAAGCATGATCTTACTTCCCAGACCACGTCCGCCGATGTAAAGCCTTGCGAGCTTCGGATCTGTGGATTCCCGGGTCACTGTTCCACCAGAAAGATTGATGCGCAAAGTGTTTCCGGTCCAACCAAACATTTTAGCTCACCTCCTTAAAAGCTTCTTTGAACTTGGATGCAAAGGCTTTCTTGCGGTCGCGTACGGCAATCGTATCTTCTACATAGGTCAAGGCTTCCATTGGACAGAACCTTACACACTCAGGATCTCCTTTGCACATATCGCACTTAATGATGCTTCTGCTCGCTCCATCATAAACCGCGTTGCCGAAAGGACACGCCGCCGTGCACATTTTGCAGCCAATACAGGTATTCTTATTCCATTCCACGAGCCCATTCGCTTCGTTCCGGTGCATGGCGCCAGTAGGGCAGACCGACACGCACGGCGCATCCTCACAGTGCTGGCACATCATCGGAACTGAAATTCCTTCCCGCTCCCAAGAATAGGCGTGGACACTGGAAATCCGCGGTCTGAATGCGCCCTGGTGTGAGAAAGAACAGGCCAGCTCGCAATTGCGGCAACCTATGCACTTATCCGCATGGATCATTAAGACTTTTTTCATCTCCTTTTTCCTCCTTTCCGGAGACTTCTATTACGAGATTGTCCTTTCCTCACTTTCCTTTTATCACAAAATAATTACCGCGTCAAGTCTCACTGAGGAGCTCGAGGAGCTCACCGGCGACCTTTGAATCTTTTCGTCGCCGATTGGAGAAAGCGGTTCCCCGAGTCAGTTCATACTTGGCCTTCCCTCTTCACTTATCAGTATTTTCAGCCAAGGATAATAGCTGCCGGACATGGTCCGCGGGGCAGTGAGCGACTGACCCATGGTAATCTCATCAAATGTCACATCGGCAAAGGAACTCATGAAATCACCCCCTTGCTCGACAGGCGCGGCATCTCCTTAGCCCCGACAGAGAGCACTTTCCCAATTCGGTTCAGCATGGTGCGCTGCTGCGGCGTCAGAATATCCGGATGGAAACGCTCGTCGGTGAGCACTCGGTCGACCAACGTCAGCAGCCTGGCCCTGTCCGCGGGATCATTGAGAAGACGGGGCAGGGAATTGAGGGCCTTCTCCGGCTCATAGCGGACAATGATATCCTGTTCTCCCCTGATGCGGCGCATCTGATCAGGGGGGATATTGGGAAGGAGGTCGCGGTACTCATCCATAAGCTCCTCCTTAAGCTCTATTTGGGACAGCGGGATCGGTTGCCCGCGGAGGGCGAGAAGGCCGTCAATACGCGCCAGGGCCTCAGGATAGCCGCCTTCATCTATGGACGCAAGAGCCCCTTTAACAAAAGGCAGTTTCCGGGGGTCCTGAACTGGTATAGCTTCTTGTCCTTTTCCATCGCCCTTGTCCGCCGAATAGAATATGAACATGTTCCCGTAAATCTGGAAGAAAAGGGCCTCGCTCATTGCGTCGCGGATGTCTCGGTAAAGATAAAACGATGCACTCACAAGGTCCGAGACCATCTGCTCCACCCTTCGAAGGGGCTGGTCAGGACTTGTCGGTTTACGTTCCTGGGTTACGAGTTCTGCGGCAGGCCTGAGCCACCACATCCACGGGTTCCAGTCCGAGAAGGCCCAGCGCTGGAAGCGCAATTCCTCGAATGCTCGCCCTATATCGGCAGTCTCCTTGTTGGAAACCGCCTCCACCAGCGGCTGCGCAAACAGTTCGTAGGCCCGTTGATTGAATTCTGCCAATGCCTCCGCGGTCTTGAAGGGCTTCTCGTCAATGCGCTTGAAGCGATTGAGCTGCTGCATGAACTCCTCGAGACGACGCTCGACGAATTCGACATCATAATGGACAGTACCGTCAGCGTCTTTTTTCTCGGTGATCTCCATGCCGTAGAGCCCGGGCGGAAGAGCCTCGATCGACTCCAGCACCGAGACGATTTCTTTATGCTCCTTCTTCGCAACCCTGCCGGAGACGAATATGCCCAGGTGGCCTATGTCCTTGTGAAGCAGGCCGATGATCGTCTGGCCGCGTGCCTTGATCTCGTCCGTTGAGCCGTATATGTCCGCCACCCAGTTGAAGGCCTGTTGTGGTGGAGTGATGTTGTCGCCCATGGAGGCGAAGAGGATAATCGGAGACCTGATCTCTCGCAAGTCGAAGACCCTGCCGACCTTCGCCCGCGCCTCGTCCGTCCAGAGTCTGTTGCCGACAAAGAGGTTCTGGACGATCCATTCGATCTCCTCCTTATTGAAGAGGATGAAATCTCCCCACCAGCGCTCGAATTCCAGGAAACGGGGCGATTCCGTGTCGATATTGGCGAATAAGTGATAGTACTTGTCCCAAAAGGTATTCGCGGGGTTAAGGTACTCGAAGTTTTCCACGAGATAGGCGCCGTCGAATTTCCCGTCACCAAGGTCCGAAGAGAGTGAGGCGAGCCATGTGCCTCCAAGGAGACCGCCTGCGTACCGCATCGGGTTTTCATTCTCCCCTCCGCTCCAGGCGCCGCCCCAGTAAGACATGGGCGCACCGTTGATCACGATCGGGCCGGTGTCGTCAGGGTCTGACGAGGCCACCATCATTGCCGCCCAGCCGCCCTGGCAGTTGCCTTCAACGGCAGGCTTCGGGCTGTCCGGGTGCAGTTCGCGCACCCTGTGGACGAACGTCGCCTCGGCATCGCAGACGTCAAGGAGCGTCTGCCCGGGCTCTGGTTCCGGAAAGAAGAGAACAATATAAACCGGGTGTCCTGCCCGCAGCGCCACGCCGACCTCCGAGTCGGCCTTGAACCCTCCTATACCGGGGCCCTGGCCGGCGCGGGGGTCGATGATGACGAAGGGACGGCGCTTCGGGTCGATCGTGACGCCCTTAGGCGGGATAATACGCGCAAGCGCGTAGTTGACTGGATGCGGGAACTTGCGGCCGTCCATGATTATCTCGTAGTCAAAGAAGAGGACCGGCGGCTTGCCCGCCCGCTCATGTTCAATCCACGCATTGCCCCGCTGGCGGATCGTGTCCCAGAACAGCACAGAGCGCTGGATAAAATCCGTTGAGTATTGCTGCCAGTCTGTCCAGATCTCCCAAGGCCATGTCGGCTTGCCCACGAGGTCGGCAATCTGTTCCTTGTACGCTTCCTGGACTTTCTCGTTGAATCGCTGTTGAGCCACTTGCAGCCGCTTCTGGAAAACCTCGCTCAGCTTTGTTGAAAGTCTCTGACTCTCTGCTATCTCTCTTGTGACGTCCTTCATGGGCTATACTCCTTTCAGTGCACTACCGTTGAGTTGTCTCGTGCAGGGTCTTTGTCCTTCGCTGCCCATTCTCTTCGCGATTCCATTTCCGCTATCAAATCTTGCGTACGGGGTCACCCGAAGCTGATCTCTCCGTCCTCCAGCGGCAGCGAACGAAGGCGTTTACCTGTCAACGCGAACACCGCGTTGGCGATCGCCGGCGCAACCAGCGGCACGCCGGCCTCACCCATGCCGCCAGGCCTTCCTCCGCTCGGAATCGGCACTACTTCGATCGGAGGCACCTCGTACATGCGCGGGATCGTGAAGGTATCGAAATTCGACTGCTCGATGCGCCCGTCCTTCACCGTCACTTTGCTGCGCATCGTATTGATCAGGCCGGTGACCGCTCCGCTCTGCAACTGAGCAATCACCTGGTCAGGATGCACCGCTATGCCGCAGTCTGCAGCAAAAGTCAGCTTCTCCAGCTTGATCTTGTCGGCGGTTCCTGATACCTCCGCGACCAAAGCGATATGCGTGTCGTAGCATTCCATCGACGCCACACCGAATGCACGGCCGCCCTTCGGTGTGGAGCTGAAGCCCGCATCCTTGACGGCCCGCTGGAGTACCGCTTGCTGGCGCGGCAGCTTATCGAGCATGGCTAGCCGGAAGGAGACAGGATCATTGCCCGCTGTCTGCGCCAGCTCATCGATGAAGCTCTCGATAGCGAACGCATTCAGCGCATTGCTCACCGAGCGCCAGTACCCGACGCGGATGCCGACCTCCTGGATCACCGTACGAAGGTCGAGGTTGGGAATGTCATAGGTGAAGTTGACGGTTCCCTCGGTCATGAAGCCGTCGATGCCGTCCTTGACGACGCCCGGGAACATGCGCGCCGTTATCGAGGGCGAGATCAACTTGTGCGAGAATGCCACTATGCGGCTGCCGTCAAGCGCGCCGCGCAGCAGGTGCAGGCTGGGCGGACGGTAGAAGTCGTGGGTGACGTCGTCCTCGCGCGTCCAGATCAGCTTGACCGGCGTGCCGGGCACCACCTTGGCGATCGCGACCGTCTGGCCGATGAAATCGGCGTCAAGCCGCCTGCCGAAGCCCCCGCCAATGAATTGCGCATGGATGCGCACCTGCTCCGGCTTGACCCCCGCCGCCTGCGCTGCAATTGCCTGGGCGCGCTGCGGGAACTGCGTGCTCACCCACACGTCCACGCCTTTGGTGGAAACCCGCGCGAGACAGTTCGGCGGCTCCAGAGTCACATGGGCCAGCATCTGCGAGGTGTAGCGGGCCTCGATCGGCGTGACCTTGGCCAGCGCTTCGGCGGCGTTGCCTGTTTGCTTCACCACCGCACCCGGCTTGTCCTTGGCTTGCTCCAGGGCTGCGTAGATGGCGGCGGTATCGAGCTTTGCCGCAGGGCCCTCGTCCCACTGGATCTTTATGTCGGCCAGTGCTGATAGGGCGGTCCAGTGCTGATCGGCGATCACCGCAACGCCTTCTCCGATGTCGACTACCTTGCGCACGCCCGGCCGCTTCTGCGCGACGCCGGCGTCGAAGGAGACGACCTTACCCCCAAGCACGGGGCAGGTGGCCAGCGCCGCGTACACCATGCCCGGCTGCTTGACGTCTATGCCGAACACGGTTTTGCCTCGTGACTTATTTGCGCTGTCCAGACGCGGCAACGGTTTGCCGATCACGCTGAACCGGCCGGCGGGCTTTAACTCCACTTCTTTCGGCACCGGCTGTCGCTCCGCGGCGACAACCAGCGCTCCGTAAGCGAGTTTCCTGGCGCCGTGTATCACGTGACCGTTCTCCGCGCGACACTCGGACGCCGGGACCTTCCACTTTGCTGCTGCGGCGTTCACGAGCATCACACGCGCTGTCGCTCCGGCTTGCCGAAGCTGGTCCCAGGCGTCGCGCACGGCGGTGCTGGCGCCGGTCATCTGCGCTCCCACCATCCTGTTGATATATACAGGATTGACGGCTGCCTCTTCCACTTTGACGTGGCGCGGATCGATCTCCAGCTCTTCGGCCAGCAGCATGGTGAGCGAAGTGTGCACGTCCTGGCCCATCTCATTACGCGGACAGATGAAACGCACTGTACCATCCGACTGCACCTTTACCCACGCGTTCGGCTCGAACGCAGTCGAGGCAACGGCATTCTTCGGCCAGCCCAGATGGAAGCCGATCACCAATCCCCCGCCGATCGCAGTACCTATCTTCAAAAAGTCGCGGCGGCTTATGTTGATGGGCTCGTTCATGGAGTGCCTCCTTTCTCCATGATCTCAACTGCCTTGTGGATGGCTCCGCGAATCCTCTGGTACGTGCCGCAGCGGCAGAGATTTCCTGACATCACGGCGTCGATGTCGGCATCGCTAGGCTTGGGCTTGTCCTTTAACAGCGCAGCGGCCTGCACGATCTGGCCCGACTGGCAGTAGCCACACTGGGGCACATCGTCGGTGATCCAGGCGTCCTGGATCGCCTTCCCCGCAGGGGTCACGCCGATCCCTTCGATGGTCGTTATCTTCTTCCCCTCGGCGTCTTTTACAGGAAACTGGCAGGACCGTTGGGCCTCTCCATCGATAAGGACCGTGCAGGCGCCGCATAGCGCCATGCCGCAGCCGAACTTTGTGCCTGTCAACCCGACTTGCTCCCGGATGACCCAGAGCAGGGGAACATCAGGTGCAACGTCCACTTTATACTTCTTCCCGTTCACCTCAAGTAAGATCATATGCCTCTCCTTTCACGAAAGACCCGGCGTCTCTTGATGTTTCCCAAAACTACCGTCCGTTTTCGCCGCCCTCTTACATAGCATGCGCCTACCACGACCGCTAAAAACTGAGACGTTCCTTCTCTGCCAGCGCCATCAGCCCATCGGTCTTGGTCACTTATGCCCGGGCCACCATTTTGGCGGTAATCCCGTCGATCGTCGTCGCACCGGCCTGCCGCATGATCGTCTCGAATTCTGTCTGCATGATCTCCAAAACCCGTTCGATGCCGGCGTCGCCGAAGGCTGCGAGGCCCCAGCAATAGGGGCGCCCGATGCAGACGGCTGACGCGCCGAGCGCAAGCGCCTTGATCACGTCCGTCCCCCGGCGGAATCCTCCGTCGATCAGAACGGGTATGCGGCCGTTGACCGCCTCCACGATTTCGGGCAACACACCGAGCGTTGACTGTCCGCTCGCTTCTGCACGGCCGCCGTGATTGGAAATGATGATGCCGTCGACACCGTGGCGTAGTGATTCCTGCGCGTCCTCGTGTGTCATGATGCCCTTCAGCACGAGCTTGCCCCTGACCGTGTCGCGCAGGCGATCCACAAAATCCCATGTCATACCGGTGCCGTAAAGGTTGGTGACCTTTGAGACGTCCAGCCCCGAGAACATGGCCTTGCGCTTGACCTCGTTCGCGAAGGATCCGGGCGTGTGGCAGACGGTGCAGTCGCGGGTGTCCTTGCGGCGATAAATGAACATGGTTTCCGTGTTGCGGCCTCCCTGCCTGTCGACCGTGAGGACGATGACGGGGGCGCCCGCCGCTTCAGCCCGCCTGACCAAGGCCTGCGTCACGCTCCAGTCGTCGGTGGGGTACAGCATGTACCAGATCGGCGAGCCGTGTTCCTTGATCGCATCCTCGATAGAGGGGCCTGCGACGGTCGAGAGGATCATCTGGTGCTTCCTCTTGCCTGCGGCGCGCGCCACTGCGAGCCCCCCTGCCCCGGGGTTGAATGCGGCCAGGCTGCTGACGGGCGCAAGCATGATCGGGCTGGACAGTGTCTCGCCCAGGACCTTGACGCTCGTGTCGACTTTCCGCGCGTCGATGAGCCGCCTCACACGGACGGTGTAGTGGGAGAAGGCCTCGCGGTTCGCCTTGAGTGTCCCGTCGTCGTCGACGCCGCTCGCGAGGTAACCGAAGTGTGTGGGCGCTGCAGCAAGCGCCTTTTTCGCCGCGGCTTCGAATTCGAAGACGTCCAGCGCCTGGCTCGCCGAGGTAATAATGCCGTCGTCCCCCAACACTTGCCTCGGCGCGCGCAGCACGTCGTAGCTCTGCGCGAGGGCCTTCTTGGGATCGGATGCGAAGAGGGCGGCGATTGTCGACGAGAGAAGAGGACTTGCCAGCAGTGGGCTGCCTGCAATGAATGCGAGGAATTTGCGCCGGGTTAGATTCTTCTCCATAATAAATAAACCTCCTTCTGTTGAACACCACACGCTAGGCCCGTGCAGGCAACCTGACCCTTACTTGAAGGTCTTCAAAATATAATTCGCTATCTCCTTTGCGTCCTTATCCGGCACAGTCTTCGCGTCGAAGGCTGTCATGCCCGGCCCGGGCTTTCTCATTATCTTCACGATATCCGCGGCAGTCTTGATGTTGTTGGCGTCAAGATCCTTCTTGTGCAATGTTTTTTGGGGGTTCACAATATTGCCGCCGTCAGGATGGCACACAGCACAGTGCTGCTTGAACCCTGCTTCACCTGCCATTGCACCGACAGCCTTCCCCATAATACCGAATGTGACAAACAAACAGAGCGACATAACTGCCATACAGAACATCAAAATTCTTCCCATCTGGACGTCCTCCTTTTTAGTTTTTCTGTCTCGTTTATCTCAACGACGAGCGCACACAACCTTCGGTCGCTCTATGCTTTGGCCTTCGCAAGCCTGAAGAAATCAATAAGGAACATCACCACCCCGGCGGCGAATCCCCATGCCGATACCCAGAACACTGCATACCACAGCTTCATGTATCCCTGGGTCGTGAGGTAGTCCATACCCAATACCCTCTGGAAATATGTCTGAACGATACCGGCTATAGCAAGGGCGAGCGCTATCAGGACCATAAAGGAGCACATGAACCAGAATGCCTTGATACCAAGGGACTCTTTGAAAGTCGTAAGACCCTTCATCTGCGGTACGGCAAAATATATCAACGTAAGGTTGACCATGGCATAGGCGCCGAAGAACGCGAAGTGCCCGTGTGATGCCGTGACCTGCGTGCCATGTGACCATTGGTTGATCTGAGGGAGCGTATGGGCGAACCCCCATACCCCGGCGCCGAAGAAGTGCATGACCGCGCATCCGACAGCCCAATACAGCGCCACCCTGTTCGTAATCTCGGCCTTTCGTTCCCGCACCGAGCGAAGCGTGTCGATGACCATAAAAAGAATAGGAAGCGGTTCGAGGGCGCTGAAGATTCCTCCCCACCAGAACCAGTAGCTCGGCGTTCCGATCCAGTAGTAGTGATGACCAGTGCCCACGATGCCGGTAAAGAGCACGAGCCCGACCTCGACATACAGCCACTTCTCGACCAGAACCCGGTCCACGCCTGTGATCTTCATGAGCATGAATGCCATGATGGAACCGGTGATCAACTCCCAGGCGCCCTCAACCCAGAGGTGGATCACCCACCACCACCAAAAGTACTGGGTCGCGAGGTTCTTCATGAAGAAGACGCCGAAGAGGAACAGACCAGCGAGCAGCACCAGGCCGCCCAAGAGAACTCCCTGGATTACGGTCCACTTCTTTGTCTTCATCATGGTCATGAAGATGTTGTAGAGGAAGATCAGAACAACAATCACAATGCCGAATTTCAGGACCGTCGGCTGCTCAAGGAACGGCATGCCCCAGGACCAGCCTAAGATATAGCCCGCAATAGCGGTAACGCCTATAAGCGCAAACAGAATGAGCTGGAAATTCGCAAGGCTTTTGCTGTAGAGCTCGGTCTGCGCCTCTTCCGGGACAATGTAATACGTTCCCCCCATGAAGCCGAAGAGAAGCCAGACAATGAGAAGGTTTATGTGGATCGCACGCGCGGTGTTGAACGGCAGGATATTCAGAAGCGGATCAAAATCCCACACGTACTTGGCTCCCAGGATGAGGCCGAAGACGATCTGGAGCCCGAAAAGCAGTGCGGCGATAACAAAATAGTTGAATGCGATTTTCTGTGATTCGTATTTCATCTGTCCCCTCCTTATCGCAGCCCTGCGAGATAGTGCACAAGGTCGTCAATATCTTTTTCTGAAAGTTTGGAATAGCTCGGCATGATAGACGTCGGGTTATGCGTTTTCGGGTCCTGGAGTTGGGCCTTGATCCACTGCTTGTCCCGTTTCTTTCCAACCAGCGAAAGGTCCGGCCCCACTTTGCCGCCGACGCCTGCGATCATGTGGCATGCGGAACATCCCTGTGCCTTGTAGACCGCTTCGCCTGTACTGATGGAGGTCACCGCGGTTGCCACCATGGGTTTGGGAGGCCAGTCGTTCGTATCGATGCCGTTCACCCAGTTCAGAAACGCCACGAGGTCAGAGATCTCCTGGTCTTTCAGGTGGAGATTCGGCATTTTCCTCGGATTTGGCCAGACCTTTTCCGGGTCCTGAAGGAATCTTGTGACCCATTCATCGTCGCGGTAACTCATGACCTTCGTTACGTCAGGAGCGTAGTATCCCCCAATCCCCAGAATCGTATGGCAGTCGTTGCAGTTATACTTCTGCCACACCCACTTGCCCGCAGCGACGTGATCGTCCAGCTTTGCTTCCTGCGTTCTCGTCGGCAGCTGGACCAGTGAATCGTAAGAGAGAACGAGGAAGATCAAACCGGAAATCGCCGTGCCCCAAATAAAGATCGCCTTCCCCTGTGATAGCGTCATGTTTCCCCCTTTCTTGTTACGAATTTGAAAACCTTCAAGCGCCTCTATATCTATAATATTAACAGTCTCAAAATAATATTTACAGATGTGCTCCCTATTATTGGTCATGCCCGAGATCCTTAGTCGGGCATCCATTCTGTTCAAAGTGGATTCCCGCCTTCGCGGGAATGACGGCCAAGAAT
>Ga0335070_10001922_pt1 | contig 24140 bp, 42 predicted proteins | sample Lox_Sample_13_FD_206722 | JGI IMG/M metagenome (GOLD analysis project Ga0335070, IMG submission 206722) | Soil microbial communities from Loxahatchee National Wildlife Refuge, Florida, United States - Lox_Sample_1.3 | ecosystem: Environmental > Terrestrial > Soil > Wetlands | place: USA...
CGCGTGAAACTGTTCAGTGAACCTCAAGATCTGTATCCGCTAGCGAGCACGCCGTCTGTTTCAGCCGTGTGGGGGTGGGAGTATCCGGTCGACCTGGTGCGGAAGTATCTGCAGACAAGAGAGGCTTCAGAGGTTTTTCCAACTCCATCGTCTCAGTGGGGCTGGGAGTCTCGATTCGTAGAATCAATTCACAAAATCGTCAGGACCGTAGAGACCTCGGACGTGTTTCCGTCTACCTTGCAGCCCTACGGGTGGGAGTCACTGCTCGCCGAGTTGGCCAGGAAACTTGTTCGGTCGGTTGAGATCTCAGACGTGTTCCCGTCGATCTTGTTGCCCTACGGGTGGGATTCGTCGGTCGCCGATCTCTTCAGGAAGCAGGTCCATCCCGTTGAGACGTCGGACGTATTCTCAGAGATCCTCTCGCCCACTCCACCCGTCAAGCTCCCGATCAACGTCTACCTCGTCGGTGATGGCCTGCCCAATGGGCACACCACGCGTCAGCAGCCTAGTGCTGCCTTTACCAGCTGAGCGCGGGACTCGATCCTCTCGAGCTTCTTCTCGAACGGGTCGCACCGCAAGCTGCCGCCGCAAGGAAGACACGTCGCGCGCATACACATCGTGCAGAAGGCGGAAGGCTCCTTGGCGGATGGCTTCTTGAAGATGCGTCCGCAGTGCGCGCAGGTCAGTGTCTCGACGAGCGTCGAACCACCGAGGTGGTTGCCCTGTTCGATGAAGCCGAGACCGCGCGACATGCTTCGAGATCTACTGCCGGATCTTCGCGTCCGCGATGACGGAGACGGCTCCGCCGAGGACGTTCAGGAAGAACCCGATGCCGTTCGCCGCGGAAGCCGGCAAGATCAGCTCGGCATCCTTGTCGACGGCTGTCCAGCGAAACCAGCCCCGGGGGTTGATGCCGATGTCGTCGATGGTCGAGTTCGCCGTGTAGGTAGGTTCGACGGTGGCGTTCGAGCCGGCCGTGAAGAGGGTGGGAGACGGGTCGGACGGATCTACCACGCCGGGGGTGACGGCCGTGGTCGTGCCGGCCGCCGTGAAGCGCTTGACCTGAACCTCGAACTGTGAGTCGACGGTCACCGCACCAACGTTCGACAGCTTGTAGTCGATGATCTTGGGGCGACCGTTGGCGGTGGAGATCACCGTGAGAGCCGTCTTCGACGCTGCTGTTTGTGTTCCCTGTACGGCGTAAATCATGACTTGGATCCTTCCACGATTTCGAGAGCTGAGAGGTCGTGATTTGGGCACACGTGGCCGGCGAGGAGAGGCTTAGATCCTCCCGATATGCTGGCCACAATCTGAACGTATCGCCAGGTTTCGAGCTCGCGGGCGAGCTTGTACCGGCCCACGGTGTCCACGAGGATGGTGCCGTTTGGCTCAACAACGTCGTCGAACGACTGCGATTCGTTCACGGTGGCCTGGCACAGTAAACATTTCATGGCGTATGCAAAGATTACTTTCGCATCAAAAATTGTCAAGGGGGTGCGAGCTCGCGGGTTTGGCGCAGTTATCGGCGGACAGGTTCGCGACGAACTGGGGGGGCATGGTCCGGTGACCAGCGGTGTTCTTGATGGGTCAGAACGCGAGCTCGTCCTCGCCGGTGTCGGTGTGCTGCTGCCCGTCCTCGAGGTCAGCGAGATCGTCCTCGTCGAGCTTCTTCCACCCGAGGGTGGTGAGGGGACGCTCGGGCGGAGGGAATCCCTTCTCGCGCACGAACTTGACGAGCTTGGTGAAGGCCTCGTCGGAGAGGATGTTCTCGAGCTTGTAGGATGCCTGGTGTTGTCCGCAGTAGGCGAGCTCGAGGTAGTACACGCGGGTGGTCTTGCCGCCCGCGCGCGATCGGGTCTCGAGCACCGGCTGGTACTCTGGAATGTTCTGGCACTGCTGGTGCGAGCAGGTCACGGGTCTCAGTCCCAGGCCATGGTCTCGATCGCCTCGCGGAGGAGGACGTCGACCTGAATATCGATGGCGGCCGCTGGGGGCACGCTCACGACCTCGATCGACTCGAATTCGCCCTCGTCGCTCACCAGGGCGCGCAGGAGGTCGACGGCCGTGCCCCACCGGCGTCCGTGTCGGCGCTCGGGGCCGCGGGACGCCGCCAGGTAGACGTTCTCGGAGTCGCAGTACACCTCGCCGTAGACGTCGGCCGCCTTCTCGGGGGTGGTGCGGACGTACTTCTTGAGGGCAGACTGCAGGGACTTCGGCAGCTTCTCGCCGAGCGTCCCGACGTGCTGGGGGTGCACGCGCTCGAAGGTCTGGTGGGGCTTGGCGTAGTCTCCCCAGACTTTGTAGAGAACTCTGCCGACCCTGCGGGCGAAGGCGTGGGAAGAGACGAGGTCTCGCAAGATCGACTCCGTGACGGCCCTACCACCGTCGGACGTGAGGGGGCAGCCGAGCGGGCACCCGATCTTGTGGCCCGGGATAATCGTGACGGCGTTCACGCACCTGCGGTCGTTGCCGCAGAACTGCGCGCTGTCGGCCTCGCCGCCGCCGTCCGGGTAGGTGCTCGGCATATCATCCTCTCCCACGCCGGCGCGGCGGAGCTTGTCCCGGAGGGCGACGCCGCAGTCGTGGCAGAGGAGGTTGTTCTTGTAGTAGAAGACGTCGTCGGAGACGGGGACGAGGTCGAGCCAGCTCATGGTCGGGTACCTTTCTTGATGGGCAGGTCGTGGGCGAGATCTATCACGTCGGCGCGCGTGACCTGGCCCTGCTCCTCGAGCATGCGGGCCACTCGGCGTATCAGAGCAGCGTGGTTGGCGACGTGCTGGCCGGCGCGGACGTCGAGCTCCTCCAGCGAGGCAGTAGCGTGCGGCGCGAGCTGTCCGGCCCTGTGGTGGTCGGTCGAGGCTCCGAGTCGGGCGGCAGTCTCGGGCTCGCCGGCGAGGCGCGATCCGTGGTACCCGGCGCACAGGGCGATGATCCCTCGGTCCACCGTCCTGGCCGAGGGGATCTTGAGCCTCGACATGGGAACCTGCGGGTCGGTGAAGTCCGGACCCCTGGTCTCGCCGGCGCTGCCGTCGGGGGAGACCGTGGACGTCGTGAGGTCGAGCCCGAGCAGGACGGTCACGACGGCGTGGGCCGCCTCGTGGTGGGAGGTGTAGGAGAGCTCTCGGGTCTTCTTTTCAGACCTGCGCCTCATCGTCGGAAGTACCGCTCCCAGAGGTCGAGTAGCCCGGCCTGCTCGAGGGCGTAGAGCCAGACGAGGCTCCGGCGACTCATGGGTTGCTGCTTCAGGACAGCCATGATGGACTGGGCGAGCTTCTGCTGCTGGAGCTCCGAGAGCTTGGCCCGGTGGTCGAGGCGTCCGGCGAACTCCTCGAGTCCGCCGTCACCGACGACGTACAGCTCGAGGATGGCGTCGTTTCGCACGACGACCTTGACGACGGCGTCGAAGGCCCGCAGGTCGTTGACCAAGATCGTGTCTTCCAGCATGGTCCGCAGCATGGTTTAGTCTTCGATCTTGGTGAGGCTGGAGCGGCACCTCACGGTGTTCGCATGAGCTTCGGAGTGCTTGTCGTCAGACCATTGTTCGAGGGCGTCGTCATAGGACATGATGGCAGCGACGAGGGCAGCTTCGGCCGAGCTCTCGTCGCTCCAGGTGATCTTGGAGCGGTCGACGGTGTTCATGAACTCGCGCGAGGCGTGCATGAGGCTGGAGAAGTCGCGGGCAGCGAGACCGTTTTGCAGCTTCGTCATGAACTTCGCCAGGTCGGGATCTGACTGGTCGAAGTGGCGGCACGCCGACAGCAGCGAGCGCCCCGTCGTGTAGATGCAGGTGGCAGCAGCCTCTCGCATCCGGGCGAGGGCCGTCTGGTACGACTTCTCGGCGACGTCGAACGCTCGGTCGCACGGTGACTGGATGACCGGTTCGCGGCGGGTGAGGGGGTACGAGCGGACTAGCTTCGGCATGGGGTTTTCCTCTTCTATCCGAACTTGGCGGCGCGGGCCTGGGCCTTCTGGAACTCGACCTGGGCGAGAGGCATCTTGCGGTAGGTCGCGATGTCCCAGTCGGGGTGGTACTCGTAGTGGGCGAGGTCGCGGATCTTCCCCTTGGGGGTGACCACGACCTTGTCGCCGAGCCACTCGCCCCCGACGCTGCGGACGTAGGCGCCGACCCGGGCGTAGGCGTCCTCGTCGAGCTTTTTTGTCTCTGGGTTGACGATGATGAGGTGGTAGGCGCGACCGACCTGGTGCCAGTCCAGTCGTCCCGGGGCGATGCCGCTGCGGCCCTCGCGGTAGTGCCTCTCGGCTTCTGCCTGGGTGTAGATCACCGACTGGGTGGAGAGCTTGGCCGGGATGCCGTGGCTGCGAGCCCACCCGATCACCTCGATCACGTGGGTTCGGGTGGACGGCTCGAGCAGCTTCAGGGCGCGCGACTCCTGCGGGCTGAACGCGAGCTCGAGGGGTGCGGATGGAGTCCGCGCCCAGTTGGTGTCGGTCTCGCGGTTGAGGAGGAGATCCCAGGCCATCGTGTCCTCCGTGCTCAGTCCTGTCCGGCCTGGGCCGTGACGGTGATGTAGTAGGTCTGGAGGGTGTTCGGGTTTTGCTCGACGATGGTGACGCTGTCTTCGCGTTCGAGGGACAGGTCGATGGCCTTGGCGGCCGCCTTCTCGAACGTCTTCTGAGGTCGGCCGTCGATGGTGTATCTGTTGGGCTTTTGCTTGGGCATGGCGGTCTCCTCTAGGGGTTACCGGAGGCGCTTGTGGAGCTTGTTCTCGCGCTTCATCTGCCTCTCGACGGCGCCGTAGGCGTGGTTGTAGGCCTCTCGGTAGACGCTCGGGGCGATCTCGAGCTCCTGGGTGGTGGGAGTCGCGCTTGAGTAGGAGCTCGTGCGTAGGGCTCCGTTGCCGGCGTACCCTTCGTCGACGAAGTCGACAAACTCGCCGGATTCGTTGCAGATGATCCACCCACGACGGGGGTTGCCGTTCCGGTCGTTGCCGGCGTTGATCTTGATGGCGAGCATGGTCGGGACTTCTTTGTTTCGGTTGGTGAGCGAGGGTCAGTTGCCTTCTCTGGCGGCAGCGATGTTCGCGAGGTGGTTGAGGTATCCTCTCGACATCACGGGGGTCATCTTGGTGTTCTTGCCGACGAAGACGTGTTCCGTGGCGATGATGTGGGCGATCTCAGTGTCGCTAAGGTTCGAAGCCACTCGCTGGGCGATTTCAGCACCTTTCGCGTATTCGCCATTCTTCGCCTTCGATGTTCTTGGCTTGGAGGGTTTCGCCGGTTTGGGCTGGTACTTTTTGGGCAGGAGGCTGTCGTAGTTGCCGAGCTTGGCTTCTGCCTCGAAGGCGTCGCGCCAGTGGACGGCGGCCATGCGGCGCACGTCGATCGGGAACATGTCGTGCCACCCGCGCTCGCTTCCGTTGAACACGCGGGCGTACTTCTTGGCGCCCGACTCGGCCAGGTACATGAAGAGCTTGACGGCCTTCTCGCGGTCGTAGTCGCTGCGGGCGATCTTGGTCACCAGGTTCTTGATGATCGAGGTCGTCTGCCCGCGGTACAGTTCTCTGTCGTTGTCGACGAAGGTGACGAGCTCGGAGGCGAGGCTTTCCTTGGTTTCGAATCCCATGGCGGGGTTTCCTTTTTTCTGGAGGTATTTCAGGGAGGTTACGAAGGTGCGTAACTGCCCTGAAAGGACAATCGGTATTTACCTGTGTTGAGTACTGAGATCTTGATGGGGTGGTCTTTGCTCGCGGTTCCTTGAAAGATTACTCCCTTGATGAGGTCGTTGATGGAAGCGCTGGCCAGGATCGTCTTTCCGTCTTGCGTGATACTGAGGAGTTTGAAGTATTTGCTTGGTTCCGGGGTGCCGAAATCCATTTTGATTTTGGGATTCTTAACGGGAGTCTTGGAGGACAAGACCAAGTCTCTGCGTTCTCCAGGATCCAGGAACACGCTATCCCAGGCCCAATCGTCGTGAGTTTTTTCGGTTGTTCTTCTTTTCGTTCTATCTGGGGATGATAGTTGTCTGTCAATTTCGTCGTATAAGGCTTGGTTCGTCTGGCTCGTTTTCTGGGAGCTTGAGCTGCGGCTCGGACTGTCGACTGGTAGGTCTGGATGAAGCAGTTTATCGAGTACTGGTGCCATGGCCATCTGCCTTGCCAGAGCGTCCGACTGTCGGTCTCCTACGTCGGAGTCGAGGCGTCGGGCAGCTTGCCTCTCGATCCTACCGGCATGTTCGCTTTCGCGTTGTTCGTCATCCACGAAATTTCCCAACATTTCTTCGATTGTTCGACGATGCATGGTGTGTGTCCTTTCAGACGTAATTGGCGACGATCTTGTCGATCTTGCTCTTCTTGGCTGCTGCCCTGGCGCGGGAGAGTCCGATCGCGATGGCCTGGGCGCGGGGGCGTTTCGTCCTGAGCTCTTCGGCCACGAACTTGGGGGCGAGCTTCTTGGCAACGCCTCGGAGCTTGGACGGCTTCTTCCTGGCGTTTTTCTTCTTCATGTTGACCTCGCGTGGCGGTACCTGTTCTCGAGTCGCTTGGCTCTGTTGTGGGCGTGGTCGTAGTCTACACCCATTCGCATGAGTTCCGACTCGTGACATTCGTGCATTGCGATGAGCGGCCACTCGTTGGGGGAGATCTCGCAGTCGATCCAGATCTCCCCTCGGTGGATAAACCTGTACCGGTATCCGTTGCCGCCCTGGCTGAAGTCGGAGTCGTACGCGTCGCGGACGTGGGTCCCGTCGACGAGCACGATCTCTAGGCCGTGGGGGCACACCTCGCCGAGGTAGGTCTTCCAGGGAGCCTCGCGGGGAGTCTCGCCAGGCGAGTGCCCTCGTGACGGGCTGGTGTGCCAGTCGGGCAGGAGGAGGTAGCGCAGCCGGGAGGGGCTCAAGCGTCGCGCCTCCAGGGGCCGGAGTACATGATCTCGCGCATGGTGGCCGCGGGGATCTCCAGGGTCTTGTGGGCGTCCCGGCTGAACTCCCGCTGGTAGTGTGCGATCTCCGCGCGCCGTCGCATGCGCGGGACGAGCAGGAGGCCGGCTGCTGCCAGCACGCTGAGCCCTGCGACGGCTCCGGTCGTCACTACCTGCCCGCGGGAGATGTCGGTCGGGATTTGCCTTCGGTAGAAGAGGTCGTATGCCATGTGCTTTTTCGCTTCCTATCGCAAAGACGTAGCGATCTTCTGAAGGTGGTGGGCGAGGGTTTCTGATCGAGGCTCGACGTACTTCGTGGCGTCGACGACTCTCGGTTCACGAAGGTAGGATGCTGCGAGCTCGAGGTCGCCGATCACGTACTTCTTCTCCTGGAGACGTCCCGGGTAGTTGATGAGCTTGAGGGACGTCTCGAGGAAGCTGGCGATGCGGTGGGGAGGCTCATATTCAGGCAGGACCGGAGTCACGGGTAGGCAGAGCATCCGGATGGCGTCTTGGATGTATCCGGATGCGACCGTTTTGAACGTTGTCGTGCGCTTGATCATCCGAGAAGTCCTCCGAGCAGTACGTGGGTCAGGACGCCGGAGACGATTCCGGTGAAGACGTCGCGCCGGGCGCTCGAGTGCTCGACGTGGTGGTCGGCCGCCACGGCCCGCACGTGCGCCCGCAGCTCGGCGGCGCAGCCAGGTAGCTTCGCCTCGACGGCGAGCTCGTGGGCTCGAGCCAGGTCGAGCAGGCTAGCGCGGCCGCCGCGTGCGCTCATGATGGTTTGTTTCAGTAATTTGGCTTGCTCAGTGGTCATGACTATCTGGTGGAAGCCCAATCTTCAATGAAACGTTGTAGTTCGATGAGATCTACCAGTCCGTAAGCGTGCATCGCTTCTAGTCGTCCTTCCCATCTTTCAGCGATTTCACCGTTCCAACGATGTTTAGCGCACTCACATGCCATAGTAAGCGCTTCGCCATTGATGTCCTTTTTTAGTCCTAATTCTCGTAGACCTGGAAATTCCAATAGTCCGTGAGCTGTTAATGAAGCCAACAAGTTATAGACAGCACTTTCAGCCGTCTCAAAACTGTGTTTCAACATTCAAGTTTTCCTTTCTCGCCAGTGGTGGTTGTTAGTTCGATGAGCATGGTGTCAGTCTTTGATGGCCGGCTCTTCGGAGGTGACCACGAGGTCGTCGGACGGATCTGCCAGGTCCCGCAGGTCGCAGATCTTGTAGTTGGTCGTGTGCGTTCCGCTCGGCCACTCGACGCAGGCCTTGTGGCCGTTCGGGTTGAGGGACACGGTCGCCGCCACCTCGGACGCCAGGCAGTCGACGTGGAAGACGTGCTCGCCGGAGTCGAGCGTCGCCACGTGGCGGGCTGCCGTGGTCTCGCCGACCGTCCGCTCCGCTGCTACCCGTGCCAGGTTGATGAGCTCGTCCATGGCTTGAGATCTTAGACGTCGTTCTCGGCCGAGAGGAAAGTCACGTAGTCGCTGCCGAGCAGGCGCTGCAGTTTGGTGTTCATGGAGGCGCAGACCTTGTAGGTCTTGAGGGCGCTGCGAGAGTCGGTGTTGAGTCCCATGTTCGAGCAGAAGTCCTCGAAGGACTCTTGGCCGCAAGAGGCGTCCAGGAGCAGGCTGGACAGGACGCCGGCGACGTCCGGGTTGCCGGAGATGCCGGTTCCCTGCCAGAAGTCGACCGTGAGGCGGCGCCCCTGGTAGGCGAGGGTGCAGGTGTAGCCGTTCGACTGCAGTTGCCACTTGTCCTGCTTCTCGCGCGGGACGCGAGTGCCAGGGGCTACCTTCATCGTGACGGTCTGGGCCAGCTCTGAGAGTTTCATCTTTCGTGTTCCTTTTCTACCGACGTTAAAGACATCCTAACTTAACCCCGAACTAAGTGTCAAGAAGGATTATTTCTTGAGAAAAGGAAGAAGGACGAGGCCGGCAACCCCAGCTCCGATCGCGACGGGAAGTATCCCGGTCCAGCTTGAAGGCGGAGAGTTTGGTTCCGGTACAGTAGGGGATGCAACGGCAGGCGGAGGCTGGTGTCGGGGCCGCTTGGTGTCCGACATGTACTTGATGGGGCGATGGAGTCGAGCACTTTCAGCTTCGTCCCACAGTTCGGCAGCGCTCTTGCCTTTGGGTTTGTTTTGTTGAGACGCCGGTACCGAGGCGATGCCGCAGCTCCAGTCGCGTTCCGTTTTGCCTGCCAGAAGATCGTGGGCCATGGAGTTCTCCTATTTTTTGAAGGCGGTGAGAAGTAGTGCAGCTGCTGTTGCTCCGCCTATACCGATCAAGGCGAGCTGGGTAGTTGACAATGGAGTGTCTTTGGTTTTGCCAGAGTCGGCGGGACCAACAAGAAGCGCCCCTCTGGACTTGAGCAGGTCGCGCCAGCGAATAGCCTCTTCGGCGTGCTGGCGAGCTGGGGCTATGTTGCTTCCCCAGTTGATCGAGGCGTTGTCGACAAACTTGTGGCCCGCCTCGTAGGTGTCGCGCCAGCCGCTCCATTCGGCTCCGGTGATCTTGCCGTCTCGTACTGCCTGGGTCATCTCTCGGTTGGTAAGGTCGAGGAGGTTCCGGATGCGGTCAAGTTCGCCTCGCACGGCACTGCGGGTCCAGATGAATGGATCGTCGTTTCCCATGGAGCTTCGACTCCACCGTCGATTGTTTTTTCCGAAGATCAGGTCAAGTGCCATGGCCGGTCTCCTCGAGGACCTGCTCGACCTGGTAGGCGGCGTCTGCCAGCGCGGCCCTGGCCTCGCCGAGCTGCTCGGTGGCGCGGTCGAGTCGCTCCATGGCCCTGTCGCCCGCGGCGGTTCGGTTCGGGGTCGCGAACTTGAGGATCCTGTACACCTCGAAGGCCCGCATGACGGCGTGCTCGGCCAGCGCGTCGGCCTCCCTGGCTTCGCGGATGGCCTTGCGGAGCTCGGCGGGACCGTTGAGGGGCTTGGACAGCTTGAACTCCTTGGTGGACATGATCGTTACTCCGAGGGGTAGGCGTCGGGGACACCGACGACGACGGTGGTGTTGCTCTTCGAGTTGCTGAGCCACTTGGTACCGAGGTAGGCGACGCCCGCGAGGGCGAGGAGTCCCAGGAGGGAGCCAGCTGCCAGCTCCGGGATCTTGCGACCCTTGTCCTTGAACTCGGCAGCAGCGGTATTCTGGGTCTGGACGATGCCGTAGAGGCCGGCTGCTTCGATCCAGATCCGGGTGAGGCGGCGCAGGAACTCGTCGTACGCGGGGCTGCCCGGGGAGTAGGTGGCGCGCGAGGCTCGCGAGCGTCCGTAGATCGCGGCAGCGGCCTCGGCGGAGGCGACGGCGTCCTTGAGTGGGACGTGGTCGCGGGACGCTACCCAGCTCCACCAGGTGGTGTTCTCGTCGAGCATGCGCTCGCCGCACTTGACGCCGGCGAGGAGCTTGGCCTGCATGTCGGCGGCGGTGAGCGTCTTGGGCATGGTGCGCAGGAGGAGGAGGAGCTCGTTCGCGTAGGGGACGGGGACGGGCGAGGCGCCCTTCCTGGCGAACTTCTCCGCGAGCGCGTGTGCCTCCTTGACGAGGGAGTCGAAGGTGCGTTTGTTCTCCTTGAGCATCATGGAGGGACTGCCCGGGACGAGGCGCATGTCGGCGGCGAAGGGGCGCCACCTACCCACGAAGTTGTCCCAGGCGCGCTCGTCGTCGCGGGAGAGGATCTTGTCGCCGTGGACCTTCCGGGCCTGCTTGACCGAGCGGTCGACGGCCTCGACGTAGTTCTGTGCAGCGTCGAGGTCGGTGAAGTCGATCTCGTAGACCTGGAATCCGGATGCGGAGCGGGCTGCCCTGGCCTTGCGGGCGGCGATGGCAGGATTCCACATGTCGCCGACGGCCAGGTACTCGATGGAGCCCGGAGGGGGAGGAGCGCCGCGGGAGAAGTTGCGTGCCATTGTTTGAGGATCTCCGAACGAGGTGTTTAGTGGGTGCTCAGACGGATGAAGTTATCGGCGGAGTCGTAGTAGGTCTGCGACTCGACGAAGATCCCGGGGTACTGACCGAGGTCGCGGAAGTATCCGGTGAGCTTGCCGTCCAGCTGGTGGACGAGCGCTGAGGCTTCCTTCTCGTACTTGTTCTGTCGGTCTGGGTTTCCGTAGCTCATGGTCAGGTGTCTCCAGTTTCGTCGGGGAACTCCGGAAGGGGCACGGACTTGCCGGCGAGGGGGTGGGTCGAGTCGGTGCAGAAGTTGATGACGCCGTCGGTGAGGATGAAGTGGCAGAGCCCGGAGCCTTTCACGGAGTCCTGGTAGAGGCGAAAGCTCGGCATGAACGTTGGCTTCAGGGTGTCGCCGTTGAAGGTCCATCCGCCGCGCTTCCAGGGCAGGACGTGTGTGTCCTTGCAACCCGGGCAGAAGATACAGGGCTCCTCGAGGTCGCCCTTGAATAGTCCGCCCGGGTGGATCATGACTGCTCCTTCTCGGCCTGTCGGGCGAGGCGGTCGAAGAGGTCGAGCTTGCCGGGGAAGTGCCGTGCGAGAAAGCGGCGAGCGTCTTCCGTGTCGATTCCCGCCTTGATGAGCTCGACGACGTCGGCCTGGTCCTTCTGGCGGCCGGCGAGGAGTTTCATGGCGACCAGCGGGGACGCTGGCATGGCAGGGACCTCGCCAGTCTCGGGCAGGACGAGGTAGGGGGACAGAGCCGACTGCTCGGAGGGCTCCAGGGAGATCCAGTCGATGCCGACTCCCATGTAGCTCACCGGCAGTCCGGGCTTGTGGGTCACGATTGGTCCGTGGTGCTCGAAGGCCTCTTCGCCCACGAGAAAGTCGATGTCGCGGGTGCTGCGGGGGTAACCGCATAGTCCCACGGCGAGGCCTCCGACCAGGACGTGGTGGATCCCCTGGCGGCGGAACGCCTCGGACGCTGCCCTCGCGCCGTCGACGTGGGTGACGGGCAAGTGTCCGGCGAGGTCGTCGAGGGTGAGCGGGGAGAGCTGTCGGGAATGTTGTCGGTGTGTCATGATCTACTGCCGGATACCGAGTCGAGTCATCTCAGACGCCCAGGACTGGATGAAGACGGACTGGCGCTCGTTCGAGAGGGACTTCCAGTTGAGACGTCTTGCCGAGTCGAGTGCGACGATCGTGTCTTCGAGGAAGGTGTTGACGTGGAAGTCATCGAGTGGGAGCTCAACGTTGAAACGCTCGGCGTTGATCTTGATGTTGGTCGCGCACTCGCGAGCTGATTCTCTCCCGAGCTGGTCGAGGTAGTGTGGATCTGAGTAATCAGTCTTGGTCTTGGGCATGGATGTCACTTCGGTGTGCGGCGGAAGTTGGAGATGGCGAGCAAGCCAAGCGCTCCCGACAGGACGAGCATGCCGGTCATGGCCTTATTGCTGGCCCGGCGGACGTCGAAGCGGACGTCGTCGAGCTTGTCGAAGATCTGCTTCTGCTGCTTGGCGGGCAAGATCACGGAGCCGCAGCTCCAGTCGCGCCTGTTCTTTCCGAAGATGAGGTCGATGGCCATGCTGTCACCTCACGGGCGGTAGAACTCGTCGTACGGGAGCTTGATCTCGATGGCGGGCTTGCCTCGAAGATCGTCAGTCCAGGAGACGCCGTGTCCGATGGACTGCATCCCGAGGTAGAAGCCGAATGCCTCCTTGTCTTTCTGGAAGCCGCACAGGAGGGCCTCCTCGTAGAGGCCCTCGAGGCCGGGCTTGTCGGACAGCCGGCGGCGGTCGACGTTGAGGAGGACGATCTTGCTGGCCAGGTTTTCGGCCCAGCGCCTGGCCCAGGCGGGAGCCTCCGGGGCGGCCTCGTAGATGTCCACGCCGCTGAAGCTTTCGCCCTTCTCCTCCTGCTCGTCTGCCCAGAGGCTCGCCCAGGGGCCGCGCGCCATGCCGCGCAAGATCTCGGGGTCGTAGCCCGGGGCGGAGGCGGTCTTCTTGTTTCTCATGGCGGTCTTTGGCATGGTCAGCTCCTGGGACAGAAATTTGTGTTTGACACTAGGTTCAGGTTGGTCCAGGATAGCACGTAGGAGACGGAGGGCGACGATGAAAATTACCGAGCGAAAGATTCGAGACCTGGCGCTGGCGATCTTGTGTGCCCTGGTGGGATACGCGCTCTGCGCGTGCGGCGAGGGTGCGAGTGAGAGCGCAGGAATTGACGGTGGGGTCGAATCCTCGGGGACTCTCCGCTCGGACGCTGGCGTGAGCTACTGCGAGATCCCGTCGCCGACGGGTGGCGTGAAGTTGCTGGACCCTCACGGTAGTCCGGTCTCCGAGAGTCGCCTGGACTACTATGTTCACGCGGCCGAGACGGGAGGCGCAGGTCGCTGGGGCATCGTTACGAACGCCGGCGACTGGTCCAAGACGTGCGTAGGATACAGCGCGAACGCTTCCTACACGATGGTTTCCCCAGCGACAGGGAAGCCGGAGACCGTCGTGGATCCATGCGTGTCTCAGGTACCTGCGGCTGGCTGCGACGTGACTGGGACGCAGGTTCACTACTCGCGCGACGCACTCGTGACCGAGTGTCGGGTGACGATGACGACTGCTGAGTGTGCTGACGTTGCCCACGATTTCGTCGACGAGGCTGGCTTCTCGCACTGCCTGCAGGTGACCTGTCAGATCGTGAAGGACGCTCAGGGAATAGACACCCAGTCCTGTCAACTTGGTGGGGTCGGAGTGCTCGTGGACGCTGAGGTCGACGTTGCCCTGTGCAGTCCGCAGGGTAAGTTCCTGGGCTGGTCTTGCCCGTCTCCCGACCTCGTGAGCTGCGACTAGGATCATCGGCTAGATTCCGATCTCGCACACCAGGGCGAGCATGGTGATGTTGGCCTGTCCTGAGGAGATCCCCACGATGCACTCGTCTCCGACCACCGTGATGTCGGGCGCGGTGCCGACCGCCACGTGGATGAAGTCGACAGGTCGGATTCCGTTGTGCAGGAGCACGTCGAGCTCGGTCTGGTCAGGGAAGCGCAAGATCTTGAGCTTGCGGGTGAAGGCGGGCAGTGAAAAGAAGGCGAAGTTCTGGAAGCCACCGACGATGGTCGGGCTCGAGACGTTGACGGAGGTAGGCGCAGCGACCTGGTTCGAGCAGTAGCACCACACCGTCTTGTAGACCCTGGCGTGGGGCTTGCTGAAGTACGAGGCCATCGCCTTGACCAGGACGGGCTCCGGGTTGACGGGCAGGTCGGAGCCGCCGGCCGGGTTGGTGACGAGAAGCGGCGCGCCGGGTCCGAGGGGGGCGACGCCCTTGAGCTGGGCCAGCGACTGGGGCGGATTGACACCGAGCACCGGCGCGAGCAGGAGGTTGTCGTAACGAGCGTACGCGCGCAAGACGCCCGTGGGGACGGTGACCGTGGTGATGCCGTCCTGGGGCTCGACAGCGTTGCTGGCGACGTTGAGGCTACCGACAAACGGTCCGACCGTGAGGTCGAACTCGACCTTGGTGAAGCGTCCGCCGTTGCCGTACTCGACGATGCCCGTGATGGGGCCGGGAAAACCCGGATTGGGGTTGAATTCACCCTGCAGGAGCCTTGTTAGCGTGAAGACGACGGAGGTGGTCTGTCCTACCGCGGAGCCCGCCGTGAGCTCGATGATGCGTGGCGGGTTGGTCTGGGGGATCACAGTACCGACGGTGCCGTTCTGGGGCAGGATGTACTGGCTGTTACCGATGTTCTGCTCGGCGTCCTCGAGCAGCGGCTTCTTTTCGGCGGTCGTGTTGCGTCCCATGGCTATCCTTTGCTGAGTCGGTAAGTTCCGGGCTTCTCGCTCGTGACGAGGCTGGCCCCCACCTTGACGCTCCGGCTGTCCTCGCAGCGGAGCAAGATCCTGAGGGTCTCCCTGGCGGTGACGGTCTCCTCGATGGGACGACCGAACTGGTAGTCCTTTGCCTTCCCGGGCGAGACGATGACGACGAAGTGTCCGACCGCGATCTGCTCGACTTCCACGTCGGCCGAGCTCGGCTCGAGCGACATGAAGAGCACCGGCTTCTCCATCGGGAGCTGGGGAGCGATCTCGAGCTGGGTGCGCACGCGTGGCTCGACCACGACGGACTGAAACTCCACCCGGGTGTTCTCCCGGATGACCACCTTGGCCGTGTCGATTTCATCTTGGGAACCCTGAGAGGGTTCCCAAACCTTCCCGCGATGCTCCGCCTCCGGCAAAGCCGTCGGGCTTCGCACGCGTTTTTCGTCTTCGTTCCGGTGGTCGCCCACGGCTACCTTCTCCCCCGCATGGCCGCCAGATCTTGCTTGATCAGGGCCACGTCGTCGGTGAGCTTCTGCAGGGCTGCCTCCTGCCTGGACATCGCCTCCCTGACCTGCTTGAGGGTCTCGGTCACGGTCGTCTTCTCCTCCGCGCTCCGGACCACGAGCAGGTTGTACTCGGCGCGCTCCACGAAGAAGGCCTTGCCGACCACGCTGAGGATGGTGCCGGTCGAGATCACGACGCCCAAGATCACGGCGATCACGGCGAGAAACGAGCTGGACCCGATGGTCGTCACCCGGTCGGGCGGCCGAGGGTCGGCCATCATGGTCTGAGGCGGGGGCGTGAAGGTCGGAACTCCCTCGGGCATGGTGTACGGAGGAGACATCTAGGACAACCTCCTTCTTGACGACTTGATCGCGGCCGCTCGGCGGGCGAAGCGATCTTCGAGCTCCTTCTTGCCGAGCCGGCGGGCGATGGCCGCTCCGTCCTCCGCCTGGGCGAGCGTGAGGCGTTCGGGGCGGACGGTCGCGAGCACGGACAGCCGTCCCTCGAGCACCCTCCGCTTTCGGTCAGGCTCCGCCGCCGCGGCCCTGATGAGGCCGTACGTCAGGACGGCGGCGACGGCGAGTCCAATCATGGGGTCAGGTCCCGATCTTGACGCCCTTCTGGGTCAGGAAATCCAGGGTCTTCTTGGCCACCGCCTCCTTGACCTGCGTGGTCGCGGAGGCGCCGGCCTGGATCTCGACGGCGCGGTTGAAGTCGCGCCTCGAGATCGCCTTCGACTGCAGCGCGCTCGTCACGTAGTCCCGGAAGCTCGGCGATTTGGCGTCTCCCGAGGTCGCTGTCGGGGCGGGCGACTTGTCTACTGCCTCCTTCCACTTCTTGGAGGCCACGAAGCGCGAGACGTCGTTGATGATGGTCGTGACGGCGTCCGGGGCGGGCTTGTTCGCGGCGAGGGTGCTCACGGCCTTGTCCTTCCTGGTCTGGACGGTGCGAGAGACAGACACGCTTCCGTCGTCGGCGACCGTGATCGCGTAGACGAGCGCCGCCGTCTTGCCCGGGTTCGTGACGGCGACCTGGGCGGCCTCCGGCGTGACGCTCGACCGGACGTGGTCGGACGCGGCGGATTTGCTGAGCAGCCTCCGCACGCTCGCCGAGATGTTCAGCAGGATCTTCTCGCGGTCGACGGGTGGTGAGGAGGTGGCGTTACCCGACGAGGCTGCTTTGTCTCCCGAGCTCGTCTCCTCCGCGGGAGTCGGAGCCTCAGCCTGCGCCTTCTGCACGGCGGCCGCCGGTGCAGGTACCGGTGCGGGTGCAGGGGACGCCGGCGCCTGCCTCGGCGCCGACTTGGCGCCCGCGCGCTGCTGCAGCGACGAGGCCAGTGAGGCGGCCGAGGCCGCGAGTGCGGTCGACGGGGCGATCACGGCCAGGTTCTGACGGAACCACGTGAACGGCGACCACCCCATCCCGCTCACGCTGATGGAATTTTGCAGGGACGCGATCCGTTCGTTGAGGGCTTCCACCTGAGCTCTGGCCGCCTTGGCACTCGCGCTGGCGGCTCCAGATCGTTCAGCCTGAGCCATCAGGACAGATCGGTTCTGGATGAGTCGGTTCAGCTCGGCGTTCTGCTTCCAGTACAGGATCTCCTGGTCGATCAGCATCTTCTCTTCGGGCGACTTGAACCAGTAGGATGGCTTCAGCTTGTGCAGCCACGGTTTCGAGACGTGGACGCTGACCTTGGATTGCGTAGATGTCTCGCCGTACGGAATGGGTTCGCCGGGAGTGATGGTCACCTTGCCGGGAATGAAGTCGGATGGCGATCCGGGCGTGATGGTCACCTTGCCAGGGATGAACTCTTGGCCGACCTTTCGACTCGTCTGTACGCCTTGTCGGTAGTTGGCCATCGGGTCGCGAGTGGACAGGGTGATGGCCTTGAGGGACTCGACGAGCATCTCGCCGAAGGTCCGGATGGGCGGCAGGCTGTCGTTGTTGAGAGTGGACATCGCGTTCGAGGTCGACTCAGGAGCAGGGGCGTACGCCGCGATCTCAGCCGCGACCTTCGGCTGATTCAGGCGCTCGGCGAGCCGCACGGCCACCTGGCTGTCGTCCGGCGAGATGGTGCCCTCGGCGGCCTGCTTACGGTACTCGGCGAGAGTTGCCTCGGCCTTGGACTGGTCGGCCGGCGGCAAGGGAGGGTTGACCTTCGCCATGAACTCCCTGCGCGCCTGCGGCTTGGCCGCCAGGGCCTTGGCGGTCACCGCTGCGGCTGCGAGGGTGATGGCGGCGGCCGTCGCCTCCGGGACGGGACTCTCGGAGGTGGCGGCCTCCGTGATGCGCTTGGCCTCCGCGACGGCGGCAGGATCCTTCTCCGCGATGCGCTCCTGCAGGTTGATGGCGTCGCGCATGGCCGGCGGCACGGGCCTGCCCGCCTGGACGTCGGCGATGGTCTGGGCCGCCACTACGTTGCCCATCTTCTTGATCTCGCCGGCGTCGCCCGCCTTGGCCTCCTCGAAGCTCTTGTTGATGGCAGCCTTCGCCTCGGGGTTGCCGGCCTCCTTGGCCGCCACCACCGCGGCCGTCTTCTTGATCGTCTCGGTGGCGGACGGAGCCTGCGAGGCCTCCACGGCGAGGATCCCGGCCGTCTGCTTGTCGCCGAGCGCCTGCGCGGCGCGGGCGCCCGCCGCGTACTCCTCGCGACTGCCGGACTTCGCCTTCATCTTGGCCTTCGCGGAGGCGACCTTCGCCTGGGCCTCGGCCTTGGTCATCTTGTGCTGCTTCTGGGCTGCGAGCACGACGCCGGCCGCGGTCCCCGTCGCGATCACCGCGGCGACCACCTTGGCGGTCTGCAGTCGCTTCACGGCGCGCTTGGCGTTGGGGTTGCCGGCCTTGGCGGCCGCCTGTACGAGCAGGACCTGGCGCACGGCCTTGCGGTCACCCTTCTGGGCGCGGGCGAGCACCTTGCCGGCCACGGCGAGGTTACGGCGCTCGCGGGCGGTCGGAGCTTGCTTGCGCAGGTCGCGGACCAGGCGGATCTTCCCGACCCTGACGGTCGCCTTCTCGTCGCCCCTCCTCGCGAGCTCCACCTGCTTCGCGACGTAGGCCTTGGCCTTCGGGTCGCCCTTGGCGGCCTTGCGCTCGACCACGGAGAGGTGGTGCAGCTCCAGTTTGCGCTCGGTCCGCAGGAGCTTGTTCGCGGCCGCCGCCTCCACTCGGCGCTGGAAGGCGACCACCTTGAGCTTGCGAGCCTTCGCCGCTGCGGCCTTCGCCTGCTTCTTCTGGGCCTGCTGCTTGGCCCGCGTGGCGATCATGCCTGCGTAGACCACGCGCAGGTCTCGGGTGGCCTGCGGGTCGCCCTTCTGCGACTTCGCCACCATCGTCTTGAGGGCGGCCTTCGCCTTGGGGTCGCCGGCCTTGATCTTCTGGTACATGGAGGCGCCGGCGCGGATCTTGATCCCGGTCGCGTCCTTGCCCTTCGCCCTCGCGACCACCTTCTTGGCGTCGGCGCCCACGAAGGCCTCCCAGCTGCCCACGAAGGAGCCAGAATCGTCGTCGCTCTGCTGGGCCAGGGACGGGTCGGCCTCGACCTCGCGGGTGCGCATCGCGGCCTCTTTGGACAGGGCTTCGGCGTCGGCAGCGTCTGCGTCGGCGTCGGCCGCCGCGGCGATGGCCTGCTGGGCGCGCAGCTCGGCCTCGGTCTGGGCGTCGGCGGCGGCGGCACGGGCCTCGGCGGCCTTGCGCCGGGCGGCGGCCGCGCGGATCATGGCGAGGCGCTGCTGCTCCGGGGAGCTGCTACCCTTGCTCACGACGCCGAGCTTCTGCCCGGTCCACTTGGCGCCCTTGTAGAGCTGCTTGGCCGGCAGCCAGATCGGGGCCGTGGCGTACTTGAAGGTGTCGCTGATCATGGATCCGACGTGGTCGCCACCGACCACGGCGCCGGTCGACTGCAGGAGCCTCAGGCCCTCGACCGCGCGCGGGTTGCCGGCCTTGGCCAGCTTGCGCAGGGCCTCCAGCATCTTCGCCTCGGCGGGAGTCATCGCGGAGGCCGCGCCGCAGGCGACTGCCTTGTGCAGCTTCTTGCTGCCGTCGAGCCCCGCGCAGAGCTTCCCCGAGGCGTGCGCGAGCACGACCTGGCGCAGGTCACTCGTCTTCTGCCCGAGCGCCAGGAGGGCCTTCTCGTCCGCCGGGGAGAGGCTCTGGCCGTCGAGGCGCTTGCCGAGCACGGCGGCTGCCTTGCCGCAGATCTGGTTTTTCTCTCGCGCGACTCCGAGGCCGCGCAGCATGGCTCCTCCAACGAAGGCTCCGTGGACCGCGGAGAGGTAGTAGGGCGCCTGCTGGTAGAGGTCACCGTGCACGACCTTCACCTTCTCGAGGATCTTGGCGACCTCGCGGGCGTCTCGGGCCTCGCCGTCGTCGAGCGACTTGCCGGCCATGATCTTGGCGTAGATCGCCTTCGCGCGCTCGAGCTTGCCCGCCCTCGCGAGCGCGCTCTGGATCACCTTGGAGATCTCCGTCGGCTTCTCGTGTCCCACGAAGGTTCCCGAAGAGCTCGACCTCGCCGGCTCGACCAGGTGTCCCTTGACCTCGGTCTCGATGGCCTTGAGCTGGGCCTCGGTCGCCGCGGCCTGCTCCTGGGCGGCCTTGACGGCATCGGACGCCGACTTGGCCTTCTCGGCCTGGGCGAGCACCTCCTGGCGCTTGCCGAGCTTCTTCTGCAGCTCGGCGTTCTGCTTCCAGGCGTCGACCTCCTTGTCCTTGAGCGCCCGCTCTTCTGCCGGCATGAACCAGTACCCGGGGTTGAGCTTGTGCAGCCAGGCACCGGACGACGTGGCGGGCGCGGTCGGGTTCGAGACGCCACCCTTCTGCAGGAGGGCGTAGAGCTTCTTGGCCCGGGGGTTCCCGCCGGCGGCGAGGCTCGCGATGACCGCGAGCTCGCCCGGCATGATCGGGTACCCGCTGCGCAGCTTGTGCACCGCGACCTGCAGCATCTGGGCTTCCTTGGTATTCGGTGCGGCCGACCTGGAGGGGGCCGCGCCCGACAAGATCTCGGTCGCGAAGGCGCCGAGGCTGTCGTCGCCGGAGATTCCGGTCATGGGGTCGCGGGATGCACGGTCGAGCATGGTGTCTCCTTGAGAGTAGGCGGACGGATCTGCGTAGCCAGGATCTTGGTCGGCGTAGGCCGCCGAGGGGTCAGCGCTCGGGGCCGTCATGGACGGGTCGGCGCCGGGGTTCAGCATGGACGGATCTGCGCTGGGGTCGGCGCTGGGGTCGGTGGGCTGGCCGTCCGGGCCGGTGGGCGAGCGCTCGCCCTGGGTGTTGTTGACTACCACCTGGGACTGCCCGAAAAACCACGACAGGGGGTTCCACCAGTTGCCCATCACGTCGGAGCCGCAGATCTCGCTGCCGAGCACGTCGCTGCCGCTCACCGCGAACTTGGTGGGCAGTCCTCCTCGGGCGATCTGGGCCACGGCCCACGGCTTCGACTGGTTCACGTAGTAGGCTCGCGGCTGGACGGCTCGTCCCGCCGCCTGGTCCTGGTTGGCCAGGAAGTTGGCGTGCTCGCGCACGAGCTTGGCGTAGAGGTTTTTCACGACCTTGGCCTTGGCGGCGTCACGGCTCGGCACGAACTTCTTGACCAGCCTCTTGGTCAGGCTCAGCGGGGCGGTGATGCCCTTCTTGCCGTACTTGTACGCCCCGCGGAGTCCCTTCTTGACGGACGAGAGTCCGGGGATCCCGAAGCCGACGTCGTCGCTGCCGTCTTGCCTGCTCATCTCTTTTGCGTCCATGGTCTCTCCGTAGCTGGCGTCGTCGAGGACGGCGTCCATCGCCTTGTACCCCTTGCGGGTGAGGTTGTTCAGCCAGTCTGACTGTTCGGCGTCGTCGACCCTCTTGAGGTCGGAGATCTCGGGCAGGTCGTCCAAGATCTCGGCCTCGTCCTCCGACAGCGGTCGCATGGTGTCGAGCACGCGCTGCGATTCGCCGGGCGACATGTCCTCCGAGATGGTCTCGAAGGCGTCGTCGTCCTCGCTGTCGGTGTCGAGCTCGGGGTCGGCCGGGTTGATGAGGGCGAGCAGTCCCTCGTCGGTCATGCCGGCAGGGTCGGAGCCGTTGTCCTGGTCGGTGACGCTGATGTCGTCTCTCATGACAGTCCTCTCAGTAGGTGATCCTGCCGGGCCGCGAGCCGGGCAGGTAGAGGGATAGTCCCGCCGACTGCATCACCCCGTCGACCTTCTTCTTGGCCAGGAAGAAGTCGCGCGTGGTTGGCGAGCCGCTGCCGAGCTTGTGCGCCTGCTTGAGCACGGCCGCCCGGTACGCGATGTTCGGCACCCGGGCGGTCGCGTCTCCGCCGAGCGAGAAGGACTGCGTTCCGCGGAACACGCCGCTCTCCTCGAGGACCCTCAGGTTTCGTCGGGCAGCATCGTCGCCGCGAGCCGCCTTGACTTTCAGGCCAGCGACCTTCTTGGCGACGGCCGACATCTTCTGCCGGGCCTTCTTGTCGCCCGAGTCGGCGAGCGTCTTCGTGATGGCCAGGTCGGCGAGCATCGCCATCTCGGCCTGGGTGAGCCTGAAGTCGACCTCGTCGGTGACCTGGGCCGCGCAGCCGCCGCGCGCCCAGTTCCGGCGGGTCCTTCCGAAGAGGAGGTCGTGTGCCATGGCGATCTTCTACAGCAGGGCGGGACTAGCCCGCCAGCTTGACCTGGCGCTGGTTGAGGAAGTCGAGCATCTTGCTGCCGACGGCAGTGCGCTCCTTCTCGGTCGAGCTCTTGCCGGAGTAGAGCCAGATCGCCTTCTTGAGGTCGGCGCGGGTGATGCTCTTGCTGTTCGCCGCCGAGCTCAAGATCTGCTTCGCCGCGAGTCGCCCCTGCTGGTCGGACGCGCCGGCGTCGCCAGACGAGGTCGCGGGCTCCGAGCTCGCGAGCTTGGCGATCTTGTAGAGGATCCTCTTGGCCTTCTTGTTGCCGGCTTGGGCCAACGCCTGGATCTTCTCGAGGTCAGACGTCTTGATCGGCGGCAGGTCGCCCCGGATGTACGTCCAGTGCGAGTTGTACCCGCACGAGGCCGCCCGGCGCCGGAGCGCGGAGGCGTCGCTGCGGCTGCCCTCGCGGGCCATGATCTTCTCGTCTTCGCCGACAAACCACGACTTCGACGGTGTTGGCGCCCGGCGCAGCGCCCACTCGGCGATGTCGATGGGTGCGGTCACGGCCGCGCGGACTACCTTGAGGGGTGCGACCGCCGCCTTCTTCACGAGGCTCTCGCCGAGTATCTCGTCCCGCCCGAGTATCTCGTCTCGTCCCAAGATCTCCTGGCGTCCTACGAATGCTTGCTTTGACATGACTTTCTCTTTCGTCTTTCGGGTTAGAACCGGATCATGGCCACCAGGGCTCGGCCGAGCCCACGCCAGCGTCCGGGCGGGTTGTCCACGTGGCAGCGGGACTGGCACGTTCTCAGCGAGGTCAAGATCGTCTCCAGTTTTTGTCCGAGCTGCGATACCATCTCCTTGAGCTCCCTGTACTCCTGTGTTTCCATCGGGCTCATGTCGTCCTAGAAGATGCCGTTGGCACGGTTGAAGTTGGCCGTCGTCGCCTTGAACTTCTCGCGCACGGCGGGGTCAGTCACCCAGGATGTTACGCCGTCCTCGCCCGCCAGGTGACCAACGGCGAGCAGGCCGGAGAGTGTGCTGACCTTGCCGTAGATCGGCAGTCCCACGAGCCGCGAGACCTTCGGCGCGAGCTTTCGCATCGAGCGCGAGAAGGCCTCGTACTGCGCGGGCGTCGAGGCGAGAAACGTCTCGCGAGAGAGGGGTGGTACCCACTCTCCCGACCACACGCCCAGCTCTCCCCCGACCGTCACCTTGCGAGGCTTCGACTGGAAGCCCACGTCGGAGAGCCGGCGGGCGTCCATCCCGAACAGCCCCAGCCGGCCGCGCGGGGTCGCGTGCTGCCTCGGCGCGACCACCATCACGGTCACGAACCTCTCCCACGCGAGCGCGGGTACCCCCGGTACCGGGGACGGGCGCTCGGGCGGCAGCATCGAGAGCCCCTTGCGGCTGGTGCCGAACGCGGCGCCGCCGAGAAAGCCGAAGATGCCGACCGGGAGGAGGATGGCGGGGTGCATGGAGCTCAGCCGACGTTCACGTTGCGGGGCAGTCCCTTGCCGAAGGCCTGGTCGGCGACGCTCACGACGTCGGGGTCGGTCACGCTGGCGACACCAGCGCCACCTGATCCAGAAGCTGCCGAGACGGCAGAGCCGGCGCTCGACGACGGCGACACGGTGACGGGCTGGTCGACCGAGAGGAGCCCGTCGCCCTGGTCAGCCACGTTCACGAGTCCCGGGTTGGTCACGTCTTCGATCATGAGATCCTCCTACGGGTACACGTTGGTGGGCAGTCCCTGCCCGTAGACCTGTCCCGCCACGTTGTTCTGGGTCGTGTTCAGGACGTCAGGTCCCTGCGGCGAGAAGGTTCCGCCCTGGACCGTGTTCAGGGACACCTGCGGGGGCGTCACGGTCACTGGCTGGTCGACCGACAGGGAGCCGTCGCCCTGGTCGGCCGCGCTCACGAGCGGCCCCGCGTTCTGCGATGGTCCCACCGCGACCGGCTGGTCGACGGACAGGAGGCCGTCGCCCTGGTCGGCGACGTTGACGGTACCCGGGTTGACGACGTTCTGGTTCGACATTGGACCCCCACTAGGCATGGTTCTCGGGCGCGTTTTCTGCCTGGCGTGGGAGCCCCGCGGTGTCCCCGGTAGGATACTGTAGGTGTCGGGGAGGCCGCCGAAAGGCCGCTCGGGCTGATGCAGTCCAGGGTATGACAGCGGCTCGTCCCTGTCAAATCTGTTTCCAAAATCGGTACCGACGGGGGTCGCCGGTCCTATATACTCGCGGGCTAACAATCCCTGGAGGAGTCCATGAACTGGAACAAGGTCAAGAACGTCGCGCTCATCACCTTCGGGCTCCTGTCGGCCTTCGCCGGCGTGGTCTACCAGGGGCAGCTGGCCGGCAACGAGGTCGGGCCGGGCATGACCTTCGGAGTCCTGGCCGGGCTCGTGCTCGTCATGTGGGGACGCTACCAGGCCGTCTTCGGCAAGGCCGACG
>Ga0335070_10001923_pt1 | contig 24121 bp, 23 predicted proteins | sample Lox_Sample_13_FD_206722 | JGI IMG/M metagenome (GOLD analysis project Ga0335070, IMG submission 206722) | Soil microbial communities from Loxahatchee National Wildlife Refuge, Florida, United States - Lox_Sample_1.3 | ecosystem: Environmental > Terrestrial > Soil > Wetlands | place: USA...
TAGTCAATTGGTTTTGTGGTCTCGTAGTCAGATAGTTCTTTACTATAAGACTATGAGACTAAGCGACTATACGACTATTCGACATCGACAAGGCCTGGAATGTTCGTATGAAGTCGGTTCCCGCCGGAATGCTTGGCGATATACATCGCGTCATCCGCAGATTTGACAAACTCCTCCAGGTCCAAGGGGTCCCTGTATTCGGACAGGCCAATGCTGACCGTTGTTTTCTTCCGAAATTCAGACTGTTCAATGAGAGAACGGATGCGTTCCGCAATGACCGTGGCTTGATCGACGGAGGCCCCGATCAGGAGGACGGCAAATTCATCCCCTCCATAACGATAACCGGAGTCCACGTTGTATCGGATGGAATGACTGACAATCTCACCGATCTTTCTCAAGACCTTATCCCCTTCCAAATGACCGTAGAGGTCATTATAGCTCTTAAAACTGTCGAGATCGAACATCATGAGGGAAAGAGAGGTCCTTTGCCGTTTCAAACGAGCCAACTCCGCTTCTAAGGTCTTGAAAAAATGGCGGTGATTGTAGAGGCCGGTTAGATCGTCGGTGACGGAGAGCCTTCTCACCTCCTCCTCCAGGTTTTCTTTCTCCTTCAGGGTCCTATGTTTTTCGAAACACTGGCTGACGATATGGATCAGATGCTCGTTCTCGAAGGGTTTCTTGACGAAGTCAGAGGCGCCTTCTTTGAGGGCCTGGATGGCATTATCCACCGTGGCGAAGGCCGTCAGCATGATGACACATTGCTGTGGATTGATCGTTCGAATCCTCTTCAAGGCTTCGGTACCATCGATTCCAGGAAGGTTGATATCCATCAGGATCACTTCAGGGTTTTCCTCTTCGACCTTCTTGACCCCTTCTTCACCGGTTGAGGCAATCAGGACATCGTATCCCTCGTAGTGGAAGAGTTTTTGGATGATCTCTAGGGTATCCGGCGCATCATCGACGATCAGGACTTTTCCCTTTTTCTCTCTATGATTGGCTGAGTCTTCCATGTCCGTCCTCCGCAGCGACAGGGAGGGTGAAGTAGAAAGTGGATCCTTTTCCGAGTTGGGACTCCACCCAGATATCCCCGCCATGTTCTTCTACCAACCGCTTGACAATGGCAAGCCCCAATCCTGTTCCGCCGTGCTTGCCGCCCTCGACCTGGTAGAATTCATCGAAGATCTTTTGTAGCTGATCTGACGGAATGCCCATCCCTGTATCGCTAATTTTGAGGAGAATCGATTGATCTTTTTGACTGGCGCCGATCAATATCTGACCTCCGCCCCCCGTAAATTTGAACGCATTGGAGAGGAGGTTGATGAAGATATCGTGGAGGGCCGTTCTATCGGCGTAGAGGCGAAGGCCCGGTGGGATGTTTACCTGAACAGAAAGGTGTTTTTCCACCGGAGCAACCTCGTTGATATATCCTCCGATTACCTCGGAGAACAGGATCGGTTCGCGGTTAAAGAGGAGACGGTCGGATTTGATCCGGCTTAGATTCAGCATTTGATCCATTCTCATCTGAATTCGATTGGTATTTCTCTGGATGGTATGCAGAAAGGATTTAAGATACTCGGGAACTTTTCCTCCCTTCTCGGAAATGATGAAGTCGATATTGGCCTTGATTGCCGTAAGGGGAGTTTTCAATTCATGGGAAGCAATGCCAATAAATTTCATTCTGGTCTCGTCCATTTCCTTCAACTCACGGTTGACCATTTCCAATTCCCTTTTGGCGGCTTGGAGTTCGTCGAGCATCCTCAGGGTGGAGGTCTTGGCCCGACTCAGTTCTGTGACATTCGCTTCCAACTGGCGGGTTCGCTCCTCCACTTTCTTTTCAAGATCTTCTCTGGACTCGTTCAACTGAAGGGTCATTTGATTAAACGCTCTCGCCAAATCCCCAATTTCGTCCCGGGACCGAATGTCCACGGTCTGAGTCAATTCTCCCCTCGCCACTCTCTCCGTTGCGTTGGCCAACTTTTCGATGGGGCGAAGAAGAACCCGGGTCATGATCAGGGTGAACAAGATCCCAACACCAATGATCCCTAAGGTGACGAGAAGAATATCTCTCCTCATTTCATCCATACGTCTGTTCAATTTATCGAGGGAAAATCCAACTTGGAGGGTCCCGATTAACTGACCGCCTCTGGATTGGATAGGATGGATGACCTGGTAGGTACGGTCCGGGTCCGGGAGGGGTTCCTTTTTTGCCACATGGACCAACTGTTTTCCATCCCTGTCGAAGACAGAGCAGTAGAGGATATCTTCTTCCTGGATGATGTTCTCCGCAACCCGTTGCAGAAAGTATTGGTCGGAATGCTCGATTCCGTGCTCGAAGAAACGGCCGATCGAGGTGACAATCGATTTCCCCTGATTCTCCAGATGGTTCCGAAGAAGAGTTAACTCCCTTGCCGCAAAGAAATACCCGAATGCTCCAGCGCTCATCAGGACCAGAAAGAACATGGCGATGATGAATTTAAACGTCAGGCTGACTCGAAAACGAAAAAAGGGTTTAAACTGGCTCATAGATGCAATAGGGTTCCTCGGCCATATACTCACCGGAGATCTCGTAGGCCCGTGCGCGACAACCTCCGCAGACCTTTCTGAATTCACACTTTCCACATTTCCCCTGATAGCCATCGGTATTCCGGAGGTTTTTGAAGATCTCGGAATGGATCCAGATATCCTGGAAAGATTTTTCCCTGACATTTCCACAGTTCAGTTCTAAATAGCCACAGGGTTGAACCTGGCCAACATGGGAGATGAAACAGAATGAGATGCCGCCCAGACATCCACGGGTCATGGCATCCAACCCGTGGGTCTTCGGAGTGATCCTTCTCCCCTCTTTTTTTGCGCGCTGTCGAAGAATGCGATAGTAGTGGGGTGCACAGGTTGCCTTAAGCTGAAGAGGAACTTTATCGATCTGGTCATAAAACCAGTGAAGGGTCTTTTCATAATCGAGTGGAGAGATTTCCTGATCTTTCAATTCCTTTCCCCTTCCGGTGGGAACTAAAAGAAAAATGTGAAGGGCCACCGCGCCCAAGTCAACTGCGAGACGGAGAATGTCCGGGATGAGACGAAGGTTGGCCTGGGTAATGGTGGTGTTGATCTGAAATTCGATGCCCCCTTTCTTTGCCATCTCGATTCCCCGAAGGGAGCCCTCAAAAGACCCGGTGACTTTTCGGAAGGCATCATGGGTTTCGGCTGTGGGGCCATCGATGCTAATGCTGATCCGCTGAATCCCTGATGCTTTGATTTTTTGGACGATTTCTTCATTGAACAATGTCCCGTTTGTGGCCATCACCATCCGGAAACCTTTTGCCGTTCCGTAGGATGCCAGATCGAAGATATCCGGCCGGAGCAAGGGCTCTCCCCCTGTCAGGATGATCACGGGCTTGCTGAAGGAGCCGATTTCATCCATGACCCGAAACACCTCCGGCGTTGAAAGTTCTCCCTCGTAGGGACCGCGCTCGGCCGAAGCACGGCAGTGCACGCAGGCAAGGTTGCAACTGCGGGTCAGCTCCCAGGCGATCATCCGTAGAGGATAGTCGGAAGGAGAACTGGGTGTCAAATTCTGAGGATGATTTTTCATCATATTCTTCTGCACTTCCTCTAAATAACCAATGATCAAGCACCAATAACCAAATAATTCCCAATCTCCAAGTTCCAATAGTCAAGAAGTGTCTGGTGATTGGGTAATTGGAATTTATTTGGAGTTTGGAATTTGGTTATTGGAAATTTCATCCCAGTTTTCGAGCTGCCTCTTTGGCGAAATAAGTGAGGATCAGGTCCGCCCCCGCTCTCTTAATGGAAATGAGCGATTCCATCATCACCTGCTCCCCATCCACCCATCCGAGTTGCGAAGCTGCCTTCACGATCGCAAACTCCCCGCTGACATTGTAAGCCGCCACGGGGATGTTGAAGGTTTGTTTCACTCGGTAGATGATGTCCAGATAGGGAAGGGCAGGTTTCACCATGACCAAATCGGCCCCTTCTTCGAGGTCGAGCCGAACCTCTCTCAACGCCTCATCTCCGTTGGCTGGGTCCATCTGGTAGGATTTTCGGTCGCCGAATTGTGGTTTTGATTCTGCCGCCACTCGGAAGGGTCCATAAAAACTGGAGGCATATTTTGCTGAATAAGCCATGATGGGAATGTCTTCGAATTGATTTTCGTCGAGGATCTTTCGGATGGCTCCCACCCGTCCGTCCATCATATCAGAGGGCGCCACGATGTCTGCTCCTGCCCTGGCATGAGAAAGCGCTTGACGGGCAAGGAGGTCGAGCGTTTCGTCATTCAAAATTCTTCCTCCCTCTACGACACCACAATGTCCATGACTGGTATACTCACAGAGGCAGACATCGGTGATGACCAGAATGCCTTCCACCTTTTCTTTGATCTGCCTGATGGCTTTCTGGATGATCCCATCCTCAGCATAGGCTTCTGATCCCATTTCATCCTTCTTTTGAGGAATGCCAAATAGAATAACGCCGGGGATTCCCAGGGATTTCGCCTCCTTCACCTCTTTGATCAAGAGATCGATGGAGAGCTGAGAATGGCCGGGCATGGATGAGATGGGCTGTTTCGAACCCTTTCCTGGTCGGACGAAAAGGGGAAGGATCAGGTCTTCCGGTTGGAGGTGTGTTTCCCGGATCATTCTTCGAAATAGGTCGTCTTTTCTCAACCTTCTTGGTCTGTACTTAGGGAACTTCATTGTGCCTCCTTTTATTCGTTTTCCCTCATTTCTTACAATATTTTTAAGAAATTGTCTATCCCGAACCAAGAGGACCACTGGTTCTACCCGTGAGCGAATTGGTCCTCTGGTACGGGATGTTCGCCCCCTGTGGGCGTCTCTTGGGAACCACGGGCCTTACTCGTGAGGCTCCATAAATGAAGTGAGGCTTCCCGCCTGCCGCCAGGCCCTGAACCTAATATGGTACATGGCAGGCACAGGGCGGGCAATCTGCAGGATTTTGTAAACCCTGTCAACCGAAAACCGGGTTGCCGAAGTTTTCTGCGTTTGAGGTGAATTTAGTATTTTAAAAAGAGGGGATATTCTATATAATCCTGTTGAGAGATCATCATGATCATTCAAGGCAAAATTCCGGGTGCCGAGTCCCTCGTGAAGATTGACGTCGAGAATAGAAAGGTCATGCGGATCGAACCTTGTCAGGAAGGATCTCCGTGTGATTTTGGTGGTGTTGACCATTACCTCTGCCCGGGCTTTTTCGATCCCCAGGTAAACGGGTTTGCCGGCGTGGATTTCAATAACCCTCATCTCACCCCTGAATGGCTCCGACACGCGGCCCGCTCCTTAGCTTCCTCTGGCATCGCTCGCTTTCTCCCCACTCTCATCACTTCCTCGCAGGAGAAGATGATTCGCCAGTTGAAAATCATTGCAAGCGCCATAAAGAACGACCTTCTTCTCCAGAAGATGTGCCACGGAATCCATCTTGAAGGGCCCTATATTTCTCCTGAGGATGAGCCCAGGGGAGTTCACCCTCGCGAGTTTGTACGACCTCCCCAGTGGGAAGAATTGGAGAAGTTTCAGGAGGTGTGCGAAGGAAGGATCAAGTGCCTGACTTTAGCGCCTGAGGTGAAAGGAGCGATTCCTTTCATCAAGAAAGCGGTGGCCCATGGAATGGTCATTGGAATCGGACATACCCATGCCACCGGGGAGGTGATCGAAGAAGCTGTTCAGGCGGGAGCTCGTCTCTCCTGCCATCTCGGAAATGCAACCCCCAAGCCCCTCTCTCTTCATCAGAACCTAATCCGAAAACAGCTGGTCATGGATCGATTGATGGTAAGCATCATTGCCGATGGGGTTCACCTCCCCCGTGAAATCGTGAGAGACTTTGTTCAGACAAAGGGAATAGATGGAATCGTTCTGACGACCGATAGTATGGCTGGGGCAGGAGCCTCTCCGGGAAGATACACCATGGGAGACTTAGAGGTGGAAGTGGGTTCTGACGGCACGGCTCGGTCAGTGACTACGTCCCGCCTCGCAGGTTCGACCCTGACAATGGATCGTGCCATTACCAATGTCATTCAGTTTGCAGGGATTGATCTTCCTTCAGCCATTCGCATGGCAACGAGAAACGGACAGAAACTTTTTCGAGAAGTGATGGGAGAGATCCTTCCCGGAGATTCCGCTGATCTGGTGCTTTTCGAATATCCGGGAAAACTGGAGGTTCGATCGACATGGATTGGAGGGGAGAAAATATTTTAGAACTGTAATCAGATGAGGTAAAAGAAGGGGAAAGGCCCTGAGAAGGAGATGACGGTGGGCAGGCCCACCCTCCAGAAAATGGAAACGATAATGAATCAAATCCTGACCGACATTTCTGATTCTTACTTTTCCAATTCTTATTAAAAGTCTTCTATAAATTTACTCGACAGGAGGTAAGCCATGCAGTTCTTTTATTGGTTGATATTTCTGATAGTCATTGTTGTTGCTATTTTCGCTATTCATAATTCGACGGCACCTCTCATTACCATAAAGTTTCTCATATGGAGATTTGAGACTTCCCTGGTTTATACGATCTTGGGATCGATCGGTTTAGGGATATTCTTTACACTCCTTTTTTGGATCCCGAGGGCCTTACGGGCATCCTTTAAGAAGAAAAAGTCGAATCACGAGGCCCCTTCGACCTAAACGCTTATGGAAGCGGTACTCTCTCCTCCCTTTGGCAAAGGGAGGCCGGGAGGGATTTTACAAAGAAATTTCAAACAGCTATAGTGATCGAAGGGAAAAGGAAGCCGACTAAATAAATGAAATGGCTAAAAAAGATTTTCAGGAAATTGCGGCTTCTCTGGTTCGCTTTGAGGAAATTTAAGGATGATAAGGGTTTTCTTTTATCGTCCGGGCTGGCCTTCACCTTCCTCGTGGGATTAATTCCACTTTTATTACTGCTATTATTTGTCGTCGGCACACACCTTTACAAGGATCGGGAGGTTTTGAACCATATTCGTCGTTATTTGGAGAATGTGGCTCCTTCATTGGATCCAAGGGTTATGAAGAATATCTTGAGAGTGATACGGGACCGGAAGATTGTTGGCGTATTGGGCGTAGGGGGGTTGATCTGGGCTTCCATATGGGTTTTCAGCACCTTGAGGACGGTCCTCAACATTATCTTTCAGGTCAAGAAAGGTCAGGGGGTCATCCGGGGAATCGCTACTGACCTTCTCATGATCTTCCTCGTTGGGACCCTGCACTTGGGCAGCATGACCCTCGCTTCGGTGATGGTTTACCTCAAGCGTTATCGTTTTAGCTTCAAGTCTCCTCTGGAGCTCGGAGTCCTGGTCGGATTCGCCTTGAAATATATCATTCCGTTCCTCCTCTCTTTTTGGATGTTCTTTTTGGTCTATAAGATAATTCCGAATAAGAAGATAACCTCCGGGACAGCGCTTCAGGCTGCTCTCTTTACTAGTCTGCTCTGGGAAGGAGCAAAACACCTTTTTGGATGGTATGTTCTGAGTCTCGGAGGGTTTACTATGGTTTATGGTTCTTTGAGTACTCTGGCGATTTTTGTTTTGTGGGTTTTCTATTCCTCAACAATTCTTCTCATGGGAGGGGAGGTTGCTTATTTCCTGGAAAAGAGAGGGCGGGTAGATGATTGAAGAAAAGCGGACATTGGACGAGAACCCAGGAAGAGCACCGGAGGAAGATCGGGACCATTCGGGAAATTTCTGACCGATTGAGACAGCCAGTGCTGGGCAGGGATGAATGCAGCGATTTCAGATAGATGTAGCAAGAATGAGGAAGTATTGGAAGAATCCAATAAAAAATGACCTTTTTGAGGAGGAATATTGCATAAATGCTATTATAGAAAACCCGTTGTTGAACTTCGCGAATGGCGTAACTATTTAAAATCAGACTTCTTTAAACTCTCCGCGAGGGAGAACTACTATGGCACGTCGATTGCCTTAAACCCTTGGAGTAAGGTCTTCTCTTGAGTGAATTTAATTAGGGATTTCATGAGGTAGCGAGATGGTGGTCTATAAAGTTTTTTGCAAGAATTTTGAGCTCAAGAAGGGTGAGTTTATGGGCATGTTGATAGAGAGAAGGAAAGACATGAGGGGAAAGAACCAGTTTGAATCTGCGATGAGATGGGCGAAACTGGTATTTGGTCACATGGTGCAAGACGGGAAAACGATCTTCGTGGTTCCCAATGAATTGAAGTTAGGATTCAATACCCGATGGATTATAGAGAAGGGGATATTTACCAAAGAGGAGATACTTGGTATCGGTAAGCCGGTTGAGGCTGGTTCTTGGCGGGTTACTGATTCTGCAGGCTGTCAAACCAAGCTAAATTCTCTCTGATCATGTCGGGAATTGGTAACTGATAAGGACAGCGCGGCAGGCATTCTCCGCATTCCGAGCAATTCCGGGCCTTGTTTATCAACTCCTTCATCCACCCCACCTCCCGGGCGCCCGGGCCAAATCGCTTGAATATAGACTTAAGGCCAACAGCAAACTGAATATTGATCTTTTCTGCGCAGGGCTGACAGTAGTCGCAACGTCTGCAGAACTGCCGGTCGAATTCCTTCCTGAGTGCTTCGATTTGTTCCCTATCTTTTTCGGTGAGGGAATAGCCTTCAGTAAAAATCTTCCAATTTTCACGGGCCTTTTCTAGAGTCTCCGACCCCGGGATGGGCACGATGTTCGCCGTTGAAAGGACAAACCTCAGAGCCGGGCCAGCGTGCTCAATCACCCCGCCCGAGAACGGCTTCATGGCCAATACTCCAATATTTTTTTCTTTAGCCAAGGAGAATAGTTTCTGGTCAGCAGCGGGTTCTAAAAAGCTATAGCAAGCCATGATGACCTCGAAATGGTTATCTTCGATTGCCTTCTCCAATACGTTGAGGTTATGGCTCGTGATGCCGATATGATCGATCAATCCTTCGTCTCGCGCACGCTTTAACCCTTCGTGGGCTCCCCCATGTGCCATGACCTCCTGATAATCCCCGAAGTTGGAGATAGCGTGCAGGTGGTAGATATCGATTTTTTTTACTTTCATCTGCTTGAGGCTCTCGTGTACTTCGTTATAAATCTTTGCTGTCCTTACAGTCGATTTTGAGGATAGAATGATAGGTCTCTCCGTTCGTTGCAGTGCCAATCCAATCCGGTGTTCGCTGTTGGTATAAGCACGGGCCGTATCCAGGAGGTCTACTCCCATTTCAATCACAGCCTGTATGACGGAGACTGCTTCACGTTCACCCACCCTTTGAATGGGAATTCCGCCCCATCCTAGTTTTGTTATGACCAGATTTGTCCTGCCAAGTCTGACTTTTTCCATTTCTATCAATATAATATAAATAGCCGCTCGTTTCCATGTGTCCTGCTTTCTCCAAAACAGAAATACAGCATCTCGGCAGTAAAATCTCTCCTTACCCCTCCTTACCAAAGAGGGGCAGCAAAAGTGAAGCCTTCGTTCCATATCTGTATTCTCTTCAGGAAAAAACCCATTTTGAGATTGGGTAAGACGTCTATCGGGCCATGAGGCTTTCATCATCCATGAGCCGTCTGGTCTGTAATGCTTCCTTCAACTGAGAGGCAGAAATAAAATGGATGGACTGGATTCCTAACGAGGCTGCGACCTCAACATATTCTTTCGTATCGTCGATATAGAGCATCTCTTCTGGTTTAACCGAAGCCCACTCCACTGCCTTCTGGAAAATTTGGATGGCTGGCTTCTTAAATCCCACCTCATAGGACAAGATCCATTTATCAAAGGCCTCTACTACTGGGAATCTCGAACAGATATAGTTAAAGTGGAGGGGGTCGGTGTTGGAGAGAAGACCGAGTCTCCATTTTCTTTTTAAGGAGAGAATGATCTGCGTGACCTCTCGGTCTTCTACAAAGATATTACACCATATGGGAACAAATTCATCAAAAGAGATGGACAGGTCAAGGCGTTCCTTGATGGTTTGGAAGAATTCCTGGGGGGAGACTTTTCCAACATCAAAGGGATCGATAGCCCCTTCTTGGAGATCAAAGAGGTAAGAGAAAATCTTTTTAGGATCTTGAAATTCTTTTCTTTGAGAGAACTGAGAAAGTTTTTCCGCAATCTGGAAATGGTTGAAAGGAAGAATAACATTGCCCAGATCAAAAAAGATGACTTCAATGGGATGCTGAGTCATTCACTGCCTCACTCCCGCACTCCCTCGCCGTTACGACACAATCTCCTTGGGTGAGGGAGAGAAATATTGTGCGATGGCCTGAGTCAGACCGGGGATGGTATATTGTTTCGGCTGAATCTGGACCTTCATTCCTCTTTCCTCTGCCGTCTTTGCTGTTACCGGTCCGATGCTGGCGATAGCAATGCCCTTTAACAATTTTTTAAGGTCCTCTTTCTTGAGCAGCTCGGCAAAGTGGTTGACGGTTGAAGAAGAGGTGAAGGCGATGACATCGATTCTGCGATCCCTCAAAAGCTCTCCTAATTTCTTCGGTCCACCCTTTGGCTTTACGGTTCGATAAACCTCCACCACATCCACCTCTGCGCCAAGTTTCCTTAGACCTCTTGGCAGAATATCCCGGGCCTTCTTAGCGCGAGCCAGAAGAATTCGTTTTCCCTTGATCGCCATCTTCTCGAATCCTTCAACGATGGATTCGGCGATAAATTCTTTTGGAATATGGTGCACAGGAACTCCTCTTTTCTTTAATTGATTGGCCGTAGCAGGTCCGATGGCACATACCTTAAGGGAAGAGGGAAAACGATTCAACTTCCCTTTCTCCCTCAGCCTTTGCCAGAAGAAGATGACGCCATTGGCACTGGTGAAGATGATCCAGTCGTAAGTTCTCAACCGAGCGATGGCTTGGTCGAGTTCTTTCCAAGAAAGGGGAGGAACGATCTCAATGGTGGGAAACTCAATCACCTCTGCGCCCAGTTTTTTGAGGAAGGTCGCAAATTCACCCGACTGTTCGCGGGCTCGGGTGATCAGGATCGTCTTCCCAGCTAAAGGTTCTTTATTCACCATTCTTTTTTGAATCGTCTCGACTCAAGGAAATTCCGCATCAACGAAACTCTAAACCCTAAACACCAAATCCTAAATGAACTCAAAACTCCAAATAAAAAAATTCAAAATATTTGTTTTGGATTTTCGAGTCTTGGATTTCGGATTTGCTTGGAGTTTAGGGTTTTGAGTTTAGAGTTTATCATTGGACTCCCGATTTTGGATAAGTTCCCTGTCCAGGATTTCATTCCGAGTACCCCTATCAGGGGACTTCGACCACGGGACCCGTTTTTTGGTAAGCCTCGTCAAGGATCTCTTTGGCCCCTTTGCTCAAGAGGATATCAGCCAGTTTCGTGCCCAGCAACTCGGCTTCCTCAGCGGGTCCCTCCACCCGTTCCCGAAGAATCCTCTTCCCGTCAATGGTTCCGACCAGCCCATCGATTCGAAGGATTGCTCCGGCAGTTCTGGCAAAAGCAGCAATCGGGACCTGACAGCCTCCTTCCAATTTCTTAAGAAAGGATCGCTCTGCCGAGACAGCGATCCATGAATCTCTATCGTTGAGGAACCCAATTTGTTCCTCAATTTCCTTGTCATTCTGTCTGGTTTCGATTCCCAGTGCGCCCTGGCCAATCGCGGGGAGGGAGATGTCTGTCGAAATAATCTCTGTAATTTTTTCTTCAAGCCCTAATCTCTTCACGCCCGCAAGGGCAAGGACAATTCCGTCCAGGTTCATCGTATTTAATTTCTTGAGCCGCGTATCTAAATTTCCCCTCAAAGGAACGAGTTCAAAGTCACTTCTGTAATGCAGCAACTGGGCCTGCCGCCTCAGGCTGCTGGTGCCAATCTTTGCCCCTTGGGGAAGCTCTCTTAACGTCTTTCCTTCCCTTGAGATGAAGACATCCCTCGGGTCCTCCCTTCTTGTGATGACGGAGAGGTATAATCCTTCGGGAAATTGAGTGGGCACATCTTTGATGCTATGGACAGCGAGATCGATCCTTTGCTGCAAGAGGGCTTCCTCGATTTCTTTTACGAAAAGGCCCTTCCCTCCGATCTTGGCCAAGGGGGCATCCTGAATCTTATCTCCTGTGGTTTTGATTTTGATGAGTGACACCTTAAGGTGAGGATGGGCGTGGATCAGTTGATCCTTGACCCAGTTGGCCTGAAAAAGGGCAAGCTGACTCCCACGGGTTCCGATTCTAAGTTCGTAAGGCATCTTCGAGATTCGTTTCCTCTTGTTCTTTCTCCCCTTCGAATTTCTCCAAGAATGTTTGCAAAGATTTTTCCGGCAATCCAAACAGAGCATGGAGGGCGTCGAGATAAAGGTCGGCCATCGCCTCCTCATTGGTCTGCTTGAGGAGGGTGATGGGTGTGTGGAGAATCTTATTAATGATGGCAGAAGTGAGTGCTTCCAGGGATTTCCTCTCTTTTTCGGAGAGATCAGGATGAAGAGAAAGGGTTTTTTCCAACTCTTTTCTTCGGATTTCTTCAAACTTCTCTCTCAGGGCAATAATGGTGGGCGTCACATCGAGAGATCGATACCAACTGACGAATCGAACCACCTCGTCCTGGACAATGGCCTCTGCTTTTTGGGCCTCCTTCCCCCGATCTTTTATGTTTTCGTTCGCCACTCTTTGGAGATCGTCGATATTGTAGAGGTAAACATTCTCGATATCGCCGACCTTGGGTTCCACATCGCGAGGATCGGCGATATCGATGAAAAAGATCGGTTTCTGTTTTCGGTCCTTCATCACCTTCGTGATCTGGTCATGCCCGATCAGATATTGTGGCGAGTTGGTGGCGCTGATGACGATGTCGGCTTTCCTCAAACCCAGCCCCATTTCTTCGAAGGGGATCGCTTCTCCCCTAAATTCTCGAGATAGCGAGACCGCCCGTTCGTAGGTGCGGTTGGTGACCAGAATTTTTTCTACTCCTCCAGACGCGAGGTGTCGGGCAGCGAGTTCGGACATCTCGCCCGCTCCGATGAGCATGACCATTTTCCTCTCCAGGGTCCCGAAGATTTTCTCCGCTAACTCGACCGCGACAGAGCTGACCGACACGGCGCTGATAGCAATCTTGGTCTCGGTTCTCACCCGTTTAGCCACATGAAAGGCTCGGTGGAGAAGTCGATGAAGGATGAGGCCGGAGGTTTTGGCCTGTTGAGAGAAATCGTAAGCGTCTTTGATCTGGCCCAAGATTTGGGGCTCTCCCAGGACCATGGAATCGAGGCTTGAAGCGACTCGAAAGAGGTGCCTGACCGCTTCTTCTCCAGTATGGGTATAAAGATTTTTTTCGAATTGCTTCAGCGAGATACCATGATATTGGGAGAGCAATTCTTTCAAATCAAGAATAGCTTTTTCGGCCTCCCGCGTGGCCGCATAAACCTCCACCCGATTACAGGTGGAAACAATCATATTCTCTTTCACAGAAGGGAGATTGTGAACCTTGCAGAGGGCGTCTTCGATTCTATCTTCTGGGAAGGCCAAACATTCGCGAAGCTGAATCGGTGCAGTATTATGATTTAACCCGACAACAAGAAGTTCCATAAGCCAGTCAAGATAGGAAAAGTTAAGATTTAGGTTCAGGTTAAGAAAAAATCGTCTCAACCCGGACCCGGTACATCATTGCCACTTCGAATAGGTATGAAGTCCCGGAAGAAGGAGGTTCACGCCTAAGAATGTAAATAAGATCGCCAGGAATCCTGCAATAGCCATAATGGCGGCCTTCCGTCCCCTCCACCCGACGGTCAGGCGCTGATGAAGCAGCGCGGCGTAGAGAAGCCAGGTAATCAGGGACCATGTTTCTTTGGGATCCCAATTCCAATATCTTCCCCATGCGTATTCCGCCCAAACAGCGCCGGTGATGATCCCCAGGGTCAAGAGTGGAAATCCATATTTGAGAGACTGGTAGCTTAGATCATCCAGGAGGTTCAGAGGAGGAAGCCTTTTAGTGATGGGTCCCATTTTCTTGGATTTGAGCTGATGCTCCTGAATCAAATACATCACTCCGCAACAGAAAGTGAGAGCGAAAATGGCATTGCCTAAGAAGGCAAAGACGACGTGGAAAGGATGCCAGTAACTTTTTAAGACCGGGGCTAAGGGAAAGATTTCCTTAGGAAGGGCAAAGGCAAAGAACATGAGGATGAGGGCGATCGGAGTGAGGAAAGAACCCAGGACCTTGACCTTATATTTGAGATTAGCGATCAGAAGAATGCCGACGATCATCCAGGCAAAAAAGGAGAGAGATTCATAGAGACTGGTCACAGGAGTGTAGCCCGCTTCGATGTACCTCGTGAGGATGGCGAAGGTATGAGAGGCAAAACCAATCGATACAGCAATCACCGCTGTTCTGGAGAGGGAGTTCTTTAAAAAAAAGATATAGGCCAAATATGCAAGTGTTCCAATCAGGTAGAGAAAGGAAGCAAATTTGAAAAAATAGATGTTCATTTCAAAAGCCATTGTAACATCTTTTTATCATTGATGAAATAGGGTATTCGTCTCTTAGTCTCGTAGTCTTGTGGTCACATAGTCTTGTAGTCCTGTGTATAGGCTACCTCCAAAATGTCATTCCTGCAAAAACAGGAATCCAGAATCCCTCGGCATCACTGGACTCCCGCCTGCGCGGGAGTGACAAATTGATAATTATTGGAGGTTTCCTATAGTCTTATGGTCTTTGATATTCGACTACGAGACTAGGTGACTATGGGACTATAAGACTGCGGCTGGAAGCCGTCCTTACCATGTTTTTGTCAATTTGTGAAACTGCCAATTCATTGCTAGGTAGAAAAGGGGATGAATCCACGGCCTCTTCAAAATCCTTTTATAAATCGATGAGGTTGAGAAAACCTCTTTCCAGATTTTCCTCATCCCTTTTTCCAGTTCTTCCGCGGAGATCAACAAAGGCTGATAGACGGCGTTGAGGGAATCGTATTTCTCCCAATCCCTGCAAAAGATTCTTCCTTCTTTTTCGAGCCGGAGAAACGAATCCGTTCCAGGATAAGGAGCCATGATGAAGGCAAGAGCCCAGTCGAGTTTCGAGTCGACGCAGAAATCGATAATCCTCTGGAAGACTCCGGGGTCATCGTCGTCCAAACCGACGATGAAAGTTCCCATGATACCAATCCCTTGGTCATGAATTCTTTTCACCGCCTCGGCATATCGTGACGGCTGGTTGAATCCCTTTCCCATCACATTCAAGTTCTTCGTCGAGAAGGACTCAAAACCGATGTTGACAGCGATACAACCGCTCTTCGCGAATCCTTCGAGGAGTTTCTGATCGAAGGCAATGGAAACAGGCGCATGGCCGTACCAGAGGAGATCAAACTCTCGAAGAAGGGAGAGAAGGTCAAGGCAGAACCGCTTATCCCCTGCGACGTTGGAATCGATGATGTAAAGAAGTCTTCTCTTGAGAAAGTAAGGGAGGTCTTTGCTGAAGAAAGAGAGAATCCTTTTCAGAAAAGGGTTCATCGCCGGCCCCTTTTGGAAAAGGGTTTTGAGTTCTCCCTCGATTTCGCTGATCGGACGGTTCCGGTATCGGAATCCGAAAAATTTTGAAACGCCGCAGAAGTCGCAGCGGTGGGGGCAACCACGTGTAGTTTCGAGTAACTTTAGGGGGACATAATTTTTTCTGTTGAGAAGTTCCCTTCTGGGAAGGGGAAGACGGGAGGGGTCGACAAACTGACTCCCTGCATAAATCTGCTTCATTCGGCCCATTTTGAAATCCTCGATCAGACTTGGCCAGATCTCTTCTCCTTCTCCCACGACCACGGCATCGACATGCTGAAGCGCCTCCTGGGGTAGCATGCTGGCATGGACGCCACCCATGACCACAGGAATGCCTCTCCTTTTAAACTCTCCCGCGATGTGGTAAGCCCGGGGAGCGACAGGCGTCTGGGCGGTGATCCCGATCAGGTCGGCCTTTTCTTCGAAATCGATCTTCTCAAAGGTCTCGTCCACGACCTTCACCTCCACATCTGAAGGTGTGGCTGCGGCGATGTAGGGAAGGTTTAGAAAACTGATTCGGAAGAGAAAGGCTTCTTCTCTTTTCCGCTCCCTTTCCGGTGAGATCAAAAGGACCTTCATAAGTAATTTATTTAACCGATTCTGTGGAAAAGATTCAACGCCTGCTTGTGGGCCAAGCAAGTGTGTCATTAAGATTTCGATGATTTTCCAGAACTCTCGTAACCCCCCTCAGTTTCTTGTCCCCGAACTTGGTAGGAGAGGCTTCGGCCTCCCTGGCAAAGGGCGACGAAAGTCGCCCCAAGCCCCAGGGCTAACCCCCTGAGTCACTGAGTCGGACATCTTTCGCTCTCTAAGACAGTGTATATCCCAATAGACCAACTGTGGGAAGACGGAGAAGTCCAGAAATAGGAGGAGTGAAAAGAGTCCCGAGAGTGGCATGGATATTGCTTATCAAAAGAAGCTTGGAAGCATATCGCCTGCTTTGCTTGAGATCGGGGCCGATTCTTATCAGCAACGACAAATAAGATCAGCAGTTGAACATTAGTTAATCTGCTGATCTGGCGAGCAGGAGATGAAGCAGCTCCCTCATGTTTATCCTCTCCCCTTGAGGAGAAGGAGATTAGAAGGTGTGCATTTTTGAAGTTGAGACCATGCACTTTTGAACTTTAGATATCACTTTTATGAATACCCTTGAATCAAACTAAAGTATTTGTTAAGATGGTGTCGTTTCATGAACCGGAGGAAATAGAGGAATGGTATTTGATGCGTTGTGGGGTCTGTTTTCAACGGACCTGGCCATTGATTTGGGGACGGCGAATACAGTCGTCTACGTAAAAGGGAAGGGGATCGTTTCTTCCGAGCCCTCGGTGGTGGCCATTCAAAGGGATTCAAGGGGGGAGAAACGGGTCCTGGCCGTGGGTCGTGAAGCCAAGGAGATGCTCGGTCGGACCCCGGGCAACATTTTTGCGATCCGGCCGATGAAGGACGGCGTGATTGCCGATTTTGAAATCACCGGCGAGATGCTTCGCTATTTCATCGCCAAGGTCCACAATCGAAAAACCCTGCTCCGGCCCCGAGTGGTTATCTCTGTCCCCTCAGGCATCACGCCTGTAGAAAAACGTGCGGTCCGGGAGTCGGCGCAGTCTGCCGGCGCGAGGGAGATCTACTTGATCGAGGAGCCCATGGCGGCTGCCATCGGAGCCGGGCTTCCGATCACCGAAGCCTCTGGGAATATGGTGGTGGACATCGGTGGAGGGACGACAGAGGTGGCTGTGATTTCCCTGTCAGGGATTGTGACCAGTCAGTCCATCCGAGTGGCTGGCGATAAGATGGATGAAGCCATTGTCCAGTACGTCAAGAGAAAATATAATCTTCTCATCGGCGAACGAACGGCCGAACTGATCAAGATCAACATCGGGACCGCCTATCCTGAAGAGAATCCTCAAACCATAGAGGTCAAGGGAAGAGACCTGGTGACAGGTATCCCTAAAACCCTTGAGATCAATAGTGAGGAGGTCCGGGAGGCCTTGGCGGAATCAATCAATACCATTATCGACACGGTCCGGATTACTCTGGAAGGGACCCCACCGGAATTGGCGGCGGATATTGTGGACAAAGGGATTGTGCTGGTCGGCGGAGGAGCCCTTCTGAAAAACCTCGACATATTACTTCGGGAAGTGACCAGCCTTCCCATTACGATTGTGGATGATCCCCTTTCGTCCATCGTTTTAGGTGCCGGAATGGTATTGGACAATGAACAATTGCTCCGTACCGTAACGGTTCAATATTGAGATTGATGAGGATACGCGGTCTTTTCCTCTTCCGAAAATTTACCCTCCCCATCTTTATCGTCTTTCTTTTGTTGTTTGCTCTTGTTCTCATGTCGCTGAGAGCCAAACAGAGAAAAGGGGTGGAACTCTTTGATGCCCTCCTGATGGAGATCAGTTTCCCCTTTCAAAAAGCTGCCACCCTTGCGATCAGGACCGTTCAGGGGACCTTCCAGCACTATGTCTTTTTGGTGAATCTTGAGAAAGAGAACAGAATGCTCAAGGAGAAGATCGCTCAGCTCCAAGAAGAGAATCACCGCATGAAGGAAACTGATTTGGCCAACGAACGTCTGAGGCAGCTTCTACAATTTCGGGAGAAAAACTTCCCCTCCATGGTCGGGGCTGAAGTTATCGGCAGAGATCCTTCATTCTGGTTTAAGAGCGTGATGATTGATAAAGGGGAGAGCGACGGGGTGAAAAAGGGGATGGCCGTCGTCTTACCAACGGGGGTGATCGGCCAGGTTTTGAAAATCGCACCCCATTATGCTACCGTTCTCCTCATCACCGACTACAACAGCGCCGTGGATTGCATTGTCGAGAGGAGTCGCGCAAAGGCCATCGTTGAAGGAAAAGGAGAGAACCGGTGCCAACTGAAATATCTTCTTCGTGCTGAAGAGGTCGCGGTCGGGGATATCGTCGTCACATCGGGATTGGGAGGAAATTTTCCAAAAGGATTGATGGTGGGCGAGGTCAAAAAAGTGGACAAGAAAGGTCACGGCGTTTTCCAATATGCTGAACTGGTCCCAAGCGTGGACATGACTCGGTTGGAGGAGGTTTTTGTGGTGATGGAGCCTCTTCAGCCTGCTCACCCGCAGGAAGAAAAAGAGAAGAAAAGGAAGAAAACCAAAAAATGAAGCGGTTCGTTTTACCTCTTTTCGCGGGAATTCTGTTTCTCATTCTTCAGACGACGTTGTTGTCCTTCCTTCCGGTTCAAAGGATCAGGCCGGACATCCTACTCATCTTTACCCTCTATCTGACCTTTTTATTTCCGCCGATTTTAGGTGGCATATTGGCCATGTTCTTGGGGTATCTCATGGACCTCTTTTCCGGGAGCGCATTTGGCTTTTACACCTTCTCCAGGCCGCTTCTCTTTTTTGCTGCTTATTTCTTTAAAGAGCGATTTTATCTCGAGGGATTTTCATCTCAATTCCTTTTCGCCTTTGCTTTTGAAATGTTAGAAGGGGTTCTCATCTTAATTCTTCTGAACGCCCTTCAACCCGTCTCTCTTGGGAACCTCATTCCCGTACTGTTCACTTCCCTCCTTCCCCAATCGGTTTTCACTGGTCTCGTCGCCCCATTCCTTTTTTTCCTCTTTCAAAAGGCGTCATCCCCTTTATTTCGTCAGCCCGAGCAAGAAATCAAGGAGAGAGCTTAGGTTATGATGGAACTCAACACCCAAAGGATGGAAGACTTCAAAGGAATTTATAGATACCTCGTGGTCTTTATCAGCTTGGCTTTCTTGTTGATCTTCATCCGTCTCTGGTCCCTTCAAGTGATCATGGGAGGTGATCTCCGACGTCTGTCCGAAAACAATTGCATTCGGCTCCGCGAGAATCCCGCCGATCGGGGAATGTTATTGGATCGGAAAGGTCGTATTCTGGCCCGTAACCGTCCTTCTTTCGAAGTTTATCTTGTTCCTGAAGACGTGAAAGCCAACCCGGAAGTGATCGCTCAAGTGGGAAAACTGTTGAACCTCCCCGCTGAAGACATTCAACAAAGATTCGACACACAGAAACGGCGCGCACCCTTCAAGCCGGTGAAGATTAAATCGGACATCGACTGGAATGAACTGGCCCTCCTCGAGACGAATCGGGTACATCTTCCGGGACTCATCGTGGATGTCAGACCAAGGAGAGCCTACGATTACGGAGACCTGGCCTCCCATCTCATCGGTTATCTTGGAGAGATTGACGAGAATGAATTGAAGCAGTCCAAAGAGACCCCTTACCGGATGGGAGCCCTGATAGGGAAATATGGAATTGAATATCGGTGGGAAAACGACCTGAGAGGAGTGGACGGAGGCCGGCAGATTGAGGTCGATGCTCTGGGAAGGGAGATTAGGCCAATGGGAGTCGTCGAGCCCTTTCCGGGGAATAACCTTTTCCTCACTATCGATTTAGACCTCCAGCAAACCGCCGAGGAAGCCTACCAGGATAAGAACGGAGCTCTTGTTGCCATGGATCCGAAAACGGGGCGCATCTTGGCGATGGTGAGCAAGCCTTCTTTCGAGCCGGATGTCTTCGCGAGAAATATTTTACCGGAGGAATGGAGGTCTCTCCTGGAGAATCCCGCTCATCCTCTTCAGAACAAGGGGATCCAGGGCCAATATCCCGCGGGGTCCGTTTTTAAAATCATCACTGCCATTGCAGGCCTGGAATCGGGTGCGATTACTCCGGACACGACGTTCTCCTGCACCGGTGCGTTCCCGTACGGAAATCGGAATTTTCGTTGCTGGAAGGAAAAGGGGCATGGAAGCATCAGTCTGCATCGGGCCATCGTTGAATCCTGTGACATCTACTTCTATCAGGTCGGTTTGAAAGTGGGACCGGATCTCATCGCCCATTATGCCAATGAGTTCGGGTTGGGCAATGTGACGGGAATCGCACTGCCTCACGAAAGGCCCGGGACAGTTCCCTCCAGCTCCTGGAAAAAGAAGCGGTTTGGCGTTCCCTGGTACAGCGGTGAGACCCTCTCCTTCTCCGTGGGCCAGGGGTATCTGAATACAACGCCTCTTCAACTTTTGATGCTCATCTCGGGCGTTGCCAATGGGGGGAAACTATTCCTGCCCCAGGTGGTGGAAAAGGTTGAAAATATTTACGGGAGCAAATTGAAAGAGTATCCGCCGGTGGAGTTGGGGAAGGCGAACGTTTCGGAGAAGACGCTTCAAATCGTCCAGGACGCGCTCCGGGGAGCCGTCAATGATCCTCATGGGACAGGGTGGACGTGCGCCTTGAAAGATGTCAAAGTGGCGGGTAAGACGGGGACGGCCCAGGTCATCAAATTGCCCGATAATTTTAAGAAAGGGGATATGAATCGGGTGCCCCTCAAATTTCGGGATCACGCCTGGTTTGTGGCTTATGCTCCTTTTGAAGACCCCAGGATCGCGGTTGCTGTTCTTGTTGAGCACGGGGGATTCGGAGCTTCAGCTGCTGCGCCCATTGCGAAGAAGGTGATCGAAAGATATTTTAATGTACAGCCTTCCGCCCCCCAAAAGAGGACGGAAGCGGAAAGCGATTTAGAAGATGCAGATTGACCGACGCCTCTTGATTCATTTTGATTGGATTTTATTGGGGTTTGTCCTTGCCATTGCCTCGATCGGCATCCTCAACCTCTACAGCGCTGCAGCCAAGATAGAAATCTCCGGGACCCCACTGTATCTCAAACAGATTTTTTGGGTGCTGATCGGATTGGCGATCATGTTGACCATCGCCTTCATCGAGTACCGTTTCTATTCTGATGTTGGTTATATCGCTTACTCCATCGCGTTATTTCTTTTAATCGTCGTGCTGGGCTACGGTATGATCACGTCCGGTGCTCAGCGATGGGTCAAGATCGGATCCCTTTCCTTTCAGCCTTCGGAGTTCGTGAAGATCGCTCTCATCATGGCGCTGGCAAAGTATTTCCATCGACCTCCTGACCGGAAGGGGTATTCGTTGAAACAGCTTGGCTTGCCCTTCTTTCTCCTTCTTTTTCCGATGGGCTTGATCCTGAAACAACCCGACCTGGGGACCGCCATCATTCTTTTGTTGGTTTTTTTCTCGATCCTGATCTTTGTTAAGATTCGATGGTCCTCCTTGCTGGCCATTGTATTGCCCGGAGCGGCTGCCGTGCCCCTTCTTTGGAAATTTCTTAAGGAATATCAGAAGAAGCGAATTATTACCTTCTTTAATCCGGACTTAGATCCGCTGGGCGCAGGCTATCACCTCATCCAATCGAAGATCGCTGTCGGATCAGGGGGAGTCTTTGGAAAAGGTTTTATGAAAGGGACGCAATCCAAATTGGGTTTTCTCCCTGAGCAACAGACAGATTTTATCTTCTCTGCCCTGGGGGAGGAATGGGGCTTGATCGGATCTCTCTTCGTCATCAGCCTTTATTTTGCTCTGATCCTGTGGGGGCTTCGGATTGCCGTCCAGGCAAAGGACCGCTATAGTGCCATCCTTGCTTTCGGCGTCGTGGCCATGCTCTTCTGGCATGTCTTCATCAACATTGGAATGGTGTTGGGGATGATGCCTGTGGTAGGTATTCCTCTTCCTCTTCTTAGTTATGGCGGGTCTTTTATCTTCTCTACACTCATCGGAGTGGGCCTCCTCCTAAACGTCAGCATGAGAAGGTATCTTTTTTAGCAGTTCGGAGTTATTAGTTGGGAGTTCGGAGTCTAAGACAAAATGCTCCGAACTCTGAACTCCGAACTCAATTACTTCGAAGTGATCAGAAGGGTACGTCATCGTCTGCCCCGGAGGGGGGTTCATGGTCCATATCAGGTTCTTTCCCCGTATCCGGAATCTCGGCAGCGGCTCCGGGTGCCCCTAACATCTGCATTCGGCTTGCGACAATTTCAGTCGTCGACCTTTTGTTCCCATCCTTGTCTTCCCATGTTCGGGTCCGAAGCCGGCCTTCAACATACACCTGTTTCCCCTTATTCAAATATTCTCCACAGATTTCAGCCAATCGGCCAAAAGCCACCACCCGATGCCATTCCGTGAGGGTGGTTTTCTCCCCGGAACGGTTCACCCAATTTTCAGTCGTGGCCATCCGAAAATTTGCAACCGTTGTGCCGTTGCTTAAGTACTTGACCTCGGGGTTTGCTCCCAAATTTCCGATGAGAATGACTTTATTCACTCCCGCCATAAAACCCTCCTTTGCTATGGGCCCAATATGGTTTAGCTTCAGTGTAAACCTTGCATGGTTCACACCTTATCATTTCTATACCCTCTTTTCAAGGCCAATCATCCGTGTGTCATTTGCAAATTAAAACTGCACCGTTTTTGATGTATTTTCATTTTAAAAATGCACTCCTGCTTTCTGGACCTTTGGATTCTCTTTCGACCTGAGGGATATAGTCCTAAACTCTAAAGGAGGTTTAAGACTATGTCTCAATTACACAAACGATTTACTTCAGATCAGGTCCGAGAGCTTCTCGGGCGTTATCTAAGCAAAGAGGTGGAACGAAAATACATTGAGGAGATCCTCGGGATCAGCAGAAGGCGATTTTTCATGCTCCTGAACCAATTTAGAGAAGATCCGTCGCACTTCACCATCCAATACCACAGGACCGCTGCTCCCCGATGCATCTCTGCTGAAATCGAACAAAATATCCTCAACGAATTGGCTATCGAAAAGCAAATCATTGAGAACAGGGAAATCCCTTTATCGACTTATCACTACAGCTTCATCAAAGACCGTTTGCGGAAGACCTACCATCAGAAGGTCTCCTTGAACACCATCATTCATCGTGCTAAAAGCCATGGGTTCTATCTCAAAAAACCCCAAAGAACCACCCATGATCGGGAAGTCTTAACCCGTTATGCGGGAGAACTGATTCAACATGACTCGTCCTATCATCTCTGGGCGCCGGGAGCGAAAGAAAAATGGTACCTCATCACTTCCTTGGATGATTATAGTCGCTTCCTCCTTTACGCTGTCTTCGTCCGAAAAGAGACCAGCTGGACCCATATTCTGGCCCTACAAACCGTCATCCTACGGCATGGGCTTCCTCTGGCCTATTATGTCGATTCCCACTCGATCTTTCGCTTTGTCCGGGGAAGAGACTCCCTCTGGTATCAACACCACCTTCTGACCGATGAGACGACGCCTCAGTGGAAACAGGTGCTGGAGGAATGCAATGTAAAGGTCATCCATTCCCTTTCTCCTCAAGCCAGAGGCAAAATCGAACGACCTTATGGTTGGCTCCAGGACCGCCTGATCCGAACCTGTGTCCGCGAAGATATGACCGAAATCCAACACGCTCAAAAGCTCCTTAACCAGGAACTTTATCGCTATAACTACCGTCAGGTTCATTCTACCACCCAGGAAGTCCCTTATTTTCGATTTCAAAAAGCTCTAAAAGAAAAACAATCTCTTTTTCGAGAATTCAAGATCCGGCCCCCCTTCCAATCGGCAAAAGATATCTTTTGTCTCAGAATGGATCGAACCGTAGATCCTTACAGAAGAGTTTCTATAAACCATCTGCAATTCAAAGTACATGCGGACCCAAGGAAACAGGTTCACCTTCGCATTTACCCTCTCAATGACCAGCTTCTTGAAATCCGCTTCTGGTCTGAGGGAAAGTTAATCGACGTCCATAAAGTCAAAAGCTCCGATCTCGAAGGAGTGCACTTTTAAATTGAAAACAGTGCAGTTTTAAAAAGTTGGTGACACTTAATTTT
>Ga0335070_10001924_pt1 | contig 24113 bp, 21 predicted proteins | sample Lox_Sample_13_FD_206722 | JGI IMG/M metagenome (GOLD analysis project Ga0335070, IMG submission 206722) | Soil microbial communities from Loxahatchee National Wildlife Refuge, Florida, United States - Lox_Sample_1.3 | ecosystem: Environmental > Terrestrial > Soil > Wetlands | place: USA...
GACCGCTGCTGGCCATCGTCGATCACGAGCCGCACCTCGACGCCGCGGCGCTTGATCTGAGTCCGAATCGTGTGACGCACCGGTGCGACCTCTTCGCCGAGGAAGCGCGAGAGATCCACGCGGATGACGATCTCGTCCTGACCGAGCTCGACGCGCTTCGCGAGATCCAGCGGCGCTCCGGTCCAGTCGCGCGCGGCGTGGAGCAGATCCGGAACGCGCTCGGCGTCGATCTCGGCCTCGCGAGCGAGGCGACTCAGCGCCGCGCGATCCGCGAGGAGCGCCGTGACGGCGTCACCCACGAGACGCTCGATCTCGCGTGCCGGCAGGCGCCATCCACTTCTTGCGTTCACCCGAAGACTCGGCCGACCCCGCGATCCGATCGCGCGAAACGCAGTAGCGGTACCGCCGCCCCGATTTGACTGCGTGGCTCGGTACCAGCGGGACGCCCGTGTCGCCGAACAGCTTGGCGGCCAGGAGGCTGCGCTCGGCGAAGCTCGCACCCGACAATCGTTCGTGCGTATTGGCGGCAAGCCGCGCCTGCACCGCATCCCAGGTCTCCGCATCGATGATCGGCGGATGCTGACCTGCGTAGGTCTCGCCCTCGTGCGCGGTGCGGCCGACGTAGAGAGGATTGCGTAGCAGGTTGTAGATCCAACTCCGGCAGAGCGGTCTGCCACCGCACATCCGCCCGCGCGAGCTCTCGCGAACCTTCGTGGTGAGCCCGAGGCGATCGGCCTCCTGCTTCACGCGCCGCACGTTGCCGCGCTCGAGATAGAGCCGGAACACGGTGCGCACAGTCTCGGCCTCCGCCTCGCGAACTCGGGGTGTGCGTCCGTTCCGCTCGTAGCCGAGCGGCACGAAGCCGCCCATCCACATGCCCTTGCGCTTCGACGCCGCGATCTTGTCGCGGATGCGCTCGCCCGTGACCTCGCGCTCGAACTGCGCGAACGAGAGCAGCATGTTGAGCGTGAGGGGAGTTTGCCGCGAAGAGGAAGAGATTTTCGGTCGAGCAGATTGCGGCGGTGCTGGTGACGCGTCGGTCGCTTCGAAGCAGTAGCGCCTCCGGCGGCGCTCGTACGCGGCGCGCCGCGCGTTATCGTCCCCGGTCATGGCGGCATCGTCCCGATCGGTCCTCGAGACTCGCTCCGCCCAGATGTTTCCGAAGCTCGAGCCGCGGGAGATCGAGCGGCTGCGGCGCTTCGGCGAGGCACGCGCCTACGCGCAGAGCGAGCGCCTGCTGGCGGCGGGCGACGTCAGCCCGGGGCTCTTCGTGATCCTCGAAGGCGAGGTCGCAGTCACGCAGCGGAGCGCGCTCGGCTACGAGGAGCCGATCGTGAACCACGGTCCCGGCTCCTTCATGGGGGAGCTGAACCAGCTCTCGGGACGGCCCTCGCTAGTGGACGCCAAGGCGCTCCGCCTTGTCCAGGCGATCGTGATCCCACCGCGACGGCTGCGCGACGTGCTCGTGGCGGAGGCCGAGCTCGGCGAGCGCATCATGCGCGCCCTGATCCTTCGCCGTGTGGGCCTGCTCCAAGGCGGCGTCGCGGGGCCTCTGATCATCGGCCGCACGGGAGACGCGGGCACGCTCCGCCTGGCCGGCTTCCTCTCGCGCAACGGTCAGCCGCATCAGCTGCTCGATCCGAAGGCCGACTCGTGCGCGCAGACTCTGGTCGAGCGCTTCCACGTCGAGCCCTCGCAGCTGCCGATCGTGCTCTGCACCAACGGAGAGCTGTTGCGCAACCCGACCGAGGGCGAGCTGGCGCGCTGCCTCGGGCTGGTGCGCCCGATCGACGCGGAGCGCGTGTACGACGTCGCCATCGTCGGCGCGGGACCCGCCGGCCTGGCCGCGGCCGTCTATGCCGCCTCCGAGGGGCTCTCCGTCCTGGTGCTCGATTGCCGCGCGTTCGGCGGTCAGGCCGGGGCGTCGGCGCGCATCGAGAACTACCTGGGCTTCCCGACCGGCATCTCCGGGATGGCGCTGATGGCGCGCGCTTTCAACCAGGCCGAGAAGTTCGGCGCCGAGATGGCGATCCCGGACGAGGCGGTGCGCCTGGAGCGCCATCCCGACGCGGTGCGCGCGCGTTTCCAGCTGACGCTCGCGAATGAGGAGCGCGCCAGCGCGCGCGCCGTCGTGCTCGCCTGCGGCGCTCGCTACCGCCGGCTCGACGTCGCGAACCTCGCCGAGTTCGAGGGCACGACGATCCACTATTGGGCGTCGTCCCTGGAGGCGCGCCTGTGCGCCGACGCGGAGGTCGCGCTGGTCGGGGCCGGGAACTCTGCGGGCCAGGCCGTCGTCTACCTCGCCGAGCAGACGAAGAAGGTCGTGATGATCGTGCGTGGTAGCAGCCTCGGCGCGACGATGTCGCGCTACCTGGTCGAGCGCATCCAGGGGCTGCCGAACGTCGATGTGCACCTCGGCAGCGAGGTGAGCGCGCTCGAGGGATCCGCCGGCGCGCTCGAGGCGATCCGCTGGCGGCCGCGCGGAGGAGGATCCGAGACCAGGGGACCCGCCTCGCAGCTCTTCCTCTTCATCGGCGCGGACCCGAACACGGACTGGCTGCGGTCGAGCGGCATCGCCCTCGATGCCAAGGGCTTCGCGCGTACGGGCGCCGACGCGGGACCCGGCGAGCGCCACCCGCTCGAGACGAGCCGCACGGGCGTCTTCGCCATCGGCGACGTGCGCTGCGGCTCGGTCAAGCGCGTCGCGGCATCGGTCGGCGAGGGCGCGCAGGTGGTGGCTGCGCTCCACGCCTTCCTCGCGCGCACGAGCGGTGCGTCCGAGCCGCCGCGGGAGGCCCGGGGCGTCTGATGCGAAAGGCGTGCTCTCACACGGCTGCCATCCGCCACGTGGTGCCGAACGCGCTCGGCTGTGACGAGTGCCTGAAGCTCGGCTCGCCCTGGGTGCACCTGCGCTTGTGCCGGACCTGCGGTCACGTCGGCTGTTGCGACCAGTCGCCGCACCGCCACGCCACGAAGCACTTCCACGCGACGCGACACCCGATCATCGAGGGCTACGACCCGCCGGAGGGCTGGGGCTGGTGCTTCGTGGACGAGCTGATGCTCGACCTGGGTGACGACACCACGCCCCAGAACGGCCCGATCCCGCGCTTCGTCTGAGCGGCGGCCCGAGTCCGCACTCCACCAGGGACGAGGGATAAGAGGCGGAGCCCCCAGAGGGTCCTCGACATCGACCGGCGGTGCGGATCCTCCCCGCTCCAGCCGCTCGCTTTCTCCGTGCGGAGTGTCGTCAGTCGTCGGCGAGCAATCGGTTCTCGAGCCGAACGATCGCGCGCGGGGTTACACCCGCCGCCTCCGCGAAGTCGCGCACCGATCCGTAGCGCGACGTCATCTTCTCGAGGAACGAGATCATCGTCCCCGCGTCCGCGTGCATCGTGTCCGGCGGAAGCGCCGCGAGCATGGTCTGATAGCCCTCGCTGCGGAGCAGTCTCTCGTTGATCGCGGCGATCGACTCGGCGGTCAGCGCGTAGTCGGCGACGATCCCCTCGTCGGGCACGCCCAGGACGCCGAGGAGGACCGCGGAGAGGATCCCGGTCCGGTCCTTCCCCGCGGCGCAGTGGTAGACGGCAGGCGCGTCGCTCTCCGCAAGCGTCTCCACGACGCGAGCGATCGGAGCGCGCGCATATTCGGCGAGCCGGAAGTACCGGTCCGCGAGGTCGATCGGCTCGCGCATGGCCGACGCGGCGTTCGCGTCGAAGGCGTCCACGAGCGGCAGGTGGTGGAAGCGGATCGGGAGCGCCTCGAGCGGGCCGCGGCCCTCGGAGCCGAGCTCCCTCGTCGAGCGGAGGTCGACGATCGTGCCGATGCGCAGCTCGTCGCGGATGCGGGCGACGTCGCTCTGCGTCAGCAGATGGAGCGCGTCGCTGCGGAATAGCAGCCCGCGCCGCAGCGTCCGTCCGTCGGCAGAGGCATAGCCGCCGAGATCGCGGAAGTTGAGGCAGCCTTCGAGCTCGACGCGGCGAAAGGGCGGGGCAATCACGAGAGGAGTCTAGCCTGGGCGAGTCGAGGCTCCGGACTCCGGAGCGAGGAATCGAAGAGGATTCGTCGAAGCTCCTGTGGCGCCTCGCACACTGTGGCGGCTCTCTGAAGGACTCGCGAAGTCTTCGCGAGATTCCACTCGCGCGACGCTTTCGAGGTTGCCCGGGCCGGCGCGCCTGACGATTCTCACTCGCGGTGAGACATCGCCGGGGTGAGTGGATGATCGCACGGATCTTTCAGCAGGAGGACCTGAACTTCCTGCTGACGAATCGGATTCCGCGCCGCCTGGCGACGCTGTTCCTCGGCTGGCTCTCGCGCCTCGAGAGCCCGCTCGTGGTAGGCGCATCCCTGCGCATCTGGAAGCTCTTCGCACCCGATCTGGATCTATCCGAAGCCCGCACGACGCGCTTCCATAGCCTGCGAGAGTGTTTCATCCGCGAGCTCGCGCCGGGAGCGCGCCCGATCGCAACCGACCGACACGTGATCGTGAGTCCCTGCGACGCGGTCGTCGGCGCCTGCGGCCGCGTGGACGACGACGCGCTGATCCAGGCCAAGGGCCTTCCTTATGCCTTGAAGGATCTTCTCGGCGACCCGGCGCTCGTGGCGCGCCACCGCAACGGACGCTTCGTGACGCTGCGCCTCCGCTCGACCATGTATCACCGCTTCCACGCTCCGGCCGCGTGTCGGCTGCGCGAGGTGACGCACATCGCTGGCGATACGTGGAACGTGAACCCGATTGCGCTCGCTCGCGTCGAGCGGCTCTTCTGCCGCAACGAGCGGGCGGTGCTCCCGCTGGAGCTCGAGGACGTGGACGCGTCGATCACGCTCGTCCCCGTCGCCGCGATCGGCGTGGCGACCCTGCGGCTCCACTGCCTCGGCGCCACGCTCGGTCTTCGCTATGCCGGGCCGACCCGGATCTCCTGCGACTCCCGCTACGACAAGGGGGAGGAGCTGGGTTGGTTCGAGCAGGGCTCGACGATCATCGTCCTGGCGAGCGGCAACCTCGCGCTGGCCGACGGCGTCTGCGAAGGCCGGACGCTGCGCGTCGGCCAGCCTCTGCTCCTCGCTTCGAACGCTCGTCCGCGCGAAGGGTCCGACCGCGCAGGGGGCACGGCCGGGCCCGAGACCGCCGCGGCGAGCGCGTGACCGGGAGACGCCATGACGACGACGACGATTCCGACGAAGATCCGCTTCCGCGACGCGCTTCGCGAGCAACGCTGGGACGATCACCGTTTCTACCACCACAGCCGCATCAACCAGAGCCTCCACCTGTTCAGCGCCTGCTGCTTCCTTGCTTCCTACGCGCTGATCGCCTTCGACACGGCGACGGCGGTGTGGATCGGCTGGCTCGCGGCGTGGATCTCGCGGCAGATCGGCCACTTCTTCTTCGAGCCGAAGGGCTACGACGTGGTGAACGCCATGAGCCATCAGGAGAAGGAGGACGTGAAGGTCGGCTACAACCTGAGGCGCAAGGTCGTGCTGCTCACCGTCTTTCTCGCGACGCCGCCGGTGCTCTACTTCTCGCCGGATCTGTTCGGGCTGATCCACCCTTATACCGAGGCGGGCAGCTACTTCGGCGACCTGAGCAGGCTCTGGCTCGCGGTCGGGATCGGCGCGCTGCTCTTCCGCACCGTCCAGCTCTTCTTCATCCGCGACGTCCAGACGGGGCTCGTGTGGTGCACGAAGATCCTGACGGATCCCTTCAACGACGTGCGCACCTACTGGAAGTCGCCCTGGTACCTGCTGCGTGGAGAGCTCATCGACCCCGAGCTAGGGTGACGAGGACGCGCTTCAGCACGCGCCGGTCGATGTCCCCGTTGCTCTGCGCCCCGTCCCACCACCACCAGCCATCCGTGGCCATCTTCTCTGCGGCGCGCAGGGTGCGGTCGGCCACCTCGCGGAAGTCTTCGTCCCCGTAGGCGTGGCTGAAGATGAGGCGGCCGCTCCCGACCCACGAGAGCGCCAGGCCCTCCGCGCGCAGATAGAACTGGAACATCCAGTTGTAGCGGGACGGAGTGGTGTAGAGCGTGGTCCATACCGAGGTGAGGTTCGCGAAACGGACCGGCAGGCCGAGACGCTCGAGGCGCGCGTTCAGCTCCGCCGCGCGCCCGTCCCAGCGCGCGTCGAGCCCGACGTAGCTCTCGCGCACCTCGGGCAGATCGAGATGGCGCAGGAATTCGTTCATGGCCGCCATCACGTACGGGTGTGCATTGAAGGTGCCGCGAGCGAAGAGCACGTCCGACGGCCGCTCCTCGCGGTAGCGCTTCATCAGCTCGCGCCGGCCGCAGACGACGCCGATCGGCAGTCCGCCGCCGAGTGTCTTCCCGTAGGTCACGAGGTCCGCGGCCACCCCGAAGTATTCCTGGACGCCGCGGCGAGCCACGCGGAACCCGAGGAAGACCTCGTCCAGGATCAGCACGATCCCGCGCCGCGTGCAGACGTCGCGAAGCCGCGCGAGCCACGCGGCGTACGCGGCCTTGTCGTAGTGCGCCCGGCGCGCGGAGCTCATCAAGGTGGCGTCTCCCGGGGCCGGCGCGTTCGGGTGCAAGGCCTGGAGCGGATTGACGAGCACGCAGGCGATGTCGCGGCGCGTGTCGAGCACGCGCAGCGTGGCCTCGCTCCCCTCGGAGAGCGTGTAGACGTCGCGGACCCTGCGCGGATTGCCGACGCCGGGCTGCACGCCGTCCCACCAGCCGTGGTAGGCGCCGCAGAAGCGAACCAGATGGCTGCGGCGGGTGTGGTAGCGGGCGAGCGCGACGGCCTGCATGACCGCCTCGGTGCCCGACATGTGGAAGGAGACCTCGTCGAGGCCCGAGATCTCCCGCAGGCGACGCACGTTGTCGAGGACCACCGGGTGATACGGACCGAGCACGGGGCCGAGCTCGCGGACCCGCAGCGCCGCGCGATCGATGCACGCCTTGTAGAAGTCGAGTCCGAGGACGTTCACGCCGTACGATCCCGCGAGGTCGTAGCTCCAGTTGCCGTCCAGGTCGCGCAGGCGCACGCCATCGGACGCCTCGATCAGCGCGCCGACGCGCAGGTGGCGGCGCAGCTCGGCGCGATAGGGATAGGGAACGCGGTAGGCGTCGGTGAACGCGAGGTCGGAGAGGCCCTCGCGGAGCTCCTCGGTCAGCTCGAGCGTGCGCGGCGCCTTCTCCGAGAGCTGCAGCGCCAGCCGGGCGAGCCCGGCCTCGCGCAGCGCGGCGACCTCCTCCGGGCAGTCATCCGAGCGCAGGAACTCGCGCGCGTCGTACTCGTAGTAGGGCAGCAGGCGCGCCAGCCACTTGCCGATCCGCGCGTGGCCGGCGAGCGAGCGATGCTTGGCCCGCGAGAGTGCGAGGCGGCCGCGCAACCTCCCGAGCCGCGCCGGCGCAGTCCCGTGTCGCTCGCTCATGCGCCGGCGTCTGCATCCGGGCCGCCGAGCAGCTCGGCGAGGAGCTTCTCGCTCTTGCGGCGGCGCCGGTAGGTCTCCGTGTCGAGGATCGCCGAGTACGGCTCGCGCACGTCGTTGGCGAGGACGTAGCCCCGCGCTTCGCGACCCATGCGCTCGCGGGTCTCGGGATCCATGAGCCGGCGCATGGCGGCGAGCAGCGCCTTCGGATCGCCTCCGGCGACGCGGAAGCCCGTCACCTCTTGTTCCATCAGCTCCTGCGGTCCGCCCCGGTCGGAGACGACCACCGGGATGCCCGAGGCCTGCGCCTCCAGCGGGGCGTTGCCCCAGGTGTCGGTGGTGCTCGGGAAGAGCTTCGCGTCGGCAGAGGCCAGAGCGCGCGAGAGATCCTCGCCCGTGAGATAGCCCGTGAACGTGACCGGCAGACCCTCGAGCAGCGCCTCCAGCTTCTGGCGGTAGGGACCGCCTCCGACGATCAACAGGTGAGCGTGCGCGTGCTCCGCGTGCAGGTCCCGGAATGCCGCGGCCAGCACGTCGAGGTTCTTCTCCGCGCCGAGGCGCCCCACGTAGACGAACTTCACGCGCGCGTCCTCGTCCGCGAGCCCGAAGCGCGACCAGAAGCCGGGGGTGCGGTAGCGCGGATGGAAGCGCTCCACGTCCACCCAGCGGTCCAGGACCAGCAGCTTGCGGTTGCGCAGGCCGCGCTTGTGCAGGAGGCGAGCGATGAAGCGCGAGGGCACCACCACCTCGTCCACCGAGTGGTAGAAGAGGATCATGTACTTCCACGCCAGTGCCTCGAGGCTCACGTCTCGCGTGTACTCCTCGACGTACTCCGGGAAGTTGGTGTGATAGGTGGAGGCCGTCTCGAGCCCGAGGATCTTTGCGGCGAGCAGGCCCAGCGCGCCGATCGGACCGGGCGTCGAGATCTGCATCTTCGTGAAGCCGCCCTCCTGGGCGAAGCGCAGGAACTCGAGGAAGGACAAGACGCGGATCTGCAGCTCGCGGTACTCGGGCAGCTGGAAGCTCGCGATCGCAGGGAAGATCTCGAGCCGACCACGGGCGACCAGGCGCGCGACCTCCGGATCGGCGAGCTTCCGGGCCCGCTCGGCCTGCGAGAGGCAGGTCGCGACCGTGAGGTCGATGCCGCGCTCCTCCGCCTCGCGGATGATCTTGCGAAGGGTGATCGCCACGCCGTTCACGTCGAAGAACGTGTCCGTCACGAGGAGGATCTTCTCGGCCTGCTGCAGGTCGAAGGCCCGGCGCACGTCGCGCGTGAGCAGCTTGTCCGAGCTCTGGTGCGCATGCGTGACGAAGTAGGGCAGCGAGACCAGCAGGTTCGAGCTGACCAGCGCGATCGTCTCCTTGATCGTGCGGACGATGTCGCCTTCGCGATTGCTCCGGATGCGCGCCGCATAGCGCACGAAGAGACGATCGAGCAGCGTGCGGATGATCAGGAAGATCTTGTCGTCGGTGTTCTCGGCCTCGGCGATCCGCGCCCGGAAGGCGCCCTCGCCGAGGAGCCGCTGCGCCTCCTCGAGGAAGATGCGCTCGAAGGAGCCATCCTTGCGCAGCAGGCGAGCCAGGGGCCGCCCGAGCACCCCTTGCAGTGCGACCCGCAGGCGCAGTGCTGCCCGCGAGCGCAGCGAGGCCGAATCCTTCTCGAACGCGAACCCGAGCAGCAGGTTGATGGGATCGCTCATGCGCACCGGCTGCGCGCTCGGGCTGCGGTGGCGGCTGTGCTGCCCGTCGTAGAGGAGCTTGACCAGCGCGTGGGCGAGAGTGACGGGGCCGCCGTGCATGCCGCCGGTGCGCGTGATCCGCCGGCGGATCGAGTCCACGACGTCGTTCGGCCGTGGCCGCTCGCCCGCATACGCGAATTCCGTCCAGGTGCGTCCCGGGTTGATGCCCGAGTGGTCGTCGGAGCCGCCCACCACGGCCTTGCGCCACGGCATCGCCCCCTTCGGCTCGACGCCGTGCTTCTCGGCCAGCTCGAGGATCCTCTTCTCGTCGAGGGATGCGAGCAGGCGCGCGGTGAGGTCGTTGCACGATTTGGCCCGCGTCCCGTTGCGGATCTCCAGGCAATCGAACATCAGCAGCGCCCGCTCGATGTGCCAGAGCGAGAGCGCCCCCTCGCGTCCGTAGGGGCGGTTCTGCGTGCTCATCAGCGGATGGGTCATGAAGTACGCGATGCGGCGCCCGTCCGGCACGGTCGCCTCCTCGCGGATGCGCTCGTCGAGGTAGGCGACCATCTCGTAGACGTTGCGCCGCAGCCGATCGATCTCGGCGAACTCCCCCTCAGAGATGTTCGCGGCCGTCACGTGGATGTTGCAGCCGTTCTCGGGGAAGGTCGCCGTCATCTCGGCGCTGATGAACACGTCCGCGAGGCCCGCGTCCAGCAGCACCCGGACTCCGTCGATCGAGTTGTGATCCGTGAGCGTCACGAGATCCATGCCCCGAGCCTTGAGCAGCCGGTAGTTCTCGAGAGGATCCGAATACGATTCCGGGATCGCGAGCGAGTTGGAGGCGTAGTAGTCGGTGATGTTCGACGCGTAGGAGTGGATGTGGAAATCGACCCGCGCCCACCGGCGCGGCACCGACTCCTCGTCCACGATCAGGGCTTCTTCTCGCATGGGCTCGCTCCCCGGGGTGTCGTCGCTGGGTGTGACGGGGGGAAGGTCGAAACCGGACTGCCGGGGAACGAATCAACCCTTCGTCAAGAACACTTGCGACTCGCATGAAGAGATCGAGAGGATTCGGGCTCGGAATCGCGACGAGCGCGCGAGGATTTGGCGACCAGGCGGTGAGGCACGGGAAACGAGATCCGTTTTTGCCGGGAAATTCCGATGGAACTCGATTCGTCGATCGCGCCGGGCTGGCCTGGGCCGCCGCTTCGAGATACAAGCACGGGCCAGATGCTCGTCGCGACTCTGCTCCTCGGATTCGCATTCGGGTTCGTCGGCTCGATCCCGATCGCGGGTCCCATCGCGGTGCTGGTGTTCAGCCGCGGTCTCGAGGGCCGTGTGCGCAGCGCGCTGTATCTGGCATCGGGCGCGGCGCTCGCCGAGAGCGGATACGCGTACCTGGCCTTCTGGGGCTTCTCCGGTTTCCTCACCCGCTACGCGTGGGTCGAGCTCGCTTCGCGCATTGCGACAGCGCTGATCCTGACCGCTCTCGGTCTGCACTTCATGCACAGATCCGGCGCTGGAGCGACAGGGCTCGAGCCCGGTCCGCGCGCCCCGAGCAAACGCTCGTTCCTCCTCGGCTTCACCGTGACCGCCTTGAATCCAGCGCTGATCGCGACCTGGACGGCGGCAGTCACCGCGATGTACAGCCTCGATCTCGTGCGGTTCGACCCCGCCGCGGCGCTTCCGTTCTCGCTCGGCGCCTGCTCGGGCATCGCCGCCTGGTTCGCGCTGCTGCTCGGCTTCCTCCAGCGCTTTCGCATGCGCATCTCAGGGGACGCGCTCTTCCGCTTGCGGCGTGGGATGGGCGTGATCCTCATCCTGCTGGGAGCAGTCTTCGTCGCAGGTCTCGCTTGACGCGGACCTCGGGCAGCGAGGAGTCGGCCCGGTCGATCGCGGCCTAGTACGGGCGGCCGCCCGCGATCATGTAACGCCAGAAGCGACGAGGCTCGCCCAGCCGGAAGTTGCCGCCCGCCTTGTGCTGTACCGACGCGTTGTCCCACACCAGCACGTCGTGATCTCGCCAATCGTGCTGGCAGTGGGGCGCGTGAGCCTCGGCGTGATCCTGGAGTTGCTGGAGCAGCGACCGTCCTTCGTCGATCGGCAGATCCTCGACGTGCTTCGCGCGGTCGAGGTCGAGAAAGAGCGACCGCGTGCCTGCCGAGGGGTGCGTGCGGACCAGCGGGTGGGAGACCTCCTCCAGCACGTCGGCCGGCCCGTGAGCGGAGCGTCTCGTGGGGAAGGCGCCCTCGTTGTTGTACGCGTAGCGCACGCGCAGGTCGGAGAGCCGCTGGCGGGTCGCCGCGTCGAGCAGCTGGTAGGCGGCGCGCATGTCGATGAAGTGCGTCGGACCGCCACCGCTCGGTGGCAGCTCGCGCGCATGCAGCACGGTCGCGATGGCGGGCTCGGCCGTGTAGGTGTCGTCGCAGTGATAGGTCTCGAAGAGTCCTGGCCGCCGATCGTCCAGTCCTCCGAAGGAGAGGCCGCCCAGCTTCGCGCGGATCTCGTCGGTCAGGACGAGGCCGGAATCGATCGTCTGGCGCTCCTGGTCGTAGCGGAATGGCGTGCCATCCTTCGCGCGCGCGACCGGGTCCTTGATCGGTCCGAAGAGTCGCGCCACGGAGAGGAGCTCTGCATCCCCGAGCAGGCGGCCCACCCGCAAGCAGAGCACCCCGTGACGGGCAAGCGCCGCTCGGAGTGCGGCTGTCCGAGCTTCGGCGCTTCCGGGCTCGAGGCCCAGCACCTCGACCACGCCGAAGGCTGCTCGTTCGCGGATCTCGAACACGGTCCACCAGCCTAGCGTGTTCCGACCTAGCAGCTCGCGGCGTCAGACCCTTATTGCTACCTCGTGGCGATCGGCCGCGAGCACGAGCAGCGGCTCGAATTCGGTCAGCAAACCGCATTGCATTCTCGGTTCGGTTCCCAGCTCGACGCGTTTCACGAGGTCGAGCGGCGCGCCCATCGAGTCCTTCACAGCGCCGGGCAGGTCGGGTGTTGGGCAGCGGCCTTCGACACGCAAAGCCGAGCGAGTTGCGCGGAGCCAAATTTGCGCCTCGCGCGCGGAGGTTCCAGCAGGACATGGGTACCCTTCGATTCCGTCTCGTAGGAACGGTACTCGAGGCTGGATCGGAGCGGCCGCTGTCTTTTCTCCTCGTAAGAGCGCACGACGAGGACATGTTCGTCGACGATCATTTTGGGAGATGCGAAGACCGATGCCGAGGGGCACTCCGCGATCCACTTCACCGAACTCGCCTTCGAAGACGCGTTCGAGCAAAGGCCAGACGTCCACCTCCGCATCTTCGACTCCGCGGGCGCGACGGAGCCGTACTCGACGGCCACGGCCGGTCGCCGCAACGCACGCGCACAGGAGTCCGTCGAAATTCTCGTACCGACGCAAGAGGCTCGTCGCGGCCGGAACATCGATTGGATCCATCCGTCCGTACCGTGTCCGCGGCTACGAACTTCCCTGTTCCGGTTGAGAGAATCCCTGTTCATGGGCACGACCTGTTCGCGGATCCAGGGAATTTTCCGGCTTGGTGGCGACGTGTTGTTTCGACGGGAACACACGCAGGAGCAATGGAAGGGGCCGTGCCGAGGTGTCGGCACGGCCCCTTCGAGGTTCGCTCCGATCCCATCGATCGGGTGGAGATCCAGTCCGCAGTCACCAGCCCAGGAAGCCGTTGGAGTCCTTCGGAGCCGGCACGATTTCCCAGGTGTTGTTGTCACCGTGCTGCTGCGTGTAGAAGACGCGCCAGCCGAGCGCGAAGGGCAACGGGATCCGCGCGCCGAGGAGACCCTGGACCGTCGGGTCGCCGTTGGAGACGTGGATTCCGGTGATCTCGTTGTCGCCCTCGTTCTGGAACCCGCTGCTCCCGGAGAGCAACGCGTCGAGGGTTGCCGATGCATCGCGACCCTCTGCGAGGAATCGCACAGGCGGCGCGCCCGTGCCGTAGTCGACACGCGTATCGAAGAGATAGCCGGAATCGAGCGCGTTGCGCTGTCGGTGCAGCGTATCCCCCGCGTCTTCCACGACGAGCAGCTTGGTCGCGCCGGCGAACGCGATGTTGTCGAAGCCGCTGTGCGCGACGTCCCCGAGATAGAACATCCGAAGGATGCCCGTGTCGGCGCTCGGCCCGCCGGGCTGGGTCAGCATGAACACCGCGCCGTAGCCGCCAAAGCCGAAGTTTGCCGTGCTGTTCATGTTCGTATCACCGGTCTCCGTGAAGTAGAAGCTGCGGAATCCGGTGCCGGGCTGGAAGACGCCGTTCTCGGGGCGCTTGAACGGCGTCGCACCCGCGGCCTTGGCCGCGGCGTTGGCGTTGTAGCTCGCGCCGAGGGTCAGATCGACCCAGCGTGTGCAGAACGCGTTTCCATAGGTGTGGAGATCCGAGACGTCCTGGACGAACGCAGCCTGATCTGCATTCAACGTTGCGTCGTAGGTGATCGGGTTCGCCGCACCCTGGCAATCGCCTCCAAGCTTCATCACCTGCAGGGCCTGCAGCCGGCCGCCTCGCGTGAGCTCGTTCGGATGGTTCGGCACGAAGCGGTATATGAAGCTGTTCGGGCGCCGCGCGGTGTTGTTGGCGCCCGTTCCGCTCGCACCGCCGACGTCCTCGACGATCCAGACGTTGCCGTCCCGGTCGGTCTGGATCCCCTCGTAGCCACCCCGGCCGAGCGCGCTCGAGATGTCCGTCACCTGCGACGGGTAGTCGAGCGTCGCCTGCCACACGCCGCCGGAGGCGCCCGCCTCCGCCGTCAGCAGCAGCACCTTCGCGAACGGGTTCCACGTCGAGCCGTCGAACGTCGGCAGCTGCTTCCCGTGGACGTCCTGGTCGGCCATCAGCGTGACGCGGTGAGCCGCGTCGGCATCGAGGTTGACGCGCGTGAGGTAGCCGGTCTTCCCGGTCTCGTGTCCCTGGAACAGGAAGTGGTGACCGTAGTCGTAGTCCGTGTCCGGCCCGATCTGGGCATCGAGCAGCAAATAGGTGTTCTTGTCGGGCTCGGTCTTGCTCGCCTCGACGTTCGAGCCGAAGGACGGCACGAACTGCGTCGAGACATCGAGGGAAGTCGCGTCGTAGCCGTAGAAGCCGACGAGCGCAGATGGATTCTCGACGCCGATCGAGCCCGCTGCGACGGCCTGCTCCGCGAGCTCCGGTGACAGGACGTTGGGTCGCGATTGCCCGTCGACGCGCGTGTTCGCAGACGGCACGTCGGTGAGCCCGGCAGCCAGGCCAGAGGCCGAGCCGAACAGCAGAGGGACGGCGATCGCGAGCGGCAAGGCGTTGCGTGTCTTCATGAAGAACCTCTCCCTAGTCTGGGATTGCAAGAGATCCGGTTTGCGCGTCGGTCTACGGCAGGCCTTCGCGACGCAGCCCTCGGCTCCACGACGGAAGTCGGGTCTGCGCGGGCGAGAGGAAACCAATGGTCGATGGCGTGACGATGAGCCCTCTGCTGAGAATCCGGGGCGCGTGCATGGCCGTGCATTGGCGGCGGGGTGACGCCGGGTTGTTCCAACTCAGTGCCTTCGCGCGTCGCTCCATCGTCCGAAGGACCGCCCCCACGTTCGAAGCGGTCACATTGACCTGCTGGCCGATTCTCGTCCCATTTACTTCTCGAGAGAATGGTTGTTCCGCCTCGAGGAGATTCCCTGTCATGGGCGAGCCGGGAATTCGCCTGCAAGCGGCCGAGAATGCGGATCCCCGCGGACGATGGTCTGTGGCGGTGGTGTGGGCGTCCAGCGCGGATGATTCCGCTTTCGGAAATTCAGCCTGACCTTCATGCCCTTCGTCTCGACGCCGAGCGGCTGGTAGGACCACTCCGACACCGCGTCGAGCGCAGCGCGCTCGAAGACACCGGGCGGCGTTGCCTCGACCACGCGCGGCGCCACGACGCGACCGTCGGCATCCACCGAGAATTCGAGCAGGACCGAGCCTTCGATCCCCTTCCGGAGCGCAGAGTACGGATACCTGGGATTCGCGCGTTCGAGCGGCTTCGGGATCTGGATCTCGGCGCTCGTCGGTGGCCGAGGCGCGCCGAGATGGTCGATGCTCGACCCGGCGATCGCGGCCAGATCCGTCACCGCATTCTGCGCCATGGCGCTGCCGCTGCCGGCCGCGGTCGAGAGAACGATGGAAACGAGCAGAGAGACCAGCCTCATGCGAACAGCTCCTCCTTCGCGTCGCGCTCGCGCGCCGAGCGGCGTCGTGCGGTCGCCCGAACGTCTGCTCTGCACCGTTCGAATCCAGTGCTTCAGCGACCCACGCGCGGACCTTAGGAGGAGCGTGGTCTGCGATGCGCCTCCCGAATGGGAGGGGCGATGCGAAGATCCGGCTCTCGGCTATGGCACGAGCGGGCGGCGGCGCGAGGGTGGCAGCTGCGCGATCCCGCCTAGCAGGAGGCGCACGAGCTCGGCCTGACGGCTCGTTCCCGTCCGCGCGAAGAGCTCCTTCAGGTGCCAGCGCGCGGTGCCTTGCGTGATCCTTGCCTCTTCGGCGTGCTCGGCGATCGTTCGTCCGGCGGCCAGCGCCGCCGCCAGCTTTGCTACCGCTGGCGTCAGGCCGAACAGGCGGCTCAGCGTCTCCGCGGCCGGTTCCGGCGCCGCCTCGGGATCGCTCACCAGCATCACCGCTGCCGTGCGCGTCTCGGTGAATCCGAAGACGCGCTCTCGCGGTCGCTCGGGCACGGGAGCCACGAGCACCTGATAGGCACGCGCTGCGCTCGGGCGCGGTACCGCGAGCAGCGCACCCGCGTGGGCATTGCCGTATCGAGCCGGGTCACAGGTCTGGCTGACGGCCGCGGCGAGCTTCTTCTGCGCGTTCGGATGCGAGGCGTAGACCGCGCCGGCGCGGACCCCGAGGCCATCGCGAGCCGCCAGGATGCGTTCCGCCTCCCGGTTGGCGCCGAGCGTCCGGCCGCGCCCGTCGAGAAGGAGCACGCCGTACGGGAGCCGATCCAGCAGCGCCTCCTGCGCGGTGCACGCATCCGAAAGATGCGACAGCTTGTCGTGAAGCTTTGCGGCGCGCACGAGGTGGGGAGCCAGGAAGCGCATCGCGAGAACCTCCGACTCTTCGAACAATCCGATGCGCTGGCTGCGATGCACCGTGACGAAATCGAAGTACCGGTCGTGTTCAGCGACCGAAGTGCAGATCAAGTCGTCGATCCCGAAGGGTCTGAACACCGCAGCGTGTACCTCGGTCGCGCGCAGGTCCTCGAACGGCACCACCTGGGCACCCTGGGCGACTTTGCCGGTCGGCAGTTTGCCTGCTCTCTCGTACCACGGATCGGATCCCCCGAACTCGCCCTGCCACCGGTTCAGGAATTCCGGGTCGAACTCGTGGAAGACCGACGAGATCGTCCGACCGCGCACCGTCGACGTGAACCCGAGGAACCCTCGCTCCGCGTTGAGAGCGCGCACGAGCAGAGGCAACGCGACGCTCCAGCGACTCGGTTCGAACGCGGCCTCGTAGATCGCATCTACGAGCGCGAGGAGGGCGTCCGGATCGGCGATCACCCTCGTCCTCCCACCGGGCACTCGGCGCTCGTCGGTGGCCGGGGCGCGCTCCGAATGCCGATGGCCGGCCCGGCGATCGCATTCTGCGCCGCGGCGCTGCCGGCCGCGGTCGAGGGAACGACGGAAGCGCGCAGAGAGGCGAGCTCCATGCGAACGGACCTTAGGGGAGGCGTCGTCTGCGATCCGCCTCCCAAATGGGAGGGGCGCTGGGGAGATCCGGCTCTCGGGCCGGAATCATTCTCTGTTCACGCCAGCAGACCCCCGTTCCTCGTTCCAGGCAATCGCCCCTGTAGCGTGGCGATTCCAAAGGCGATTCCGACGCGACCACGGCTTCGCGAAATTCCGGGCCAGGGAAAGTGCTGTGGGGCACCTCGACGGCTGATCGCAGGACCGGATGCTCCGCGCGCGAGTCCGTTGACCGGGCCGTGGCCCGCTGCGATCGGGTGAGACCCGGCGCCTCCGTGTCCTCGTCGGAAACACTCGCACGAGGTTCGTGCACGATGGTGGCATGGGAGTTGCTCTCTCGTGCGGCTGGCGGGAACGGGCAGTCGAGGCACGCGATCGGATCCAAGGAGCGGGACTTCGTGGAACGCTGCTCGTGGAAATCTGCCACGTTGGGATCGCCGCAGCCGTCAGTACGTTCAGCGAAGCCCGGATGTCGATCCTGGTAACGGAGCCAGACCATGAGCCCCACCATCGTGCATGTCACCGAACAAGAGCGCCTGAACGATGCGCGCGAGTCTGGAATCCCGTGGAAGAAGTGGGGGCCGTATCTGAGCGAGCGGCAGTGGGGAACCGTGCGCGAGGACTACAGCGAGAACGGAGACGCCTGGAACTTCTTCACCCACGACCATGCGCGATCGCGGGCGTACCGCTGGGGCGAAGACGGGCTGGGAGGCATCTCCGACGACAAGCAACGGCTCTGTTTCGCGCTCGCGTTGTGGAACGGCCAGGACCCCATCCTCAAGGAGCGCCTCTTCGGCCTGACCAACAGCGAGGGCAACCACGGCGAGGACGTCAAGGAGTACTACTTCTATCTCGACAGCACTCCAACCCATTCGTACATGAAGTTCCTCTACAAGTACCCACAGGCGGCCTATCCCTACGTGGATCTGGTGGAGACCAACCGCAGGCGCACCCGGAGCGACATGGAGTACGAGCTCCTCGACACCGGCGTCTTCGCGGAGGACCGCTACTTCGACGTGTTCATCGACTACGCCAAGGCCGCTCCGGAAGACATGCTGATGAAGATCACCGCGGTCAACCGGGGACCGGACTCGGCCGAGCTGCATCTGCTGCCGACGCTGTGGTTCCGGAACGACTGGGCGCCGTGGATCGCCGAATCCAACCGGGCGGCCGAGAAACCGAACCTCGGGCAGATCGAGGCGGCGCCGGGCACGCGCGCGGTCGCGGCAGCCCATTCGTTGCTGGGCGAGTTCGTCTGGTCCTGCGAAGGCGAGGCGCCGCTGCTCTTCACCGAGAACACGACGAACCACGAGCGGCTCTTCCCCGGGCAGAAGAACGAGAGCCCCTACGTCAAGGACGGCATCAACGACTACGTGGTGCACGGCAATCAGGGTGCCGTGAACCCGGAGAAGCGAGGCACCAAGGTCGCGGCGCACTATCGGCTGACGATTGCGCCCGGCCAGTCGGCGACGGTGCGGCTGCGCCTGACCCGCCAGTCCGCCGCCGGCGAGAGCGGGAAGACCCGCGACACCGCATCCCGCTTCGGCCCGGAGTTCGACGAGACGTTGGCCGTCCGGCTCCAGGAGGCCGACGACTACTACCGCTCCGTGACGCCGCCTTCGGTCTCGCCGGACGCGGCCAACGTGATGCGCCAGGCCTTGGCCGGCATGCTGTGGAGCAAGCAGTTCTTCTTCTTCGACGGTGACAACTGGCTCGACGAGCACCACTCCAACCCTCTGCACACCGGATACCGCGATGCCCGGAACTCGGAGTGGTTCCACATGCTGAACGAGGACGTCATCTCCATGCCCGACAAGTGGGAGTACCCCTGGTATGCGGCCTGGGACCTGGCGTTCCACACGCTCCCGCTCTCGATCGTCGATCCCGACTTCGCCAAGGAGCAGATGAAGTTGATGCTCCGCGGGAGTTACCTGCACCCGAGCGGCCAGATGCCCGCCTATGAGTGGAACTTCAGCGACGTGAACCCGCCGGTCCACGCCTTCGCAACGCTGTTCCTGCACCGCGCGGAGCAGGCCGTGCGCGGCGAGACGGACCTTCCGTTCCTCACGACGGCCTTCAACAAGCTGCTGCTGAACTTCACCTGGTGGGTGAACCGCAAGGATCGCTTCGGCAAGAACGTCTTCGAGGGAGGCTTCCTCGGCCTCGACAACATCGGCGTCTTCGACCGCAGCGCCCCGCTGCCCACTGGCGGCCACCTGGAGCAGGCCGACGGCACGGCCTGGATGGCCCTCTTCAGCCAGAACATGCTGGAGCTCGCCGTGGAGCTCGCCGCCGACGACCCCACCTACGAGGACATGGTCTCCAAGTTCGTCGAGCATTTCTTCTTCATCGCCGCGGCCATGAACCGGCCCGGGCAGGACGGCATGTGGGACGAGGAGGACGGCTTCTATTACGACCTGCTGCGCTTCCCCGACGGCGGCGCCACGCGGCTCAAGGTGCGATCCATGGTCGGGCTCCTGCCTCTGTGCGCCGCCACGGTGATCGAGAAGCGGCAGCGGGAGCGTGTTCCGCGGGCAATGGCCGCATTGCAGAGACGCCTGAGCCGGATGCCCGAGCTGACGCGGAGCATCCATCCCACGGGTCCGGGTCATCTCGGCGTCGCCGAGCGCGGGGTCATCGCCCTGCTCAATCCAGAGCGACTCCGCCGGGTTCTCACGAAGATGCTCGACGAGAACGAGTTCCTGGGCCCGTACGGCATCCGCTCGCTCTCGAAGTTCCACGAGCAGCACCCGTTCGTCTTCCACGCGGAGGGTCAGGAGTACCGGGTGGACTATCTGCCGGCAGAATCGAACACCGGCATGTTCGGAGGAAACTCCAACTGGCGGGGCCCGATCTGGATGCCGGTCAACGTCATGCTGATCCGGGCCCTGCTGAACTACTACGCGTACTACGGCGACAGCTTCAAGATCGAATGCCCGACCGGTTCGGGCAAGATGATGAACCTGTTCGAGGTGGCCAAGGAGATCTCGGACCGGCTCGCCGGGATCTTCCTGCGCGATGCGCGTGGTCGGCGGCCCGTGTACGGCGGAACGGAGAAGTTCCAGACCGACCCCCACTGGCGCGACCACATCCTGTTCTACGAGTACTTCCATGGGGACAACGGTGCGGGGCTCGGCGCGAGTCACCAGACGGGATGGACCGGAGCGGTGGCGAAGCTGATCCAGCTCTTCGGATCGCTCGATCCGAAGGAGTTGCTCGAGGCTGGCAAGGAAGCCGCTTTCGTCCGTGGAAGGCCGTGAACGGGTTCTGATGGCAGATCGCAGCGCAGCGCCGGACGCCGAGGACTTCTCTCTCGTCCTCGGCGGTCCGCTCTACCAGCTCCTCCTGCGAGCCCGCCTGACGCGCCCGTCTTTCGATCTCCTGTCTCGGCGCATCCTCGCGAGCCTCCTGCTGGCCTGGTTGCCGCTCCTCGTCATCACCCTGCTCGAGGGACGCGCCTTCGGCGGAGTCCGGATTCCCTTCCTGATGGATCTCGAGGTGCAGGTCCGCCTCCTCGTGGCGCTCCCCCTGCTCATCCTGGCCGAGAGGATCGTTCACCAACGGCTCCGGCCCGCCGTGAGACTCTTCCTGGAGAAGGGAATCGTCCGTCCGGAGGATCGTCCCCGTTTCGGCGGAATCGTCTCCTCGACCATGCGGTGGCGAAACTCGCTCGTCGTGGAGATCGGTCTCCTCGCATTCGTCTTCACCGGCGGTCACACCCTGGCCGAAACCTTCGCTGTCCACGAAGAGATCTGGTTCGTCAGACCGACGGACGCTGGACCCGCTCTGTCGCGCGCGGGCCTCTGGTATGCCTGGATCAGCGTGCCGATCTTCCAGTTCCTCCTGTTGCGTTGGTGGTACCGGCTCTTCCTCTGGTGCCGCTTCCTGTTCCGCGTGTCCCGCCTGGACCTCGATCTGTCTCCCTCCAATCCCGACCGTGCGGGTGGCCTCGGATTCCTGGGCACGAGTACGGCTGCGTTCGCTCCCTTTCTCGTGGCCCAGAGCGCGCTCGTGTCGGCCATGGTCGCCATCCGGATCCTTCGGGAAGGCGCGGAGCTCCAGGATTTCAAGCTCGAGCTCGGCGGGTTTGTCGCGTTTGCGCTCCTCCAGGCGCTCGGCCCGCTGATGGTGTTCGCGCCGAACCTCCTGGCCGCCAAGCGCCGCGGCCTCCGCGAGTACGGACTCCTCGCCAATCGCTACGTGAAGGAGTTCGACCGAAAGTGGATTCACGGTGGGGCCGCCCCGGACGAGCCGCTCGTGGGCAGCGCCGACATCCAGTCGCTCGCCGATCTCGACGGCAGCTTCGACGTGGTCCGGGGGATGCGGCTGTTTCCATTCGGCAGGGAGACCGTCACTCAGCTCGTCGCGACAGTCGTGCTGCCCGGGCTCCCCCTGGTGCTGACCGTGATTCCGCTGGAAGACCTGGTCAAGCGACTGCTGGGCATCCTCCTTTGAGCGCCCTCCGCGGAAGACGGGGAGGCGAGGTGCAGCAATGAGTCCCTCGTCCACGCATCCCTCGCTCTATCAGATCAACACGCGCGTGTGGCTGACCCGGCTGTCCGAGTCCCTCGGTCGCCGGGCGACACTGGACGACGTAGCGGACGCCGAGCTGGACCTGCTTGCCGAGAGGGGCTTCGACTGGGTCTGGCTCCTGAGCGTCTGGCAGACCGGCCCGGCGGCGCAGCGCGTGTCACGCAGCCACGCCGGATGGCGCAAGGAGTTCCAGGAGACGCTGCCGGATCTGCGCGAAGAGGACATCGCCGGATCCGGCTTCGCCATCCAGAGCTACAGCGTGCATCGCGACCTGGGCGGAGCCGTGGCGCTGGCGCGTCTGCGACAGCGGATGAAGAGGCGCGGCCTGAAGCTGATGCTCGACTTCGTTCCGAACCACATGGCGCCGGACCATCCGTGGATCGACGCGCATCCGGACTACTTCGTCCACGGCAGCGAGAGCGATCTGGCGCGTGCGCCGCAGAACTACTGCCGTGTGCAGACGAAGAACGGCCCGCTGGTGCTCGCCTACGGCCGCGACCCCTACTTCGACGGCTGGCCCGACACGCTGCAGCTCGACTACGGCAATCCGGACTTGCAGCAGGCGATGACCGGCGAGCTGCAGAGGATCGCCGAACAATGCGACGGCGTGCGCTGCGACATGGCCATGCTTGTCCTGCCCGAGGTGTTCGAACGCACCTGGGGCATCCGGGCCGATCTCTTCTGGCCGAAGGCCACCGAGTCGGTACGGCGCAAGCATCCGCACTTCCTGTTCATGGCCGAGGTCTACTGGGATCTGGAATGGACGATGCAGCAGCAGGGGTTCGATTACGCCTACGACAAGCGGCTGTACGACCGCTTGCGCGAGGGTCGAGCCCGGCCCGTGCGCGAGCATTTTCACGCCGGGCTCGACTATCAGAACAAGCTCGCGCGCTTCCTGGAGAACCACGACGAGCCGCGGGCGGCTGAGACGTTCTCACCGGACGTCCACGAAGCCGCGGCGGTCATCACATTCCTGTCGCCGGGCTTGCGCTTCTTTCACCAGGGTCAGTTCGAGGGGCGCACGAAACGAATCTCGCCCCACCTGGTTCGAGCGCCAGAGGAACCCATCGACCCGAGGCTCGAGAAGTTCTACGAGCGGCTGCTCGCTGTGCTGCGCCAGGGCGTCATGCGCGCTGGGCGCTGGCAACTGCTCGAATGCGTTCCAGCCTGGGAGGGAAACTGGACCTCCGATTGCTTCATCGCCTGGTCGTGGCACGCGGAGGACGGCCAGCGGCGGCTGGTCGCCGTCAACTACGCCGGAAACCAGAGCCAATGCTATGTCCGCATCCCTTTCGCCGATCTCGGGGGACGTACGGTGCAGCTCGCGGACCGGATGGGGTCTGCCCGCTATCAGCGCGACGGCGATGACCTCGCGTCGCGGGGCCTCTATCTCGACCTCGCGGGGTGGGGCTACCACGTGTTCGAGGTGACTCCCCTCTGACGGGCCGGCGATCGCGGTCGGACTCCGTGGGGGTGCGGACCGGGTTGTCTCGACCATTCCCGCCGCGAGCGGAGGAACGCGCCAGCTGGAGCGCGCCCGGAACGCCGAGGCACTAGTGTCTGGGCGATGAGCACGCCCCGGGTCCCGAGAAGGAGAACGCCGCCATGAGCACCGAAGCCGAGCTGCGTGCCGAGCTCGAGCGCCTGAAGAGAGAGAACGAAGCCCTCAAGGCCCGACCGAAGACCGCGCCGTCCCTGAAGGTGAGCGAGAAGGGCGGCGTGTCGGTGTACGGCCTCGGCCGCTTCCCGGTGACGCTCTACAAGGAGCAGTGGCTGAAGCTGCTCGCGATGGCGGACGACATCCGGCGCTTCATCGACGAGAACGCCGCGCGGTTGAAGACCAAGGAGTAGGTCCTCGCGCGCTCTGCCCGCCTGGCGCGAGTCGGACTCATGGCGTCGACGGCTTGCGCGAGCGCAGGAACGCCAGGTACTTGAGGAGCTCCTCCTCCTCTTCCGCAGTCAGATCGTCGAGCGCGAAGGAAGTCAGCCTTCTGCGCCGCCTGTCCGAGGGAACACCGGACGGCAGCAGATATCCGGCCTTCTCCATCAACGACTCGTAAGGCACGGCGTAGACCCTGGCCAGGCTGTGCAGCACGTTGGGCGAGGGCTTCTGGACCTTCCCCTTCTCGAGCTGGCTCAGGTAGGCGTTCGACACCGCGTGGCCCGTGGCCTCTTCGACCTGCCGCAGCGTCAATCCCCTGGCTGTACGGAGATCGGCCAGCAGACCGCCGAGCCGGCTCCGCTGGCCATCGAGACTCTCGAGCTTGTGCTTGCGCCGAGGGGGGCGTCCGTGAGGCGTCATGGGTTCAGTTTCGCAGAATTTGCGTGCTGTATCAAGCTAGCTGCATGATTGCTTGACGTATTTAGCATGCTTGCTACCTTAAGCAGCGTGAACCAGAGCCAGAGCATCCAGTGGCCCCGGACGACCCTCGAGCCCCACGAGCGGAAGGATCGGCTCCACGCGCTCGGTACGTGGGTCGAGGGGGCCGCCGTGATCAAGAACAGATAGGAGCAGACCATGTCCCTCATCGCCTGGATCTTCCTCGGTCTGATCGCTGGCTCCATCGCCAGCCGGGTCGTGAGCAAGCGGGGAGAAAGCTTCGTCGTCGATATCGCACTCGGCATCGCGGGGGCGGTCGTCGGCGGCGTCTTCTTCACCTGGATGGGTGCGGCCGGCGTCACCGGGTTCAATCTCTACAGCATCTGCGTGGCACTGGTCGGCGCCGTCGCCGTGCTGGTGGCCTACCACGCGCTCTTCGGGCGGCGACTGTCCGCGTGATCGCGCCGAGGCTCGAAGCGATTTCGAAACCATGAG
>Ga0335070_10001925_pt1 | contig 24105 bp, 21 predicted proteins | sample Lox_Sample_13_FD_206722 | JGI IMG/M metagenome (GOLD analysis project Ga0335070, IMG submission 206722) | Soil microbial communities from Loxahatchee National Wildlife Refuge, Florida, United States - Lox_Sample_1.3 | ecosystem: Environmental > Terrestrial > Soil > Wetlands | place: USA...
GTCCGCTCCGAGAGCACCGCCACCAGGGCCAGGTAGTTCAGCCGGTCGCCCACCATGGAGAGTGCCTGGCCGGCCATCAGCCAGCAGAACGGGCGGGAGCGCAGGGGCGCGAGGAGCTTGGGCACGCGCGAGGGTCCTCGGGTTGGCGTGGCGGTCGGGTTGGGGCCGCGGGTTGGGGGCGCGGCGCGGCCCGCGGTGGCTTACCCGGCGGCGCGCGGGGTGCCCGCGGGGCTCACTCGCCCTGCGGGAGGGGGCCGTCCGGCGCGGCCGGCGCCGCGGACCGGGTGGGGGGCGCCGCGGGCAGCCCGGCGGCGAGCCGGTACTCCTGCTCCAGCATGTCCACCACCACCGGCCAGGCGAACTCCAGCGCCCGGGGGCGAGCGCGCCGGCGGAGCTCCTCCCGGGTGCTGCTGTCCTCGGTCAGCCACCGCAGCGCCTCGGCCCACGCCGCCGGGCCGGGACGCCCCACCAGGGCGCCGTCGGTGCCGTGGCGCACCACGAACCGGTAGCCGGGCAGGTCCGAGGCCAGCACCGGCAGACCGGTGGCCAGCGCTTCCAGCAGCACGATGCCGAAGCTCTCGTTGCGGGTGGCCGGCGCGCAGAAGATGTCGGCCGAGGCGTAGAAGCGCGGCAGCAGCTCGGGGGCCACCTGGCGCAGGAACAGCACCTCGCACCGGGCGAACGCGGCCTGGGCCATGAGCGGCTCGCGCAGCGGGCCGTCGCCCACCACCAGCAGCCGTGCCCGGTCGCGCAGGTTGAGCCGGCGCAGCGCCTCCAGCAGCACGTGCAGCCCCTTGCGCGGCTCCAGCCGGCCCACGAACAGCAGGTTGAGCCGCCCGTCGCGCAGCCGGGAGTAGGCCGCGGCGCCGGGATGGAACCGGCTCGGGTCCACCCCGCTGGGGACCACCCGCACGCCGGAGGTGTCGAAGTAGCGCCCCAGGAACTCCAGCGCCGCTGGACTCACCGCCAGGCGCCGGGCCAGGCGCCGGTAGCGGGGCTCCAGGTAGCCGCGCGCCGCCGCCAGCAGCCAGTGGGACCGGGCGTAGGAGTGGAAGTGCCCGACCACCGGCACCTGGCTCACCTCGGCGGCGAACAGCGGCAGCGTCGGCACGAACGGTGAGTGCACGTGCGCCAGATCGAAGTGCCGCGGAGTCAGCAGCCGGGCCAGCGCGCGGCGCAGCCCGCCGCCCACGGCGATGTCCGAGATCCCGCCCAGGATCGGCACCGAGGCGTTGCGCCCCAGCCGCACGCAGCGGAAGTCGGTGGCCGCGTCCCGCGGGTCGCCCGGCCGCCCGGTGATCACGGTGACGTCGTGGCCGCGGCGCATCAGCTCGCGCGCGGTGTGCGCGGTGTGCTCGGTGAGCCCGCCCAGGCGCGGGTAGAAGGACTGGGTCACGATGGCGATGCGCACTAGACGGTCTCCGTTCCGGGCTCCGCCCACCGGCGCGGCTCGGGCTGCGGGGCCCGCGCGGAGCGGGCCGCTGCGGCGGCAGGCCGCGCCGCCACCCGCGCGCCGGCCGCCGCGGCGGCCCACTCCACGGCCTCCGGGGGCAGCGCCCGCACCAGGCTCCACTGTTCCAGGTTCCCCACCACCAGGCGCATCTCCGCCCGGGCCAGATCCTCCACCAGCCCGCGGGCCTCGGCCGGGCCCCGCGGCGCCGGGCGCGGCCCCTCGAGGACCAGCCGGAACCGCGGGCCCTCCGGCAGGCACGCGCCGCGGAACAGCGGCGCGCCCGAGCGTCGCGACAGCGCCACCGCCGCCTCCAGCCCCCGACCGGCTCCGCCGGCGGCGTCTGGGGCGTGGCCGTCCCACACCACCCCCGCCAGCTCACCGCGGCGCAGCGCGGCCAGCATCGGCGCGGTGCCCGAGCTGCGCGGCCAGTAGTGCAGGCCCAGCGCCTCGCGCGAGCGCACCAGGCCGCGCCACAGCAGCGGGCCCAGCGGGCGGTCCGCGTGCCCGGTGGTGGGGATGCCGTGGGCCGCCAGCCCCCGGGCGCCCACGTCCGGGACGCCCACGTGGTTCCAGATCACCACCGCCCCGCGGCCGGCGCGCAGCGCCTCGCGCAAGGCCGGCAGGCCGAGGATCTCCACCTGGCGCCGCGCCCAGCGGTGGCCGCGGGCCGGGGCCGCCAGCATCTCGAGCATGGTGCGCGCGCGCGAGCGCTGCATCCGCCGCGCCAGGCGGCGGCGCTCGGCCTCCGGCAACTGCGGCCGGAGCCGCCCGAGGTTGTCGAGGAAGATGCTCGCGGAAGCCGGGTCGGCGAGCTGGGCGAGTCCGGCCAGGCACTGCGCCAGCGCCTCGGCGTTGACGCGCAGGCCGCCGGCGACCGGCAGGCTCAGGGCGCGGTAGGCGAGGTGGGCGAGGCGGGCGGCCGGCCCGCGGGTGGACGGCGAACGCACCCGCCGAAGGTATGGACAGTGGCGGGCGAAGTCAAGCCGCCCGGGCCGGTGCCGCGGCAGCGGAGCCCGGGAGGGTGGGCCCCGCCCGTCATTTCGAACCTTCCCCTCGGCGCCGCCGTAGGTAACATGTCGGGCGCACGGCGCCTCGGGGCCGGCGGGTCGGTCGGCCAGCTTCGGGGTAGCGCCGGGAATCGTCTCGGGAGGGGACATGCAGCTCGCCATCCAGGGCGTGGGCAAGCAGTATCCGGGCGGGGTGTGGGGTTTGCGGGACTTCACGCTGGAGCTGGGCCCGGGGGTGCTCGGCCTGCTGGGCCCGAACGGGGCGGGCAAGTCCACCCTGATGCGCATCCTGGCCACCATCACCCGGCCCACCGAGGGCCAGGTCCGGTGGGACGGCACCGACGTCGCGGCCCACCCGGACGGCCTGCGGGCGGTGCTGGGCTACCTGCCGCAGGACTTCGGCGTCTACCCCAACCTCAACGCGCGCGAGTTCCTGGAATACCTGGCCGCGGTCAAGGGGCTGGACGGCCGCCTGGCGCGCCGCCGGCTGGACGAGCTGGTTCAGCTCACCAACCTCACCGGGGTGCTCAAGCAGCCGCTGGGCAGCTTCTCGGGCGGCATGCGCCAGCGCGTGGGGATCGCCCAGGCGCTGCTGAACGACCCGCAGCTCCTGATCGTGGACGAGCCCACTTCCGGGCTGGACCCGGAGGAGCGGGTGCGCTTCCGCAACCTGCTCTCGGACCTCTCGGGGGAGCGGGTGGTGCTGCTGTCCACGCACATCGTCTCCGACGTCGAGGCGGTGGCCACCCGCATCGCCATCCTGGACCGCGGCCGGCTGATCACCGAGGGGGCCCCCGAGCTGCTGCTGCGCGGGGTGGAGGGCCGGGCGTGGGAGTGGGTGGTGCCGAGCTCGGAGCTGCCCGCGGTGCGGGCCCGCTGGGTGATCAGCGGCGCGGTGCGCCGGTCGGACGGGGTGCACGTGCGTCTGGTGGGGGAGACCCCGCCCGGGCCCGGGGCGCAGCCGGTGCCGCCCACGCTGGAGGATGCCTACCTGCACTGGACCGCCGGGCGGCGGGCCTCGGCCGCGGTCCGCGGGGCGCGCGCGTGAGCGCCGCCCGCACCCTGTACCACCTGGTGCGCGCCGATTTCCTGGAGCGCGTGCGCCGGCACGGGTTTCTGGTGACGCTGGCGCTGGCCGCGTGGCTGGGCTACACCGTCAACGCCGGGCAGTTCGTGCTGCGCCTGGACCGCTACCGGGGGGTCTACAACTCGGCCTGGATCGGCGGGCTGATGGCCTCGGTGGTGACCACCATGCTCACCCTGTTCGGCTTCTACGTGGTGAAGAACAGCGTGGACCGCGACCGGGCCACCCGCGTGGGGCAGGTGCTGGCGGCGACGCCGCTGCGCCGGCCCGCCTACACCCTGGCCAAGGCCCTCAGCAACTTTCTGGCGCTGGCCCTGATGGTGGTGGTGCTGGCGGTGGCGGCGGTGGTCATGCAGGTGCTCCACCGGGAGGTGGCGCAGGTGGAGCTGTGGCCGCTGCTGAGCCCGTTCCTGCTGATCGCGCTGCCCGCGATGGCCATCACCGCCGCCCTGGCGGTGCTGTTCGAGACGGTGCCGTTCCTGGCGGGCAGCGGCGGCAACGCGATCTACATCGGCGTGTGGGCCACCTCGCTCTCGGCGGCCTTCTTCATGAGCTGGGACATGCAGGGGGTGCGGCTGCTGTGGAGGAGCATGGGCGCGGCGTGCCGGGCGGCGTACCCGGACTACCAGGGCGGCTTCGATCTGGGCTTCGGCAGCCGCCAGGTGGACCAGACCTTCGTGTGGACGGGAATCCACTGGACCGCGCCGCTGGTGCTGGAGCGGCTGCTGTGGGTGGGCCTGGGGTTGGGCGTGGCGCTGCTGGCGGCGGTGTTCTTCGACCGCTTCGATCCTGCCCGGCGGGCGCGTCGGTGGGGGCGGGGCGAGGGCGGGGCGGGCGCGCCGGGGGCGGCCGAGGAGGATGGGCAGCCCGACGCGCGGCTGGAGGAGCCTGAGGCCGCGGCTTCGGTGGCGGGCGCGCCGGTTGCGCTGGCCGGCGCCGCGGCGCCGGCGGCGGGGCGTGTCGAGGACCCCGGCCCGAGATACCGCCTGGGCGCGCTGCTGGGGGCGGAGTTGCGGTTGCTGCTGGCCAGGCAGCCGCGGTGGTGGCAGCTGGTGGCGCTGGCGCTGCTGGTGGTGGGCGCGGCGCTGCCGCCGGATACCGCGCGCCGCACGGTGCTGGTGGCGGCCTGGATCTGGCCGCTGGCGGCCTGGTCGTCGCTCGGCGCGCGCGAGGCCCGGCACGGGCTCGAGGAGATGGTGTTCTCGGCCGCGCACCCGCTGGCCCGGCAGCTGCCGGCCTCGTGGCTGGCCGGCTTCGTGGTGGCGGTGGCCGCCGGCGCGGGGGTGGCGGTGCGCCTGGCGCTGATCGGGGACGGCCCGGCGGTGCTGGCGTTCCTCTCGGGGGCCGCGTTCGTGCCGGCGCTGGCGCTGGCGCTGGGCGCGTGGACCGGCAGCCAGCGGCCGTTCGAGGCGGTCTACACGTTGCTTTGGTACGTGGGGCCGCTCAACCAGGTGCCGTCCCTGGACTACATGGGCGCGTGGAAGGAGTCGGTGGCCGGCGGGGTGTACTGGGCCTTCCTGGGGCTCACGCCGGTGCTGCTGGCCGCGGCCGTCGCCGGGCGCAGGCGGCGACTGCTCGCGTGAGGCGAGCGGGGGGGCCGAGCGCCGGGTGGAGGGCCTGCGTCACGCGGGGCTCGACATCGCCGCGCGGGCCGGAGGCGGGGATGCCCCCGCCTCCGGCCCGCACGCGGCCTGCGGGGCGCGGGGTGCGGGCGCACTGCCGCGCGCCCCTGCGGCCCGGGCGCACTGCCGTGCGCCCCTACACCGCCTTCAGGATGGCCAGCAGGTAGTCCCAGAACCGCTGCACCGAGCCGATGTGGATGCGCTCCTCGGGCGAGTGCACCGCCTCGAGCACCGGCCCCAGCGAGACCATGTCCATCCCCGGGTACCGCTCGCCGATGATGCCGCACTCGAGGCCGGCGTGGACCGCCTTCACCTCGGGCTCCGTGCCGCGCAGTTCGCGGAACACCGCCGCCGCGGTCTTCAAGATGGCCGAGTCCAGGTTGGGCTTCCAGCCCGGATAGCCGTCGGAGGCCCGGACCTCGGCGCCGCCCAGCTCCAGCGCCGCGGCCACCGTGTCGCCGACCTCCTCGATCTCGGACGCCACCGAGCTGCGCTGGCTGGTGGACAGGGTGACCGCCTTGCCGGTGGTGGCGATCACCGCCACGTTGGTGGAGGTCTCCACCAGCCCCGGGATCTCGGCGCTCATCTTCATCACCCCGTGCGGAAGCGCGGCCAGGGTCTGCAGCAGCCGCCGGTGGACCGCCCGCCGGAGCACCTTCCCGCCGCGGGCGCGGGCCGGGGCGGCGGTCACCCGCAGGTCGGGCTCCGCGGAGGGCACCTCCGCCCGCGCCAGGGCGTCGAAGGCGGCCACCGCGGCCAGCGCCTCCTCCAGCTTCGCCCGGGGCACGTACACCAGCGCCGCGGCGTCCCGCGGGATGGCGTTGCGCTTGCTGCCGCCGTCGATCCGCGCCAGCCGCGCGCCCAGGGGCGCCAGCCGCCGCAGCGCGCGGCCCAGGAGCTTGATGGCGTTGCCCCGCCCCTTGTCGATCTCCAGCCCGGAGTGTCCGCCCCGCAGCCCGCCCACCCGGACCTCCAGCGCCGCCGCGCCCGCCGGCGCGGGTTCCCACTCCGCGGCCCACAGGCCGAGGGTGTCGCGCCCGCCGGAACAGCCCACGAACAGGGCCTGCTCCTCCTCGGAGTCCAGGTTCAGCAGGATGCGGCTGCGGACGAAGCCGGGCTGCAGGCCGTTGGCCCCGGTGAGACCGGTCTCCTCGTCCACCGTGCACAGCACCTCCACCGGCCCGTGCTCCAGGGACCGGTCCGCCAGGACGGCCAGCCCGGTGGCCACCCCGATGCCGTTGTCCGCGCCCAGCGTGGTGCCGTCGGCGGTGAGCCAGTCGCCCCGGCGCACCAGGGTCAGCGGGTCCTTCAGGAAGTCGTGCTTCTTGTCCGGGCGCTTCTCGCACACCATGTCCAGGTGGCCCTGCAGGCACACGCTCGGCCGGTGCTCCCGCCCCGGCGAGGCGGGCTTGCGCGCCACCACGTTGCCCAGCCGGTCCTGCTGGCACTCCACCCCCAGCTGCTTCGCGGTGCGGGCCACGAAGGCCGTCGCGGCGGCCTCGTGCTTGGAGCCGCGGGGGATCCGGGTCAGCTCGGCGAAGTACTTCCAGACCAGGGCGGGCTGCAGACCGTCAATTGCGCTGGACATGTCGGGCTCCTCTGACAGGTGGGCCGGGTTCCGGAGACCGCCGACACGGGGCCTCCAGGGGCCGCGGGCCGGCGGGATGACGCCGGGCGCGCCCGCCCGCCCCGGAGCGGACCGGGCCGGGGGGCGCGTGCCGCCGGATCATAACCCACCCGGCCGCGGCGCGCAGTCAGTCCGCGGGCCGGCCGGGCCGCCGCCGGAGGCCGGCCGCGTTGACACCGTTTCCGGCATCTGCCTATAGTGCAACGCCGTCCATAGGCGTCGCCCCGGTCTTTCCGAAGGAGGAAGACCCATGCCTAGCCAGAAGCTCGTCCGGTGCGAGGTCCAGAGCCGGTCCTCGCCCCCCTCGGCACGGTACATCCCGATGGAGATCTACGGGCTGTGGGAGTACCTCATGGTCCACAAGCACGGCTTCGAGGTGCACAACTGCGGCGCCTCGCTGTGGATCGACGTCGAGGAATCGCCCGAGGTGGCGTACACCGAGAGCTCGTACGAGCGGGTCACCGAGGTGACGCTGTTCGTGTACTCCGAGCCCGACGGGATGTTCACGCGCGTGTGCCGCTACTTCCCGACCGAGAGCTACCCCGAACTCCGGAGCATCTTCCTGGCCCACTACTCGTCGCCGGACGCCCGCCTGGAGGGCGGGTCGCAGCTTCGGGAGAAGGAGGGCATCTGGATCCGGCGCAGCCCGGTCCCGGCCACGGCGAGCTGAGCCGGCCGATTCCTGGCGGCCTGAACGCCCGTGCCTCCGTGCAGAATGCCACCGGCAATCCGCCGGGCCCTGCGAGCTACAGGGCAGAACTCCATGTCTCCCAACATGTTGACCCTGAGCAATGGGGTGGCATGGAAACTGCGAGATCCCTGCCGGGGCGTCCGCGCTGTTGCGGCAGCCCGTTCAGCCAGCACTTGAACTTGGCCAGGCGTGCGCCGGCCGGGCGGCCGGGCGGGGGTCTGTCTCGCTAAGGAGGCAACGTGGTTGTCGTAAGCTACTCGGGCCGGGAGATCAACGCCAAGCTGGTGTACTACGGCACCGGCCTGTCCGGGAAGACCACCAACCTCGAATTCATCTACGGCGCCATCCCGTCCAACAGCCGCGGCAAGATGGTCTCGATGAAGACCCAGAACGACCGCACGCTGTTCTTCGACCTGCTGCCGGTGGACCTGGGCGAGATCTCCGGGTTCAAGACCCGCTTCATGCTCTACACCGTGCCCGGCCAGGTGTTCTACAACGCCACCCGCAAGCTGGTGCTCCGCGGCGCGGACGCCATCGTGTTCGTGGTCGACTCCGAGCGCGGCCGGATGCAGGAGAACAAGGACAGCCTGCAGAACCTCATCGACAACCTGGCGGAGTACAACCTCTCGCTGGACCAGCTCCCGTGGGTGCTCCAGTACAACAAGCGGGACCTCCCGGACGTGTACACCGTGGAGGAGCTCAACCGCGAGCTGAACCCCAAGGGCGTGCCCTGGTTTGAGGCCATCGCGGTGCGCGGCGACGGGGTGTTCGAGACCTTCCGCGGGGTCTCCCGGCTGCTGCTGGAGAACCTGAACAAGGAGCTGAAGCTGGGGACGCGCGTCTCGACGGTCGCCGAAGTCCAGCCGGCCGCGACCCGCGCGCCGGCCTTCACGCCGGAGCCGCTGCCCCCGGCCGAGCCCGCGGTCCCCGTGCCGGCGCCGGAGCCGGTGATGGCCGCGGTGCGCGAGGCGCCCGCCCCGGTGGCCGTGCCGGCGGCCCCGCCCGCGGTCCAGGAGCCCGAGCCGGTGGCAGCCTCGGCCGCGGCGACGGAGCTGGCGCCCCTGGCGGAGCGGCCGCTCGAAGCAGCCGCGGCCGCCAGGCGCGCCCCGTCGCTGGCAGAGCGCTTCACCGCGTGGCTGGGCAAGAGCGGCAAGGGCGAGCCCCCGCTGCCTGAACCCGCCCGCACCGAGAACGGTTTCCAGGAACTCTCCCTGCTGCGGCGGGAGGAGGCCCTGCCCGCGGGCCCCGCGCAGGCTCCGACCGCGCTGGCTGCAGCGGTGACCCTGGCGGCCGAGCTGGCCGCGCCCGCGCCCGCGGCCTCGGCGGTCTCCGTGGCGGAACCCACGGCGGTGGCGGACCTGGCGGCGCCGCCCGAGGCGCCGGCCGCGCCAGTGGTACCGGAACCGCAGCCGGCGATCCCGGCCTCGTTCACGCCGGCCGCCCCGCCGATGGCGGCGCCGGAGGTCCGGGGGGTGGCGGACGACCGCCCGCTGGAGCTGCCCGACTTCAGCGGCGGCTTCCGGGCGGAGAACCTGCCGGAGAGCATCCCGGCGGAGTCTCAGGTCCAGGCCAGCGCGCCGGGCCCGGAGCCCGAGCCGGCGGCGCCGCCGCTGGAGCGGCGGGTGGCCGTGCCGGTCAGCCTGCACGGGCTGCGCCCAGGGCAGAAGGTGCGGCTCCACCTGGTGCTGGAAATCGAGGCGGTGGACGAAGACCGCTGAATCAACCACGAACGCAGCCCACGGGCGGCCCGGTCGGGCCGCCCGTCTTGCGTCGGGGGCCGGGGGGCGTGCCGGGGGGGCGGCCGGGGGCCGCGGCACCAGGACGGCCCGGCCGGCGCCGGCACGCCGCCGGGCCGAAGGCCCCGGAAGGGTCCAGGGAACCTGGCGGCCGCCCCAGGCGTCCAAGCAATGTGAGACAGCCCCCGGCATTGACTCCGGCGGGGGGCTGACCTAACCTTTGCCTTTGAGAGATTGCCCCGGGATTTTGGCATCCAGGGAGGATTGGTTCCCATGAAGCTCGGCCTTGCGGTTCTCGCGATCCTGGCGCTGGCGGCGGGCGCGGCGCTGGCCCAGGACACCTACCTGTCGCGCAGCGGCCTGGACATGTACGGGCAGCCCAGCGGCTCCGTCCCGTCGGGCGGGTCGCACCCGCTCCTGGGCTTCCTCAACACCAGCAACCTGAAGATCAGCAACGAGACCTCGTTCTCGGTACTCTCGGGCGGCGGCAGCTCGTTGAGCCAGGGGCTGAACGTGACCCACCTCACCTACCAGCAGGGCAACTCGCCCCTGTCGCTCTCGGTGGGGCTCGGCAACCTGTTCATGTCCAGCGGGTCGTACCTGGGCTACTCGGCCAAACCGGGGTTCTTCCTGCACGACATGACCCTGCGCTACCAGCCCAGCCAGCACTCCATCATCACGTTCCAGTACCAGCGCATGCCCGGGACCTGGAACCCCAACTACCGCTATCTGCCGGGCTACGACCCCAACGCCTACCTCTACCCGCGCTGATGCCGGCGGCGCGTCTTGAGGCGGCCTTTCGGGCAACCCGCTCGAAAGGCCGCTTGGCTTTGGTGCCGTTCCTGACCGCGGGCTTCCCCGACCCCGCGCGCACGGTGGAGGCCGCCGAGGCCCTCGCCGCGGCCGGCGCGGCGGCGCTGGAGCTGGGCATTCCGTTCTCCGATCCCATCGCCGACGGGCCGGTGATCCAGGTCACCTCGCAGCAGGCGCTGGCCCGCGGGGTGACCGTGGAGAGCGCCCTGGAGATGGCCGCGCAGATCCACGCCCGCACCGGCCTGCCGCTGGTGGCCATGACCTACGCCAACCCGGTGCTGCGCTGCGGCGTGGAGCGCTTCGCGCGGCGCGCGGCGGAGTCCGGGGTGGACGGGGTGATCCTGACCGACGTGCCGCCCGAGGAGCTGTCCGAGGCGTGGGCCGCGCTGCGCGCGGCGGGCCTGGGCTGCGTGCGCCTGGTGACGCCGCTCACGCGCCGCGAGCGGCTCGCGCGGATCCTGGAGGGCGGGGGCGGCTACGTGTACGTGGTGAGCCGCACCGGGGTGACCGGCCGGGGCGAGGCCGCCGCCGGGCTGGCGGACCTGGTGCAGGAGCTGCGCGGGCTGACGGCGTTGCCGGTGGCGGTGGGGTTCGGAATCGAAGGCCCGGAGCAGGTGCGCCGGCTCGCGGGCCTCGCGGACGGGGTCATCGTGGGATCGGCGCTGCTGCGCCGGATGCAGGCCGCCGGGCCCGAGGGCGCGGCCGCCGCAGCCGGGGAGTTTCTCCGAGGGCTGCAGTAGGGGCGCACGGCGGTGCGCCCCTACCGGTGGGGTGCCAGCTCCGCCACGATCGGCGCGTGGTCCGATGCGCCCGCCGGCCCGCCCAGCTCCTCCACCGTGCCGCCGCGCCCGCCGGCCCAGCCCCGCCCCGCGAACCAGTCCAGCTTGAGCCGAGCCCGGCGCTCCATCCGGGCCAGCGCCGGCCGCAGCAGCGGCCCGCCCAGCCGCGCCAAGCCGCGGACCTCGGGCACGCGGTCCAATCTCAGCGCCAGCGTGGGCGCCGGGTCGTTGAACGGCTCCCACTCGAAGCCGGCCGCGCCCAGTTCCTCGAACAGCCCTTCGCGCGCCGGGCCCTCGTACGGCCGGCGGAAGCGGCGCTCCAGCGACTCCTCCGGCGCCAGCAGCAGCGCCAGTGCCGCCCGGGTGGCGTTCCGGAGCCCGCCGCGGTCCAACGTGTGAGCGTTGAGGTCCCCGGCCAGCGCCACCGGCCGGCGCTCGCCGCGCAGGGCCTCCAGCAGCGTCCGCATCTCGACCGTGCGGTGGGCGCGCGTGCGGTGCACCTCGAGGTGCGTCGAGACCGCCACGAACGGCGCCCCCGGCCGCAGCACCTCCACCGCCAGCCCCACGTGCCGCCCGTACATCCGCTCCACGTCGAACTGCACCCGCTGCGGCGAGGGCAGCTCCACGATCCGCACCTCGCCCAGCGGCCAGCGCGCCAGCACCGCCAGGCCCAGGAGGCCCTCGCGGTTCTCGATGCCGGCGGCCAGCCGCGGGTCGTCGTCGCGCCCCGCGGTGGTCTCCAGGAACATGGGCGCCCAGGCGGCGTGGAGCCCCAGCGCCCCGGCCAGCGCGGCGGCCACGTCGCGGTTCCCGCTGCGGGCCATGCCCAGGTCCACCTCGTTGAGCAGCACCACGTCGGCGCCGCGCAGGCGCGGGTGGGTGCACAGCGCGGCCTGCACCGCCGGCCCGCGGTTGGCCTTCTCGATGTTCCAGTGGACCGCCCGCAGCGGCCCGCCGCCGGGGGCCGGCGGCGCGGCGGCGGGCGCGGGGGAGAACCTGCGGACCTCGCTCAACACCCACGCCAGCCGGGCGGCCAGGTCCGGCCAGCCGGGGGTGCGGCGCAGGCGGGCGAGGGTGGGGTGGGGCCGCAACGCGCCCTGCAGCGCCCGGCACTCGGCCAGGAACTCCTCGGGGGTGGAGGGGGTGGGCATGGCGCCGCCAGTGTAGGCCGGGACGGCGCGGGGGAGAAGGGTGCCGGGCCGCGGCGGCCGGGCGCCCCCGCCCATGACAAGGCCCCGGTCGCGTCCATGCGTCCAGGGCCTTCCCTTCGCTTGGGGACGTGCGCCGCTGTCCCGCAGCCTGCGCGCGTTCCGGCGCGCGCCAGAGCCCATCCGGCGCCCTGGCGTCTCTGCCTCGAGATCACCTTCCGGTCAGCGGTGGATCCACCAGAAGATGTCGATCAAGAGCCCTAGGATCCCGAATTCCATGGTTCCCTCCCTGGCGCGGGCTGCACTCCGCGTCCCAGGCTGCTCGAGGGCCCGCCGTTGCAGGGGTCCGTGCGCGGATGGTGGCGGGTCCGGCTTCGGTACGGGGCTGTTGGCAGAGGACCGGAAAATTCCGGCTTCGCCTGTCGAGTTGTGCGTCACCTCCCGGGTGAGAGTGAGCCCACTCCTGCGGGGGCCTCTGATCCCATTTTCGGCCGGATCGCTCCGGACTTGAGTGCCGGGGGGTGCAAGGGTGGGGCCAGGGGAGGCGGGTGGGATCCAGGGGCTACAGGAACTTCATCACCACGACCGTGAGATCGTCCTCAAGTGGTTGCGAACTAAAGGATTGAACCTCCTCGATGATCTGCCGCACCAGGCGCTGGGCGCGCTGCTGCCGCTGGGCGGCCACTAGCCGTTCGAGCCGCGCTTCGCCAAAAAGCTCGTCGCCCCGGCGCTCCTCCACCACCCCGTCGGTGTAGAACAGCACCAGGTCGCCCCGCTGCAGCTGCCGCGTCTCCTCCTCGTAGCGGGCGTCCGGGGTCACCCCCAGCAGCGGGCCGCCGCGGGTGAGGTGCTCCACGCGACCGTCCGCGCGCACCACGATCGGCGGCGGGTGTCCGCCGTTGGCGAAGCGGATGCGCCGCTCGGGCACGTCCACCAGGGCGTAGAAGACGGTCACGTAGCGGTGCGGGTCGTCCTCCGGGCTGACGCTGGCGTTGAGCAGCGACAGCAACTCCGCCGGGCCGGGATGCCGCGGGGCCTCGGCCCGGAAGCGGGCCTGCAGGCCGGCCATCAGCAGCGCGGCGGGCACGCCCTTGCCGGAGCTGTCGGCCACCACCAGGCCGAAGCCGCGGTCGCCGTGCGGGACGAAGTCGAAGTAGTCGCCGCCCACCTCCTCGCACGGGAGGCTCTCGCCGGCCAGGTCCAGCGTCGGGTAGATCGGGGTGTGCGCCGGCACCAGCAGCCGCTGCAGGTGCTGGGCCACCAGCAGCTCGCGCTTGAAGTGCGCCTGCACCTCGGCCTCGCGCTGCACCCGCTCGCGGTCCAGGGCGTGCGAGGTCTGCTCCGCGAGGCCGGTCAGGAGGTCCAGGTCGGCCGGCTCGTACCACGGCCCGGCGGGGCGCGGCCCCAGCACCCACAGCCCGGCCAGGTGCCCGCCCAGGCGCAGCGGCATCACCGCGCACGCGTGCAGCGACTCCAGTGCCTCCCGCGCGGAGGCCGCGAAGCCGCTCCAGGCGGCGGTGTCGGCGTCCCACGGAATGGCCTGGGTGAGCTCCCGGAGCGGCGCGCCCGCAGGCAGGCGCAGCTCCGCGGCGGCGGCGGCGGTGGGGGACAGCGCCCGCCGCAGCCGGAGGGCCTCCGGGTCGGCTTCCCCGTAGTAGGCCAGCTGGCGCAGGCCCAGGATCTCGGCCAGCTCGGCGAAGCCCCGCTCCAGCAGCGCGTCCACGGTGCTCACCCGGGACAGCTCGTGGGTCAGGCGCAGCAGCGCCGAGCGGTAGTCGAACGGGCCGGTGAGGAACAGCCGGTCGGCGGCCGCGAACAGCCGGGCCCGCGCCGGGGCGAACGTGAGCCCCGCCGCGAACACCGTCAGCGCCGCCCACAGCAGGTCCGGCAGGTGCGTGGCGCGCGCCAGCCAGCGGCCGGCCACCTGCGCCAGGAGCACGTACAGCGCCAGCGAGATCCCGGCCAGGGTGCTGTACACCAGGCTGCGCTTGACCACGACCTCGAAGTCGAACAGCCGGCTGCGCACGGTGGCGTCGGCGAAGGCGGCCGGCACCAGCAGCAGCGCCAGCGCCGAGTAGCGGCTCCACGGCACCTGCGCCACCGGCACCCACAGCAGCACCACGCTCATCAACGCCGGCGGGAGCAGCCCCAGCGCGGTGCCCCACAGCGCCACCCGCATCCGGCTGCGCTCCACCGCGGTGCGCGCCCGGCGGTAGGTCCGCACCAGGAGATAGAAGGCGGTGGCCAGCGCGCCCAGGAAGTACAGCGCCGCCGCGGCCCCGGCCAGGTCCAGCCACGCCGCCCACGGCTCGGGCGCGCGCAGCGCGGCGGTGGCCACGCAGCTGCAGGCGAGCCACAGCGCCGCCGCCGGGACGTACACCAGCGCCAGCACCCGGCGCGAGGGCGGGCGGCCGGTGCGGCCCGGCGGGAAGACCAGGAAGAAGTGCAGCAGCAGCGCGGGGAAGCCCAGCTCGGCCGCCAGCAGCACCCACTCCTCGACCGCCTCCGGGATCCAGTGCGGGAGCTGCGCCCCCGGGCGGGTGATGAGCGCCAGGAGCACCGACAGCGGCAGGAACAGGGCGGTGGCGGCCTGCGGGCGCCGCCCGTAGACGTACAGACCGAGCAGCACCATGGCCAGCCCGGCCAGGGTCAGCGTGACCTGCCAGGCCAGCTGGGCGCGGGGCAGCGCGCTGGGGACCAGCCGGAGCTGCAGCTCGCGCCCGCCGCGGCGCACCTGGATCCACACCGGCCGGCCGGGGGCCGCGTCCGGGGGCAGCAGCCGGGAGCCGCCGCGCGTGAGCCGGTCCCCCAGCTGGAGCCCGGCGGCCTGCGCCGGGCTGTGGGGCTCCACCGTGGCCACGCGCCCGGCCCGCAGCGGGGCGCCCACGTAGGGCTCCAGGAAGCCCTGCGCCACCGCCAGCGCCCACACCGCGGTGAAGAACAGGGCCGTGGGATAGACCAGGGCGCGCATTCGAGACATCGGTTCCTCGCGGCGAAGGGTCCAGCCACCCGAAGGGCCCCGAAGCTCAGGAAACGGATTATCTCACGGCTGGGGAGCGGGTCAACGTTCCGAATGGCGCGCTCCGGGCCGGCAATTCTTGCCGCCCACGGTCAGTTTCTTCCTCGGCCCGCCCGGGCGCGGCGGACTTCGCGCCCCCTGCCCGGCGCCCGGCCGGCCGCCGCAGCCGGCGCCCAACCTCGTTTCGGGGCGGGAGTTCGGCGCCGCCGCCGCCGCCCGCTCCGGCGGGCGCGCCGCGCGTGGCATGCCGGTTGCGAGTCAGGCTCGCCGGCGTGGTCTATCCATTTCCGCGTCCCGCGGCCGTCACGGAGGGATTCCAGTGCTCGAAGGACTCAGGCGCGCGCAGCAGGGAGTGCTGCCGCGCATCGCGCAGCAGGAGGCGCTGGCCAACAACCTGGCCAACTCGCTGACCCCCGGCTTCAAGCGCGACAAGGTCAGCTTCCAGGCGGTGCTGGAGCAGGCGGCCGCCGCGGGTTCGCCCGCGGGGATGCCCGGCGGGGCGTCGTACTCCACGTTGACGCACAGCCGGCCGGACCTGCGCCCCGGGACGATGGAGCAGACCGGCAGCCCGCTGGACCTGGCCATCGAGGGTAACGCGTATTTCGTGGTCCAGACCCCGGCCGGGGAGCGCTACACGCGCGCCGGGAACTTCACGCTGAACGCGGCGGGCGAGCTGGCCATGCCCGACGGCACCCGCGTCCTGGGGGACGGCGGGCCCATCCGGGTCGAGGGACAGGTGACGGTGAGCCCGGACGGCCAGGTGTCCACGGGCGGCACTCCGAGCGGGCGGCTGCGCCTGGTCAAGTTCCCCGAAGACGCCCAGCTCACCCGCGAGGGCAGCGCCGTGTGGGCCTCCCCCGTGGCGCCCTCGCCGGCCACCGGGGCGAGCGTCAAGCAGGGTTTCCTGGAGGGTTCCAACGTGAACCCGGTGGAGGAGATGGTCGAGCTGCTGCAGGCCTTCCGCTCCTACGAATCGAACATCAAGAGCGCCAGCCTGCAGGACAACACCCTGGGAACGCTGGTCAACAACGTCGGCCGGTCCCGCTAGGGCCCGGTCGCTGCGAAAGGAAGGAAGCCCATGATTCGAGCGATGCGCACCGCGGCCTCGGGCATGCTGGCCCAGCAGACCTACGTGGACACCATCGCCCACAACCTGGCCAACGTGAACACCACCGGGTACAAGAAGTCGCGGGTGCAGTTCCAGGACCTCCTGTACCAGACCGTGCGGCCCGCCGCGGGCGGCGCCCCCGGCACGCTGCAGCAGATGCCGGTGGCGCTGCAGATCGGCCACGGCACGCGCCTGGTGGGCTCGCCCAAGATCTTCGCCCAGGGCGACAGCGAGACCACCGGCAACCCGCTGGACCTGCTGATCGAGGGGGACGGCTTCCTGCAGTTCACCCGGCCCGACGGCACCCTGGCCTACTCGCGCGACGGCTCGCTGCGCATGGACGAGGAGGGCCGGCTGGTGAGCTCCGAGGGCCTGCCGCTGCAGCCCGAGATCAGCATCCCCGCCGAGGCCACCGGGGTCCAGGTCGCCAAGGACGGCACGGTCTCGGTGACCATCCCCGGCACCACCGATCCGCAGCGCGTGGGGCAGATCGAGCTGGCCCGGTTCATCAACGAGCCGGGGCTCTCCTCGGAGGGCAGCAACCTGTACGTGGCCACCTCCAGCAGCGGCCAGCCCATCACCGGCGTGCCCGGCCAGACCGGCATGGGCAACATCCAGCAGGGCTTCCTGGAGCGTTCGAACGTGGAGGTGGTGGAGGAGATGGTGGACATGATCGTGGCCCAGCGGGCCTACGAAGTGAACGGCAAGTCCATCCAGGCGGCCGACGAGATGATGTCGCAGGGCAACAACATTCGCAGGTAGGCGGGCATGAACGTGCTCTCGGTGTTGCTCCTGGTTTCCGCCCTGTCCGGCCCGCTGCGCGGGCCGGAGCTGGTGCGCCTGGCGCGCGAGCAGCTTCCGGGCACCCTGGGCGCGGACTCGCTGCGCTGGACGCTGGCCAACCCGTGGCCGGCGCTGGCGCTGCCGGCGGGGGCCGACGAGGTCCGGCTCAGCGCCCCGCCGGGCGGGTTCCGCCCGGGGGTGGTGCCGTGCGAGGTGCAAGTGCTGGGCGCGGGTCAGGTGCTGGCCGCCGCGGGAGCCGCGCTGCGCTGCGAGCGCATCGGGCCGGGCCTGCGGCTGGGCCGGGCGGTGCGGGCCGGCGAGGTGATCCAGCCGCCGGACGTGCAGTGCGTGCGCGGGGTGCTGCCGGCCGGGGACCGGCCGCTGTCCGATCCGGCGCTGGCCGGCGGGCGGCGGGCCCGGCGGACGCTGCCCGAGGGGGCCTGGCTGACGCCGGACTGCGTGGAGCGCACGCCGGTGGTGAAGCGCAACTCTCCGCTCGAGGTGCACGCGGAGATGCAATCGGTGGTGATCCGTTTCCGCGCCCAGGCACAGCAGGAAGGCGGCCTGGGAGAGGTGATCCTGGCCCGCGGGCCGGGGCGCGGTGCGCTGCTCTCGGTCCGGGTGACCGGGCCGGGGCAGGCCGAGCTGGTGCCGTGAAGGAGGGTCCTGTGAAGCGTTGGATGATGGCGGCGGTGGCGGGGCTGTGCCTGGCGGGGCCGGCGGCCGCCGACTCGCTGTGGAAGGACGGCAACCCCGGCTTCTGCGCCGACCGGCGCGCCCGCCAGGTGGGCGACCTGGTGACCGTGCTGATCTCGGAGTCGGTCGCGGGCTCCAACGAGGCCACCGCCCAGACCAGCAAGCAGAGCGAGTTCAACTCCAACGGCGCCCCGGGCATCGGCCTGTTCGGGCTGCTCAAGGCCTTCAACACCGACGCCACCTCCAAGAACGATTTCACCGGCTCGGGCAAGAGCGACGTGGCCACCAAGCTCACCGCGCAGATCACCACCCGGGTGATCCGGGTGGAGCCCAACGGGAACCTGGTGATCCAGGGCTCCCGGATCGTGGGCGTGAACCACGACCAGCAGGAGCTGGTGCTGACCGCCACGGTCCGCCCGGAGGACGTGCACTGGGACAACACGGTGCAGTCCACGTTCCTGGCGGACGCCAACATCAGCTACAAGGGCCACGGGCAGAACTCCCAGGCCCAGCGCCAGGGGCTGCTGTCGCGGCTCCTGAACTGGATCTTCTGAGATGCGCGCGCGGATCGCGGTGCTGGTGCTGCCGGCCCTCCTGGCCGCCGGGCTCCCGGCGGGCGCCGGGGCGGTGCGGCTCACGGACGTGGCGCACCTGCAGGGGGTGCGCGAGAACCAGCTGGTGGGCTACGGCCTGGTGGCCGGGCTGGACGGCACCGGCGACAAGCAGAACACCACCTTCACCCTGCGCTCCCTGGCCAGCCTGCTCGCCACCCAGGGGGTGAACATCACCGCCGCCGACATCAAGGTCAAGAACGTGGCCGCGGTGATGGTGACCGCGACGCTGGGCCCGTACCTGCGCAACGGCAGCCGCCTGGACGTGACCGTGTCCTCGCTGGGCGACGCCAGCAGCCTGCAGGGGGGCGTGCTGGTGCAGACGCCGCTGCGCGGCGCCGATGGCGCCGTGTACGCGGTGGCCCAGGGCGCGGTGTCCATCGGCGGCTTCTCGGCCGGCTCCAGCGCGGGCAACGCGGTGCAGAAGAACCACCCGCTGGTGGGGCGGATCCCCAACGGCGCGCTGGTGGAGCGCGAGGTGCCCATGGGCCTGGACGGCCGGGGCGGGGTCCAGGTGGTGCTGGAGAATCCCGACTTCCTGACCGCCACGCGGGTGGCGCGGGTGGTCAACGACAAGCTGGGCGCCACGCTGGCGGTGGCCCGCGACGCCGGCACGGTCACCGTGAGCTACCCCGACTCCACTTGGCAGGGGCGCACCGCGGAGTTCGCGGCGGCGCTGGAGCAGCTGGAGGTGCAGCCCGACCAGCCGGCGCGGGTGGTGATCAACGAGCGCACCGGCACGGTGGTGGCGGGGGGCGGGGTGACGCTGCTGCCGGTGGTGCTGGCCCACGGCGGGCTGACCATCGAGGTCAGGGAGTCCACCCCGGTGATTTCCCAGCCGGCGCCGCTGAGCGGGGACAGCGCCCGCACCGTGGTGGCGCGGGTGGACGAGCTGTCGGCCAAGGAGGCCCCCGGGCACGCCCTGGCGCTGCCGGGCGCGGCCACCCCCGAGAGCCTGGCCCGGATGCTCAACACCATCGGGGTGACCCCGCGCGACCTCATCGCCATCTTCCAGGCCCTCAAGCAGGCCGGCTCGCTGCAGGCGGAGCTGGTGATCCTGTGAACCCCACGCCGGCCCCGCGCCTGGAATCCCCGGGGCTGGCCCCGGTGCGCGAGCGCGCGCAGCAGCAGAAGCTGCACCACACCTGCCAGCAGTTCGAGGCGGTGCTGGTGAGCCGGATGCTCCAGGACATGCGCAAGAGCACGCTGCCCGGCGGGCTCTTCGGATCGGGCCTCGACAACGAGATCTACGGCAGCTTCATGGACCAGGCGGTGGCCGAGAAGGTCGCCGCCCGCGGCGGCTTCGGCGTGGCCTCGATGATGGAGCACACCCTGGCCGACCGCATCCAGCGCCAGGACGGCGCGGCCCCAGAGCAGGAGGCGGCCAGCGGGCCCATCCCGCTGCACCGGGACGGCGGGCCGGCGGGCCCGCCGCGCGCGCTGCCCTCGGCGGCGCCGCCGCCCGGGCCGATCGCGCTGCCGCGTGCGGCGGGGGACGCGGCGCTCGCGCCGCCGAGCTCGTCCGGGCTTGGGCCGCTGCCGGGCGGGCACGGCGCCGGGGCAGCCGCCGCTGCCGAGCTGCGCGTGCAGGCCTTTCGACGCGTCGAGCCGCCCGCCGCGCGGGCCGACGGCTGGGGCAGCCTAGCGGCGCAGCTGGAGCTGGGTTCCGCCGCGGTCCCCGGCGGGGCTGCCCAGGCCGTCCCGGCGCGCCACGAGCCCGGCGGGGCGGGTGCCCGCGGTGCGGGAGCAGGGAAGCCCACGGGGACTCCGGTTCCGGCGTCCGGCTCAGCCCACGGGGGGAGCGCGGCCCGCGCCGCGCGGGGCGCCGCGGCGGGCGCCTCCCGGACGGCGGGCCCGCAGCCGGCCGCGCCGGCGGACCCATCCGCGGGCGCCGGCCCGGCGCCGCCGGCCCCGAGCCACGATCTGGAAGCGGTGATCTCGCAGGCCTCCCGCGAGAGCGGGGTGGATTCCCGCCTGCTGCGCGCGGTGCTGCTGACCGAGTCCGCCGGCCAGCCGCGGGCGGTGTCGCCCAAGGGCGCGGCCGGGCTGATGCAGCTCATGCCGGACACCGCGCGGGCCCTGGGGGTGAAGGACGTCTTCGACCCGTGGCAGAACGTGCGCGCCGGGGCGCGCTACCTGGCGCAGCTGCTGGAGCAGTTCGGCGGTCGGGTGACCCACGCGCTGGCGGCCTACAACGCCGGCCCCGCGGCGGTGGAACGGCACGGGGGGGTGCCGCCCTACCCCGAGACGCGGCGCTACGTGCGGCAGGTCCTGCAGCGCCTGGGGCGCGGATGAGCGGGTTGGAAGGACTTCACGCCGGCCGGATCAGGGGCTGAGAGGTGCGCCGCGCGGCGGCCCGGCGGGCGCGCCGCGGCCGCCCGCCGGAGAGGCCGCGGGCGGCGCATCCGGGCAACGCCCGGGCCGCCAACCGATTGAATTGGGCTCCGGCTCGCCCGGGTCAAGTTCCGCCGCCGGCGGCCGATACTGAGGGAGTCGAGGGAGGGAACCCATGCAGCTGTTCCTGGAGGAACTGAGCCAGATCCTGGCCGAGGAACTGCGGCTGTACGAAGAGCTCTTCTCGCTGAGCCAGGTGGAGCAGCGGCTGCTGGTGGTCAACGACACCAACTCCCTGGACCACTCGCTGGTGGAGATGCGCGCGGTGGTGGCGCGCCTGGAGGCCCTGGGGGAGCGGCGCATGACGCTCTTGGGCCAGCTCTCCGAGCACACTGGCATTGCGCTGGAGCAGCTGACCCTGGAGCGGCTCTCGGAGCTGGCCCAGGGCGCCACCGGGGTGCGCCTGGAGCGGCTGCGCTCCGAGTTCGGCGAGCTCATGGGCCGGCTGCACCGGCTCAACGGCCAGAACCTGCTGCTCATCCGCAACAGCCTGGACATGACCGACCGCGCGGTCCGCCTGATCCTGGGCGAGACCGGCCAGGTGCACTTCTACGGCCAGGCGGGCCAGGGCCAGACCGCCAGCGGGCCGCGGATCCTCAGCCGGAGGATGTAGGCCATGGCCGGACTCATCACCCAGCTCGAGATCGCCCGCCGGGCGCTGCAGGCCGAGCAGAACCTGCTCAGCGTGGTCAGCCACAACATCGCCAACGCCGACACCCCCGGTTACAGCCGGCAGCAGGCGATCCTGGGGGCCACCGACCCGCAGGACTACTTCCCGGGCCAGCTGGGCACCGGGGTGAGCGTCACCGAGATCCGCCGCCTGCGCGAGGGGCTGACCGACGTGCAGCTGCGGCTGCAGAGCGGCAACGCCGGCCGGTGGGGGGTGCGCGAGAGCGTCTTCAACGAGCTGCAGACGGTGTTTCACGAGCCCAGCGACAGCGGCCTGTCGGCGACCCTGGGCAAGTTCTTCAACGCCTACCAGGGCCTGGCCAACAGCCCGGAGGACCCCACCGCCAAGGCCGCGGTGATGAACCAGGCGCAGGCGGTGGTGGACACCTTCCACTCCCTGGCGGCGCAGCTCAAGAGCGTCTCGGACAACGTCAACTCGCAGGCCCAGGGCGACGTCACCAACATCAACCAGTACCTGGGCGAGATCGCCGCCCTCAACCAGCAGATCGTGAACGCCGAGAGCTCCGGGGAGCAGGCCAACGACCTGCGGGACCGCCGGGACGTGCTGCTCGACAACCTGTCCCAGCTGGTGGACATCAGCGTGGACGAGCACACCGCCGGCGAGGTCACGGTGCGGGTGGGCGGGGTGAACCTGGTGGATGGGGTGCAGGCCCGGACCGTCACCGGGGTGAGCACGGTCGCGGGGCAGGTCACGCTGCAGACCTCGGACGGCAGCTCCGCGCCGGTGCTCCGCGGCGAGCTGGCGGCGCTGCAGGAGCTGCGCGACACCACCCTGCCCGGCTACCAGTCGCAGCTCGACCAGCTGGCCTCGGCGCTGGCCACCCAGGTGAACGCCCTGCAGTCCTCCGGGCCCGCGGGAGCCAACGTGTTCACCGGCAACACCGCGGCCAGCCTGGGCCTGGACCCGGCCACCGCGGCCGACCCTTCGCGCCTGGACGCCGGCACCTCCGGCGCGGCCGGGGACAACAGCCTGGCCTTGAAGCTGGCCGGCCTGCGCGACGCGCTCACGATGAGCGGCGGCACCACCACCTTCCAGGGCTACTACGAGGGCCTGGTAGGGGGGGTGGGGGCCGCCGGCCAGCAGGCCACCGACATGAACACCAACCAGACCCTGCTGCTGCAGCAGATCGAGAACCAGCGCAGCTCGGTGAGCGGAGTGAACGTGGAGGAGGAGATGACCCAGCTGCTCGCGGCCCAGAAGTCGTTCCAGGCGGCCAGCCAGCTGGTGACCACCGTGGACACGCTGATGACCACCCTCATCAACATGAAGGCGACGGCCTAGCCATGCGCATCAGCACGCAGATGATCACCGACACCTTCGTGGCCAACCTGCAGGATCAGCAGGCCCGCCTGTACGTCCTGCAGCAGCAGTCGGCCACCGGGAAGCGGATTCTGAACCCCTCGGACGACCCGATCGGCGCCCAGCAGGTGGCCGCGACCCTGGACCGCCTGAGCGCCAACCACCAGTACCAGACCAACGTGTCCGACGCCAGGAGCTTCGTGGAGCAGAGCGCCTCGGTGGCGCAGTCCGCGGGCTCGGCCCTGGACAGCGCCCTGGTGGCGGCCCAGACGGGGGCCAACGACACCGAGAGCGCCGCCGACCGCACGGCGCTCGGGTCGCAGGTGAACCAGCTCCTGGAGGAGGCCCTGGACACGGCCAACGACCGGAGCGTGGGACGCTACACCCTGGCCGGCACGCACACCGCCACCGCCCCGTACGTGGCCTCCCGCGACGCCCAGGGGCAGATCACCGCGGTGGCCCTGGATCCCACGGTCACCCCCGACGCGGTGGACCGGCAGGTGGACGTGGGGAACGTCATCAAGGTCAACCTGAACGGACCCGATATCTTCGGGGGAGGCGGAGCCCCTGCCGGCTCGACCGACTACTTCGCCACCCTGATCCAGTTGCGCGACGCCCTGAACAACAACGACGGCGCCACCGTGCGCTCGCTCATCCCGCAGCTCCAGGCGCTGCACGACCAGGTGCAGGCGCAGGTGGCGGTGGCGGGGTCCATGGCGCAGCGCCTGGACTCGGTCCAGCAGAAGCTGCAGCAGGAGGAGATCGACCTGCAGAGCAACCGGTCGCGCCTGGAGGACGTGGACGTCGCCCAGGTGTCGGTGGACCTGCAGACGCAGGAGAACCTCTACCAGCAGGCCCTCACGGTCGGGAACCGGATCCTGTCGCTGGATCTGAACCGGCTGCTGGGCTGATGGAAGGCGCCCCATGAAGCTCAACAACTCTCAGTTCGGCGAGTTCGAGCTGCCCGAGACGGCGGTGTACGAGTTCCGCCACGGCCTGCTGGGGTTCGAGGAATTGCGCCAGTTCGGGTTCCTGCACCTGGACGAGTTCGCCCCCCTCGACTGGCTGGTGTCGGTGGACGTGCCCGAGATCTGCTTCCCGCTGATCTCGCCGATGCTGCTGCAACCGGGCTACCTGGTGCCCATGGGCGAGGTGGAGCGGCGGGCGCTGGACGCGCGCCCGGAGGACCCGGTGGTCCCCATGGTGATCGTCACGGTGGGCTCGGGAACCCCCCGGGCGACCGCCAACCTGCGCGGCCCCGTCATGCTCAACCCAAAGTCCCGCAAAGGAATGCAGGTGGTGCTCTTCGAGAGCGGGTATCCCGTCCGGGCGGAAATTCCGCTTATCGCGGAGACTCAGACCGTGCGATAATGGGCCCGGGCCGGGCGGTGTGGGGCTCGGCCGCGGAGGCAGGTCGTCATGCTGGTCCTAACACGGAAGTTGGGCGAAAACATCCGCATCGGGGACAACGTGAAGATCACGGTCCTCGAAGTGCGTGGCGCCCAAGTGAAGTTGGGCATCGAGGCTCCGCCCGAAGTCATCGT
>Ga0335070_10001926_pt1 | contig 24101 bp, 18 predicted proteins | sample Lox_Sample_13_FD_206722 | JGI IMG/M metagenome (GOLD analysis project Ga0335070, IMG submission 206722) | Soil microbial communities from Loxahatchee National Wildlife Refuge, Florida, United States - Lox_Sample_1.3 | ecosystem: Environmental > Terrestrial > Soil > Wetlands | place: USA...
GGCCGCAGCAGTGGATGCAACCCATGCGTGACGCCTCCGGTGAGCCTGCGCGTGACGCCTCCCGTCAGCCTGCACGGGGCGCTCCCGGCCAACCCTTGCGCGACACGCTCGAGCAGCTGGCTGCGCGCCGCAACCTGAGCGAGTCGCAGGCCGCGGATCTGCTCGTCCGGCTGACCGACCCGCAGACCCCGCCGGCGATGGCGGGAGCCATTCTCGGCGCGCTGCGTACCAAGGGAGTGGTTCCGGATGAAGTCAGAGGCTTCGCCATCGCCATGCGCGGCCTGGCGCGCCGGCCAAACGTGCCCGTGGGCCTGCCTGCCATCGACGTGGTCGGCACCGGCGGTGATTCTTCGGCCAGTCTCAACATCTCCACGGGCACCGCTTTGCTGACGGCAGCGTGCGAGGTACCAGTCCTCAAGCACGGCAACCGCTCCGTCTCCAGCCGCACCGGCAGCGCCGACGTGCTCGAAGCCCTCGGGCTGAGCGTACCGCTTGAGGAGCACGCGACGGGCGAGTGTCTGGCCGCCTCTCATTTCACGTTCCTGTTCGCCCCGCACTACCACCCGGCAATGAAAGCCGTGGCGCCGGTGCGCGCGGCGCTCGGCGTGCGCACGATCTTCAACATCCTGGGACCCCTGACCAATCCCGCCCAACCACCCTTTCACCTCATCGGCGCCTTCAGCCTGGAAATCGCTCAGCTGATGGCGCAGACCCTCAGCGGCATGAACGTCGAACGCACTTTCGTCGTGCACGGTGCGGAAGGTTGGGATGAACCCACTCCGGTGGGACCGTTCACCGTGTTCGACGTGCGGCCTGGGAGTGTCATCCAGCAGACACGGCAGCCGGAGGATTACGGTCTGGCGCGTTGCACGGCAGCCGCGCTTGCCGGCGGAGACGCCAGCTACAACGCGCGTGCTCTCCAGGCTGTACTGCGGGGCGAGGATCGCGGGCCCCATCGGAACTGCCTGTTGCTGGGTACCGCGCTGGCGCTCGAAGTCGTCGGCCGCGTCCGCTCGCCACGCGAAGGTGTTGAATGCGCGGCCGCGGCCATCGACGGCGGTGCTGGCGGTCGAACGCTGGACGCGCTGGCGAGATTCGCGGCGGCGCCCGGAGCATCGGCGTCCGGAGCATCGGCGTCCGGAGCATCGGCGTCCGGAGCATCGGCGCCTGCAACATCGGCGCCCGAGGCATCCGCGGGTTCAGGGCGGGAGCGATGAGTACGCGCGGCGATTTCCTGGAGCAGATGGCGCGGTCCAGCCACGAGCGGCTGCGCGAGGCCTTGCAGACGCAATCCGAGGCGACGCTGCTCAGCGAGGCCCAGGCATTGCCGCCGCCCCCGTCACTCAGGATCAACCCGGCAGGCTTCGATCTCATCGCGGAGATGAAGCTGCGTTCGCCCGCTGTCGGACAGCTGAAGTCCGTCGCGGACGAAGACATTGAAGCGCGCGTGACGGGTTACGCACGTGCGGGCGCCGCGGCGGTCTCCGTTCTCACCGAGCCGAGTCGCTTCGACGGCTCCATGGAACACCTGGAGCGTGCGGCGCAGGCGCTCGCCCCGCTGCGCGTACCGGCCATGCGCAAGGACTTCATCGTTGATCCGTACCAGGTGATCGAAGCGCGGGTCGCCGGAGCCGGTGGTGTCCTCGTGATCCTGAGAATGTTGCAGCGTCAGCAGGTGAACGCCTTGCTCGACTGCGCCCGCAGTCTCGGGCTGTTCGTGCTGCTGGAAGCCTTCGACGCGTCGGATCTAGAAGCGATGCACGGGATCGTGTCCGACTTCCTCCGCGGCGCCGCCGGCAGTGACACAGCAGCCGATGATCGCGGATCGGGCGCCGCGGGCAGTGACACGGCAGCCGATGGTCGCGGATCGGGCGCTGCAGGCAGCGACACAGCAGCTCGCAATCGCGGATCGAGCGCCGAGCACGCCGGCGCGCCATTGTTGGCCGGACTCAACTGCCGCGATCTCACGACTCTGCAGATCATCCCCGAACGTCTCGTCGAGTTGGCTCCGCTGTTGCCGACGAGTGTCCCACGTGTTGCCGAAAGCGGCGTCGTGACTGCGGAAGATGCAGGACGAGTCGCGCGCGCGGGCTACAGTTTCGCGCTCGTCGGGAGCGCCCTCATGCAGGGCGCCAATCCCGGGGTACTGGCCGCCGCCATGCTGGAAGCGGGGCGGCGGCGATGACCTGGATCAAGATCTGCGGAATGACGAGCGCCGCGGCGGTGTCGGCCGCACTCGAGGCCCGCGTCGATGCGCTCGGGTTCGTGTTCGCGCGCTCGCCGCGCGAGGTGACACCGGAGGCGGCGGCCCGGCTGGCGCAGCCGGCGCGCGGCCGGGCGATCTGCGTCGCAGTCACACGCCACCCCGACCAACACGTCATCGATGAGATCGTGCGGGTGTTCCGGCCGGATCTGCTGCAGACGGATGTGGATGATCTGAGTCAGTTGCGCCTTCCGGGTGAACTGTCCGTGCTGCCGGTGCTGCGCGGCTGGAAGGCCGAGGGTGCTCCCAAGGCCCGGGATGGCTCCAGGGCCGAGAGCATCTGGACGGACGAGCGTGGCGCCCTGCCGGAGCGCGTGCTCTTCGAGGGACAGGCCAGCGGCGCGGGCGTGATAGGCGACTGGAGTGCTGCCCGCTTGGTGGCACGGCGCACGCAACTGGTGCTCGCCGGTGGCCTGAATCCGGCGAATGTCGGCCAGGCACTGGCCGAAGTGCGGCCCCATGGAGTGGATGTCTCCAGCGGAGTGGAGAGCAGTCCGGGCGTGAAGAGCCCGGCGGAAATCGAACGGTTCGTGGCCGCGGTCCGCCGCGGCGCGCAAGCCGCCCCACCGAACAGATGAACGCGCGCCGCCCGACCGGCGCCATGCGAGGAGTCGAATGTCAGTTCCTGCCGTTGATCGCGAAAGTCTGCTGGCGGATTCCATCGCCGGCAAGTTTCCGGACGCCCGCGGCCGCTTCGGTCCCTACGGTGGCCGCTATGTGCCCGAGACCCTGATCCCGGCCCTCGAGCGGCTCGAGACCGGCATCCGCGAACACCTGCACGCGCGCGAATTCCAGAACGAGTACCAGGGGCAGTTGCGCTCCTGGGTGGGCCGGCCCACCGCGCTGACCTACGCGGCACGGCTTTCGGAGCGCTGGGGCGCGCAGATCTGGCTCAAGCGCGAGGATCTCGCGCATACCGGTGCGCACAAGATCAACAACGCCATCGGTCAGGCGTTGCTTGCCAAGCGACTGGGCGCGCGGCGCATCGTGGCCGAGACCGGCGCCGGACAGCACGGTGTCGCGAGCGCAGCCGCGTGCGCCCGCCTGGGACTGCCCTGCACCGTCTACATGGGCTCTGTCGACATGGAGCGTCAGGCTCCGAACGTCGGGCGGATGAAGTTGCTTGGCGCGACGGTGGTGCCCGTGACCACGGGTGACCGGACTCTGCGCGCCGCCATCGACGAGGCCCTGCGCGACTGGGTTGCCGATCCGATGGATACCTACTATCTCATCGGCTCGGCGGTGGGCCCTCATCCTTATCCCTATCTGGTGCGGGAGCTGCAGGCCATCATCGGCCGCGAGGCGCGTGCGCAGATGCTCGAAGTGGGAGGTGGCCTGCCGGATGCATTGTTTGCCTGCGTCGGCGGTGGCTCCAATTCCATCGGCGCCTTTCATGCGTTCGTGCCTGACAGGTCGGTCACCATCATCGGTGTCGAGGCCGGCGGCAAGGGCGCGGGACTGGGCGAGAACGCGGCGACGTTGTCTCACGGCAGACCCGGAGTGCTGCAGGGCAGTTTCTCCATGTTGTTGCAGGATCAGGAAGGTCAGATCCAGGAGACGCATTCGGTGTCCGCCGGACTCGATTACCCCGGTGTAGGACCGGAGCACGCGCTGCTGCTCGCGGCCGGTCGCGTCCGCTATGAGACCGCGAGCGATGCGGAAGCGCTCGACGCCGTACGCGCGTGTAGCGAGAGTGAGGGTATCCTGCCGGCGCTGGAGAGCGCGCATGCACTGGTGGGGGCGCGCCGCTGGGCGGCCACCAATCCCGGCAAGCGCATCCTGATCTGCCTCTCCGGTCGGGGCGACAAGGACATGCCCACTCTGCAGACCACTTTGCTGGCGGGGGCACGATGAAGCCGCGCGACACGATCAGCGAGGCCATCCGTGCCTCGAGCCGCCAGGGCGAGCCCGCCCTGGTTGCTTTCCTCACCGCCGGGTATCCGAGCCGTGAACGGTTTCGCGAGCACCTTCAGGCCGTGGCTTCCGGTGCTGATGTCGTCGAGATCGGCGTACCGTTCACCGATCCGATGGCCGATGGCGTGACCATCCAGCGGTCCAGTCATGCAGCGCTGGCTCAGGGGGTCAGCCTGCGCTGGATCCTGTCCGAGCTGGAAGCGATGCCGGCGGTCCGTGCGCCGCTGCTCATGATGAGCTACCTGAATCCGCTGCTGGCCTATGGGCTCGACCGGCTTGCCGAAGCGGCGGTGCGTGCCCGCGTGGCCGGGTTCATCGTCCCGGACCTGCCGTTCGATGAGAGCAGCGAGCTGCGCGGTGCGCTGGATGCCCGTGGAATCGCCATGGTGCAGATGGTCACTCCCGTGACGCAACCGCCGCGAATGAAGCAACTGGGCGAGGCCAGCCAGGGCTTCCTGTACGCTGTCACCATGACGGGCACAACCGGCAAGAACGTGGCGGTTCCGGCCGAAGTGCTCGGCTATCTGGATCGTGTCCGAGAGGTATCCAAGGTGCCGGTGTGCGCGGGATTTGGTATCCGCAGCCGCGAGCAGGTGCAGCGGTTGCGAGGTCACGTGGACGGGGTCGTGATCGGCTCGGCGCTGGTGGAGATCCTGGAAAAGGGTGCCGACCCGGCTTCCTGGCTGCGGTCATTGCGCGGGGACAGGGAGAAGGGGTGACAGCGGACTCGCGGGCGCATCCTCGATGGAAGCTCGCAGCGCTGCTGGCGGTGCTCGCCATGGTGAGCCCCTTCTCCATCGATACGTTCTTTCCCTCATTTCACGCCATCGCCGAGGACTTCTCGATCGGCAAGTGGGCCGTGCAGCAGACACTGACGGCCTACATGCTGCCGCTATCCATCATGTCCCTCGTGCAGGGCCCGCTCTCGGACGGGATGGGGCGGCGTCCGGTCATCCTCGCGGGCATGATCATCTATACGGTCGCTTCGATCGGCTGCACCGTGGCACCCACTTTCGGCGTGCTGCTGCTGTTCCGCGCGCTGCAGGGCACCAGCGCCGGTGTTGGCATGATCGTGGGTCGTGCGGTGATCCGCGACCTGTTCGAGGGTGCGCAGGCGCAGCGCCTGTTGAGTCTCGTCACGATGATCTTCGCCTTTGCACCGACCGTGGCACCCGTGATTGGCGGGTGGATCCATGTGACTGTCGGCTGGCGCGGCGTGTTCGGCTTCATGGTGCTCGTGGGTGCCTCGCTGACCGTGTTCACCTACACGCTGTTGCCGGAGACCCACCCTCCCGACCGGCGGCCGCGCCTGCACGTGGTGGATCTGGCAAAGACGGCCTGGAGCATCGTGCGACACAAGGAGTTCGTGCTACTCGCGACGGCCATGGGCGCAAACTTCGCCGCCATGATGAGCTTCATCGGCGCGGCGCCCGCTGTGGTTCTGGATCACTGGCATCTGAGCGAGACGCAGTTCGCCTGTCTGTTCATGCCCGTCATCGGTGGAGTGGTGACCGGCGCATGGCTGTCGGGGCGCATGGCCGGTCGGGTCAGCCATGCCGGCCAGTCGCAGCTGGGTTTCTCCCTCGCCCTGACCGGCTCGGGCCTGATGATCCTCTTGCAGGTGCTCCTGACCGAGCCGCCCCTGCTGCTGCAACAGGCCATGCTCACTCTGATCGCGGTCGGAGCGCAGCTCGCCGGGCCGACCCTGAATCTGCGCATGCTGGACCTGTTCCCGCGCGCACGCGGCTCGGCGGCATCAGTACAATCCTGCGTGTCGATCGCTATTGCGGCGTTCGTGTTCGGCGTACTGGCGCCCGTTCTGAGCGGCTCCATGCTGAACCTCGCGATCGGCTCGTTCTGCTCCGCCCTGACGGCGCTCGGCCTATGGCGCCTGGCGCAGTGGGTGCTCGCCAGGTCCCACGCCCTGGGTTGAGGGGGTGATGGGCTGGTGGGCGACTCGGCGATGAGCGGCGCGACAATACGGTGATGGTTGGCGCGGAGACCAGGTGGGAGTGAGGGGGCTATGAAGACTTTGATGGTGGCGAGCCGCTTCTGCGGACCGCCCGAGTCCGCCAATGGTGGTTATTTCGCGGGGATCGTGGCGGGACTTGCGTCCCACACCCTGTCAGTACGGCTACGCATCCCTCCGCCACTGGACACGGAATTCACTGTGGTTGAGCTGCCCGATGGCGGACTCGAGGTGCGGCACGGCGAGGTTCTGGTGGGTGATGCCATCCCCGCACAGCTTTCGGTGCAGGCGCCGCCTCCACCCTCGTATCTGGATGCGGTTGAAGCCTCACGCAGTTACATCGGCTTCAAGTACCACCGTTTTCCAACCTGCTTCGTGTGTGGCGTGCAGCGATCGCGGGGTGATGGCATGAGGATCTTCGCGGGCGCGGTGCCAGGCCGCGACATGGTTGCTGCGCCCTGGGTTCCGGATAACTCGATGGATCGCGGTGATGGCAAGGTACGACCGGAGTTCATGTCGGCCGCGCTCGACTGCCCGGGTTACTACGCGGTGACGCCGGATGACCGCATGATGTTGCTCGCCCAGTTCACCACGCATCTCGACCGGCTCGTGCACGTCGGTGAGTCGTGCACCGTCATCGGCTGGCGCATCAGCTCGAGCGGTCGCAAGCACGAGGCCGGGACCGCCCTGTTCGACGAAGACGGCGAGCTGTGCGGGCGCGCGCAGGCGCTGTGGATCGAACCGCGCAGCGGCTAGGGTCGCGGGGCCGGGTCCGCTGGCGGTGAAGCCGGATCCGCGGGCGCCGTGAGGCGGCGCTGCAAGCCTTTTTTGCCAGCCGCCCCTGCCAGTTCCGCAAGTCGCGGGATCTGCGCGGCCTGCGACGGCCGGTAGGCCGGATTGTGGGCGAGACGTTGCTCGAGGACATCGAGAGCCGTGCCGTTCTCCCGCTTCGCCAGCAACGCCGTGATGAGAACGCTGGCCAGGCGGTCTGCGGCTCTGCCGTCATCCCAGGCCGATGCCGCCGTGAGCACTGCACGGTATTCAGCTCGCTGTTGCTCCCACGAATCATCGTGCTGACGCATCCAGACCTCGATCTGCTCCCATCCTTCCGCAGGCTTGCCTACCCGGAAACGTGAATACGCGCGGTCGAGCATCGCCGCGCGCTCCGCCTGATGCTCCCTGGCGTCACGCTCCGCGAGTCTTTCCGCACGGGTCAGCGTCTCGATCCCCAACACCAGCCGATGGTCGAATACGGCGCCGCCGAGCAGAGCGAACTCCAGAAGCAACAGGAACTGCGCCGCCGCCAGCAGCAGCCAGATGGGCGCACCCGCGGCGCTCAGCCAGTACATTCCGGCGGCCGCCAACCAGACGATCACGACAATGAGTGCGTAGTCCCAACCCAGTCCACGCACGAGATGGAGCAGGGAGGCGGGTGAGACGGCCCGGAATACATTGCGTGTAATTCCCAGCACCGTGGCGCAGGCGGGCAACAGAGCGGCGAACACCAGACCGATTGCCGCGCTGCCCACTGCGCCGAGTGCATGGCGCAGCCAGAACACGAAGTAAGTTGCCGCTATCGCGATGATCAGGAGGGCGAGGGGGCGTTGCTCGTCGACGGGATTCACCATCTCGACCGACAGAACCGGTAGCTCCTCCTCACCCGCAACGACGGCATCGAGCACCACGAAGCAGTACTTGAAGAACCACGAGACGGTCAGAAGCCCCAGGAGTATTCCGGCGAGGCCCGCGCGCAGGGCCACGAGCTGACACACGGTGAACGTGGCTATGAGCAGCAGCGGGGTGGCCTGGAGGCAGATGAGTACGGAGCGCTTCATCGCCTTGCGCCTGATTCCTGTCCCGCGCTCAGGTGCTCTGCGCGGAACGCTCTTGCGGGTCCTGGTGCTCGGGCAACATGTGCGCCGAACGCCAGCCGCCATACCGGTAGTACAGGATGGCGAGCACCGCCGAGAGGGCCGAGGAGATCGGAAAACTCCACCAGATGGAGTCGGCCTCCCAGCGGTCCATGAACGCCTCGGCCAGGGGGATGCGCACGAGCAGTAATGAGATCGTGAGCGTGATCAGCGGCGCCATCACGGCACCGGTGGCGCGCACGACTCCGAACAGCACGATGGAGATGCCGAAAAAGATGAAGGAGGGCGTCGCGAGCCGGTTGATGTGATGCGCCGTGGCCATCGCGGCCGAGCCCGATTGCAGGAACAGCCCGAAGGCGCGCTCATCCAGCAGTTCGATCAGCAGGATCACAGTGCCGGTCAGCACGACGCTGTACAGCACGCCCACCCTGGCGATGCTGCGTACCCGGTCCCACTTGCGCGCGCCCACGTTCTGGGCCGCCATCGCGGACACACCCATGCCGACCGCGAAGGCGGGCATCTGGATGTAGTTCCACAATTGCAGCGCGGCGCCAAACGCCGCCGTCGTGTCCACTCCGTACCGGTTGACGATGGAGATCATCAGCACACCGCTGGCCGACAGCACCAGCATCTGGGCGCTCATGGGGATGCCCTTGCGCACCAGTGTCCCCACGACCGTCCAGTCCGGTCGCAGCAGTGACAGCTCGGCACGATGCAGCACCAGCATGTGCTTGCGGCGGTACAGATGCCGGATGAGGGCGGCAAGGCTGACGGCCTGGGCCACGAACGTCGCCAGGGCCGAGCCCGCGATGCCCATCCGCGGTACCGGTCCCCATCCAAAGATGAACAAGGGATTGAGCGCGATGTCGATGGCGACCGCCAGCAGCATGAAATAGAACGGAGTACGCGAATCGCCGGCGCCGCGCAGCACCGACATGACGAAGGCATACATATAAAGACAGGGCAGCGCCAGGAAGATCACCCGCATGTAGGCCACCGCCAGAGGCAGCGAGGCGAGCGGTGAGCGCATGGCGATCAGCAGCGGTTCGCACAGCACCCAGCCCGCGATCGCCATCACGACCGAGATGGCCGCGAAGAACGTCGCGCTCGTGCCCACCACGCGCCGTGCCTCGGGCAGATTGTTGGCGCCGATCTGCTGCGCGATCAGGATCGTCGCGGCCATCGCGATGCCGAACGCCGCGCCGATCAGCAGGAACATGACGGTGTTGGCATTGGAGGTTGCGGTAAGCGCGGCCTCGCCCAGGAACCGGCCCACCCAGATCGAGTTGATCGACCCGTTGAGCGACTGAAGGATGTTCGCGTACAGAATGGGCAGGGCGAACTGCACCAGGCCGCGGCTGATGGATCCTTCAGTGAGCGAGCGTGGACGTTGCATCGGTGCGGCGCTGTGGGAGGTTGAGGCGGTGGAGGGGTTACAACGGTGGCGGGGCCGTGGCGGCAACTAGGGCCGCCGCCACGCGACCAGCAGCCACAGAGCGCCCACCGAGGTCAGCAGCCACGCCGGCCAGTCCGTGCCGCGGCTCGTGCCGAGCCAGACGAGGCCGCCGAGCAGGATGGCCGCGCCAACCGTGAACTCATCGCGCCGGCGGCCGGCACGTCTCAATTCGGCCTTCAGCGCTTCGAGGTCCGGGGACTCGACCTTCATGCGCAGCACGCCGCCTTGCGCCCGGTTCACCGCGCCTTTCAACAGCGCGGGCAGGGCGCGGGCCGCTTCGACCAGATCCGGTACCTGCGTGCGCAGATTCTGGAACAGCTGACGGACACCCACGCGTTCGCGCATCCACTCGCGCAGGATGGGGCTCGCGGTCTTCCAGATGTCCAGCTGCGGATACAGGTCGCGGCCGAGACCTTCGATGTTGAGCAGCGTCTTCTGCAGCAGGATCAGCTGGGGCTGCACCTCCATGTTGAAGCGGCGCGAGATCTCGAACAGCCGCAGCAGGATGTGGCCGAAGGAAATGTCCTGCAGCGGGCGGTCGAAGATGGGCTCGCAGACGGTGCGCACCGCCGCCTCCATCTCGTCCACGCGCGTGTCCGGCGGCACCCAGCCCGACTCGACGTGCAGCACCGCGACACGGCGGTAGTCGCGGTCGAACACGGCAAGGAAGTTGCGCGCCAGATAATCCTGGTCGCGTGGATCGAGCGTGCCCACGATGCCGAAGTCAACCGCCGCGTAGCGCGGGTGCGCGGGATCTTCCACGAGCACGAAAATGTTGCCCGGGTGCATGTCCGCATGGAAGAAATTGTGGCGGAATACCTGGGTGAAGAAGATGCGTACGCCATTTTCCGCCAGGCGGGCGATATCCGCGCCCGAGGCGCGCAGCCGCGCCAGGTCGTTGATGGGAATGCCGTGGATGCGCTCCATGACCATCACGTTCAGGCGGCAGTAATCCCAATAAACCTCCGGAACGTAGAGCAGGTCGGTGCCGAGGAAGTTGCGCTTGAGCTGGGAAGCGTTGGCCGCTTCGCGCATCAGGTCGAGCTCGTCGAGAATGGTCTTTTCGTATTCCGCGACGACCTCCAGCGGTCGCAGCCGGCGGCTCTCGCTCCAGAAGCGCTCCGCGAGTCCGGCGAGCGCAAACAACACTTCCAGGTCCCGCTGGATGACGGCGCGCATGTCGGGCCGCAAGACCTTGACCACGACTTCGGTGCCGTCGCGCAGCGTGGCGGCATGGACCTGGGCAATGGATGCCGCCGCCAGAGGAGTCTCCTCGAAGCTCGCGAAGGTCTCCGTGACCGGTCGTCCCTGCGCGCGTTCGATGATCTCGCGCGCGATGGTGCCGGGGAACGGAGGCACGCGATCCTGCAGCTTCGCGAGTTCGTCGGCGATGTCCACGGGCAGCAGGTCGCGACGGGTTGACACCGCCTGGCCGAACTTGACGAAGATCGGACCGAGTTCCTCCAGCGCGAGCCGCAGTTGCTCGCCGCGCGTACCTTCGCGTCTGGCGAACCACATGTCGGGCGAGAGGAGAAACAGGAAGCGCAGCGGCCGATAAAGGTGAGTGGCGCGAACGAAATCGTCCAGGCCGTGCTTCAACAGCACACGCTGGATCTGGATCAGGCGCGCGAGTACCCGCAGCTTCACGCGTCGTGCCGGTCCGTCGGGCGGGCGCTCGGCGAGTTCGCGCCGCCGTCGGGCGAGCGGGCGGCGAGTGCGAGTTCGACGCGGGCCGCGAGTCGGTCAACATCTTCGCGCAACGCATCCACGCCGCGCAGAAAGGGCTCAGCTTCACCGCGCGAGAGCACATCTCCGCGCTCATGCCCCAGATACTCGGCGAGATTGCGGACCGTCGTCCGGCCGGCCCGCAGGGTCCAGCTCAGGGCGGCACGCGCGACGCGACCGATCTGGTGAGCCGGAACGTCGCCCGTCAGCAGGGCCAGTTCTTCCTCGGGGTCGGGCCGCAGCAGCCTGGCCAGTTCGCGGAATTTGTCGGCCAGCTCCGCATCCCCTTCGATGCGGACATCACCGCGCTGGAGCACGGCTTCGGGCGTGGGACCGGCGAGGGCCAGCAGCGACAAGGGCCCGCCAATCAGGCGGGCGTCGGCCGGCTCGTCACCTCCCGGAGCGCTGAGCTTCAGCGTGCTGCCGTTGGATTCCAGCACAACGTGGCCGAACCCGCTGATCGCCACGCACACCTTGCGGCCCGACAGCTCGGCGCACAGCTGCTGCGCGCGTGGCGAGCGTGGCAGGCCGCGGTTGAGAACGTTCTCCAGGGTGGATGTCAGCATCTGCTGCCGCTTCAGGATTTGTAGCCGCGGTGCACGGCGACGATGCCACCGGCGAGGTTGTGATAGCGGCACCCGGTGAGACCTGCCCCGGTCATCATGTCGAGCAGTGTCTGCTGATCCGGGTGCATCCGGATCGATTCGGCCAGATACCGGTAGCTCGCTTCATCACCCGCGACCAGCTTGCCGATCAGCGGCAGCACACGGAAGGAGTACAGGTCGTACAGCGGCTGCAACCCGGGAGCCACCGGACGGGAGAACTCCAACACCAGGAGCTGACCGCCGGGTTTGAGGACCCGATGCAGCGAGGCGAGGGCCGCGGGCTTGTCGGTGACGTTGCGCAGCCCGAACCCCATGGTGATGCAGTCGAAGCTGCCGTCGGCGAACGGCAGCCGCTCGGCGTTGGCCTGCACGTAGGCCACGTTGCCGACCAGTCCCGCGTCCACCAGGCGCTCCCGGCCACGGGACAGCATGGCGTGATTGATGTCCGCCAAAACCACCCGGCCACGCGGCCCGACCTGCCGGGCCAGCCCCACCGCCAGGTCACCCGTGCCCCCGGCAATGTCGAGGGCGCTCTGCCCGGGGCGAAGATGGGCCAGCGACAGGGTGAAATGCTTCCAGATCCGGTGCAGGCCGCCGGACATCAGGTCGTTCATGAGGTCGTAGCGTGGGGCGACCGAATCGAAGACCCCGCGCACCCGGCGCGCCTTGTCCCGCGAGGGGATGCGCTCGAAGCCGAAATCGGTGGAATCGTCTGCCATGGGGCTCCCGGTGGGGCGCCCATTCTATGCGAGGCCGCCGGCGCGCGTGGGTACCGCGCGTGCCGCAGGTTCGGCTGGCACCCAGAGTGCTGCGGGTGCCTCGGGTGCCGCGTGCGCTGCAGCCGCGCGCAGGGTTGCTTTTTGCGTCGGCCGCCGCGCAGAATCGGCGCCGGATCGAGGGGGTCTTGAGACGAGTGAGCCGGGCGCATGCCCGGCTCGTTTTTTTGGGGCCGGCCCAGTGGACTTAAGGGAAAATCTGAAGGTTGCTTCAGCTCCCGATCGCGGCGGCCCGGCGCTGCAGGTAGCGGTCCCACAGCACCGACTGGTCACGCCCCAGTTCGTGCAGGTATTTCCAGGTGAACAGCCCGGTGTCGTGGCCGTCGTCGAAAACGAGCTTCACGGCGTACTGCCCGACCGGCTCGACGGCCCGGATGCCGACGTTTTCCTTGCCGAGCACCAGCACTTCCTGGCCGGGACCGTGGCCTTTCACCTCGGCGGAGGGGGAGTGCACGCGGAGGAACTCGAACGGCAGCTCGAACCGGCTGCCGTCGCTGAAGCTGACTTCGAGCAGCCGCGAGCGGTTGCGCAGCCGGATCTCGGTGGCGAGGGGGTCGGCCATGATGTCCGCAGTATAGTCGCGGCGCTATAGTCCCGGGGGCCGCTGCTGATACGATCGCGCGCCATGCGCTCAGCGGAGGTCAAGTCTACCTGGCACGATGACCCATCGGCCGTCGAAGCGGCGCTGCCGATCCGGGCCGAACAGGTTGCGGCCCTGTACCGGAGCATGCCGGGGACGCTCGCGGCGGCCGTGCTCATCGCCAGCATCATCGGCGTAATGCTGTACGACCGGTTGGGCGAAGGTGTCCTGCCCTGGGTCATATCCGTCTACATCCTTGCGACCGCCCGTCTCCTTCTGTGGTTCTGGTTCGTGCGCTCCCCGCCGGCGCAGCGAGATCTGCACCGCTGGGCTCTGATGGCGATCGCCTTCGCCGGAACGTCCGGCGTGCTGTGGGGTTTGTGCGGCACGCTGCTGCTGGTCCCGGACAGTCTTGCGCACCAGCTGTTCGTGCTCGTGACGACCGCCGGGCTCGGATTCGTTTCCACGTTCACCACGGCGGCGCTGCTGCCAGCTTCCCTCGCCTGCCTGATTCCCTGCTTCGCGCTCGCCTCCATTCCCTTCTTCTTCGCCGGCGACGCGCTGCACGTCACGATCGGCGCGCTGACGCTCGCGAGTATGCTGCTCGCCCTGAGATTCGCGCTGCGGGTTGCGCGCAACTTCTCGGCCTCGGTGAGCGTTCGACTTCAGAACGCCAACCTGGTGGCGGAGTTGCGCCGGCAGAAGGACTCGGCCGAGGAAGCCAACATCGCGAAATCCCGCTTCCTCGCCGTCGCCAGTCACGATCTGCGCCAGCCGCTGCATGCGCTGGGTCTGTTCGTGCATGCCCTGGGGGAGTCGGCGCTGGCTGTTCATGAGCGCCAGATCGTCGGCAACATCCGCCGCTCGGTGGATGCGATGGAGGAGCTGTTCGATGCGCTGCTCGACATCTCACGGCTGGACGCCGGTACGGTGCGGCCGAGGCTCGAGACCTTCGGTCTGACCGCTCTCTTCGAGCGATTGCGCCAGGAGTACGGCCCGATAGCCGAGCAGAAGGGACTGTCACTGCAGGTGATGCCTACCTGCGTATTCGTGCGCAGCGATCCCTCGCTCCTGGAGCGAGTCGTGCGCAATCTGGTCACCAATGCCGTGCGTTACACGGACCGCGGTGGCCTGGTGTTGGGTTGCCGTCGCGAGGGGCTGTCGGTCCGCATCGAGGTCTGGGACAGCGGCCGCGGCATCCCCACTCACAAACAGCGCGAGATCTTCCGCGAATTCACCCAGCTCGACGGCGCCGATCACGACGCGCGCAGGGGCCTGGGACTGGGCCTCGCCATCGTGGAGCGCCTGGCGCGCCTGCTGAATCACCCGCTCGACATGCGCTCGGTCCCCGGCAAGGGCTCGGTATTCTCAATCGCGGTACCGCGGGGTCGGGAAGAGGACATCATCGTCGCGCCGCTCGACGAGCGTCCCACGGCCTTCGATTTCGCCGGTTCCCTGATCCTGGTCGTGGATCACGAGCCGGCGGTGTGTCAGGCGATGGAAGCGTTGCTGGGCAAGTGGCATTGCGATGTCATCACCGCGCGTTCGGGCACCGAGATGAAGGACAAGCTGGCGACGGTGCGGCGCACGCCTGATCTCATCATCGCGGACTATCGGCCGCGCGCCGTGGTCAACTCGGGCACGCGCATATCCCCCGTAACCTCCAGCGCCCCGCCGACGGGCGCTGCGCACGCGCTCGCGGTAGTGGAAATGCTGAGAAGCGAATTCAACGCCGAGATCCCGGCCCTGCTGCTGACCGCCGACACAGGCGGCGACCGGCTGGCGCGCGACCGTGAAGTGGGCGGGCTGCCGGTACTGCACAAGCCGCTCAACCCGGCGCGGCTGCGCACGCTGATGGCGAATCTGCTCAGATCGGATCGGGAGCGCGAGCGGCCGCGCCGCGCCAGTTGACTGGAATCAGTCGGCGAGCATGCCCACGCGGCGCGCAACCAGCACGGCTTGCGTCCGGTTCACGACGCCCAGCACCTTGAAGATGGCCGTGACATGCGCCTTGACGGTCTTCTCGGACAGACCCAACTCCATGGCGATCTGTTTGTTGGTCTTGCCCTGGCAGACGCGTGCCAGCACTTCGAGCTGCCGCAGGGTGAGCGAGGTGACACCCGGTTCGCAGTTGCCGGCGGACGACGGGCCCGCTCCGGACATTCCCTGTGCGACCGCATGCGTGGAGGTTTTCAACGCATCCGGGACCGTGACGTTTCCTTCGAGCACCTGCCTGAGCACATCGAGCAGCACCCGGGTCGCGGCGGACTTGGGTACGAAGCCCATGGCGCCGGCGTTGATCGCGTGACGCACGTTGTCCGGTTCCTCGAGCGCCGACAGCACGACTACGGGCAGCGAGGGCAGCCGTGCGTGCAGTTTGGCGATGAGGTTGAGGCCACTCATGCCCGGCAGGGCAAGATCGAGCAGCACCAGATCGAGGTCGGGATGCTGAGCCGCCACCCGCAGGCCTTCTTCAGCATCGCGCGCGGCGAGCATACTGACGCTGTCGGCGAGCGACCGGAGAGCTGTCGCGACTCCCTCCTGAACGAGAGGGTGATCGTCGATGACGAGTATTTTCAGGGACATTTTTTTCAGCGCGTTCAGCCAACCAGTTTGCGTACCATGGGGCCTTGCGCCAAGTGGACCTTGGTCCTACGTCCGATGTGGCGCGCAGCTTCGCATCGAAGCTGTGCACAGCATCGGCGGAGCGCGGAATATACCCGCGACGCGCCGCGCACAGGCGCCGACGTAACTTTATTTTCCCGCGACTACGTACTTTCCGCAGAACTCCGGACTGCGCGTGTCGAAACAACTGTGCGCGCACCGCTTGCGACGCGCGCCAGCGGAGCTGAACGCAGGTGCGCATCATGACTTCTCAGGGACTCCCTGATGGACAGCACATGCCAGCTGCGCCAGCGGAACACGCGCTGCTGATCGCGGCCGAGAAAATCCGCATTCAATACCGGAACATGCCCATGGCATTCACCGGCTGCTCGATCGTGTGCTGCATGATGAGCATCGCGCTCCTGCGGGGCGCGGGAGCCGGTCCCGTCATCACCTGGACTTTGAGCGTGCACGCCTGGGTACTGGCGCGATTCTTCCAGTGGCGGGCCTTCAACAGGGCGAATCCCGGCCCGCATGAGATGCGGCGCTGGGGCACGCTGGCGGTGGCCGGCTCGGCCGCTGCCGGTCTGATCTGGGGTGTTGGCGCGATGGTGATGTACGTTCCGGACGGTCTTGCCTACCAGCTGTTCCTGGTGATGGGGCTGGTAGGTATGGGCGCTGGCTGTGTCTATGCTTCCGCCTCCAGCCAGGCGTCCTTCTTTGCGTACTTCTATCCGAGCATCCTGTTGCCGGCGGTGCTGTTTCTGTCGGAGCGGGACCCGTTGCACATCTCGACGGGCGTGCTGATGCTGGCCTACGTGGCGCTCCTCACTCCCCTGGCGCTGCGGCTTTACCGGTTCATCGACCAGTCGATCCGGCTGCGGGTCGAAAACCTCGGTCTGATCGGCGAATTGCGGGCCCAGAAGGAAGCCGCGGAGGTGGCCAACGTCGCCAAGACACGGTTCCTGGCTGCCGCCAGTCACGACCTGCGCCAACCTCTTCATGCCCTGGGTCTGTTCGTACAGGCATTGCAGGAGACGCCGCTGGCCTCACGGGAGCGCCAGGTGATCGGCAACATCCGCCGCTCCGTGGACGAGATGGAGGAGCTATTCAACTCCCTGCTGGACATCTCCCGGCTCGATGCGGGCGTCGTGCAGCCGCAGTTCTCGACCGTATCCCTGTCCGTCATCTTCGATCGCGTGCGCTTCGAATGCGCGCAGATCGCGCGCCAGAAGCGCCTGTCGCTCAAGGTCGTGAGGACATCGCTGTGCGTGCGGAGCGATCCGTCGCTTCTCGTACGATTGTTGCGAAACCTGCTGTCCAACGCCGTGCGCTACACCGACAGCGGCCGGGTGGTGCTGGGCTGTCGGCGGCAGGGCAACGACGTGCGCGTGGAGGTCTGGGACACCGGACGGGGAATTCCCGCCGATCGGCATGAAGATATCTTCCGCGAGTTCTATCAGCTCGATAACGCGGAAGGCGACCGCGGCAGGGGACTCGGTCTGGGTCTGGCCATCGTCGATCGTCTCGCGCGACTGCTGAATTTCCGCGTGAACGTGCGCTCGGTCGTGGGTCGCGGCTCGGTGTTCTCGTTCACGCTGCCGCGCGCTGTCCGGGAGGCGGACGGGATGGAAGAGTGCAGTCCGGAGGCGACGGCATTCGATTTGTCGCAGGCACTGGTGCTGGTGGTCGACGACGAACCCGCGGTACAGGAGGCGATGGCCGCGCTGCTGCGCCGCTGGGAGTGCGAGGTGCTCACCGCGGGCTCGGGCGCGGAGATGAAGGGCAAGCTCATTGCCCTGAAGCGCCTGCCCAGCCTCATCGTGTCGGATTATCGGCTGCGTGGCGCGGAGAACGGCATTCAGGTCATCGAGATGCTCCGCGGAGAATTCAACACCGACATTCCGGCACTGCTGGTCACGGGCGACACGGGTCTGGAGCGCCTGCGCGATGCCGAGGCGAGCGGGCTGCCCATCCTGCACAAGCCGGTGCATCCGGCGCGGCTGCGCACCCTGATCGCAAATCTCCTGCGCGAGCACGGCCAGCCCCCGCGAGGCGAGCACGGCCAGCCCCCGCGAGGCGAGCACGGCCAGCCCCCGCGAGACCTTGGTCCTGTTCAGCCGGGCTCCCACGCTGCCGTACCCTAGGGCCGGCCGGACAGCTGCCACGGGGAAGGCGCTTCCGGTGACCGGGAGGCGGGTTGCTGCGCAGGGGGTGCGCGCCAGCCTTTCCGACTCGCGCGACCATCCGGTGGAGGACATCCTGCGGCATGTGCTTCCGCCCGCGCCGGCGCGAACAGGGACCGAACCCGGTGCCGGCTCGCGCCGGCCGGGTTCGGGACCCCTGTGAGGGTCGCGCTCGCTGCAAACGCCACCGTAAACTCGACGGGCGCACCAGCCGAGTCCTGTAATAAGTTAAATAACGGCCGGTTGTTCACTTAATGGCACACTGGAACAGTGACATTTAGGTAACCGTCTCTATACTCAGTCCCCCTCGCACTGATTGAGGGCCCCGCGCCGAACGCGCGTTCCGAATGGAACCCACCGATACTTCGCATCCCGACTACTATCACCGGGTCGTGGATTGCCAGTGGGCCTGTCCGGCCCACACCGATGTCCCCGAATACATCCGCCTGATCTCCCAGGGCCGTTTCACCGATGCGTACATGGTGAACCGGCATTCCAACGTGTTCCCCGGCATTCTCGGCCGCGTCTGCGACCGCCCCTGCGAGCCCGCCTGCCGCCGCGGTCGGGTCGAGGAGAAGCCGGTGGCCATCTGCCGTTTGAAGCGGGTGGCCGCGGATCACCGCGATGCGGTCACTGACCTGTTGCCCCGCATCCCGAAAGTGAAGAACGGCCGCCGGATCGCCTGCATCGGCGCCGGCTGCGCCTCCCTCACAGTGGCCAACGACCTGTTGCCGCTCGGTTACCACGTGACGATGTTCGAGCAGTTCGCCCAGCCGGGCGGACTGATGCGATCCAACATCCCCTCGTTCCGTCTGCCGCACAGCGTGCTGGACGATGAGATCGGCATGATCACGGGCATGGGGGTTGAGCTGAAGCTCAACCATCCCATTGCGAGCCTGCGCGAACTGCTGGCTACGGGCGGTTTTGACGCGGTCTTCATCGGGACTGGCGCGCCGAAGGGTAAGGAGCTGAAGCTACCCGGCCGTGAGGCTGCGGCCGCCAACGTCCATATCGGTATTGCGTGGCTCGAATCCGTCGCGTTCAAGCACACCGACAAGATCGGCGAGCGTGTGCTGATCATCGGTGTCGGCAACACGGCGATGGACTGCTGCCGCACCAGCCTGCGGCTCGGCGCGCGCAACGTGAAAGTCATGGCGCGCAAGCCGCGCGGTTTCTTCAAGGCTTCCGAGTGGGAACTCGAGGATGCCGAGGAGGAGAGCGTCGAGATCGTCGTGAACCGCTCGCCGAAGGCGTTTGTCGTGGAGAACGGCAGACTGACGGGCATGTCGTTCGACAAGATGGAGTACGACCTCGACGCCGATGGACGCATCACCGCCGAACGCATCGTCGGGGAGGAATTCCTGCCGGCCGATGATGTGATTCTCGCCATCGGCCAGGAGAATGCTTTCCCCTGGATCGAGCGCGACCTGGGCATCGAGCTCGACAAGTGGAACGTGCCGCGGGTCGATACGGTGACGTTTCAGTCGACCCGGCCCGGCGTGTTCTTCGGTGGCGATGCCGCCTTCGGACCGAAGAACATCATCTGGGCCGTCGAGCACGGCCACCAGGCGGCGATCTCCATCCATCGCTACTGCCAGGGTGAGTCGCTGACCCAGCGGCTGCCTCCCGGTGTCAACCTGCAGAGCCGCAAGATGGGCATGCACGAGTGGTCGTACTCGAACGACTACACGCCGGTGGAGCGGCGCCTGATGCCGCACGTGTCGCTCAAGGAGCGCTTCAAGAAGCTCAACATCGAAGTCGAGCTCGGCTTCTCGGCGGAGCAGGTCGCGCAGGAAGTGCAGCGCTGCCTGAACTGCGACGTGCAGACGGTGTTCAGCGCGAAGCTGTGCATCGAGTGCGACGCCTGCATCGACATCTGCCCGGTGGACTGCCTCACCATCACGCAGAACGGCGACGAGGCGGACCTGCGCACGCGCCTCAAGGCCCCCGCGAAGAATCTGACCCAGCCGCTGCTGGTGTCGGCCCCCCTGCCCCAGACCGGCCGGGTCATGGTCAAGGACGAGGATCTGTGCGTGCACTGCGGCTTGTGCGCCGAGCGCTGCCCCACCGCAGCCTGGGATATGCAGAAGTCGTATGTGAAGTGGCCCCACGCCATCGACGAATCACGCGCGTTGCAGGCGAAGGAACCGAAGATCGCCTGAGAGCCGCCCGCAGGGCATTCACGAATCAGGGTACCCATGGCTCCACAGACTACCGCCCGGATCAACGACTTCGTCATCAAGATCGCCACGGTGAACGGCACCGGCTCGGCGAGCGCCAACAATCTGCTGATGAAGGCCATCTTCCGCAGCGGCATCCCGGTGATGGGGAAGAATTACTTCCCGTCCAACATCCAGGGCCTGCCCACGTGGTACGAGATCCGGGTGACGCGCGATGGTCATGTCGCACGCTCGGGGCGGGTCGACATCATGGTGGCCATGAATGCCGAGACCTACGCCCGGGACGTCAAGGAAGTCGCCCCCGGCGGCTACCTGATCTACGACTCCACCTGGCCGCGGCCCGCACTGCTGAAGCGGGAGGACATCACTGTCATCGGCGTGCCGCAGGCGAGGTTGTGCAACGAGAACTTCAACGGGGTGCGCACACGCATCCTGATGAAGAACATCTGCTATGCGGGCGTGCTGGCCGCATTGCTCGATCTCGACCTGGAACGCATCCGCGAACTGCTCGCGCAGACCTATGCGAAGAAGCCGCAGCTCGTGGACAGCAACATGAAGGCCATCCAGCTCGGCTACGACTACACGCGCCAGAACTTCCAGTGTCCGCTGCCGCTGCGCGTCGAGAAGATGGACGCCACGAGCGGCCAGATCCTGATCGACGGCAACACGGCTGCCGCTCTGGGCTGCGTCTACGCGGGCGCCACTGTGGCGGCGTGGTATCCGATCACTCCGTCCACGTCGCTGATGGATGCCTTCAAGGCTTTCTGCGACCGCTTGCGCGTGGATCCGGACACGGGCCGCAGGAACTTCGCCTTCATCCAGGCCGAGGATGAGCTGGCCGCCATCGGCATGGTCATCGGTGCGGCCTGGAACGGCACGCGCGCCTTCACGGCCACTTCCGGACCGGGCATCTCCCTGATGAACGAGTTCCTGGGTCTGGCGTATTACGCCGAGGTGCCTGCCGTCATCTTCGATATCCAGCGGGTCGGCCCATCCACCGGCATGCCCACCCGCACCCAGCAGTGCGATCTCCTGATCAGCGCGTATGCCTCGCATGGCGACACGCGCCATGTGTGCCTCTACCCCGCCAACCCGGAAGAATGCTTCTACATGGCGGTACAGGCGTTCGATCTCACCGAGCGGCTGCAGACCCCCGTGCTGGTCCTGTCCGACATCGACATCGGCATGAATGACTGGATGTGCCGCGATCTGAAGTGGGACGACTCGTATCGTCCCGATCGCGGCAAGATGCTCGGCAAGGAAGACGTGCTGAAGATGGAGAAGTTCTACCGTTACCTGGATCGCGATGGCGATGGCATCGGTTACCGCACGCTGCCCGGAGTTCACCCCAAGGCCGCTTACTTCACACGCGGCTCGGGCCATTCCCAGTATGGTGCCTACACCGAGGATTCGGTTGAGTACCAGATCGTGCTCGATCGCCTGCTGAAGAAGTGGGAGACCGCCAGGAAGCTGGTGCCGCGCGCCATCATCGACTGCACGGCCGGCAGCCACATGGGCATCGTGTCCCTCGGAAGCTGCGACGGCGCCATCCGCGAGGCCATGGATGTGCTCAAGAAGGAAGGCGTCGGCATCGACTACATGCGCGTTCGCTCGTTCCCGTTCAGCGAGGACGTCGAGCGGTTCCTGGCCGCGCACGATCTGCTGTTCGTGGTCGAACAGAACCGCGACGCGCAGTTCAAGGCGCTGCTGACCCTGGAAACCCAGGTGGACAAGGCGAAGCTGCGCTCGCTTCTGCACTACAGTGGATTGCCCATCACCTCCAGTTTCATCGTGGACGGCGTGCTCGCGCACGTCCGGCCCACCCCAGTGGCTCGGCCGCGCGATGCCGCTCACGGCTGAGGCAGATACATCATGACTTTCATAGCCAAACCGAAGGTCTCCCATCCGTCCCTGCCCAGGAATACCCTGGGGTTCACGCGCCGCGACTACGAAGGCGCGCTGTCGACCCTGTGCGCGGGTTGCGGACACGACTCGATCACGGCCGCCATCGTCGAGGCCTGCTGGGATCTGGCCATCGAGCCGCAGAACCTGATCAAGCTGTCGGGCATCGGTTGCTCGTCGAAGACGACGGCCTACTTCGTCAGCGGCGGCCACGGATTCAACTCCGTTCACGGCCGCATGCCCTCCATCGCGATGGGCGCGAACGCCGCGAATCGCAAGCTGCACTACATCGGTGTTTCCGGTGACGGCGATACCCTGTCGATCGGCCTGGGCCAGTTCTGCCACGCCATCCGCCGCAATCTCAACATGCTGTACATCATCGAAAACAACGGTGTGTACGGCCTGACCAAGGGCCAGTTCTCGGCCTCGGCCGACATCGGCACCAGGGCGAAGAAGGGCGAGACCAACTTCCAGCCCCCCATCGATCCGGTGCTGCTGGCCATGACGCTCGGCGCCTCGTTCGTGGCGCGCAGTTTCTCCGGCGACAAGCAGCAGCTCGTGCCGCTCATCCAGGCCGGGCTGAAACACAACGGCTTCGCGCTCATCGACGTGCTCTCGCCGTGCGTCACCTTCAACGATCACGAAGGCTCGACCAAGAGCTACGCCTACACACGCGAGCACTACGAACCGGCGGTTCACGCGGATTTCGTGCCGCTCGAGCGTGAGATCACGGCGAGCTACGGGGAAGGGGAGGCACTGCCGGTCGTGATGCACGATGGCAGCCGCATCGTGCTGCGCAAGTGCGAGGCTGGCTACGACCCGACCGATCGCAGCGCCGCGCAGGTCTATATCCAGGACCGGCTCAAGGTGGGCGAGTACCTGACGGGGTTGCTGTTCGTCGAGCCCTCGCAGAACGAGTTCCACGAGATCAACGCCACGCCGGATGAGCCGCTCAACAGCCTGCCGTACGAAAAGCTGTCGCCGGGCGCCAGGGGAATGGAGAAGATTCTCGCGCGCTATCGCTAGCGGCGATTCTGTCCCGCGAGCTGCTCCAGCGCGCGGATCTGCAACACCGTCGAATCCGAGGCCGGCAGCAGGCTGTTGGCCTGCCCGACGAAACCGGGCACGTCCGCGGCGGGGAGCGGCTTGCTGATCAGGTAACCCTGCGCATAGTCGCAACCCAGCTCGCGCAGCAGATTCCACTCGGCCGGCTCCTCCACGCCCTCGGCCACCACGCGCAATCCCATGCTGTGACCGAGCTCGATGGTGGAAGTGATGATGGTGGCCGCATCGCTTCCCTGGCGGGCATGAGTGATGAACGAGCGGTCGATCTTGAGCTCGTCCACCGGCAGGGAACTGAGCTGGGAGAGCGAGGAATGGCCGGTGCCGAAGTCATCGATGGCGAAGCGCACGCCGGCGATGCGCAGCAATTGCATGTTGCGGGCGGCCTGCTGCGGGTCGCGCATCACCGCGCTCTCGGTGATCTCGAGGAGCAGCGCCGTGGAGTTCACGCGCTCGGCGCGCAGCAGCTGCAGGATCTCATCGCCCAGGTTGGGATCGAGAATGTCGGGCGCCGACAGATTCACGGCCAGCTCCAGTTCGAGGCCCTGGCGGCGCCATTCGCCCATCTGACGGATCGCCGCGCGGAGCACCCAGCTCGTCAGGCGGCGCGCGCCGCCCGTGCGCTCCGCCAGCGGTACGAACTCACCCGGCGATACGGCTCCGAGCTGCGGATGGGTCCAGCGCACCAGGGCTTCAAGACTGCGCACCGAACGCGTGGCCATGGCCACCTTCGGTTGATAGACGAGTGACAGCGTGTTCTGGTCGATGGCGCCGCGCAGATCGGTGATCAGCTTCAGGCGCCGCCGGTGCTCTTCATCGACGCCCGGCCTGTACAGCACGACACGCGTGCGCGCCTCGTCCACGTCTTCTATGGCTATTTGCACGCGACGCAACAGCTCGCTCGCCGTGCTCCCGTGGTCCGGAAACATGCAGACGCTGGCAGCCACACGCAGTTCCAGGCTCATCTCGGCCAGATGGAATCCGGTGCGGACGACCCCCGTGAGCTGA
>Ga0335070_10001928_pt1 | contig 24095 bp, 25 predicted proteins | sample Lox_Sample_13_FD_206722 | JGI IMG/M metagenome (GOLD analysis project Ga0335070, IMG submission 206722) | Soil microbial communities from Loxahatchee National Wildlife Refuge, Florida, United States - Lox_Sample_1.3 | ecosystem: Environmental > Terrestrial > Soil > Wetlands | place: USA...
CTTGAAGATCGCCTCGAGCACGTGCTGCGAGTCGGTGCCGTTGAGCAGGCGCACGTGCAGGGTGAGCCCTGCTCCGTCGGCGAGCCGCTCGAGGAAACGGCGTGCGACGTCCGTGCCGAGGCCCCCGATCCGCGCCTGTGTGAGGTCGACGTTCGAGACGACGAGCGGGACGTCCGAGATCTCGAGCACGACGTTTGCGAGCGCCTCGGCCGACGTCATCACGCCGACCCCGTAGCCGCGCGCGCCCTCGCTCCGCAGCGGCGCTGCGAGCGCCCGGCCGAGCGCGCTTCCTGCCTCGGCCACCTCCGCCTCCCCGCTGTCGGGCTCGACCTCGAGCGCGAGGTCGAAACGCGCGTACTCGGCAAGCCGTTCCAGCAGCCGGTCGAGCACCGGCAGCCCGGTCTCGACGTTCGCCATGCCCGTGCCGCGCAGATCGACGCGGATACCGCTGCGGCCCGCCGCCTGATCGGGTCCACTCATGGTCGCGCGCAGGCTACAGGAGCCGGGGCGCCTGTTCTCGGCGGCTCGACCCGCCTTCAGCTCTCGACGCGCTCGATGGACGCGCCAAGGGCGCGCAGGCGGTCGTCGATCCGCTCGTAGCCGCGGTCGATCTCGCGCACGTTTCCAATCGTGGACGTCCCTTCGGCACAGAGCGCGGCGAGCAGCATCGCCATCCCCGCGCGAATGTCCGGGCTCGACATCCTCTCGCCGTAGAGCTGGGAGGGACCGGTGATCACGACGCGGTGGGGGTCGCAGAGGATGATCCGCGCGCCGAGGCCGACGAGCTTGTCGACGAAGAACAGACGGTTCTCGAACATCTTCTCGAACACCATCACCGTGCCCCGCGCCTGGGTCGCCACGGCGACGGCGATCGAGGTGAGGTCGGCAGGAAACGCCGGCCAGGGGCCGTCGTCGATCTTCGGGATCGCCCCGCCGACGTCGTCCTCGATCACGAGCTCCTGGCCGTCCGGAACGCGGATGCTGGTCCCCTCCACCTCGACGCGGACGCCGAGGCGGCGGAAGATCGGCATGATCGCGACGAGGTCCTCGGGGCGGCAGTCGTCGATCACGATCTCGCCCTCGGTGATGGCGCCGAGGCCGATGAAGCTCGCAACCTCGATGTGGTCCGGGCCGATCGTGTACTCGCCGCCGCGCAGCCGCTCGGTTCCGCGCACGCGGACGACGTTCGTGCCGATCCCGTCGATGTCGGCGCCGAGCGTGACGAGGAAGCGGCAGAGGTCCTGCACGTGCGGCTCGCAGGCGGCGTTGCCGAGCACCGTCTCGCCGGCTGCGAGGCTCGCCGCCATGACCGCATTCTCCGTGCCGGTGACGCTCGCCTCGTCGAGGAAGATCTGAGCGCCCTCGAGCCGCGCAGCACGCATCGTGAGGCGGCGCTCGGCCTGGATCTCCGCGCCGAGCTGCTCGAAGGCATGGATGTGGGTGTCGACGCGGCGACGGCCGATCACGTCGCCGCCGGGCGGCGGGACGACCACGCCGCCGAAGCGCGCGAGCAGCGGCCCGGCGAGCAGGACCGAGGCGCGGATGCGCCGGCACAGCTCCTCGTCGAGCTCCGTCTTCGTCACGTTCGCGGCATGGATGCGGACGTCGTTATCGCCGATCCATTCCACGTCGACGCCGAGGTCTGCGAGCAGGTCGAGCATCGTCTGCACGTCGAGGATTCGCGGCAGGTTGTGAAGCACGATCTCGTCTTCGCTCAGGAGGCAGGCGGCGAGGATCGGCAGGGCGCCGTTCTTGTTCCCGGCGACGCGGATGCGTCCGTTCAGCGGGCGTGCGCCCTCGATCACGAACGCGTCGACAGCGGGAACGACGACCATGAGGCGGGTATCCTAGCCGTGTGGCCGACCCGACTCGTGACCAGGCCTGGCAGACGCTCACCAGGTACACGAAGAGCGAGTCCCTCCTCCGGCATGCGCTCGCCGTCGAGGCGGCGACGGCCGCCTATGCCCGCAAGCTGGGCGAGGACGAGGAGCTGTGGCGGGTGGCCGCGCTCCTTCACGACTTCGACTACGAGCTGCACCCGACGCTCGACAAGCACCCGCAGGACGGCGCGCCGATCCTGCGCGAGGAGGGGTATCCCGACGAGGTGGTGGACACCGTGCTCTCGCACGCCGAGCACCTCGGCCTGCCGCGCGACACGCCGCTGAAGAAGGCGCTCTTTGCATGCGACGAGCTCTCCGGCTTCGTGCACGCGTGTGCGCTCGTGCGCCCCACCGGGCTCGACGGGCTCGAGCCGAAGTCGGTGCGGAAGAAGCTCAAGCAGCCCTCGTTCGCGGCAGGCGTGCACCGCGAGGACGTCTACAAGGGAGCCGACGAGCTCGGGGTCGACCTCGACGAGCACATCGCGACCGTCGTCGAGGCGCTGAAGCCGATCGCGTCCGAGCTCGGATTGCCCGCCGCCGGGTAGTCCAGGTTATCCGGCGTCGAGGCCGGCGTACAGGCGTTGCAGGTCGTCCTCGCTCGTCCACCAGCCGCACGAAGCGCGCACGATGTTCCTGCCGGGCAGCTCGCGCACGATCACGCCGCGCTCGCCCAGGCTCGCGACGAGCTCGGTCGGATCGCCGGGCGGGCGGAAGGAGACGAGCGTCGAGTGGCCGGGCGGAGTGACGACCTCGACCCTGCCGGCGAGCAGCTCGCGGCAACGTGCCGCCGTCTCCGCAGCTCGCTCGTACCGCCACTCGGGATGCGTACCGAGCGCAGCGACGAGCCCGGCGAGCGTCGGCACGCCGATCCAGCCGCTGTCGAAGCGCGCAGCACCGTCCTTCGGCGTGAATGCGCCCGACGGCTCATACGCCGTCTGCGCCAGGTAGTTCGGCGCTGCCACGCGCAGCCGGTCGGGGTCGCGGACGTACAGGCCGCCCGTGGGATCCGGTGCGCAGAGCCATTTCTGCGCCGAGACCGTGTAGAAATCGAACGCCTCCGCGCCGGTCCAAACAACACCCGCCGACTGCGCGCCGTCGACGAGGATCGGGAGGCCGCTCTCCTCCTTCAGGCGCGCGATGTCGAGTCGCCGGCCTGTTGTCCAAAGCACGTGCGACAGTGCGAGCAGCTTCGTCCGCGAGGTCACGGCCGCGAGGATCGCCTCCTCGTCCGCAGCGGCGACGACGACACGCGCACCGGAGGCGTGCACCGGCCCGAGCAGGCCGAAATGCTCCTGGTCGGTGGTGACGATCTCGTCTGCCGCGTGCAGCCCGAGACCGGTGAGCACGATCGCGCAACCACGGGTGGTCGACTCCGTGAGGGCGACGTTGACCTGATCGACCTCGAGCACCGCGGCGATGCCGTCACGCGCCGCCTGGCGCAGCTCGAGCATCCGCTCGAAATGCTGCTTGCCGCTGCGGCCGACGCGCAGCTCGCGCTCGGCCTCCGCGGTGAACGCCTCGACCGTCGCGCGCGCGAGCGGGCCGTTCGAGCCGGCGTTGAGGTACGCGTGGCGGTCGAGCACGGGGAACTGCGCGCGTGCCTCCTCGAACGTCATCCGAGGTGGAGTTCTACCGGTGCGTGGTCGGAGAGGAGGCGGCCGTCGACGCGCCGGCGATCCTCCGGCCAGACCGACGGCAGCGTCGCCGGGAGACCGCGCACGAGCACCTGGTCGATCCCGGGAGCCGGCGGCGAGAAGCCACGCTCCCGCAGCTCGTCGTAGAGGCCACCTGCCGCAGGCGCGACGTTGCCGTCGCCGCAGAGCACGATCGGCGCGTCCGGCTGCGCGTAGAGCTCGACGAGCTTCACCGCCCGGCGGAACTGCGCAACAGCGAACCGCGTCGTCGCGTGGAAGTTCCCCACGACGCCGAGACCCTCGATGCGGACGGCCTGGCACACCCGCCGCTCGCCCTCGCCCGGCTCGCTGAGGAGCGACGACCACTCCTCCCGCACGCGCAGCGACGGCGCGACGAGGATCGCGTTCGCCTGCCCCGTGAGCGCGGAGCGGAGGAGCCCGTGGTGGAGATCGGTGAGCGCCTTGCCGAGCCGGACGCTGCCGAGCCGCGGTCGTGCCGCGACGGCCCCGAACGCCTGCATCCCGCTCCACGCGGTGAGATGACCGAGCGCCCAGAGCGGCACCTCCTGAAGACAGAGGATGTCGGGCCGGTCGGCGGTCGCCAGCCGCACCATCTCCTCGAGGTAGGCGCGCCGCTCGGGCGGGACGGCGTTGCCGTGGAAGACGTTCCACGTGCGGACGAGCAGCGGCACGCGCGTAGCCTAAGGCCCGTGCGAATCGTGCTCGCGGACCCCCCTGCGTTCACCCCGCCCTACGACCACGCCCTCGCGGCCGCCCTCGCCGGCACCGGGGCGGAGGTGGAGCTCGTCACGTCGCGGTTCCGTTTCGGCGACATGCCGCCTGCCGAGGGCTATGTACGGCGCGAGCTCTTCTACCCGCTCTCGTCGCGGCTGTTCCGGCGCTCGCCGCTGCGGCTGCCGCTCAAGCTGGTCGAGCACCCGCTCGGGCTGGCGGCGCTGCTGCGCCGGCCGGCAGACGTGCTCCACCTCCAATGGCTGGCGGCACCGGAGCTCGACGTGCACCTCTTCCGACCGCGCGTCCCGTCCGTGTTCACGGCCCACGACCTCCTGCCCCGGCGGACGGCCCGGAAGGCCGAGCTGTGGCGGCGGCTGCTCGCGCGCTTCGACCGCGTCGTCGTCCACAGCGGGCACGGCCGTGAGACGCTCGCAGCACTCGGCGTCGACGCCGCACGGTTGCGGATCGTCCCGCATCCCGTCTTCCCGAGCGATCCGGAGCGGCGCGACGACGGCCGTACGGTGCTCTGCTTCGGCGTCATCCGCGCCTACAAGGGCCTGGGCGACGCGATCGAGGCCGTGCGGCGGGCCGGCGATGCGCGGCTGCTCGTCGCCGGTGACCCCCTCGAGTCGATCGAGCCGTACCGCGTGCGCGCCGAAGGCATCGACGTCGACTGGCGGCTCGGCTACCTCCCGCAGGCGGAGGTCGACCGGGCCCTCGGCGAGGCGACGCTCGCGCTGTTCCCGTACCGGCCCGAGCTCGACCAGAGCGGCGCGCTGCTCCGCGCGCTCGGCGCGGGCGTACCCGCGGTCGCGTACGACGTCGGCGGGATCGCGGAGCCGGTGCGCCGCTTCGGTGCCGGCCGCGTCGTCGCAGCAGGTGACGTCGACGCGCTGGCGGCAGCCGTCCACGACCTGCTCTCCGATCGCGACGCGCTCGAGCAGGCGCGCGACGGCGCGCGACGAGCGCGTGCGGAGTTGACCTGGGATGCCGCCGCTCGCGCGCATCTGGCGATCTACGAGGAGCTTGCATGATCTTCCGACGCCGCTTCGCCGACGTGATCAAGCGCCAGCTGGACGTCTTCGCGGCCGATGAGGCGGGCCTGCTCGAAGAGGTTCGTGAGAAGGAGCAGGAGTACAACCGCGCCGAGCGCGACGAGGCCGAGGAGAGGTACGGCGACTACGTCGACGTCGTCGAGGCGGCGACCGAGGCGCTCGCCGACATGCGCGACCGGTTCGCGCGCACGCTCGACGAGGACGCGGTGGAGGAGTACGAGGCGGAGTTCAACCGCGCCGTGAAGAAGCGCTGGCCGCCGTTCGGGCTCGAGATCGAGAACCGCTGAGGGGACGGTCAGCGGTGCCCGAAGTGGTGCGCACCCGGCAGCGAGCCGTGGACGTCGGCCCCGGCGGTGAGCCTCCGAGCGAGCGGGCCGAGGCTGACGATCTCCCGCACGAGGACGTTCCGGTTACGGTCGAGATGCTCGTAGCGGCCGCGCGCGAGCAGGAGCGGCTCGCCGCGCACGACGGCACGGAAGCGCTCGTACACGGCCGGGGGCACGATCAGGTTCACCTGCGCGTGCTCGTCCTCGAGCAGCATGAAGACGACGCCGTTCGCAGTCGAGGGTCGCTGCCGCGCGACGACCATCCCCGCGACGGTGACGCGCGCGCGGTTCGGCTGCTCGAGCAGCTCGAGGCTGGACAGCGTTCCCGGCGGCAGGTGGGGCCGCATCAGCTCCAGCGGGTGCACGTCCACCGAGAGGCTCGTCGTCCGGTAGTCGGCGAGCATCCGCTCCCAGGTCGTGGGCTCCGGTAGCTCCGGCGTCTCGACGGTCGGCTCGAGCGGAAGCGCGAGCTGCTTCTCACTGCCGCCGGAGCCCGGCACGGTGTGCGGGCGCGGTACGAGCCCGAGCTGCCAGAGCAACTCGCGCCTGCGCAGGCCGAAGCAGTCGCAGGCGCCGCTCTCGACGAGCGCGACCAGCTCAACATCGCGCAGCGCTACGCGCTGCGCTAGGTCCGCAATGGATGTGAACCCTCCTGCCCGTTCGCGTTCCTCTACAAGAGCTTTTGCCTCTTCCTGGCCGATGCCGCGGACATACGAGAGCCCGATGCGAACGGCTCCGTCCTCTATGCCGCAGTGCACAGCACTGCGGCATACGTCCGGCGACCGCGTCTCCACGCCGCGCCGCTGCGCGTCGCGCACGAGCGTCGCCGGCGGATAGAAGCCCATCGGCTGCGCGTTGAGCAGCGCGGCGAGGAACTCCGCCCCGTAGTGGTGACGCAGCCACGCCGACTGGTACGCGAGCAGCCCGAAGGCCGCCGAGTGCGACTTCGGAAAGCCGAAGCCCGAGAAGCCGACGAGCTTGTCGTAGACCATGTGCGCGGTCGACTCGTCGACGCCCTTGCCGAGCGCGCCCTCGACGAAGCGGGCTCGGTACGACTCGAGTGCGGCATGCGAGCGCTTGCGGCTCATCGCGCGCCGCAGCCCCTCCGCCTCACCGACGGTGAAGCCGGCGAGATGGATCGCCACCTCGAGCACCTGATCCTGGAAGACGACGACGCCGAGCGTGTCGCGCAGTGGCTCCTGCAGGAGCGGATGGTCGGCCGGCGGCACGAAGCCCGGATCCTCGCGCAGCTTCTGCCTGCGGTCGATGTACGGGTGCACCGCCTTGCCCTGGATCGGCCCTGGCCGGACGAGGGCAACCTGCACCGTGAGGTCGTCGAGGTTCTCCGGGCGCGTACGCAGGAGCGACTGCATCTGCGCCCGGCTCTCGATCTGGAAGCAGCCGACGGTGTCCGCGTTCTGGATCTCCTCGAACACGGCAGGGTCGTCGAGCGGGACGCGCGAGAGATCGATCTGCCCGCCCCGCGTGCGCGCGATCAGGTCGACGCACTCCTCGACCGCGGAGAGCATTCCCAGCCCGAGCAGGTCGATCTTCAGGAAGCCGGCGTCGGCGCACGAGTCCTTGTCCCACTGGCACATCTGGCGACCCGCCATCGCGGACGGCTGCACGGGGACGAGCTCGACTAGCGGGCGCGTCGAGATGACCATCCCGCCCGGGTGCTGCGAGATGTGGCGCGGCAGCCCCGCGATCTCCGTGCACAGCCCGGCGAAGGCGCGCCAGCGTGGAGAGGCGAGCTTCCGTGTCGCGTCCGGCAGCAGCGCCACCTCCTCGGCGACGCGTGCCGCGTTCCAGCCGTCGGAGAGCCTCGCCAGCCGCTCGAGCTCGGCGAACGGGAGGCCGAGCGCCTTGCCGACGTCGCGGATCGCGCCGCGCGAGCGATACGTGGCGAAGCTCGCGACGAGCGCGGCGTGCTCGCGCCCGTACTTCTCGGTGACGCGGACGATCAGCTGCTCGCGGATGTCCCGTGGGAAGTCCAGATCGATGTCCGGGACCGAGGAGAGCTCGCGGTTGAGAAAGCGGCCGAGCGAGAGCTTGGCAGCGACAGGGTCGACGTGCGACAGCCCGGTCAGGTAGCAGACGAGCGAGCCGACGGAGGAGCCGCGGCCGCGGCCCGGCGGCAGGACGTGACGCATCGAGCCGGGACCGCGCACCTCGAGAGCGACCTCGCGCGCGAGCTCGAGCACCTCCCAGTGGAGCAGGAAGAACCCCGCGAGCCCGAGCTCGTCGATCAGCACGAGCTCCTGCTCCAACCGTGCGCGCGCATGCGCGCGCACGGTTGGACTACACGTGGCGTAGCGGCCGTCGAACGCCGCATCGCACATGCGCGACAACTGCGAGATGGCCGGCTCCGCACCGGAAGAGAAGTCGGGATACCGGTAGCCGAGCTCCTGCGTCAGGTCGAACGTGAGCCGGTCCGCGAGCTCGGCCGTGCGCAGGACCGCGTCCCGGTCGTCGGGGAAACGTTCGAGCACCTCTTCGGGCGTTGCGAGCACGCACTCGTGGTTGCCGCGCCGCTCCCGCTCGCAGCCGTCGAGTGAGGTGCGGGAGCGGACCGCAACGAGCACGTCCTGGAGTGCGGCCCGGCGCGTGTCGTGTGCGTGCACGTCTCCCGACGCGACGGTGTGCACGTGCAGCGTCTCCGCCAGGTCACGCAGCGCCGCGTTGCGGCGCGTGTCGCCGCGTTCGTACGGTCGCTGCAGCTCGACGAAGAAGCGGTCGCGGCCGAACGCCTGCGCGAGCCGCGCGGCGGCATTCGGGTCGCGCACCGCAAGCCCGTGCCGCGCGCAACCGGAGAGGCAGACGAGCCCCTCGTTGAGCCGTTCGAGCAGGCGCACGTCGAGCGACGGCGGCAGCGGCTCCCGCCCTTCCTTCGGACGCGTCCTCGCATGCGCGGCGGTGAGCAGCCGGCAGAGATTCGCGTAACCCTGCGCGGTCTCGACGAGCACCGTGACGTGCGCGCCGCCCTCCAGCGTCAGCTCCGCCCCGGTGATCGGCCGGACGCCGAGGTGCTTGGCCGCGTGCGCGAACTCGAGCGAGCCGTAGATGCCGTCGTGGTCGGTGAGCGCGAGCGCCGGGTAGCCGAGCTCCGCCGCCCGCACCGCCAGCTCCTCCGGCTGCGACGCGCCGTCGAGGAACGAGTAGGCGCTGTGGGCGTGCAGCTCGACGTACGTCATCGTCCGGTCGAAGTCTAGGCGAACATATGTTCGCGTGCATCAGCGACCTCACCGATGGCTCCGCGCCCGCGCGGACGGAAGCTCGACTCGATGGCCCGCCGCGGAGCTTTCCTGTTCCTCGTGCGCTACGCCGGCGCTCTGCACCTGGCAGCGCTCGTCCGCGACCGCAACCTCGTCGTGCTCGACCCGCGCGGCACCGGCTGGTCGAAGCCGGGACTCACGTGCCGCGAGAACGAGGACGCGGCGGACTGCCTCTCGCGCTGGCGAGCCTCCGGCGTCGACCTCACCCGGTACCAGAGCGCAGCCACGGCCGACGACGTCGAGGCTCTCCGCCGCGCGCTCGGGATCGAGCGCTGGAACCTCTACGGCCTCTCCTACGGGACGCGTCTCGCGCAGACCCTGCTGCGCAGGCACCCCCAGCACGTGCGCAGCGCCATCCTCGACTCGCTCGCCGCGCCCCAGGAGGACGAGATCGCCGGGGCCAGCCCGGGCGCCGCGCACGCGATCCAGCGCCTGATCGACGCCTGCGCGACCGACGCGGTGTGCGACCGCCGCTACCCCGACGTCGCCTGGGTCTTCAGCGAGGCCTCCTTCTTCGAGACCTGCCGCGCCGCGGGCTCCCCGCACCCGCCCGCCTCCGAGAACGAGCCGCTCCGGAGCGACGTGCCGGCGCTGCTCCTCACCGGCCGCTTCGACCCCGTCACCCCGGTCGAGGCCGCGCGCCTCGTGGTGCGCACGCTCACACGTGCGTACGTCGTGGAGTTCCCGACGCTCGGACACGGCGTCTGGAGCCAGAGCGCGTGCGCGCGCCGGATCGGGCTCGCCTTCCTCGCCGCGCCGCTGCGTCCGCCGGACACGAGCTGCGTCGCCTCCGTGCCGTCCGTCAGATGGGCCGCGCCGTGAAGCGGGTGCTGCTGCTCGGGGTGGCGGCGCTCCTCTCGCTGTCGGCGCTGCTCGCGATCGCGATCCTCCTCGCCGGCCGCTTCGGCAGCACCCAAGGGAAGATCCTCGGCTCGACCGCGCTCCTCGCCGGGTACGGCCTCGTCGCCCTGCCGGCGGCCGTCCTGCTCGACCAGGGGCGTTGCCGGAGGCTCGCGCTCGCGTCGGCGTCGCTCGCCGCGGCCGCCGCCGCGGTCGCGCTCGCCGGGGTCTGGTCCGGGTCCGAGACCGCCGGCAAGGCGGTTGGGTCGCTGACCGCGTTCGCGCTCGCCGGGGCGCAGGTCTCGGCGCTCGTCGCGCGCCGGCGCGAGCGCGATCCGCTGCTCGTGCGGCGGCTCTTCGCCGCCTCGTGCGTGACGGGTCTCGTCGCCGCGGCGTCGTTCGCCGTCTTCATCTGGCTGCAGCCGAGCGGCAACCTCTTCCCCCGGCTCTTCGGCTCGCTCCTCGTCCTCGACCTCCTCCTCGTCGCGCTGCAGCCGATCCTCGCCCGCGCCCGCCCCGCCGGCCCGGTGCACCACCTCACCGTCCGCGTCGAGTCGGGAGAGCCGGTGGCGGTCAGGATCGAAGGCGGCGACCTCGCCGGCGCAGCAGCGAAGGCGATCCGGTCCGTCGAGCGCGACGGCCGTCGCGTCGTCGGGCTCGAGGTCTCGCTAGAGGATCGCGCGGGGGTAGAGCCGCGCCGCGAGCCCGGCTAGAGCGCCGCAGAACGCGGCGGTGACCGCGAAGTCGACCCAGAGGGTGCCCGCGCTCGAGAAGAGGACGGGAGGTCGCGTCACGAGCGCGGTCTCGAGCCGCGCAGGGTGGTCGTCTTCCCGGCGCCGTTGGGGCCGAGGGGGCCGAACACCTCGCCGTGCTCCACCTCGAAGGAGACCCTGTTCACCGCGACGAGGTCGCCGAAGCGCACGACGAGGTCCTCGACGAGGACGGCGGGTTGGGAGACGGGGCGCACGGCGCTCATGCGGGACGCTCTCTCACGGTAACCGGACCGAGCTGCGGCAGGCCGGAGTCCGATGTGGAGGCCTGCGCGTGGAGCCGGCGCGGGATCCGCCCGGCGAGCCGCGCCGCACGGCCGGCCTCGACGGCCTTGCGCATCGCCGCTGCCATCGCCGCCGGATCGTCGGCGCGTGAGACGGAGCTCGCGAGCAGCACGCCGTCGCACCCGAGCTCCATCGCGAGCGCGGCGTCCGAGGCCGTCCCGACGCCGGCGTCGAGGATCACCGGCACCCCGGCCTGCTCGACGATGAGCGCGAGGTTATAGGGGTTGTCGATCCCGCGGCCCGAGCCGATCGGCGATCCGAGCGGCATCACCGCGGCGCAGCCGACGGCCTCGAGGCGCCGCGCGAGGACCGGATCGTCGCTCGCGTACGGGAGCACGGTGAAGCCCTCGCCCACGAGCTCCTCCGCGGCGGCGACGAGCTCCACCGGGTCGGGATGCAGCGTCCGGTCGTCGCCGATCACCTCGAGCTTGATCCACTCCGTGCCGAACGCGTCCTGTGCAAGCCGAGCAGTCCGGACCGCATCGCGCGCCGTGTAGCAGCCGGCGGTATTCGGCAGCAGGAAGAGCCCCAGCCGGTCGATCACCGAGAGCGGCGACTCGGTGCGCGCCTCCGGGTCGACACGCCGCAGCGCGACGGTGGCGATCTCCGCACCCGACGCGACGAGCGCCGCTTCGAGCTGCTCGAGCGAACGGAAGCCTCCGGTGCCCATGATCAGCCGGGAGCTCCACGTGCGCCCGCCGAGGCGAAGCGGCTCGCTCATGGGCCAACCTGGCCCATGAGCAGGGGAGGGATTGCCATTGCGGGGGAACCGGGAGATTCCCCCGCACACCAATCGAAGAAGGGAGCTCGTGAGGGAAACATGGTTTCCCTCACGGGAGCGAGCCAGAGGCGAGCGACGCTCATCCGCCCTGCACCGCGCGCAGCACCTCGACCGCTTGCCCTTCCGCGAGGCTCGTCGCCTGCCACTGGCTGCGCGGCACGACCGCTCCGTCGAGCGCGACCGCGACGCCCCGCTCCGGCGTCTCCACGAGCGAGCCGACGACGTCGGCGACGGTCGCACCGGTCGCGAGCTCCCGCTCGATGCCGTTGACCGACACCCTCACGCGGGGATCCCGGCCTCGAACCGCGACGCCGCGAACGGCACCGCCTCCGCGGGCGGCTCCTCGCCGAGCAGGAGCGCCGCGATCGCCTCCGCGGTCACGGGTGTCAGCAAGATCCCGTTCCGGTGGTGCCCGGTCGCGACGAGCAGCCCCTCGTCTCCCCACTCGCCGAGCAGCGGCCCGTTGTCCGGCGATCCGGGCCTCAGGCTCGCGAACGCCTCCGCGAGCTCGAGCTCGGCGACGTCCGGGAGTGCGCGGTAGGCCTCGCGCAACAACTCGTACACGCCGCCGGCGGTGACTGTCGTGTCGAAGCCGCGCTCCTCGACACTCGCACCCACCACCACCTCGCCGCTGCGCCGCGGCACGATGTACACACGCTCCGTTCGGATCATGCACTCGGCCGGACGCGCGTCCACGGGACCGCGGAGGCGAAGCACCTGGCCCTTCACCGGACGCACCGGCACCGGCTCCTGCGCAAGCGCGCACCCCGCGGACCATGCGCCGCCGGCGAGCAACACCTTCCCGGCGGGCACACGCGTGCCGTCGGCGGTGACCACGCCGCACAGACGCCCGCCGTTCCGAAGCCCGTCGACAACGTCTGCGCTCACCCGCAGCTCGCCGCCCGCCTTGCGAAGCGCAGCCGCGAGGGCCACAGCGAGCGTACGCGGGTCGACCTGCGCCTCCTCCCGAGCGTGCAGGCCGCCGGCGCACTGCGGCGCCAGGCCCGGGACGAGAGCGCGGCACGCGGCGGCGCCGAGCCACTCGGACGAGAGCCCGATCCGTTGATGGAACTCGTGCTCGCGGCGGACCACCTCGAGCTCGTCACGGTCGAAGGCGACGTAGAGCGTGCCCGAGCGTTCGTAGCCGATGTCGAGGCCGCTGACCTCCGCGAGCTCGGCGGCGAAGGCGGGGTAGAGACCTGCCGAGCGCCGTGCGAGAGGCGCGAAGGCCTCCCGTCCCGGCTCGACGTCCGTGTCCGGCGCGAGAACGCCGGCTGCCGCATGCGTTGCACCGCCTCCGGGCTCCCCACGCTCGAGGACGCAGACCCGGAGACCCCGCTGAGCGGCACGCCAGCCGCACGCGAGTCCGATCACGCCGCCTCCGACGACGACGAGGTCGAAGCGCTGGTCCTCGTTCAGGCGAATCCACCTCCTCCCTGCGCCGGCATGACCCGGATCAGGTTCAGACGGTCGGCGGCGCAGTTCAGCCACCCTCTCAGCCCGCTCGCCGGGCTCCCGTTCGCGTTGCATCCAGCGCGTGGATCGTACAACTACGCTCCCGGCATGGACGGAGCTGCCCGCCGCGAGCGCCTTGCCCGGGCGCGTCTGTACCTCGTGATCGAGGCACGTCCCCACGGGCGTGAGCCCGATCCACTGCTCGCGGCCGCGCTGCGCGGGGGAGTCGACATCGTGCAGCTGCGCGACAAGGAGCTCCGCGACGACGAGCTCGTGCGTGCCGCGGTTCCGTTTCGTCGCGTCTGCGACGCGTACGGGGCGCTGTTCGTGTTGAACGACCGGCCCGACCTCGTCGAAGCGTGCAGTGCAGACGGCGTGCACGTGGGCCAGGAGGACGAGCCCGTCGCGAAGGCGCGTGCGCTCGCCGGCGCCGAGCGGATCGTCGGCCTCTCGACGCACTCGCGCGCCGAGATGCTCGCTGCGGAGGGCGCCGACTACATCGGCGTGGGCACGATCTTCGCGACGCCGACGAAGCCCGAGTCGAACGCGGTCGGGCTCGAGCTCGTCCGGACGGCGGCGGAGGCTGCCCGTGTTCCCTGGTTCGCCATCGGCGGCATCGAGCTCGCAAACGTCGGGCTCGTGGCGGAGGCAGGTGCCCGGGGCATCGCCGTCGTACGCGCGATCCGCGACGCCGCGGACCCTGAGGCCGCAGCACGCGCATTACGCGCCGCGCTGGGTGAACCACCCCCCTCCTGAGCCGTCGTGGAAGACGACGGTGTTCTCGCCGCTCTCGAGCACGACCTCGAAGTAGCGGCGGATGACAGGCTCCTCGGTCCACCAGCGGTCGAGCACCCGCCACTCCTCGCGCAGCACGGCGACCGGCTGATGGTTCACCTGCCACGGCGTCCCGTCGAAGTTCGACTCGACGCGGGCCGGGCGTGGCTCGTTCAGTCGTCCCGCGGTACGAACAGCGCGCGCGTCTCGGGAATGCGCGACCACGGTGCGACCTCCACGACGGTGCAGACCGAGCCGGGGCCGGTGCTCGCCCGCACCTGGCGCAGGCCCTCGCTCAGCCGGCTGCGGTCCTCGGCGCCGGCGGCGAGCAGCTCGAGCTGGCGGCCGGCAGGCTCGGTGAGCTCGACGAGCTCGAGCCGGAGCTCGAGCACGGGCGCCGGCAGCTCGGCGAGCCTGGGCGCGAGCGCGACGCGGATCCGGTCTGCGTCGGCGCTCGGCTCGCGCAGCGTCAGCGAGCGGCGCCACGAGCCGCCGCCGACGAGCCGGGCGGCGAGCGCAACCTTGCGGACGAAGCGGTCGCGGCGCTCCGGCCGGGCGAGCACGGTCTCGACGAGCGCCCCGAGCGCGCGCCGCAGCGTCAGCATCTGCCCGACCGCTTCCGGAAACTCGAGCGCCTCCGCCAGCTCGGACGGCGGACGGCGACCGCGCACCCGCGCGGCCGCCCCGCCTCTCGCCAGGCTCCAGGCGCGCCGGCCGTCCGGCCCCAAGCGTTCGGCCACGGCGCCGCCCGGAAGCCCGGCAAGTTGCCCCAACTTGTGCACCCCGAGCGACTCGAGCTCCTCGTAGCGCCGCCGCTCGAGCGGCAGGAGCGTCAGCGGCAGCGGCGCGAGGAAGCGCCCGACCTCCTCGTCGCGAACGACGAGCAGCCGCCCCGGTTGCGCGACCGAAGCCGCAGCCAATGCCGCGAAGCGGCGGGACGCCGCGCCGATCCGCGCGTCCCAGGCGGCGCCTGCTGCGGCGAGCGCACGCAGGAGCGCCGGCTCGAGCCCGCCGTACAGCCGCTCCACCCCCCGCGTCTCGAAGTACGCGACGCCGAGCGCCGCGGGCTCGACGGCGAAGCCCCCGTCCTCGAGCGAGCGGACGATCTCCTCCCACGCCTGCTCGACGGCCGTGGGATCCGGGTCGACGAGCACGAGCCTCGGGCAGGTCGCGAGCGCCTCGCCCAGCCGCATCCCCGGCCGCACCCCCGCCGCCTCCGCCGCGGCCGTCACGGGGCCGAGCAGCGGCTCCCCGCCCGGCTCGGGCGCGAGCGCCGTCGGCCGCAGCGCCAGGGCGGGCGCCTTCCGCAAGGCCGCCTTCAACTCGAACCCGGGGATGGAGAGACAGGCGATCACGAGAACATGTGTTCTACACGAACACATGTTCTCCTGTCAATCGGACGGCATACACAGACGCCTGGGCAACCTTGATCACCGTTGCAAAGCTCCCCCACGTCAGGGATTCGACAACCGACAACAACGTGCGATGATGTGTACTCGGACTTCGTCCGGTGCCTCAGCCGCACTGAGTACCCGGGAAGCTCGCCAAGCCGCGAAGCCCGAGCCTGGCGGGGCGGTCTCGATTCTCCCGAGACCGCCCCGCGCTACCTCGCGGCTACAGCGTGACCTCGGCCGCTGCGCCGGCCATGCGCGCGAAGCGCGGGGCGACGGCGAGCACGCTCTCGCGCGCGCACCACTCGATGTCGGCCTCGAGTCCGTGGCGGCGTAGGTTGCGGGCGCTCTGGCTGGCGCCGAGCCCTTCGAGCGCACTGCCGAAGCTGTGGACGAGACGGATCGCCGCTGCGGCGGAGTCGGCGGGCTCGCCGCCGAGCGTCTCGGCGATGCGTCCCGCGCAATAGGCGTCGTCGAGCGCGAGCTCGCCGAGCACGCCCGCGCACAGCACGGCGACGTCCTCCCCGCCGTCCCGCGCCGCGGCCGCGACCGCCTCGAGATTGAGCAGCGAGCCGACGTAGACGCGCTCGAAGCGCGCGGCGGCGAAGACGAGCAGCCGCGTGCCGTTCGTCGTCGTGAGCACGAGCGTCTCGGCCGCGGGCTCGCCGGCGACCTCGCGCGGAGAGTTGCCGAAGTCGAAGCCGGGGATGTGCTCCAGACGCCGCTCGCCCGCGAGCTTGACAGAGCCCTCCGTCGAGGCGAGCGCGCGCGCCTCGTCGATCTCGGCGCAGCAGAGGACGCGCCGGTAGCCGGCGGCAAGCGCCTGCGTCATCGTCGAGGTGGCGCGCAGGACGTCGACGACGATTCCGACCGGGGCAGGTGTGTGCTCGCCGGGAGTGAACGCTACGTGGACGCGCACGGCGTTACCCTAGTCCCCATGTCCGCGACGCAGACGAGCCTTCCGACCTGCTACCGCCACCCCGATCGCGAGACCGGGCTCTCGTGCTCGGAGTGCGGACGGCCGATCTGCACCGAGTGCATGACGGTCGCGCCCGTAGGGCTGCGCTGCCCGGATCACGCCGGGGGCGCGCGCAAGACGCGCGCTCGGCTCGCTCCCGCCCCGATCGTCCGTGCGCAACACCGGATGGGCGGGACCACCGCACTCGTCACGAAGGCTCTGATCGCGATCAACGTCGCGATCTACCTCATCGGAGCTGTGCAAGGCGACGGCCTCAACAACCCAGGCGGGCCTATCTACGCAAAGCTCTGGCTCGATGCGTACGACGTGCACAACGGCGGCTGGTGGCGGCTGATCACGACCGCGTTCCTGCACGCGAGCGTGATCCACATCGGCTTCAACATGCTCGCGCTCTGGTGGATCGGCGCGCCCGTCGAGCAGTACCTCGGCCGTGCGCGCTACCTCGCCCTCTACTTCGTGGCCGGGCTCGCCGGCTCGGCCGGCGCGCTCCTGCAGACGCCCGGCGTCACGGTCGGCGCCTCGGGCGCGATCTTCGGCATCCTCGGGGCGATGCTGATCCTCGAGTGGCAGGCGACCGGGCGGCTCGGCGGCCAGGCGATGACGCTGATCGTGATCAACCTCGCGATCGGCTTCGCGGTCCCGGGCATCTCCTGGGGCGGCCACGTCGGAGGCCTTATCGGCGGCATCCTCGCCACGCTCACGTTCGCCCGCTGGGGGCGGGGGCATGCCGCCTATGGCCGGCTCGGTCTCGGCGGCGCCCTGGGGCTCGTTCTGATCGCCGCAGGAAGCATCGCGATCGCGTACTGGCGCGTCCGTGGCTACGCCTGACGGTTCCTCGAAGTCCTGAGCCGGGATCGGTGGCCGCCCCGATGCCCTTCCGGGCGGGGCTGGGCACGCTCAAGGCGAGGAGCTGACCGTGGCCCGCGACATCTTCATCAGGCTCGACCGCTGCCAGTACTGCAACCGCCCCGGCTTCGTCGTCTGGGACATCGACCTGTTCACGTGCGGGCGCGAGGTGTGCAAGTCGCTCGCGTTCGCCGAGGTGCGCCGCCGCCACCGCGACGGCCTCCGGCCGCTGCCCGAGAAGCAGCTCGCCAAGGCGCTCCTCGCCTCCCTCGACACCTTCGAGCACGCGCTCGAGCTGGACGAGCGGGCCGAGGTCGTGAAGGAGACCGAGGCCGACCGGATCCGCGGCCGCGAGCGCCAGCGGACGGCGCACCTCCTCTCGGAGCTGCACGAGCTCGAGCGCCGCTATCCGGCGCCGCCGGCACCGGCCGAGCGGACGCCCGCGCCGCCGCCGCCGCCGAACCCGCGCTACCGGCGTTTCGTCAGCCGCGGGCGAACCGTCGCCCTCCGGCGGGATTCCGAGCGAACCGCGCGGACGCGCGCCGCCTGAGGCGCGCAGCCGCCAAGTAACAACTTGTTACTTGGCCGGTCATTCGCTCGCGTCGAAGAACCGCTCCCGCGGCACGAGCGAGCCGCCGGCGAGCCACGCCCAGCGCGACAGCAGCCGCACCTGGACGTGGGTCGCGTCCGGGTCGTCCTCGGCGTGCTCCTCGCGGTAGCCGTGGATCCACGCGCGCACCTCGACCTCCGAGCCCACCCGCGCCCGTCCACGCCCGTCGACGAGGAGCTCGTACCTGGGCACTAGCCTCTCAGCCTCCGGCGACCACGTACTCGGCGCGATGCGCCTCCTTCAGCACCGCCTGGGCGGACGCGAGCCGCGCGAGCGGCACGCGGTACGGGGAGCAGCTCACGTAGTCGAGCCCGAGCCGGTGGCAGAACTCGACCGACCTTGGCTCACCGCCGTGCTCGCCGCAGATGCCGGTCTTCAGGCGCTCCTTGACGCTGCGGCCGCGCTCGACGCCGATCCGCATCAGCTCGCCGACGCCGTCCTGGTCGAGCAGCTCGAACGGGTTCGCTTCGATCACGCCGTCCTCGAGGTAGAAGGTGAGGAACTTGCCCTCTGCGTCGTCGCGCGACATGCCGAGCGTCGTCTGCGTGAGGTCGTTCGTCCCGAACGAGAAGAAGTCCGCATGCTCGGCGATCTCGGCGGCACGGAGCGCCGCCCGTGGCAGCTCGATCATCGTGCCGCAGAGGTACTCGATCGTCGGGGCCTCCTCTTCCATCACGCGCTCGGTGAGCTCGCGCAGCCGGCGCAGCTCCTCCTTGAAGGCGACGAGCGGGTGCATGATCTCCACGAGCGGAGCGTCGCCCGTGCGGTCGTGCACCGCCTTCGCCGCCCGCGCGATCGCACGCACCTGCATCTCGTAGATCTCGGGCCACTGGATGCCGAGGCGGCAGCCGCGCGTGCCGAGCATCGGGTTCGCCTCGTGCAAGACCTTGATCCGCTGCCGCATCCGCTCGTCCGTCGCCTGGTCGAGCGGCGGCAGGAACTCGTGCAGCGGCGGGTCGAGCAGCCGGATCGTCACGGGCAGGCCCGCCATCACCTCGAAGATCGCCTCGAAGTCCGCCTGCTGGAACGGCAGCAGCCGGTCGAGCGCGGCACGCCGGCCCGCCTCGTCGGAGGCGAGGATCATGTCCTGCATCACCGGCAGCCGCTCCTCGCCGAAGAACATGTGCTCGGTACGGCAGAGGCCGATCCCCTGGGCTCCGAACTCGCGGGCCTTCGCCGCGTCCTCGGGGGTGTCCGCGTTCGCGCGGACGCCCATCCGGCGCACCTCGTCGGCCCAGCCGAGGATCGTCTCGAAGTCCTCGTTGATCTGCGGCGGCACGAGCGCGACCTCACCGACGATGACGCGCCCGGTGCCACCGTCGATCGTGATCGTGTCGCCGTCGCGCAGCTGGTGGTTGCCGATGCGCACGGTCTTCGCGGCGAGATCGATCGAGAGCCCTTCGCAGCCGGCGACGCACGGCTTGCCCATGCCGCGGGCGACGACGGCCGCGTGCGACGTCATGCCGCCGTGCGCCGTGAGCACGCCCTTTGCCTGGATCAGGCCGTGGATGTCGTCCGGGGTCGTCTCGTACCGGACGAGGATCACCGACTCGCCGGCCTTGCCGCGCTCCTCCGCCGTGTCGGCGTCGAGCACGATCTTCCCGCAGGCCGCGCCCGGGGACGCGTTGAGGCCGCGTGCAGCTACCTCGACGTCCGCGGTCGGGTCGAGCATCGGGTGCAGCAGCTGGTCGAGCTGGCCCGGGTCGATCCGCGCGATCGCTTCCTCCCGGCTGATCAGGCCCTCGGCCGTCATGTCGACGGCCGACTTGATCGCCGCGACGGCGGTCCGCTTCCCAGAGCGCGTCTGCAGAAGGTAGAGCCGCTCGTCCTCGACGGTGAACTCGATGTCCTGCATGTCGCGGTAGTGCTGCTCCAGACGCGTCATCGTCTCGAGCAGCTGCTCATATGCCTCCGGCAGCCGCTTGCTCATCTCCTGCACCGGCTGCGGCGTGCGGATGCCGGCGACGACGTCCTCGCCCTGCGCATTGACGAGGTACTCGCCGTACACGCCCCGCTCGCCGGTCGACGGGTCCCGCGTGAAGCAGACGCCGGTCGCCGAGCGCTCGCCCTTGTTGCCGAACACCATCTGCACGACGTTCACAGCGGTGCCGAGATCGTCGGGGATCCCGTACGTGCGCCGGTAGACCTGCGCCCGCGGGTTGTCCCACGACTGGAACACGGCGAGCACTGCACGGCGCAACTGCTCGCGCGCATCCTGCGGGAACTCGTCGTCCGTCTCCTGGCGATAGATGTTCTTGAAGGTCTCGACGAGCTCCGCAAGATCGTCGCCGGAGAGGTCGACGTCCTGCTGGACGCCACGCTCGCGCTTGAGGTTCGCGAGCGCGTGCTCGAACCGGTTGCCGTCGATGCCGTCGACGACCTCGCCGTACATCTGGATCAGGCGCCGGTAGGAGTCGCGCGCGAAGCGCGGATTGCCGGTCGTGCGCCCGAGCGACTCGACCGCGTCGTCGTTGAGGCCGAGGTTGAGGATCGTGTCCATCATCCCCGGCATCGAGATCGCGGCGCCGGAGCGCACGGACACGAGCAGCGGGTCCTCGGTGGCGCCGAAGCGCTTCCCGGTCTTCTCCTCAAGACGGGAGATATGCTCCCCGATCTCGTCGTCGAGGCCTTCGGGAACCTGGTGCCCGTGCACGTAGGCGCGGCAGGCGTCGGTGGTGATCGTGAAGCCGGCCGGGACGGGAACGCCGAGCTGGGTCATCTCCGCGAGCCCGATTCCCTTGCCGCCGAGCAGCTCCCGGCCGCCGTCCGTAGGCTCGTCGAAGTCGTATACGTACCTGATCATGAGCGCAGATGTTGTCATACCCCCGAGGATGGACACCCCGGCGATCGGGGGCATCGGCGGTTTCCCGAATGAAGCGATGGTCGAGTACGTACTCGGCCTCGCCCGCGGCCCCAGGCTGCTCCGGGCCGGAACCGCCCGGCGCGAGGAGCCGCTCGAGACGCGGCTGCTCTAGCGTCTGCGCCGCGAGCGGAACTCGGCAAGCCAGGCGACGGTGCGCAGGCCGATCCAGATCGGCGTCAGCACGACATAGAAGAGCACGTCGGCGAAGACGAGGATCACCCACCAGAGCGCCCAGTAGCGCAGCGGGATCCTCGGCTTGCGCCTCACGAGCGTGCCCCGTCGCCCTTCCGGTCCTCGACGACCCGCAGCACGCGCTGGGCCGTCTCCTCGATCGAGAGCTCGGAGATGTCGATCACCGGGCAGCCGACCCGGCGGTGGAGCTGCGCCGCCTGCTCGAGCTCCTCGTAGATCTCCATCAGCTCCGCGTAGCGACGGTTGCGCGCGCCGCCGCCCATCGTGCGCACGCGCGCGCGACGGATCTCGACGAGCCGGTTCGGGTCGATCGTGAGCCCCACGATCGTGCGCTGGTCGATGTCGAACAGCTCGCCCGGCGGCTCGATCCCCTTCACGACGGGGACGTTTGCCGCCTTGTAGCCGAGATAGCCGAGGTAGATGGAGAGCGGCGTCTTCGACGTTCTCGAGACGCCGACGAGCACGATGTCGGCGTCGCGGAGTCCGCGGCCGACGCCGTCGTCGAAGCGGACCGCGAACTCGATCGCCTCCATGCGCTTGAAGTACGCCGAGTTGAGCGGCGGCCGCGAGCCCGGCGTCATCTTCGCGGCGACGCCCGAGACGCGCGCGACGGCGTCGATCGGGTGGCCGAGCAGGTCGCAGTAGTGGAGCTTCGCGCGCCGGCAGAGCGTGCGCATCGCGTCGCGCAGCTCGGGCTTCACGAGCGTGTACACGACGACGGCCGGACGGCCCTTCATCCGGTTGACCGCGAGCTGGAGATGGTCCTCGGACTCGACGCGCGGATGCCGGATCTCGACGAACTCCTGATCGGGGAACTGCGCCTCGAGCGCCTGCACCAGGCGCGCCGCGGTCTCGCCGGTGGCGTCGGAGACGACGTGGAGCTCGACGGGCGGGTTGGGCACGGGGTGAGCCTAGTGGGATAACCGGCCCCTCGGCTGCTGCGATCGCAGGAGCCGGTGCCATGCCGATACGGTAGGGCTCCATGACCGAGGTCACGATGGACAAGATCGTGTCGCTCTGCCGCCGGCGCGGCTTCGTCTTCCCGTCCTCCGAGATCTACGGCGGACTCGGGTCGACCTACGACTACGGCCACTACGGTGTCCTACTGAAGAACAACGTGAAGGCCCGCTGGCTCGAGGCGATGGTCCAGGAGCGCGAGGACATCGTGGCGATCGACTCGGCCATCATCCTCAACCCGCGCGTGTGGGAGGCGTCCGGCCATCTCGCCGGCTTCAGCGACCCGCTCGTCGACTGCCGCACCTGCAAGCTGCGCTTCCGCGCCGACAAGCTCGACGACGCGGCCTGCGGGCGAAAGCCGAGCAAGCATCCCGGCGAGACGCCCGACTGCGACCTCACCGAGCCGCGCGCGTTCAACCTCATGCTCCAGACGCGCATCGGCCCGGTCGAGGAGGACGCTTCGGTCGCGTATCTCCGGCCGGAGACGGCGCAGGGCATCTTCGTGAACTTCAAGAACGTGCTCCAGCTCGCACGCCGGAAGCCGCCGTTCGGGATCGCGCAGATCGGCAAGTCGTTCCGCAACGAGATCACACCCGGCAACTTCCTCTTCCGCATGCGCGAGTTCGAGCAGATGGAGATGGAGTACTTCGTGCCACCGGCCGACGCCGAGCAGTGGTACCGCTACTGGGTCGAGGAGCGCCTCGGCTGGTATCTACGGAACGGCGTCCGCGACAGCCATCTGCGCGTGCGTGTGCACGAGTCCGGCGAGCTGTCGCACTACTCCAGCGCGACGAGCGACATCGAGTACCTCTTCCCAATCGGCTGGTCGGAGCTCGAGGGCATCGCCAACCGGGGCGACTTCGACCTGACGCAGCACACGCAGTACTCGGGCTCCAAACTCGAGTTCGTCGGCGACGGCGGGGAGCGCTACACACCGCACGTGATCGAGCCGGCCGGCGGTGTCGACCGCGCGCTGCTCGCCTTCGTCGTGGACGCGTACGACGAGGAGATCGTCGCCGAGCGCGAGCGCACGGTGCTCCGACTGCACCCGCGGATCGCACCCGTCAAGGCGGCGGTCCTGCCGTTGATCCCTCGCAACGCCGACATGGTCTCGCACGCCAGGGCGCTGTACGAGGAGCTGCGGCTCCAGCACATGGCCGAGTACGACGACAGCGGCCAGATCGGGCGCCGCTACCGCCGCCAGGACGAGATCGGCACACCGTTCGCGTTCACGATCGACGAGCAGACGCTCGAGGACGAGACGGTCACCGTCCGCGACCGCGACTCGCTCGCGCAGGAACGGCTGCCACTCTCCGGCGTCCGCGCCTGGCTCGGCGACGCGCTCGCGCGTCCCTGGAAGACGCCGAAGTGATCCGCGAGAAGCGCTACGGCTTCCGGGCGCCCCGCTCCATCAGGCGCTCGTTGGGCGCGAAGCCGACCTTCGCGTAGAGCTCGTGCGCGTCGCGGGTGTGGAGGAGCCAGTGGCGGTCCGCAAATGGCCCGTTCTCGACCATCTCGCGCACGAGCTCGACGCCGAGACCGCGGCCGCGGCACTCCTCGAGCACGTAGACGTCGGCGAGATACAGGAACCTGCTCGCGTCGAACTGGACTGCGCGTGCGAACCCGACCTGGCGGCCTTCGCGGTAGAGGCCGACGACACGTGCGCTCTCGTCGATCAGCTCGTCCTGCAGCTCGCGCGGCCGGCCCTCGGCCCAGTACGACTCGACGAGGTACGCGTGCACGCCGTCGCGGTCGATCCGCGCCGGATCGTCGTCGAGCTCGAAGCCGTCGCCGAGGTCGCGTTTCACGCGCTCAGCGTCCGCAGGCGGAAGCCGCCGTGGTACTCGTACGACGCCTGGATCACCTTCAGCGCGTCCCGTGTCGCTCGCTCGCCGAGGCCGAGCGAGACGGCGTCGGCGAGCGGGCTCCCGAGCAGCGCCTCGATGCCGCGGATCCCCTCCGGGCTGAGCGCGAGTGCCTCCGTCTGCGCCGCGCACGCGCCGCACACGGCGCCGCCGGCCCGGGGCGAGTAGCCGACGAGCGTCGCGTCTGCCGCGCCACACTCGGCGCAGCTCGTGAGGTGCGGCAGGTACCCCGACAGCCAGAGCAGCTTCAGCTGGAAGGAGAGCACGAGCGGGTCGAGCGCGGGCCGCTTCGCGGCGTGCGGCGCCTCGTCGAGCAGGTCGAGGAAGCGCGTCAGCGCGGTGAAGGCGCGGTCGTTCGCCTCCTGCTCGGGGAACAGCCGCAGCATCGCCTCGGCGCCGATCAGGCCGGCGGAGAGCCGGTAGTAGTCGTCACGCGCGGCCTGGTGCGACCGCAGAAGCTGGACGCCGGTGACCGTCTGCAGCTCGCCGGAGCCCTGATGGAGCATGAGCTCGACGTACGAGAGCGGCTCGAGCCGTCCGCCGAAGCGCGACGTCGTCTTGCGGACGCCCTTCGCCACCGCT
>Ga0335070_10001929_pt1 | contig 24094 bp, 16 predicted proteins | sample Lox_Sample_13_FD_206722 | JGI IMG/M metagenome (GOLD analysis project Ga0335070, IMG submission 206722) | Soil microbial communities from Loxahatchee National Wildlife Refuge, Florida, United States - Lox_Sample_1.3 | ecosystem: Environmental > Terrestrial > Soil > Wetlands | place: USA...
GGCGCCAGACGCCGCCCGCCGCGTCGCGGTGGAAGGCAGCCCCCTCGCGCGTGTGCACCAGCCGGAGCGCGTGCCGCCCGGGCTCGCGCGTGCCCTCGCGCGCCAGCGCGGCCGCGAGGTGGCGGGTGACGCGCTCCACGTTCTCCATCACGCGCTCGGGGGAGGGGAAGACGCGCTCGTTGACGCGCTGGAGGAGGAACCGTTCAGGCGTGCGGATGTGCGGCCGTGCAGGCGCACGGGGCCGCGCGGCCCCCGGGACACGGGCGGTGACGATCCACGAGCGGTTGATGTGCCCCTCGTCGGCGGGGCGAAGCTCGCCGACCTGCCCGCCGAGATCGAAGTGGCGGAGCGCCTCGGCGGCCGCCGCGGCGTCCGCCGCAGGGGGCGCGCTCACCAGCTCACCGCCTCACCTGCCTTTCTCACTCCCACAGGCGCTCCGGGTACTCCCCCCGTGCCACCATCTCCCGGATCCGGGCCTCGACGACCGGCCGGTCCTCGGGATGCGTCATCCCCGTGCACCCGCGCGCGCCGGCGAGCGATGAGCCCCTGGATGAGCGTGGGGATGAGGAACTCGCGCTTGAGCGGGTCGGTGGCGGGCCCGGCCGTGCCCGGCTCCCCGCGCAGGAACGCCTCGAACCCCTCGCGCAGGTGCGGGAAGACCTCGGGCGTGAACGCCCACATGTTCATCGAGACCGGCTCGTCGCCGGCGAGCCGGTGCGTCCGCCCGGCCTCCTCGCCCCGGTAGCCCCCGGCGGTGTCGGCGGCGATGTGCAGGACCTCGCTCACCGACTCCAGCCATCCCTCGGCGGACACGCGGCAGACGGCGCGGTTCACGCCGCCGGCCTCGCTGATGGTGCGGTCGAGCCGGAAGCCGGCGAGGGCCCAGGTCGGCCGGTCGCCCGCGTGCGGCTCGCGCAGGAACGCGCCGATGGTCTCGTACGCCTCGCGGCCGTAGAAGTCGTCCGCGTTGATCACCGCGAACGGGGTGCCCACCACCTCCGCCGCGGCGAGCACGGCGTGCGCGGTGCCCCACGGCTTGGTGCGCCCCTCCGGCATCGTGGAGCCGGGAGGGACCTCGAACCGCTGGTAGGCGGTGCGGACGGCGAGGCGGCCGACGAAGCGCGGGAGGATCCGGTCGGAGAAGGCGGGGTCCATCTCGGGGCGGACGACGAACACGGCGGCGCCGAACCCGGCGCGGGCCGCGTCGAAGACGGCGTAGTCCATCAGCGTCGCGCCGCCGGGTCCGACGGGCTCCGTCTGCTTGAGGCCGCCGTAGCGGCTGCCGAGTCCGGCGGCGAGGACGACGAGCACGGGGTTCACGCTCGGGCGCCTAGCGGTCCGCGACCAGCCAGTCCTTCGCCTCCTCCTCGGTGGCGAAGAGGGTGATGCCGAGGCCGGAGAACCGGCTCACGGCCTGCGCGAGCACCTTCACCATGCCCTCCACGCCCACGACGGCGGACTTCCGGATGTGCGGCCTGGTCTTCGAGGCGCTCGCCTTGAGGAGGTTGACCGCGTCCCGGGAGCCGATGCTGCCGCGCACGTCCACCAGCTCGAGCACCGAGTCCGGCGCCTGCCGCGTCAGCTCCGCGATCACCTCGCGGTTCTCGGCTTCGAGCGCCTGCACGTCGTCCCGGAAGCCGGAGTAGTCGCAGTAGAAGATCGCCTTGCCCCGGTGGGTGATCCACCTCGACCGCATCCCACCTCCTGGTGCGGGAGAGTCTACGAGTCGACGCCGGGGCGCACAACCTGGGCGGCGCCGGGTGCGCGGATCCGGGCGCCGCCCTCCGCGCCTGAACCGGGAAGGGTCCGGCTTGGGCGGCAGGAATCGGGAATGTGTAGTAAGATAGTAGGAATTAGGGCGGTGATTGCGGTTGGCTGCTCGAAGGGGCCAGCCAGGGAATGCGGGCGACGCCCGTCCGGACGGGAGGTGCGTCATGGCATCGAGCGACCCGCTCCCGCTCGTGACCGACGGACGGGTGGAGACGGCCGCCGGATTCACGACGGCGGCCCGGATGGGTGGGAAGGACGATGGGGCGGCGCGCGGCGCCTGGGTCGCGGACGAGGTGCGCGCGGCACTGGCCGAGCGGCTGCTCACCGGTGGCGCGCCGGCGGCAGCGGCGAACCTCGTGGCCGCGGTGCTGGTGGGCGCCCTCGGCTGGCCATCGCTTCCGCACGCCGCGATCGCGACGTGGCTCACGCTGCTGCTGATCGCATCGGCGTTGCGCCTCCTCGTCCCGTGGTGGGTCGAGTGGCGGGCGGCGGGCGCTGCGGCGGCGGTGCGCGCCGTGCGCGGCACGTCCGCGCTGATTGGGCTCTTCTGGGGTTTCGGTACGGCGTTCGCCTTCCCGGCGCTGCCCCCCGCCTCCCGCGCGCTGGTGCTGGCCGTCATCGTCGGACTTCTCAGCGGGGCGAGTCATCTCCTCATCGCGGATCGTGTCGCCTCCCGCGCCTACGCCGCTGCGCTGCTCCTCCCCTCGTCGGTCGGGCTGTTGCTCGGGGGTGTGCAACGCTATCAGCTCATCGCGTTCGGGCTGCTCCTGCTGTACGCCGTGGTGATGTGGCGGCTGTCCGACCGGGCGCGGCTGGCGCTGCTCGCCGAGCTGAATGCCGCCAAGGAGCTGGCTTTCAGCGAGCACCGGATCGCCAGCGAGCGCACCTATCTCCGGGCGCTCCTCGGCAGCGCGCCCGTCGCGGTCGCCGCCGTGGAGGGATCGGGCCGCGTGGCGGGCGTCAATCCTCAGTTCGAGCGCCTGTTCGGGTTCGGCGCCTCCGAGGCGATCGGCCGGGACATCGACGAGCTCCTGGTACCGGCGGAGAGCCGGGCCGAGGCGCGCGCGCTGGAAGCCGAAGCGCGCGCGAGCCAGGTAGTGCAGCGCGAGGCGGAGCGTTCCCGGAAGGATGGGCGGCGGGTGCCGGTTCGGATCTCCGCGGCGGTCGTCCATGGCGACCCGCGCGGCACGGTCCTGGTGCTGTACGAGGACTTCACGGCGGTGAAGCGGAGCGAGGCGGCGCTCCGGGAGGCGGAAGCGCAGTACCGGCTGCTCGTGGAGACGGCGAGCGACCTGGTCTTCCAGGTGGACCGGGACGGCCGTTGGGCGTTCCTCAACCGGGCGGCGCTGGGGGTGTACGGCGCCGACCCGGAGGACCTCCTCGGACGGCCCTTCGTGGAGCGGTCGGCCCCGGCGTGCGTCGAGCCCGACCGGGCGGCGCTGGCGCGCGTGCTGGAGGGGGCGCGGGTGGTGGATCACGAGACGACCCACCAGGACGTGCGAGGTGAGGCGAGGGATCTCAGCTTCTCGGTCATGCCGGTGCATGGTCCGGAGGGCGCGGTGACCGGTGCCATCGGCATCGCCCGCGACGTGAGCGGCCAGGTCCGGATGCGGCGCGCGCTGGAGGAGGCGCGGGACGTGGCGGAGCGCGCGACCGCGGCCAAGTCCGCGTTCCTCGCCAACATGAGCCACGAGATTCGCACGCCGCTGAACGGGATCCTCGGGATGATCGAAATCCTCCTGGATACCGGCCTCACCGTGGAACAGCGCCGGGCGGCGGAGCTGGTGCGCACGTCCGGCGAGGCGCTCCTCGAGATCCTCAACGACGTGCTCGACTACTCGAAGATCGAGGCGGGCCAGGTGCAGCTGGAGTCCGGGGGCTTCGACCTGCCGGGGCTGGTGCACTCGGTCGCGGGGCTCCTGGGCGCGCGCGCGTTCGACAAGGGCATTGAGCTGGTGGTGGACCTCGATCCGCGCCTGCCGCCGCGGGTGCGTGGCGACGCGGGCCGGCTGCGTCAGGTGCTCACCAACCTCGTCGGAAACGCCGTGAAGTTCACGCCGGCGGGCGAGGTCGTGGTGCGCGTCGCGGCCGGCTCGGTGGCGGACGGGGCCGTGCCGGTCCGCTTCGAGGTCCGCGACACCGGCATCGGCATCGCCGCCGACAAGCTGCAGGCGGTGTTCGAGGAGTTCGCGCAGGCGGACGTCTCCACGACCCGGCGGTTCGGCGGGACGGGCCTGGGCCTCTCCATCTCCCGTCGCCTGGTGCGCCTGCTGGGGGGGCGGTTGGAGGTGGAGAGCGCGGAGGGTCGCGGGTCCACCTTCCACTTCACCCTGCGGCTGCCGCCGGAGGAAGTCGAGGGCGCGAGGCCGGCGGCGCTGACCAGCGACGTGCTCACAGGGACGCGGGTGCTGGTCGTGGACGACAACGCGACCAACCGGCAGGTGATCCGCCGGTTCCTGGAGGACGCGCGCGCTGTCGTGACCGAATGCGGCCAGGCGCCCGACGCGCTCGTGCAGCTGCGCGCGGCCTCGGCGGCGGGCGCTCCCTTCGGGCTCGCCGTGATCGACGGGCACATGCCGTCGATGGACGGCTTCCGCCTCGCCGAGCTGATCCGGGCCGAGCGGGAGCTGGCGGCGACGCCCCTGATGATGCTCACCTCGGCGGGTCGCCGCGGCGACGGCGAGCGCTGCCGGCACCTGGGCATCACGGGGTACCTCACCAAGCCCGTGCCGCGGATGGACCTCCTGGAGGCGGCGATCACGGTGCTGATGGGCGGCGCGCAGAGCGGGCGGCTGGTCACGCGCCACGTCATCGAGGAATCGCGCCGGCGGCTGCGGATTCTCCTCGCCGAGGACAACCCCGTGAACCAGCAGGTGGCCGTTTCGATGCTGGTGAAGCGCGGGCACGAGGTGGACGTGGTCTCGAACGGGCGCGAGGCGGTCGAGGCGGTGCGCGGCCGTCGCTACGACGTCGTGCTGATGGACGTGCAGATGCCGGGGTACGACGGCTTGCAGGCGACGCGCGAGATCCGCGCGATGCCGGGCTGCGAGCGGATGCCGATCGTGGCGGTCACCGCGTACGCGCTGGCGGAGGAGCGGGAGCGGTTCCTGGCGGCGGGGATGGGCGGCGTCGTCGCCAAGCCGTTCCGCTCCCACCAGCTGTTCGCGGCGGTGGAGGGGTGGGATGCGGCGGCACCCGAGGCCGGACCCGCCGCGGCGCCGGCGGCACCGCCGCCGCCGGTGGACGTGACCGGGCTGTGCGAGTCGCTACGCGAGGGCGGGGTGGAGCCGCTGTTCCGGAGCCTGACGAGCACCTTCCTGCGCGACGCCCCGGGCCGCATGGCCGAGGTCGAGGCTGCAGTCGCCGCCGGGGAGGCGGAGCGCATCCGCCGCGCGGCGCACGCCTACAAGTCGTCGGCGGGGCAGCTGCACGCGGCGGCCCTCGCCGACGCGCTGCGTGCGCTCGAGAGCGCGGGCCGCGCGGGCGACGTCGTCGAGGCGCGAGGGCTGGCCCGCTCCGTGCGGGCAGAGCACGACCGGGTGGTGGCGTTCCTGGCAGACGTCGGAAAGGGGTGAGCGGCGATGCGCCAGCATTGGTTGGTGGGAGTGGTCGAGCGGGCAGGGCACTCCGGAGTGGCGCTGCCCCCCGACGCCGGCGTCGAGGAGGCGTGGCCGCGTGTCGAGCGGGCGGTCGGCCTGTCGGCATCCGCTCTGGCGGCGCTGGTGGCGCGGCACTTCCACTTGGGAGTCGCCGACCTCGCGTCGGTCGTGCCCGCGGCGGCGCGTCTGGTGCCCGAGAAGCTGGCCCGGCAATTCCACGTGTTCCCGGTGCGCGAGGACGACCGGCGCCTCATCGTGGCCACATCGGACCCGCTGGACGTCGAGGCCGAACAGATGCTCGGCTTCACGTCCGGCCGGACGCCGGTCTTCGTGGTCGCCCCGCCCGAGGCCATCGAGTCGGCGCTGAACGCGCACTACGCCCCCGACCGGTCGGTGGAATCGCTCCTTGAGACCGTGGAGCCCGGCGCGGCCGACGGCGTGAGCGTAGTGGAGGAGCCGGGCGTGGAGGCGGTTGGGGCCGGGGACGCCGCCAGCGCGCCGGTGATACGACTGACCAATGCGCTGTTGCAGGAGGCGGTCTCCCGGCGAGCCAGCGACATCCACCTCGAGCCGGGACGCGCCGGCGGCGTAATCCGCTTCCGCGTGGACGGCGTGATGCAGCAGTTCATGCACCTGCCGATGCCCGCGCTGGTCCGCGTCGTGTCCCGCATCAAGATCCTCGCCCGTCTCGACATCGCCGACCGGTTGCGGCCGCAGGACGGCCGCGCCCGGATCCGGGTGAAGGAGCGGCTGTTCGACCTGCGGATCTCGACCGTCCCCACGCGCGACTCGGAGAAGGTGGTCATCCGCGTCCTCGACCCACAGGGCGCGGTGGCGCTCGCCGAGGCCGGGTTCCCGCGGCCCGAGGAAGGCACGGTGCGGCGCCTGCTCGGCAACCGTGACGGGATCGTGCTCGTCACCGGGCCGACCGGATCGGGGAAGACGACGACGCTGTACGCCTGCATTCAGGAGCTGGCGCAGCGGCCCATCAACATCATGACCGTCGAGGACCCGGTCGAGTACGAACTCAAGGGGATCACCCAGATCCAGGTCGAGCGCAAGCAGAACGTGACGTTTGCGAGCGCCCTGCGTGCGGCGCTGCGGCAGGACCCCGACGTGATCCTCGTCGGCGAGATCCGCGACCTCGAGACCGCCGAGATCGCGGTGCGCGCCAGCATCACCGGGCACCTGGTGCTCGGCACGTTGCACGCCAACGACGCGCTGGCCGCGGTCCCCCGATTGCGAGACCTCGGCGTGGATCGAACGCTGCTCGCGGACGCGGTGCGCGGCGTGCTCGCGCAGCGGCTGCTGCGGCGGGTCTGCCGCGCCTGCGCGATCCGCACGCGGGACGAGCCCCCCAACGAACGGGAGGCGCGCCTCGCGGCGGTGTACGGCGTGCGGCCCCAAGTGCGCTCCCGCGGGTGCGAGGCCTGCCGCCAGACCGGCTTCCGCGGGCGGATCCCCGTCCCAGAGGTCGCCGTGTTCACGGCGGAGATCGCTGACCTGGTCCGCGGGGGCGCCGGCACCCGCGAGCTGACCCAGGCGGCCCGCGCCGCCGGGATGCGCTCGATGCGGGACGTGGCGGCGGAGATGGTTCAGCTCGGGCTCACGACGCTTGAGGAGGTGGACCGCGTGTTCGGTGAGGCGTCGCAACCCGCGGCCGAGACCTCTGCGGAAGGGGCGGAGAGCGGCGGGGCGGAGCGCGCGGCCGCGATCCTCGTCGTGGACGACGACCCCCTCATCCGGACGATGGCGCGGGGGCTGCTCGAGCAGCAGGGCTACGCCGTGGCGGAGGCCGAGGACGGCGCCGAGGCCCTGCGGCGCATCGGCGGCGGCGACGACATCGCGCTGCTGGTGCTCGACCTCGACCTGCCGGTGCTCGACGGGCGCGCCGTGCTCAAGGCGGTACGCGGCGCTCCTGCGACGGCCGCGCTGCCGGTGCTGGTCCTGACGGGCGAGCAGGACGAGGGCGTGGAGGTCTCGCTCCTCGAAGCGGGCGCCGACGACTACGTCCGCAAGCCTATCGAGCCCGCACGCTTCGTGGCGCGCGCCAGGGCGGCGCTCCGCCGCGCGGCATCGTGACCGCACCCGGGCCGTGCCTCAGCGGTCTCCGCCCAGCAGCTCGCGCACCGTCGCGAGCAGCTCCGAGGGATCCACCGGCTTGGGCAGCGTCCGCAGGGCGCCGAGGGTCCTGGCGACGGCGAGGATGCTGCCGGGGTCCATGAAGCCGCCGCCGGAGACCGCGATGACGCTCGTCCCCGGGTGCGAATGCGCCAGCGCGCGGATGAACTCCAAGCCGTCGATGCCCGGCATGAAGAGGTCGGTGATCACGAGGTCGGGCGGCTGCGTCGCCGCCAGGCGCAGCGCCTCCGAACCATCGGCGGCCTCGAGCGTGCGGTGCCCCTCATGCGCCAGCAGCCGCGCCGTCGCCGAGCGGAACTGCGGCTGGTCGTCCACGATCAGGATCGCCGCCACTGTGCCTCCGAGCCCCCGCAGGTCCGCACCGCGGCTAGAAGAGCCCCCAGTCCACGCTCCCGCGGCGCAGGCGCACACCCGGTGCGGGCAGGTGCACCTGATCGAGCGCCGCCGCGACCCGTCGCCACCACGCCGCGCGCACGGGGAGGCCGCGCCACTCGAGATCGAGGGCGACGAACCACACGTGCCTCGCGGGCCACGTCGCCACCCAGCCGGGAGTCCCGTGTCCCACCGCGACGCCGAGCCACGGAGGCCACCCGCCGTCGAGGCCCCCGCGCGCGGGGTTCAGGCTCAGGTGGTATCGCTGACCGGCGTAGTCGCTGAGGAGCGTGGGCTCCGGCCCAGTCCGCTCCCGGTACTCCCGCGACGGCGCGTACCACAGCTTCAGGGCGAGGGCCCGCGTCGCCGGCCAGCGCTGGTGCACGACCGGGAGCGCCGCGCCAGCCGCGTTCGCGAGCACCTTAGCCGCCTCGAACCCGGCGTCGTGAAACCCGTCGACCACCTTCTTCGGCAGGCCGAGCGCGAACGCCGTGGCCGCACCGAGCCACGCCGCCCCGAGCGGGGATGTGCACGCCCAGCGCCACACGATTGCGCCGGCCTGCGAGGCCTGGTACGACACCGCCACATGGAGGAGGTAGTCCTGCCCCGCCGCGGGGCTGCCTCCGATCGCCACCCACTCGGCGTGGAAGCTGCGAGGCGGGCCGAGCCACCAGTCCGACGGGTGAGCGAGGGCCATTCCGAGGCCCGCGGCCGCGACCGCGCCGCCGATCGCCACCGCGCGGCCGCCGCGCACGTGGCGGCACTCCTGCGCGGCCGATCGCTCCCCCAGTGCGGTGAGCGCGAGCAGCAGGGCCGGAGTGCTCCACAGGGGCGCCCTCGCCGGTCCGCCCCGCCCGCGTCGGGAGCCGGCACCGCTCATCGGAACCTCCGCCGGGCGCCGCGCGACGCCCGGCCGCGAGAGCTGCCCCAACGCACTGTACGCCATCCGGCAGCGCGCCACAACGGGGCCTTGCACGCCGTGGGCCCCGTCGCGACGTTAGGGACACCGGAAGCCAGAGGCACGTCCCGACTTTCCGATGGGCGGCGATGGGCGAGACCGATCAGCGCAGGCGGGCAATCATCGAGGTGGAGGGCACGGCTTCCGCGCTGACCGGCGTGCCGGAGCTGTTGCAGGGACACGGCCTCGCGGTGCGGCCGGCGCCGTCCAGCGCTCCGGGACCGGACGCGGTGCGGGCCGCCCGGATGGACGCGTCGGCCCGTACGTCCCGAGCCCTCGCCCACGAAGTGGCGAACTACCTCGGCACAATCCGGACGATGGCGTATCTCCTCGTCGAAGAGGTCCCGGAGGGCTCCGAGGCCCGCGCCGACGTCGAGACGGTCCGGGAGACGGTGGAGGCGGGGACGCGCTTCCTCGAGGCCGTGCGAGGGTTCGTCCATCCGGAGCCGCTCGGCGACGGCCCGTCCGACCTCAACGCGGTGGTGCGGGACGCCGCGGCGCCGCTCCAGGACGCGCTCGCGTCCCACGGCCGGGTCGCGCTGCGGCTCGTGCAGGGAGCGTTGTGGGTCCGCGGCGACGCCGGCCGGCTCCGGCGACTCGTTCTCGACCTCGGGCGGGCGGCGGCGGCGGGCGCGCCCGACGGTGGCGTCCTCACGCTCGCGACGATCGCGGAGGGGGGCGATGGGACGGTCGGGCTCACCGCCGAGGTGCCCTCCCGCAGGGTCGACGCGGACACGCTCGCGTCGTTCTTCGAGCCCTTCGTGGCGGATCGCGGTTACGAGGGCGGGCTCAGGCTTCCGACCGTGTACGCGGCCGTGGTCGGGAGCGGAGGTGGTGTCTCGGCCGGGTGGGCCCCGGAGGGGGGCCTGGCCATCTCGCTTGTCCTGCCGGCCGCGAGCGCGGGTCCGCAGCAGGGGGCTCCGCCATGACGAAGGTGCTGATCGCGGACGATCATCCGGTGGTGCGTGAAGGTGTCCGCCGCATCCTCCAGGAGGCCGTGGAGATCGAAGTCGTCGGGGAGGTGGGTCGCGCCGACGAGGTCGTCGCGGCGGCGGCGCGGCTCAAGCCCGACGTCGTCATCCTCGACATCGGGATGCCGGGTCCCGGGTTCCTCGAAGTGCTCGCCGATCTCCCCGCGGCCGCGCCCGGCGCCCGCACCCTGATCCTCAGCGCCCAGCCGGAGGAGGACTTCGCCGTGCGGGCACTTCGCGGCGGTGCCAGCGGGTACCTCACGAAGGGGTACGCTCCGGCCGAACTCGTGGAGGCGGTGCGCCGTGTCGCGCAGGGGCGGCGCTTCGTGACGCACGCCCTCGCCGAGCAGCTCGCCCTCGGGCTCGTCACCGAGGGGCAGAAGCCAGCGCACGAGAAGCTCTCCAACCGTGAGTTCGAGGTCTTCCGCCTCCTCGCCGGCGGGGCCAGCCTCAAGGAGATCGGCGCCGAGCTGTCGGTGAATCCTAAGACGGTCAGCACTTTCCGCGCGCGGGTGCTCGAGAAGCTTGGTGTCCGGACCAACGCCGACCTCGTCCGTTACGCCATCGAGCACCACCTGATCTAGCGTCCGCACCTCCGGGCGCCGACCGCGCGGGTTGCCTCACGGGCCGGTCCCGGATTCGCACGCCCCGCCCCCTCTTGTGCCGATGTCGCGCCGCATGGCCGCGGCGCATCCTCCGCGATGATGGGGCACTCCGGGTCGTGCCCGGTCCGGTCGTGCACCCGGAGGACAGCCCTCGCGGGCGGCTCGCGACGGTGCCCGCGCGTCGGGATCCTCCTCGCGGCCACCGTCGGAGTGGGCCTCGCGGGTCCGATCGTCCCGCACCGCGCCCTCGCGCAGTGGTCCGCGGCGGTCCATGTCCCGGCGACCGTCACCGCCGCGTGTGTGTCCGCCGACTTGGTCCCCTCGGGGAGCGCGCCCCCCGTCCTTCCGCCGGCGGCTCGGCGCGAGCGCGTCGTGCTCCGGGGGATCGGCGTCCTTGAGGTCCAGGGTGCAGCGGGGGCGCGGGTGTGGGTCGACGGGTTGCCGAGTGGATCGTCGGCGTCGGTCCCACCAGCCCGTGCCGGCGGGCCCGGGCCGGAGGCGAACGTGGCCTCGGACCGCGTACTGCGGGCGACGGAGGCCTATTGCTGTGTCTAGCCGGGGTCGGCGTGGGGCTTCCCGCACAGCGTCGCGCGCAGGTCGCACGAGGGGAGGGCCGGAACGCCGATGGGGCGTGGCGGCCCGGCAAGGTAGGATGGTCGCGGTACCCAGGACGTCGCGGTGACCGAACGGTGCCCGGCGCACTGTGCAGAGCAGGAGGAGCCACATGAGTCCCAGGGTCGTCCAGCACCGCCACCGTGCGGTCGTGCACAGTGCCGCGGGCGGGGCGCTGCGTGAGCCCGTCATCCGCCTGGTACGGGGCAGCCCGTCGCCCGTCGTCGACACGGCCGCCCTGGCTCGGCACCTGCCCGGTGAACGCGCGCTCGAGCGGCAGCGCCGGGTCCAGCGGCTGCTTCACGCGTTGGGGATGCCGCTGCTGGTGGGCGTGGCCCTGGTCGCCGGGTATCTCATCGGATACGACGGCGGACCGGCGCTCCAGGCGCCGATCGTCCCGCCGACGGTGCATCAGCCTGCCAACCCCCTGACGATCTGGCCTCAGGACAAGAAGTGGCCGCTCCCGTTCGTCTCCGTCTATCGGGAGGCGGATTGGACCGACGGAGCGAGGTCGCATGCAGCGCGTTGACCGCCGAGTCGGCCTCGCAGCGGAGGTGACCAATGAGTTGGAGAGCGTCCTCACCGCTGTCGTCACCGCAGCCGACGGGATTGCGGACGGGGGCGTCGTGGATACCTGGAGACTGCAGCGGGAGCTGGGAGCCCTGGAGGATGCGCTGACCTCGGCCCTCGCGCTGGTGCGCCGGCTTGGCGGCCTGTCACCGCACACGTCAGTGGCGCGCCTGACGCGCGAAGAACTGGCGGCAGCCTGGGCGGGGCCGAGCCTGAGCCCCAGCCTGCCCGCCGGGCGCTGGTCTCCCGGGCAGTCCGAGTCCTGAGGGGGCCGGCCGGCCGCAGGAGGGCATCATGGCGAAGATCCTGGTCGTCGACGATCACGCCCACGTCCGCGGCGCGGTGCGCCGGGTGCTGGTCCGCGCCGGACATCAGGTCTGGGACGTGTGCGACGGCGCCGAGGCGCTGCGCATGCTCGACGTGGTGGAGTTCGACCTGATCCTCACTGACGTGTACATGACCGCTATGGACGGGATGGAGCTGCTCGTGCGGGCGCAGCATCAGGGGTGCCGAGCCCCGGTGGTGGTGATGACCGGCGGCGGATTCGCGCCCCGCGAGGAGCTGCTGAAGCTGGCGCAGGCCTGCGGTGCCCTCGCGACGCTCAAGAAGCCGTTCTCGCCTGACGAGCTGCGCAGTGCGGTGCACGGGGCGCTGGAGGCCGCGGCGTCGTAGCAGACCCTGTTGTCCTTCGAGAAGCGCGCGCCGTCGTCCGGGTCCCCCGGATGGCGGCGCGGCGCGTGAGCCGCCATGCGGGGGCCTAGTCCGGCGGCGGTGCGGCCAGGACCTCGCGGAGAGCGCGCGCGAGGGCGTCGATGGTCCAGGGCTTCTCGATGATGCGGACCTCCGGCGGCGGAGGGGTGCCGCTCGGGCTGGTGGCGTACCCGCTCATGAGCACGAACCGCACGTTGCGGCCCTCGGCGCGGACGCGCTGGTAGAGCTCGACGCCGCCGAGGCGCGGCATCACCAGGTCCGAGAGAACCAGTGAGATCCGATCCCCGTGCTCGCGCAGCACCTGCGCGCCTTCGAGGCCGTCGGCCGCAACGAGGACGTCGTACCCCAGCTTCGTCAGCGCGCGCGCCGCGGCTCGGCGCAGCATCTCCTGGTCCTCGACCAGGAGGATCGTCTCGTTGCCGACCTGGACTGGCCCCGCTTGCCGCTCCTCGTGTGGTGCCACCAGAGGGGTCGCGAGCAGCGGGAAGTAGAGGCGGACGCTGGTCCCGAGCCCGGGCTCGCTGTAGATGCGCAGGAATCCCCCGTGCTGCTTCATTAGGCCGAACACCATCGGAAGCCCGAGGCCGGTCCCCGCGCCGGCAGGCTTGGTCGTGAAGAACGGCTCGAAGGCACGCGCCAGGGTCGGCTCGTCCATGCCCGCGCCGCTGTCGGTGACGCTCAGGCAGGCGTAGTGGCCCGGCGCCTCGTATCCGAAGACCATCGGGTCGTCGTCCTCCCGGAAGTGCACCTCCGAGAGGCCGAGCGTGAGCTGGCCGCCATGCACCATCGCGTCGCGCGCGTTGGTGACTAGGTTGAGGACCATCTGTTCGATGGCGCCCTCATCCGCCGCAACCGGGAGTGCCTCCGGCGCGGGCTGGAGCCGGACGTGGATCGACTCCGGGAGCAGCCGCCGGAACGTCCGCTCCAAGTCGATGACGGTGCGGGAGAGATCCAGCGGGCCGAGCCGCAGCTGCTCGCGCCGCCCGAACGCGAGCAGTTTGCGCACCATGGCGCTCCCGTGCAGCGCGGCCTGCTCGGCGTCGCGGAGGTAGGCACGCACGCCGGCGGACTCGCCCGTGAGCTCGTCCCGCGCGAGGGCGAGGTTGGTCAGGATGACGTTCAGCAGGTTGTTGAAGTCGTGCGCGATGCCGCCGGTGAGCTGGCCGAGCGCCTCCATCTTCTGCGATTGGCGGAGCTGGTTCTCGAGGTCGTGCTCGTGGGTGACGTCGCGCTGGAGGCCCACGTAGGCGACGACGGCCCCGCTGGCGTCCCGGATCGGCGAGATCACCACCTCGGCGACGTAGTGGTCGCCGTTCTTCTTCCGGTTGACGAAGGTGCCGTTGAACGTCTCCCCGGCGGTGAGGGTGGCCCAGAGGCGCCGGTACTCCTCGGGGCCCTGCACCCCGCTCTTGAGGAGGCGCGGGTTCTGCCCCACCGCCTCCGCGCGGGGGTACCCCGTCACCCGCTCGAAGGCGGGGTTGACGTACTGGATGGTGCCCCGGGGGTCGGTGATGAGGACGATCTCGGCCGCCTGCTCGAGCGCCGCCGAGAGGCGGGCCCGCTCCGCCGACATGCGCCGCTGGTCGGTGACGTCGCGGGCGAACACTAGCACCGCTGCCCGCCCCTCCTGCGCGAGGCGCACCGCGCTCACCTCCGCAACGAGCGGGCCGCCGTCGAGGCGAGTGAGGATCTCGTCCATGGCGGACGCGATGCCGCCGGCGTCGGTGACCTCCGAGACGCGCCGTCGCACCGCGTCCCGGTAGTCCGGATGGACGCGCTCGATGACCGGCCGGCCGACCAGGTCGTCTGCGTCCGACGCGCCGAACAGCTCGACCGCGGCGCGGTTCACATACGTGATGATCCCGTCGACGTGAATGAGGATGGCCTCCGGCGCGCCTTCCACCACGCTCCGGAACCGCTTCTCGCTCTCGGCCACCGCTGCGTCGGCGGCCACCCGCTCGCTGATGTCGCGGTAGAACACCAGCACGCCCGGCCGGCCGTCCTGATCGATCGGCACCGCGCTCGCCTCGGCGTGGAACGGCGAGCCGTCCACGCGCAGCAGCACCTCCTCGAGCGCCGGCGCCGCTTCGCCGCGCTCCGTCACCGCGGCGATCCGCTGGCGCACGCGCTCGCGCCACTCCGGGTGGACGAGGTCCAGCATCCATCGACCTACCAGGTCGTCTGGCCCGGTCGCGCCGAACAGCCGCGCGGCGGCCGGGTTGGCGGAGCGAATCGCGCCGTCCGCGTGGATGAGGATCCCCTCGCTCGCGGCCTGGATGGCGAGTTGGAACCGATTCGTGCTCTCGCGGATCGCCCGGTCCGCCTCCAGGCGCTCGGACAGGTCGCGGAAGAACCCCACGAGGAGGGGCCGCCCATCGGCGTCGCTGATCAGGCTGGCGGTGATCTCGACGGGGATGCTACGCCCGTCCCGATGCCGGACGTGGAAGTGCTGGGGGACGTGCGACGGCCGCTCGCGGCCCCGGCGGAACGCGGTGCGCGCGGCCGCCTGTTCCTCCGGCGGGTGGAGGTCGGTCTGGTGCATCGCGCACAGCTCGGCGAGCGACCGACCCGTCATCCGGCGGGCGGCCCGGTTCGCGTCCATGATCAGGCCGGTGGCCGGGTCCGCGATGAAGACCGCATCCGAGGCCTCCTCGAACAGGGTGCGGTGGCGGGCCTCGCTCGCGCGCATCTCCGCCTCCCGGGCCCGCCGCTCGGAGATGTCCCGCACCACGCCGAGCAGGCGCACGCCCCCCCCGGCGTCGCGGTAGCTGGCCGCCCGCGCCTCCACCGGCAGTCGCGAGCCGTCCGACCGCACCATCTCCAGCTCGATCGGCCCGAGCGTCCCGCCGCGGGCCGTCGTCTCCCATGCGGCCTGCGCCGCCGCGGCCATCTCGGGGGCCACTAGGCGGAGGAGCGGCTCGCCGAGCGCCGTCTCGGGCCGGAATCCCGACATCGCGAACATCGCCGGGTTCGCATCGAGCAGCTGCTGGGACGCGGCGTCCGCGATGAAGAACCCGTCGCGCGACTCCGTGAACAGCGCCCGGTAGCGCTCCTCGCTGGCGCGGAGCGCCTCCTCGGCCTTGGCCCGCTCCTCGAGGGCGCGCCGGTGGTCCAGCGCGGCGCGGGCCGCCGGCGCCAGGCGCGCGAGGTGCCCCTTGAGCACGTAGTCGGCGGCGCCGGCCTTGATGCAGTCCGCCGCCGTCTCCTCGTTCACCGACCCCGTGACCACGATCACGGGCGTCTCCGGGCTCAGCTCGTAGACCAGGGCGAGCACATCCATGGCCGTGAACCCCGGCAGCGTGAAGTCCGCGATGATGAGGTCCGGGCGGAAGTCGGCGAGCGCCGCCGAGAGCGCCGGCAGCGCGTCCACGCGGCGGGCGCTGAACTCGAGCCCGCTGCGGCGCAATTCCCTCTCCTCCAGTTCGGCGTCGGCGGGGCTGTCCTCGATGACGAGGATGCGGATCTGGTCGCTCATGCGCGCGTCACCGTGGCGGCCGGTTGAGGAGCAGCCAGTAGAGGCCGGCCTGCCCCACGGCCTCGATGAACCGCTCGAACTCCACCGGCTTGACCAGATAGCTGTTGGCCCCGAGGTCGTAGGCCCGCGCGATGTCCAATCCCTCGGCCGAGGAGGTCAGCACGACAACGGGCAGCTCCTTCGTCCGGGGGTCGGCCCGGAGCCGCGCCAGCACCTCGAGCCCTGACATCCTGGGCAGCTTCAGGTCGAGGAAGACCACCCTGAGCGGCGGGGCCTCGGCGCGGGCCGCGTACGGCCCCGTCCCGAAGACGAAGTCCAGCGCCTCGACGCCGTCGGCGGCCGTCGCGACCGCGTTCACCAGCCGGGCGTTGCGCAGCGCCCGCAGTGTCAGCTCGAGGTCGGCGGGGTCGTCCTCGACGAGCAGCACGTCCGCGGCGGCCGGACAGGTCATCCGTCGCTCCCTCGTGGCACGGTGAAGTAGAACGAGGCGCCGGCGCCGGGCACGCCCTCCGCCCAGACGGCGCCACCGTGACGGTGCACGATGCGCTGCGTCAGCGCCAAACCGACGCCGGTCCCCTCGAATTCCGAGGCCGGGTGGAGGCGCTGGAACACGCCGAACAGCTTGTCCTTGAAGCGGGGATCGAAACCCACGCCATCGTCACGCACGTAGTAGAACGCGCGCCCCTCCTCCACGCCGGCGCCGACGGTCACCGTCCGCACCGGCCGTCCGCGCGTGAACTTCAGTGCGTTCGCCAGCAGGTTCACCCACACCTGGCGCAGCAGGGCGGGGTCCGCCTCCGCCTCCGGCAACGGGTCGAGGCGGAAGGTGACCGCGGCCCGGTCCTCCAGGCCGGCCAGCGACTCCCACGCCTGCCGAGCCAGCGCGGTCATGTCGACCCGCGCCCGGACCAGCTCGGTGCGTCCCGCGCGTGAGAACGCCAGGAGATCGTCGATTAACTGGCCCATCTGCCGCGTGCCGTGGCGGATGACGCCGAGCAGGCGCCGTCCTTCGTCGTCGAGCCGCGCCCCTTCCTCCTCCAAGATCCGTCCGAAGCCGTCGATGGCCCGGAGCGGCGCGCGCAGGTCGTGCGAGACCGAGTACGCGAACGCCTCCAGCTCCCGGTTGGCCGCCTCCAGCTCGGTGGTGCGCACCCGCACCCGCTCCTCGAGGGTCTCCAACAGCTCGACGTTCTCGAGGGCGCGGGCCGTCGCGTCGGCCAGCGTCTGCAGCAGGCGCACCTCGAGGTCGTCCGCGGTATGCGGCGCCGCCCAGTACGCGCCGATCGCGCCGAGGGGGAGCTCCGAGCGGATCGGCACGATCGCGAGGCTCTTCACGAACGTCGCTCGGTAGGCCTCGACCGGGGTCCGCGGGTCGGCGTAGACGTCGGGCACCACCGCCGGGCGGTGGTTGAGCATCGCCCACCCGCTGGCGCAAGCCTCCAGCGGGAAACGCTGCCCCTTCCACAGGGGGGCGATGGCGTCCTCGTCGACGTAGTGGCACTGCCCGTCCTCGCGCAGGGCGAAGGTCGCCCCGTCGGCGCCGAGGAGCCGGCGCGCGTGGGCGCGCACGATCGCGGCCACTTCCTCGATGCTGCGCGCCGCGGCGAGCGCCTGCACGGCCACGATGAGTACCTCGAGGCGCACGTTCAGCGCCCGCACGCGCTCCTCGGCTTCCCGACGCTCCGTGATGTCCTGGATGGTCCCGGTCATCGTCGCCGGCGCGCCGTAGGCGTCGCGGGTCAGGACCCCGCACCCGGCGACCCAGCGGACGGCCCCGTCGGCGGGGCGGACGATACGGTAGTCCAGCTCGAAGTCGCGGCCGGTCGCGAGCACCTCCCGGTAGTGGGCGGCGAAGCCGGGCCGGTCGTCGGGGTGCACCAGCGTCTCGAAGTGCGCGCTCGTCCTCTCCCACGCAGCGTCGATCCCGAGGATCTCGTCCAGCTCGGGCGTTCCCGTCCAGCGTCCCGTCACCTGGTCGCCGACGAAGCTGCCCACCCGGCCGATGCGCTGCGCCTCGCGCAGCTCGCGCTCCCGCTCCTCGAGGGCTGCGGAAGCGCGCTGGCGCTCGGTGATGTCGAGGACGAACGCCACCGACCGCTCGCGATCCGGTTCCAGCAGCACGAACCCCACCAGGATCGGCACCCGCGTGCCGTCCGGCCGGACATACGCCTTTTCGTACGGGGTGCACGACCCGCGAGCGCGGGCCTCGGCGATGGCGGCCTCGTCCCGCGGGAGGAACTCCGGCGGGGTGACGGCGTCCCACGCCACGCGGCCCGCGAGGATCTCCTCCCGCGAGCGCCCAATGATGCGGCACAGCTCCTCGTTCCCGTCGAACACGTGCCCGTGCACGTCGCCGAACAGGACGCCGAGCAGCCCCGACTCGAAGAAGCTCCGGAGCTTCGCCTCGCTCGCCCGCAGCGCCTCCGCGGTGCGGCGGATCTCCGTGACGTCGTTGAACAGCGCGACGACGCCCGCCACGGTCCCGTCCCCGGCGCGGATCGGCGCGGCGGACAGCACCACATCCACCTGGGCACCGTCCCTCCGCAGCCGCCGGCGCTCGAGGCCGGCGAGTGAGCGGCCCGCTAGCAGCTCGGCGAAGGCGCGCCGAGCCTCCTCGCGGCGCTCGGGCGGGATGAAGGGTGGTGGACCGCCGAGCACCTCGGCCGCCTTCCACCCGAACACCCGCTCGGCCGCCGGGTTCCACCCCGACACCGTGAAGTCGCGCTCCTGCACCACGAGTGGCACCGGGCACGCCTGCACCACCGCGGCGAGGCGCTCCAAGGTGAGGTGCAGGCCCGACTCGGCGGAGCGGAGCGCGCGGTGCTGCGCGAAGGCCCGGAGGGCGAAGCCGAGCTCGCTCGCGAGCTCCTCGAGCAGCTCCACCATCGCCGCGTCGAACACGCCGGTCTCCGCGGCGTGGATGCTGAGGATGCCCGCTGGGGCCTCGGTGTTGCCGGGGATCGGGGCGGCCGCGCTGGAGCGCAGGCCGAAGCGCTGGGCCGCGTCGCGCCACGGCGCGAAGCGCGCGTCCGTCGCGACGTCCTCGATCACGATTACCCGCCCGACCCGCAGCGCCGTGCCCGTGGGGCCGAGGCCCTCGGGGGAGGCGTCCCAGCGCACACGCACCTCCGCCAGGTACGCCGTCTCGCCCGCGGAGGCCACGTAGCGCACCGACCCGTCCGGCTCCGCCACGCCGGCCGCCGCGAGCCGGAACTCCGTCGCCTCGACTAGGATCCGGCACGCCTGCTGGAGGAGCTGCAGAGGCTCCGGGCCCCGCACCATCAGCCGCTCGATCCGAGAACGGGTCCGGAGCATCCGGTTGAGTCGGTGGATCCGCCGCTCGGCGGCCTTGCGCTCGGTGATGTCGCGCACCACCGAGATGATCTCCTCCCCGCCGTCCGAACTGAAGCGCCGCGAGGCCACCTCCACCGGCACGATCCGCCCGCCGGCGGCCAGGTGCAGCGCCTCCCACACCAGCTGACCCTCCGTGCGCAGCGCCGCGAGGGCGGCCGCGCTCTCCTCGCGACCCTCCCCCACGCGCAGGCTCGCGACCTCCCGTCCGATCAGTCCGCCCGGCCGCACGCCGTAGAACTCCTCCGCCCGCCGGTTGCAGTCGCGGATCACCCCGTCGGGGGAGACGATCAGGATGGCGTCGTTGGCTTGGTCGAGCGCGGCGGCGAGGCGGAGCCGACCCCGCGCGGTCTCGATCTGCACGGCGCGCCGGGCGTTCCACCACGCGACCAGCGCGATGACGCCCAGCGCCGCCAGCACGAGGGCCAGGTCCAGGGCCTCGCGGCGCTGCGCCGCGCGGACGGGCGCGAGCACCTCGTCGCGATCCACCTTCACCGCTACCACCCACGGCGCCCCCGGCACCGGGCGCGTCGTGCCGAACACCGGGGTCCCGGCGTAGTCGACGTATTCGTCGACGCCGCTCCCGACGTGCAGCCCCTGCCACGCCGCCGGCCGGTCCGCGGCTGCGAGCACGCGTCGCCGCTCCAGCGGCCGCTCCCGAGACTTGGCCAGCGGGCTCGCCCACACCGCCGTGTCGCCGCGCAGCTCGATCAGGAGCGCCTCGGAGGACGCCTGGGGCAGCGGATGGGGCCCGAGCACCGGGTAGATCAGCATCGCCGGGTCGGCCTCGACGAGGATCGCGCCGAGGAGGTGGCCGGCGCCGTCCTTCACGGGCGAGACCCAGCCCACGGCCGGGCGGTCCGCCTCGTGGCGCTGGCGGAAGAAGCCGACCTGATCCGTCCCGCCGGTCAGCGACGCGCGCAGCAGGCGTACGGCTCCCGGCGCCAGCGGCGCCTCCGGCCCCGGCGCCACGACGCCCAGGCCCGCGTCGACCAGGACCACGCGCAGGTAACGCTGGGTGAGCGCGAACGTGCGCAGGAGATTGCGGACGTGCGCGGCCTCCGTGGCACTGCGGCGGGCGGAGCCGGCGCGCTCGGCGAGCACGCCGCGCACCGACGGGTAGGACGCCACGGTGCGAGCGTCCTCGAAGCCGTCCTCGACCCAGGCGGCGAGGACCGTCTCGCGCTGCTTCGCCTGGGACCCGAGCTCCGCCGCCAATTCGGTCGTCGCCCGCTGCCGCTCCGCCGGCGCGTACCCGAGGACGAAGTAGGGGATCACCACCGCCGCGGCGAGGAGCGTGACAAGAACGGCCCCGCCCGTGGCGGGCGTGAGGCTGCGACTCTGCCTGGGCAGCGAGTGGGGAATGGGGACGTCCTCCCGCGTCGGAGCGCCACACTCCGAGGAGGTGCGACCGTTCACGCTCCACCTTCGGTGTTCCGACGAAAGTTGTCGGCATTCCGCGGGCCTGTCAAACCACGACCGCTGCTGGCGCGACCGGCGCTCCGCGGCTCGCGTCTGCGGCGCGTTCGCACGCATTCATACGGTGCGTAACCGACCGGATGACGTGGTCTCCAGTGCCCGGAGATTGGGATCGGAACCCGGCCTGTTGCATGACTGCGCGAAGCGGAACGGCGGGACCTCAGGAGGGCTCCAGTTGTCCCCCATCACCCACCACTTATCACCTATCACCCCTCACCGATCACCCATCGCGAATCACCTGTCACCCGACTCGTTCGAACACCTTCCCCTCCGTGAACGCCCGCAGCAGATCGGCGTCCAGCATCCCGCTCTTCACCTCTTCGTGCAGGATGTCCAGTGCCTTCTGCAGCGGCACGGCGCGCTTGTACGGCCGGTCGGCGGCCGTGAGCGCGTCGAAGATGTCGGCGATGGTCATCATCCGCGTCTGGATGGGGATCTCGCGCGCGCCGACCTTCCGGGGATATCCGACCCCGTTGAGCTTCTCGTGGTGGCCGTAGGCGATGAGCGGGATCTGCGACAGCTCCTTGGTCCAGGGGATCTGGAGCAGGAAGCGGTAGGTGTGGGTGACGTGGCTCTCGATCTCGAGCCGCTCGGCCTCGTCGAGGCTCCCCTTGCGGATGGTGAGGTAGCGCACCTCGTCGTCCGACAGGTACGGCTGCGGCTCGCCTTCGATGTCCTCGAACCGCTTCTCGGCGTAGCCGATCAGTTCCTCGAAGCTCCCCTCCGGCAGCACCGTCGGCTCGTTCGCCTGCAGCACCGTGCGGAGGAACCGTTCCAGCTCCTCCAGCTCCGAGCGGTGGCGCTGGTCCAGCTGCGCGAGGAAGGCGTCGTAGCCCTGGCGCCCGTGGTCGGCCAGGAAGTCGGCGCGCGCGCGGTGGTACGCCGCCTCGGCGGAGCGCTTGATGAACGCGTAGCGGCTGCGGATGAGGGTGAGGTCCGGCGGGTAGAGCTTCTTCGCCTTGACCAACACCTGCTCGCGCACGCCCACCTTGCCGAAGTCGTGCAGCAGCCCGGCGTAGCGGATCTCCTTGAGCTGCTCCCGCGAGAAGTTGACCTGTCGGAACGCCGGGTCGCTCGAGCGGTCCACCACCTCGGCGAGGCCGACGGTCATCGTCGCGACGCGCCCCGAGTGCCCGAAGGTGGTCGGATCGCGCTGCTCGATGGCGGTGACCGCGGCGGTGACGAACCCCTCGAACAGCCGCTCGATGTCCTCGTAGAGGAGGCTGTTCTCGATGGAGACGGCGGCCTGGCTGGCGAGCGCGCTCACGATCTCGACGGTGCGCCGCGAGAACGGGATGACCTGCTGCTGGATGTCCTCCGGCGTCAGCAGCCTGGCCTCGGCATCGCGCTTGCGGTTGATGAGCTGCAGGGCGCCGATGATCTCCTCCTTGTGGTTCTTCATCGGCACCGTGAGCATCGACTTCGAGCGGTAGCGGTTCCGCTCGTCGAAGGACCGGTTGAACGAGTACGGCACGTCCGGCGGCAGGAAGTACACGTCGTCGATGACCAGCGGCTCGCCGGTCGAGCAGACGTACCCGGCCTGGCTGGCGTGGTCGAGCGGCATGGTGAACTCGACGAACCCGGCGTTCGGCAGGGTGTCGCTCTGCGTGAGCTTGAAGCGCAGCCGGGGCTGCGGCGTGTCGCGCCCCTCCACGAGGTACAGCGAACCGCCGTCGGACAGCGTGACCCGCCGCGCCTGCGAGAGGATCATCTCGAGCAGGACGTCGTAGTTGCGCTCGGTCGAGAGCGCGACGCCGATGCGGGTCAGCTCGGTGATCTCGCGCGAGCGCGCGGCCGCCTCGGCCCGTACGCGGCTCGCCTCGAGCCGGGCGGCGGCGGCGCGGTACGCCCCCTTGAGCGCCGCGAGGAGTTGGCGGCGGCCCGCGGGGTGGGTGAGGAACGCCGCGATCACCTCGGCTCCCGGCAGGTCGGCGGGGAGGTCGGTCTCCCCCGGCGCGCCGAGCGCGAGCACCGCGGCGCCGGCGTCGGCGGCGGCGCGCACCCCGGCGGGGCCGAGCAGCCGTCGCAGCGCCTCGTCGAGCAGCAGGACCGTCGGGCGCTCGTCGAGCGCGCCGACGCCCACGCTCGTGACGGCCCGCCGCTCGATCTCCTCGGCGTCGAGGGCGGGGGCCAGGTCGCCCGGATCCCAGGTCGGGCCGTGGAGGAGGAGGTACTTCATCGCTCGGGGCCGGGTGCCGGGGGCCTGGTGGTGGCGCTGTCGCGCGGCGCGCGGGCGGTGTCGGGCCGTGCCGGGGCCGACGGCCGCGTCCGCAGTGAGTCGGGCACCCTGACGCCGGTGATGAGCCGCAGCGGGCGGCGCCCCACCTGCTCGAGGATGTACTGCATCTGCTCCGACATCTGCCGCAGGTTCGTGATCAGGGCGGTCAGGTCCGGCCGGTTCTCCGTGCCGAGCACGGTGAGCACCCGGGTGAGGGAGTCGAGGCGCTGCATCAGCTGGCGCGACTGGCGCAGCGTCGAGTCCACCTGCCGCATCGTGATGCCGGAGCGCCCCGTCGTGCTGTCCATCAGCCGGCGCAGGCTCTCGAGGTTCGCCGCCACGGAACCCATCAGCTTCTCGGTGCCGGGCTGCACCGCCACCAGGAACCGCCGCGCCGCCCCCGTCGCGACGGCCAGGCTCTCGGAGAGCACCCGGGCCGCGTTCATCGTGCTCGTCGCGGAGACCAGCGTGGCCTCGATGGTGCCCTTCAGGTCGCGGGCGAGCGCGCCGAAGGCGTCCAGCGCCGAGCCCCCGCGCGTGAGGCCGATCGTGTCCGAGGGCGCGAGCGTCCCGCCGCTGTCCGAGAGCACCCGCAGCTGCACCTGGCTCCCGCCCACCAGCCCGGCGGGCGCCACCTCCGCCACCGTCGCCCGCGGCAGCCGCAGCGGCGTGCCGTCGGGGAAGCGGTCGAGGAGCGACAGCCGGAGGATGAACTCCAGCTGCCCCGCGTTCCCGGTGGGGCGCGGGTTGATGGCGGTGATGCGGCCGACCTCGAGACCCTGCAGGAAGATCTTGGTGTCGACGGTGAGGTCCTGGGCGCTCGCCGTGCGGACGTAGATGGCGTAGCGGTCCGTCCCCCAGCCGGACGTCGCGACGAGGGCGGCGACCACGATCACCACCATCGCCACGAGGAACATGCCGACGTACAGGTCGGACCGCTGGACGTTCACGCTCACGGGGCCTCTTCCACGGCGGCGCCGTCCGCCACCTTGATGACACGGCCTACCGTCTTCCGGACGGAGGGGACCAGGTCCTGGACGGTCGCGAACACCGCGCGTCGCGTCCCGTCGTCCCTGCGGCTCACCTTGTCGAGGACGTCCTGCGCCGCCCGGCTGGTGAGCCCGTCGAAGGGGACTTCGAGGACCACGAGGTCCGGGTCGAGGGCCACGGCGCGCGCCAGCGCGGCGCGGCGCCGGTCCTCCTCGTTCGCCTGCGCCGGGCGCAGCGCGGCGACGCTCCGGAGGCGGAAGTCCTCGAGCAG
>Ga0335070_10001930_pt1 | contig 24088 bp, 23 predicted proteins | sample Lox_Sample_13_FD_206722 | JGI IMG/M metagenome (GOLD analysis project Ga0335070, IMG submission 206722) | Soil microbial communities from Loxahatchee National Wildlife Refuge, Florida, United States - Lox_Sample_1.3 | ecosystem: Environmental > Terrestrial > Soil > Wetlands | place: USA...
GTCTTCGTTCAAGCGCGTGCGGACGGCCACTTCATGGGTGGGCTGGCGGCCGCCGGTGATTTTGTAGAGGCGGCTCTCGGGCTCCATGATCTTGAGAAACTCGCCGTTCTTTGATACCTCGACCGAAGCCTTCTGCGACATGTAATTGTCGTTCTCGCCTTCGTGAGTGTCCTTGAGCGTGAGCCGGTACGACCCCAAGGTCACTGAATCGCCTATTTTCATTTCATCCACGCGGCTCTTGTTGAACGCGGCTCCGGTGAAGCCGACAAACATGAGCACAATGCCCATGTGGACCAGGTAACCTCCGTAGCGGCGCGTGTTGCGATGCGTCAGCTCCACCACGGCGTGCGCAAAATTCATCTGGTTCTTGGCGGCAATCTGCTTTGCACCCCGGAAGAACTCCATGACGATCGTAATGGCCACGAAGAGGCAGAATCCAAACGAGATCAACGCATAGAAATTCCGCACTCCGGCTGCCACGAGCGCCCCCACCAGAACCAGGGAGGCAATTCCAGGCACGCTGAAATTCCGGCGCAGACTTTCGGCGGATGTGCGCCGCCACGCAAACAGCGGCCCCACGCCCGTCAGCACCAGTAGGAAGAGCCCGATCGGAATCATGAGCTGGTTGAACCAGGCGGCGTCCAGGCTGATTTTCTCCTTGGAGACGGCTTCCGAAATAACGGGAAACAGTGTACCCCAGAGGACCGCGAAGCAGCTCGCCAGCAGGACGAGATTGTTAAACATGAAACTCGATTCGCGGGAAATCACGGACTCGAGCTGCGATTCGCTCTTCAAGTAACTGAGACGGTCGAGAATCAGGTACGCCGTTGCCGCGATGCCGATCGCAAGAAATGTGACGAAATATGTTCCAATGGGCGATCGTGCGAATGCATGCACCGAGCTGACCACGCCCGAGCGAGTAAGAAAAGTGCCGAAAATGCAGAGGAAGAACGTGGCCGAGACCAGCACCATGTTCCACACCTTCATCATGCCCTTCTTCTCCTGCATCATGACGGAGTGTAGAAAAGCCGTCCCGCCTAACCACGGCAGCAGGGAAGCATTCTCCACCGCATCCCAATTCCAGTAACCGCCCCACCCGAGCACGTGGTACGCCCAGGCCGCGCCCAGGACGATGCCGCAACTTTGGAACAGCCAGGTCACCATGGTCCAGCGGCGCGTGGTGTGGATCCAGTCGTCGCCCGGCTGCCTCGTAATCAGCGATCCGACAGCGAAGGCGAACGGTACAGCGAAGCCGACGTAACCCAGGTACAGCATCGGCGGATGAATGGCCATCGCGGGGTATTGAAGCAGGGGATTCAGACCGTTTCCGTCGGGCACGGCGGTAATGGCTTTGTCCACCGCGAGCATCTCGAACGGGCTCACCACGAACGTATTGAGGATCAGGAAAAACGTCTGCACCGTGGAAAGCACGGCGACGACGTACGGCATGAAGTCCCGATGCTTGCGCCGGTTGGTGAAGACCACGACGGCGGCATAAGTCGACAGCAGCCAGCTCCACAACAGGAGCGATCCCGCTTGGCCCCCCCACCACGCCGTGAATTTGTAGATCAGCGGCATGGCGCGGTTGCTTTCCTCGGCCACGTAGACAAAGCGGAAGTCGCCGGTCATCAGCGCGGAAACCAGAACGGCGGCGGCCAGCGTGATCAGGAACCACACGCCGTAGACCGCGCGCTCGGCGCTGACAATCAGAAAAGGATTGCGCCTCAGCTTGCCGGTGAGGCTGCCGACTACGGCATAGATGGCGAGGCAGAATGCCAGAAGGACAGCAAGGGCTCCGATGTTTTCCATACGCGTTCTTTAGAGACTGGCCTTGCTCGGGTAGGTGGGCGCCGCGGCGGGTTTGCCGCCCGGCTTGGCTTCATATTTTGAGGCGCATTTAGCTTGGATTTTGTTCGCATGGAAAACGCCGTCCCGCCCCATTTTGCCGTCCGCCAGCGCTTGCGCGCCATCGCGGAAGGTGTCGGGCAGGGGATCGGCGCCATCGTAGGCCACTTTGAGGTTCAGCTTCTCCTGAACGAGCATGAACTCGACGACATTGCCGTTGCGCACGATCGTCCCTGCGCCGATGTCGCCGCCCACGCGCAGCCGCTTCGAGTAAGCCTGATCGCCCATCTGGTTCAACTCGGCGATGGTCTTGTAATACGTCTGGTTGTCCTTGATTCCGGCCGTAGCAAGCCAGATCAGCGTGCCCACGATCACCACCACCAGGGCGATAAACTTCCCGTATTTTTTCATGCAAACCTCGGAACGTACCAGTATAGCGCCGGGAGGCCGGGAGCGCAGGGGAGCTTTTTATTCGGGGCTCAAGGCGAACCGGGCCGGCCCCTACGGTAGACGTCGCGCCGGTGCCCAATCCGCAGGATTAGATAACCTGCAGCCACGCGCGAGTAAATCACTCGATATTCCCCGACCCGAAGCCGATAAAGTCCCGCGAATTCACCGAAAAGAGCATTACCCTGATGCTGGCCGGAACTGAGGGTTCTCTCGATAGTACGCAATACACGCAATGCGGCGCTGGGAGGCAACCTTTTGAGATCTTTCGCAACGGAGGATTTGTAGCTGATTATCGCTGCCAAGTAGGCTACCGGCGCTACTTTGCGGCTATCCGTCTTCGCAGCTCGCGGCTCGAGATAATCGGATCATCCTTATCTCGCAAGCGGTCCAGTGCAATCTGGTAGTCGGCATACTCTGAGAGGTAACTCTCCAGCGCTTTCAGCACCAGGTAGCTTCTGGGGCGATCCGTGGCGCTGGCTACTTGATCCAAATCCTTGGCGATGTTCTCGGGCAATCGCACTGATAAAGATACCGGCACGTAGTCATTGTAATACAAGTAAGGCGCATCAGAGTTTGCCCGCGGCCGCCGCGGTCGCATGCTTCCGAACGATTCGGCGGGCGTAGCTTGCGCCCGGCGGGGCGGGTTCCGCCAGATCGTCCGCATGGATTTCATCGAGCATACGTGACACAGAGACGCCGTCGCGCGGGAACCCGCAGGTTTCGAGAACCGCGCGGATCTTCGGCAATCGCTCGGCGTAGGCCGGAAACTCCACCACGGTGGACGGCTCCAGGCGCTGTTCGCCATCGTGTCCCACGTAGACCACGGCGGCGTCATGATAGATCTCTGGGTTGATGGGGAAGTCGAGTCCCGCCAGCGCCTCGAGCAGGTGCTCCAGTTCGCGCGGCTCAACAGTAACCGATACGGAGATCAACTCCCCCTCGCTGCCCACGAGGGCGGGAGAATGATCTGAAGAAGCATGCAGCCAGACGCTCATCGTATGTCCTCCAGCATCCGGCAAGGTCGGCCCATAAACAAAAAACCCCGGGCCAAAGGCCACAGGGTCCGAACTGCCACCAGCCGACCTGCCTTTAGCACTTTTTTTTACGTGGTTGCAATTAGCTGGGCCCGGCAAGCAGACCCTAAATCAATCCACGTGATCCGAATCTACCACCGCAGGCCGGGCAACGCAACAATATTTTGGCCCCAGTTGAGGTGGGCGGCATGATTAAGTGCGGCGCCGCACACGACCATAGGTCATTCGTATCGCAGCGATACCACCGGGTCTACTTTGGTGGCTTTGCGCGCGGGCAGATAGCTGGCGATGAGCGCTACCAGCGTCAACAACATTGCGACCAGTGAAAATGTGAGCGGGTCGCGGGGCTTGACGTTGAAGAGCAAGCTCGATATCAAGCCCGCCATGACGAGGGAGCCCGCGAGACCCAAGGCGCCCCCCGCCAGCGTAAGTGAAAGGCTCTGGCCCAGGACCAGACGGAACACACTCGCCCGGCTGGCGCCCAGCGCCAGGCGAATGCCCATTTCTTGAGCGCGTTGTGTGACCGAAAAGGACATGACGCCGTAGATGCCGACCGCAGCCAGCACCAGCGCCACAACCGCGAACAGGGCGAGCAGCAGCATGGCGAGGCGGCGGCGCGCCACCGCATCCGCCATTAGCTCCTGCATGGTGCGGACTTTGTATACCGGCTGATCGGGATCGATGGCGAGAATTTCGCGCTGTACGGTGGCAGCCAGCGCGCGGGGCTCAGGCGACGAGGTGCGCAGCGCCAGGCTCATGCTGGAGTAGGGGTTCTGTGCGTGCGGCCAATAGAGAGCGACTCGAGATTGCGCTTCCAAGGTGCGGTAACGTACGTGCCGCACTACCCCCACGATGGTCATCCACGAGTTCGTGGACCCGGCGTCGCCGCGCTTGAGGCGCTTGCCCACGGCATCCTCGTTTGGCCAGTAGGTGCGGGCCAGGGATTCATCCACAATCGCCACTGGGGCCGACGTCTCGGTGTCGCGTTCATCAAAGTAGCGCCCGCTGACCAGCGAAATGCCCATGGCTTTGAAGTAGCCGGGCGTAGCGGGACGCCAGTCGGCCTCGGGGGAGGCATCGGGTCCGGACACGGCGCGGCTGTCCACCGTAGTTGTACCCGAGCCGCCGTTTCCACTGAGCGGAAGCGCGGAAACTAATCCGGCGGCCTCGACGCCGGGCAGTTTCGAAACCCGGTCGGCGACTTCGCCATAAAACGCACGGACCTGCGCCTCTTTCGGATACCTGGCGTCGGGCAGCGAAAAGCGCATCGTGAGGACGCCTTCAGGGCGGAAGCCGGGATCCACTTGCATGAGGCGGGCAAAACTTTTGAGCAGCAGTCCGGAGCCGGCCAGCAGGACGAGCGACAAGGCGATCTCGGCCACTACCAGCGTGCGTCGCAGCCCCTCGGAAACCCTCCCGGCGGTTGTGCCGCGCCCGCCCTCTTTGAGCGCTTCGTGCGTGACGTGCGAGATCTGAAAAGCCGGGGCCAAACCGAACAGCAAGCCGGTTCCGATGGAGATCAGCATGGTAAACGCAAGCACGAACCCGTCCAGGCGAGCATCGGCGACCCGCGGGAAACTGGCCGCGCCAATAATGCCGAGCACGTGCAACCCCCAGTACGCCAGCAACAGTCCGGCCGCACCGCCACCGAGGCCAAGGATGACACTTTCGGTAAGCAATTGCCGTACGATGCGCCATCGCCCCGCGCCTACCGCTGTGCGGATGGCGATTTCGCGCCCGCGGGTGGATGCGCGCGCCACCAGCAGATTAGCGACGTTGGCGCATGCGATCAGCAGGACGAAACCGACGGCTCCCATCAGGATCCATAACGCGGTTTTAGTGTCACCGACCATTTCTTCGAGCAGCGGCGTCACGATCAAGCCAAATCCGTACCGCCGGTACGGATACTCGGGATGCGATTCTTCCATGCGCCGCGCCACAGCGTCCATATCAGCGTGCGCTTGGGCCAGTGAGAGATCAGGCTTAATCCGCGCCAGTACCTCGAGTCCGTGGTTTCCGCGCCTCCCAGGACCCAAGTCGTCGTTGGAGAAGGCGAGCGGCACCCAAATGTCGGCGTCGGCAGGATAACGGAAACCCGGCGGCAGAATCCCGACTAGGAGAAAACTGCGGCCGCTAATCGTGAGCTTCTGGCCCACGACCTTCGGATCGGCTCCGAACCGCCGGCGCCATAGACCGTCGCCAAGCAGCACCACGTTGTCGCGCCCGGGGTGGTCTTCTTCAGGAAGGAAGACACGGCCCAGTTGGGCTTCGACACCGAGTAGTGGAAAGAAGCCGGAGGAGACAACCGCGGCTTCTACACGCTCCGGAACCCCGCCCGACGAAACGTTGGCGCTATCGCCAGAGATGGCGGCGATGTGCGAGAAACTCTTGCCGAGTGCGCGAAAATCCATGAACTCGGGCGCCGAAACCCAGTTCCGGTTATTGGGCAGGCCGATTCCCTCGAACCGCGTCCAGATCTTGACCAGGCGGCCCGGGTCTTTGTATGGCAAGGGGCGCAGCAGGATAGCGTCGATTACGCTGAAGATGGCGGTGTTGGCGCCAATTCCCAAGGCCACCGCCAGCACCGCCACGGCGGTAAATCCAGGCGCTTTGCGAAAAAGCCGGAGTGCGTAGCGGAGGTCTTCGAGCAAAGTGGGCATGATGATCTCGTCGGTTTCTGAATATAACTCATCTAAATGGCAACGGTTACATTCAGCCGTGCGTCCACCCGTTGGGGATTGATGGGTGCGGTTCCGGAACGGGGTTTTCAGAAAGGTAAACCCGGCTGGGAACCCATTGACAGGCCAATGATATAAGAGGATGATCGAAAGTGAGGTAACCCCCATGAAACCGCTCGTGCGCTTAGCGTTGGGCGTCACGGTGTGGGCGGCAATGGCCCTCTCCATTGCTTCGGCCCAGTCCGTCATTTCGGCTAAATCCGGTTTGATCCATTATTTAGAAGGCCGTGTCTATCTGGGCGATCAATTAATCGAGAGTAAGGTTGGGGAATTCCCGGACCTCAAGGAAAATGGTCAGTTGCGTACCGAAGAGGGACGGGTTGAAGTGTTGCTCACGCCCGGTGTCTTTCTGCGCATTGGTGAACACAGCGCCATCCGCATGATTACCAACCGCCTGATCGACACCCGGGTGGAATTGCTCTCGGGATCCGCCGTGGTCGAGGCCGACGAGCTGCTGCGGGACAACGGGGTGACCATCGTCTACAAGGATTACGCGCTTCAACTCCAAAAGAAGGGCGTGTATCGCTTCGACTCTGAGCCGCCGGCGGTGCGGGTTTATGACGGCCAAGTCATCGCTCTGTACAACGGAAAGAGCGAAGAGGTCAAGCAGGGCCACATGCTGGAAATGGACGGCGATCTCAAGACGGCACGCTTCGACAAGGATAAGAGCACCGACGAACTGTATTTGTGGAGCCGCGATCGTTCGCAGTATCTGGCTATGGCCAACGTGTCGGCGGCGCAGTCCGTGAACAACTCCGGCGCTTACTGGGGGGCGAGCAACTGGTATTGGAATCCGTTCTTCAGCATGTACACTTTCATTCCGATGGCGGGCGTGTATTACAATCCGTTCGGCTATGCGTTTTGGAGCCCCTACTCGGTTTACTCCTATCTCTACAGCCTGCCTTACTACGGCTACGGGTATGCGCCGTTGTACGGTGGGGGTGGTGGTGGGGTTGGCGCGACGCCGGGCCATAAGCCGGGCCGCATCGGCCATGGGCCGGGGCCGTCTCCCCGGACACCCGGTTATTCGGCCCACATTCCGCGCGGGATACCACCGGCTACAACAGCCGCGAGAGCAGCCTCAATGGGCGGCGCACGTTCGGGCGGCGGTGGATTCTCCGCCGGCGGACACTCCTCTGGAGGCTTTTCTTCGGCAGGTTCCGGCCACAGTTCCGGCTCGTTTAGTTCCATGTCCTCCGGCGGCGGCCATTCCTCGGGTGGTGGCGGCAGCAGTGGTGGGCACGGAAAGTAGCGCTTACTTCACATTCTTCTCAAAGAATTCAAGCATTGTTTCGTAGAGGTGTTTTCTGAGGGCGCCTGACACGCCGTGCTCCTTCTGCGGATAAAGCATTAACTGAAACGGCCTACCCGCGCGCTCGAGTGCATCCACGAATTGGACGGTGTTCTGGAAGTGAACGTTGTCGTCCTCCAGATTGTGGATGATCAGCAGCTTGTCCCGCAGATCGGCGGCGTGGGTCAATGCAGAAGCGCTTTCATAGCCTGAAGCGTTGTGCTCTGGCAACGCCATGTAGCGTTCGGTATAGATGGTGTCATAGTTGCGCCAGTGGGTCACCGGCGCCCCGGCGATACCCGCGCGGAACAGGCCGGGCGCGTGCGTGATCGCGTAGAGCGTCATGTAGCCGCCGTAACTCCACCCGTAAATCCCCATTCTCGACGTGTCCGCGAATCCCAGCGACTGCAAATAGCGGATGCCTTCTTTCTGGTCTTCCAGTTCGTGCGCGCCCAGGTTGTGAAAGATGACGGATTCAAAGACATGGCCCCGGCCCCAGGTGCCTCGATTGTCCAACTGCCAGACGACGAAGCCGCGATGAGCCAGCACCTGGTCCCAATGGGTCTCCGGCCACGTGTCTAGCACCGACTGACCTACGCGCGGACCTCCGTAGATAAACACGATGACGGGATATTTCTTTCCCGGCGTGAATCCAGACGGTTTGATTAGCCGGGCGTAGAGTAGCGCGCCATCCGGCGTTTTCACCTTGTGGATCTCGGTGGGCAGAATCTGGAATTCGGAGGATAACGTGCGGTCGGCGTCGCGGAATACGGCGGTTTCGGCGCCGTCATAACGGTGGATAGTGCGGCGGGGCGGGGAAGCAAGGTTCGAAGCGGTATCCAGATACAATCCGCAGTCCGGGCTCATGGAGATCACGTGTGTGCCGGGTTCCGTCGAAAGACGGCGGCGGCCGGCGCCATCCAGGCCCACGCCATAAAGCTGCCGCTCGAGCGGGCTCTGTTCGGTGGATGTGAAATACACTTCGCCCTTAGCCTCATCCAGTCCTGCCACCGTATCCACTACCCACTCCCCGCTAGTCAACTGCTGGAGGAGTTTGCCTCCGGTCGAATACAGGTACAGATGATGAAATCCATCACGCTCGCTGCCCCACAGGAATCGCTTTCCGTCCTTGAGAAAATGCAAATCGTCGTTGACGTTGATCCAGTAGGGATCCTCCTCGTGCAGCGCGACGCGTGCCGCGCCGGTAGCCGCGTTCGCGATCAGCAGATCGAGCCGGTTCTGAATCCGGTTCAGCCGCTCGGCGGCAACTGCCTGGCCGTCCGGCAGCCAGGCGACGCGCGCCAACAGGTTGTCGCGCGTTTCTCCCAGATCCATCCAGCGTGTCAAGCCACCGCTCGCGGAAACGATTCCCAGGCGGACGTCGGCGTTCGGATCGCCTGCCTTGGGATAACGTTCCGGCTCCAAGCGTGCGCGCAGACTCAACAGGTCCGCCTGCGGATAGACCGGCTCGCGGCCCACATCCAATTGCAAATAGGCGATCTGCTTGCCGTCAGGCGACCACCAGTGTGCCGTGCCGATTTCCAGTTCTTCGGGATATACCCAGTCCAGTTCCCCATTCAGCAACGTTTCGGAACCGTCGCTCGTCAGGCGCGCGGTTTTGCCCGTCGCAATCTCGAGCGAATACAGGTCATGTTCGCGGCGAAAAGAGACGTACCGGCCATCGGGCGAGAGCTTGGCGTCGCGTTCGGCTTCGGCGGTGGCCGTTAGCTGATCCCATTTCCCGTTCTCCAGGTGGAGCAGAAACAGATCGCCGGCGGAGGAAATGAGAATCTCCTTGCCGCCTTCGGACCACGCGAAGGCCTGCTCGGAAACGTGGCGGTTTTTCCAATCGAATGGTTCGATCTGCGCCGGTTTCACGGCCTTGGATTCCAGATCCGCAAGGTCCAGCAGCACTTTCTCGCGACCGGATGTCGTGTCGTACAGCCGTAGTTCTTTCTTCTCCAGCCACGCGAACCGCTCGCCGTCCGGCGCCCATTGCACCGGCCCAAAACCAGTGACGGTGCGCTCGGCCGTGATGGCTTCAATGGTGACGGGTTTTTTCTGGGCATGCGCGGTAAGCGCGATCAGGGCGGCGAGGGTAAGTGCTGTGTTGCGCTGCACCCTGAGATTGTAATGGCACACCGCGACTCGTGTATACTCTTCGCACGATATCGACCCGCTCACGGAGCCGACGCCGTCGTCCGGCGCTAATGGTAGCGTCGCAAAGCGTCGATCTATTGGCGGAGGACGCCGTTGGTGTTAAGAACCTACCCGCCCGAAATGCCTTGGGCCATCGTTCAAGTCAAGAACCGGGTATTCGCTGTGCCTACCCAGGATCTGCGTGAAATCATTATGGCGCCGGAACCCGCACGGATTCCAAACGTCCCCGATTATGTTGTTGGTGTCGTTAACATCCGCGGGGCGGTCATGCCGTTACTCGATTTGCGCAAGCGCATTGGATTGCCGTCAGCTTTAGAGGAAGCAGAGAGCTTCTGCGCCTTGATGGAGCAGCGCGAACAAGACCACCGCAAGTGGCTTGCGGAGTTGGAGTCCTCGGTCCGCGAAAGGCGCCCCTTCGGCTTGACCACGGACCCGCACAAATGCGCGTTCGGCAAATGGTACGACGTTTACCGCTCGGACGATGCCTGGATCGCGGGGCAACTCAAAAAATTTGACGCTCCACACAAGGAGATTCACGGAATCGGTGTCGAAGTGAGCGGTTTGGTCGGCAGGGACGCCTATGCCGAGGCAGAGCAGTTGATCTCCCGAACGCGTAACGGCTCCCTCGCCAAGATGCTCAAGCTGTTTGCTGAGTTGAAAGACATGATACGGCGCACAAGCCGTGGAGCGGCCGTCATTTTGGCCCACGCCGGCAAACCTTTTGCGGTCGCCGTCGATGCGGCACTTTCCATCGAGAAATTCCATCCCGAAGCCATCGAGGAGATCCCTGCACTCGCAGGGGTCAGTCAGGATGGCATGGTTCGGCGCTTGGCAAAAAGAGCCAAGACTCAGGAGATTGCCCTGCTTCTGGAAACCGACCGTTTGATGGCCGGCTTCGAAATGGATGAGCAGTTGGCCGCGCAGGCAGCCTGACGCGTTCCTGGGTTGTAGCTGAGGCGACGAGCCCCCCTACAGTCCCGGGCCCAAAGTGCCGATAGACGACTGGAAAGGGAGGTCCCATGCGGGCGTATCCTGCGGACATGCCATGGGCCATCGTGCAAACCAAGAATCAAGCATATGCGATCGCTACCCAGGACATGCGAGAGATGGTTGTGATGCCGGCGGTCGCCCGAGTTCCCAACGTCCCGGACTATATCCGAGGCGTCATCAACCTTCGCGGCCGGGTTATGCCGCTGGCGGACCTGCGGAGGCGCATGGGATTAACGTCCGCCCTGGAGGAAACCGAGGGCTTCTGCACCATGATGCAGCAGCGGGAGCAGGATCACCGGAACTGGCTCAACGAATTGGAGTCATCCGTGAAGCAGCGCCGTCCGTTTACCCTGGCCACGGATTCGCACAAGTGCGCATTCGGCAAGTGGTATGACACGTATCACGCTGATAACCCTTGGGTTGCGGCCCTGCTCAAAAAGTTCGATGCGCCGCACAAGCAGGTCCATGCCGTGGCTGTCGAAGTCGAAAAGTTGAAGGCCAAAGGCGAGCACGAGAGCGCGGAAGAGTGCGTCACGCGAGCTCGCAACGGCGTCCTTGCCAAGTTGCTGAAACTGTTCGCTGACTTACGGGATCTGGTGCATGAGACAGAGCGTGAAACAGCGGTCGTGCTCACCCACGAGAACAAGGTTTACGCCGTCTCGGTGGACTTAGCACTGTCCATCGAAAAGTTCGCGCCGGGCAGCATCGAAGGAGTGTCGGCCCTGGTGCCCATCGCAGACGATGGCATCGTGCGAAGGCTCGGGAAACGAGCCAAGAACAACGATGTGGTGCTCATCATCGAGACGGACCACCTGATGAGCCGCTGCGAACTGGACGCGGTGCTCTAGAAGGAACAGATCCCTCAGCCGTCGTGAATGCCCGTCCCAGGATGGCCGGGAGCCAAGAGATGATTTAGGGCGCCAGTTGCGGCGCCACGTACGTATAAAACACCACGATCAGCCCGATAATCGACGCGAGCAAGATGCTGTGTCGCATGGTGAAGCGGAACAGCCGCCCTTCGTCTTCGGGTTTCATCGCCGTCGCACACGAAGCCACCGCCACGCTCTGCAGGCTGATCATTTTGCCCATCACGCCTCCCGCGGAATTTGACGATGCCATCAGCACCGGGTTCATGTGCAGCGTTCCGGCCGTAATCACCTGCAAATTTCCAAACAGCGCGTTGGCCGCCGTGTCGCTGCCCGTCAGAAATACGCCCAGCCAGCCTAACAGGGAACTGAAGAATGGAAACAACGCGCCGGTCGCCGCAAAGGCGAGCCCCAGCGTTGCTGTAGCGCCGCAGTAATTCATAAGGAATGCCAGCGCCAGCACCGATCCGATAGTCAGTTCGGCCAGCAGCAGCTGCTTCACGGTGGCCAGGAACACGCGCGCAAACTGCAACACCGGCATGCGCAGCACCACCGCGGATACCAGCGATGCAAACAGGCACGCTGTGCCCGGCGCCGACAGCCAGCTGAACGTATACACCGCTGCGTAAGGGGCCGTTTTCAACACCACGGGCGGCACGCGCAGAACCGCGTTATGAAGGCCGGGCCATGGAAAGCTCCGCGTAACTCCGTTCAACATCGTCTGGACCGGTTTGTATCCCCATAGCAGCACGAAAACCACCAGCAGTGCGTAGGGCGCCCATGCCATCACGAGCTCATTGGTGGCATGGCGCGGCGGCGCGATGTGCGCTGAGCTGTGCTCGTCGAAATTGAAATCTTCCTTGGGCCTCCAGAATTTGAACAGAAGCACCAGCGATCCGATGGCGGCCAGCGAGCTGAGAATATCGGTCAGCTGCGGCCCGATAAAATTCGAAACCACAAACTGTGTGCCGCCGAACGCGACTCCGCACAGCAAAGCCGCAGGCAGCACGCCGCGCAGAGCCCGCCAGCCTCCCATGACCATCACCAGGTAGGCGGGCACGATCAGCGAGACCGGAGCGCAGATGCGCCCGACGCCGGCGCTCAAGCGGTCGAGCGGCAGGTTGGTGATCCCGGTAAGCATCAGGATCGGTGTGGCGATCGAACCGAAAGCGACGGGCGCGGTGTTCGCCAGAAGGCAGACGCCTGCCGCATAAAAAGGGGAAAAGCCGAGGCCCGCCATCATCGCCGCCGCGACTGCCACTGGCGTGCCAAACCCGGCCGCGCCCTCGATGAACGCGCCAAACGCAAACGCGATGAGCAGGGCCTGCAGCCGGCGGTCATCCGTCAGGCTGCCGACCGAGTCTTTGATCACCTGAAATTTGCCCGTTGCCACTGTGATGTTGTAAAGCAGGATGGCGGTGAACACCACCCATCCGATGGGGAAGAATCCGTAGGCGGCGCCGTAGGCGACCGCGCTCACGAGAGTACCAGCGTGCATTCCGTAGACGCCGAGCGCGACAAGCGCGGCTGCCGCCAGCCCGAACAGCGAGGACAACCAGGCCGGTTTTCGAAAAACGCCCAGCAGGATCAGCAGGACAAAAACAGGAACGGCAGCAACCAGCGCGGATACGCCCAGGCTGCCGCCCACGGGCGTATAGTTCTGCGTCCACATAGGGGACTATTATCCATCGGACCGCAGGCGCTCCACGGTCACCTGGATGCTTTTTCTGATTTTTTCCATTTCCCCCGCGTCGGCGTATTTCTGCCGCGGCCAGAAGAAGCCGCGCAGCCCGTCGCCTTTCCGCCGGGGCACGATGTGCGCATGCAGGTGTGGAACGCTCTGGCTGACGCGGTTGTTGATGGCCACGAAGGTGCCTTCGGCCGCCAAAGCCTGCTCCACAGCTCGGGCGAGCAACTGCGCGTTCGCGAACAGCGGCTCGAGCAGTGCGCGCGGAAGTTCGGCGAGGGTTTCGTGATGGTCTCTTGGGATTAGCAGCGTGTGGCCGGGAAACAGCGGTCGTTGGTCGAGAAACCCGAGCGAGATTGCATCCTCGAAAACCACCGCCGCCGGCGCCGCACCCGCCACAATCTGGCAGAAGTGGCAGCCGGCGGCCGCTTTAGCCATGGCCGATCACTCGCTCGGCCAGCTCGCGAGGAGTGTCGACAAGAAAATCGGGCGGATGGTCGGCAAATGTCTCGGGCTGAAATCCCCAGGTGACGCCGCATGCCGTCACCCTGGCATTCCGCGCGGTCTGGACGTCGACGGCGCTGTCGCCCACCATGAGAGTGTCTTCCCGCGAAGCGCCAAGCTCAGCTCGCAGAGTCTCAATGCCCACCGGATGCGGCTTCTTTTGTTCGAAGCTGTTCCCTCCATAGACATGACGAAAATGTTCGTGCAGGCCGAGACCGTCCACGATACCATGGCTGAACCGCACCGGTTTATTGGTGAGAACCGCCATGGCAATGCCTTCGCTGCGAAACTGGTCGAGCACCTCCCGCACTCCCGGATACAGGACGGTGTTGTCCAGCATGTGCTCGCGATAGTAAGCCAGGAAGTAATCGAGCGCGCCGGCCACCACGTCATCCGGATATTCCGGGCCCAGAGCCTTACGGATCAGCACCGGCGCGCCGTTGCCCACGTACGCATACACCTTCTCGTGCTCCATGGGCGGAAGGCCGAGGTGAGCGCGCGTTGCGTTCACGGAGTGGGCCAGGTCGGCACTCGAATCAATGAGCGTGCCGTCCAGATCAAAAATGACGAGATCCATTCGGAGCGGCGTAATTAGCCGGCCTTCACCCGCCGCCGCGCGGAACGCGCCTGGTGGACGGGCTTCTTGCGCCTCCGTTCGTCCTCCAGTTTGTATTCCGTGATTTTCCGCTGAAGCGTGTTGCGATGGATTCCAAGAAGCTTGCTGGCGGCAAGCCGGTTGCCGTCGGTGCGCTCCATCGCGTGTGCGATGAGGGTCCGTTCCAGAACTTCGACGGCCTCTTCCATGAAGAACCCGTTTTCCAACAGGTGATCCACCAGCTCTTCGAATGTCTCTTTCATTGCCGATGCGTTCAAACTGAATCCCCCTGCCGCTGAGCGCCCTTCTTTACCGCGTCATCCCAAATGCTTTTCACTTGTCCGTAGTGCTTGCGGAAACCGTCTTTCAGCTCGCGCGGCGCCAAGGAGGCAAATACGTGTGCGGTGTCGATCACGTACGGGGCGAAGCGCGAGCCTACCACCGCGCGGGGCGGCTGGTCTTCGGAACCCGGCACAAATGCGACGATCGCCACAATCACGGCCACTGCCAGTAGCAGGCCGCGCACCGCGCCGAATCCTGCCCCGAGGAGCCGGTCGAAGAACGAGAGCCCCGCCGCCTTCACCAGCCGGCTGAAAAGGTGGCCGATGATCGCTCCCAGAATCAGCACGCCGATAAACACCAGGATGAAGCCGCAAAAATGAGCAATCCCAATCGAGCTGACGTAAGGGATCAGAAAAGCCCCCGCCGAGCCGTAAAACCAAAGCCCGCAGAACAGAGCCGCCACCACGGAAGTCAGCTCGATCAGCTCGCGTGAAAATCCCTTCTGAAAGCTGAGAATGATCGAACCCCCGATCAGAATCAGCAGAACAATGTCCAACCAGTTCATAGTTCTTTGCCGGTCAGCCGCCGGTAGGCTTCCCGGTATATTTCACTGGTCTTTTGCGCGACTTCAGGCGGCAAGGCGGGCGCCGGCGGCTGCTTGTTCCAGCGAATCCCCTCCAAATAATCTCTTACGTATTGCTTGTCGTAGGAGTTCTGTGGTTTACCTGGTTCATAGGTATCCCGCGGCCAGAACCGCGACGAATCCGGCGTCAGGACTTCATCCCCCAGCACCAGCTTGCCGTCGATGAAGCCGAACTCGAACTTCGTGTCGGCGATGATGATGCCGCGCGATTCGGCATAGGATGCCGCGCGCGTGTAAATCGCGAGTGTCAATTCGCGAAGCTGACGTGCCGTGTCGCTCCCTACGATGGACACCATGCGGTCGAAAGAAATGTTTTCATCGTGGCCGGTCTGCGCCTTGGTGGACGGTGTGAAGATGGGCTCGGGCAGCCGGCTGCTTTCCTGCAAACTTTTCGGCAGGGGAATGCCGCAGACGGAGCCGCTCGCGCGGTACTCCTTCCAGCCCGAGCCTGCCAGGTAACCGCGCGCCACGCATTCAATCGGCGCCATGTCCGCCAGTTTCACCAGCATCGACCGGCCTTCGAGCTGAGTGCGGAACGGCTGCAGTTCCGGGGGATATGCGTCCACATCGGCGGTGAGGAAATGCGTCGCGGTCACGTCGCGCAGCAGGTCGAACCAGAACACCGACATCTGCGTCAGCACGCGCCCCTTGTCCGGGATGCCGGTGGGCAAAATGAAATCGAACGCCGAGATGCGGTCGGTGGCAACGATCAGCAGACGGTCGCCCACGCGGTACACATCCCGGACCTTTCCCTGGGAGAAGCGCTCGATCCCGGCGAGGCTGGTTTCTAAAATGATTTGCTCTTGGGTAGATTGCACAGTGCCTTCAATTTTACTCGGGGGATAGACAAAGAATACTGGGAATTTTACGCAAAGGCAAACGCGAACCTCCCGCGCGCGGCGGGCGGGGTGTAGTCCTATCGATGCAGGTCCTCGGTTGCGCGGCAGATCGCGCCGTAAGCATCGGGACGGCGATCGCGGAACAGCGGGAATCGCCGCCGTGCCTGGATCACCTGTTCGCGCTCGATGGCCGTAACCAGGATCTGTTCGCTGGCGTCGTTGGCCGTTGCGAGGATTTCACCCAGCGGATCGATGACCAGGCTCTTGCCCGACATCTGCCACTCGCCTTCGCGGCCCACATGGTTGCAGGCCGCTAAGAACACTCCGTTCTCGAGCGCTCGCGTGGTGAGGAAATTTTCCCAGGGAGTGGCGACGGGCGTGGCGTAAGGAGCAATGATGAGTTCAGCGCCGTTCAGAGCCAGGCAGCGGCACGACTCCGGGAAGAGGTTGTCGTAGCAGATCGAAAAGCCAATCGTCCAGTCGCCAACGCGAAACACAGGGAACGACGATCCGCCGCGGAAATAAATTTTCTCCAGGCTGAGAAGCGCCGCAGGATGCACCTTGCGGTACTTGCCGGCGATCTCCCCGTCCGGCCCGATCAGCATCGCGGTGTCGTAGTAGAAACCGGGTTGTGCCATCTCGAAGATGGTTGAAACCAGGTAGATGCCATGCCGCCTGGCGGCTTCCTTCATTCGCGTCTGCGTGTACCCGGCCTCGGGCTCCGCATAATCCATATAGCGCGAATCGCGGTACTGCGGGAAATACTCGTTGTTGAAGAACTCCGGAAGCACGACGATGTCGGGTTTCTCGCGCACAGCGGTTTCGATAAACGCACAGGCGCGTTCGACGTTCTGGTCCCGCGCGGCCGTCCGGCTGTTCATCTGGATCAGAGCAATTCGCATGATTCGCTCAGAGGCAAACGCGGACTGCTCGCGCATCAATTTCTTTGCCGGCCGAAGCCAGCACATCCTTCGACAGCCGCTGCTGAACATCCTGGAACAACTCGTTTTCCTCGCGGCGGATGTGGCTCCGCAACAGTCCGCAGAATTTTTCCAGTAACTCCGCCGATGGCGCAGCCCGCATCTGATCGATCATTCCTTCCAGAGCGCGATGATCAGCCACCAGTTCGTCGATCATCGCCATTTTGCCCAGCTCGCGCTCGATGAGCGGAAACAGCAGTTGCTCTTCAATTCCAAAGTGGTTCGTCAACTCGATCTCATACCGGTCGATGGCCTTGCTCGCCAGCTTGCGGATGGTGGCCTCTGACCGGTCACTTTCGAGCGCGCGCTCGGTGAGTACGCACAGCGCCAGGCCGTTGTGGTGCTGCTGGGACAGCGGGATCAGAGCTGGATCGCGCAGCATCTCTTCATTGTGCTGCAATTTTGATTTCCGCGCCTGAATCCCTATACTTCTTCTATGCCGTTTTGCGTGAATTGTGGTACTCAGCTTAACGATGAAGCGAAGTTCTGCGGAAACTGCGGAACGCCGCTAGGCGGCTCGATCGCGGTGGCCACCGCCGTAATCGAGAAGCTCGATTACACCATCCAGGGCGACAACCTGCAGGTGGCGCGCGTGCGCCTGAAGCCCGGCCAGGAGGTTTATGCCGAGGCGGGCAAGATGGTGTACAAGACCGCCAACGTGGATTGGGACACACGCATGAGCGGCGCTACGCTGGGTGACAAACTGCTGGGTGCGCTGCGCCGCACCATTACCGGCGAGTCGCTCTTCCTTACTTATTTCCGGGCGAATGGAGCGGGGGAAGTGGGTTTCGCCGGCAGCTATCCGGGCCGCATCCAGGCATTCGATCTGGCCGCGGGCCAGAGCATCCTGGCGCAGCGCGACGCGTTCCTGTTCGCGCAGCCCAGCGTTCAGTTCAACATTGCCTGGGTGAAGAAGCTGGGCGCCGGCTTCTTCGGCGGTGAAGGTTTCATCCTGGAAAATTCACTCTGGCCGCCGGCGAGACTTTGCACATCGACGCCGGCAACATCGTCGCTTTCGATGAAACCGTCAATTACGACATCCAGTTCGTCGGCGGCATCAAGACCGCGTTGTTCGGCGGCGAAGGCCTGTTCCTCGCCACCATCACCGGCCCAGGCCGCGTCATTGTGCAGAGCATGACCATCAACAAGCTGCGCCGCGAACTCGCTCCGAGCAAGCCGTCAAGCGAAGAGCACAACCCGCTGAGCGCGCTCGGCAGCATCTTCGAAAGCGAAGACTGATCATGCACCGCCGCCCTTTTGCCTTTTACCTTTTGCTTTTTGCCTTTTGCCTTGCCGCGTCAGCGGACCCTCGTCCTCGCGCCCGCGCAGCAGGCGTCCCGTTCGAAGGCATACCCGGCCCGCTCGATGCCATCACGGACGTCGCCGGCGTCGAAGTCGGCCACAGCACCATCATCTCCGGCGACGGAAAACTGGTTGTCGGCGTCGGCCCTGTCCGCACCGGAGTCACTGCCGTCTTGCCGCGCGGCAAGGAATCCGTCGATCCCGTCTTCGCCGCCTGGTTCTCTCTGAACGGCAATGGCGAGATGTCGGGCACCACATGGGTGGAGGAATCCGGCTTCCTCGAAGGTCCCATCATGATCACCAACACGCACAGCGTGGGCGTGGTCCGCGACGCGGTGGTCAAGCGCCGCGTCGATCGCTCCGTGCCCGGCGACTGGTGGTCGCTGCCGGTAGTCGCCGAAACCTGGGACGGCGGGTTGAACGACATCAACGGCCTTCATGTAAAACCGCAGAACGCCTTTGAGGCGCTGGATACCGCCGCCCCTGGAGCGGTGAAGGAGGGCAACGTCGGCGGCGGCACCGGCATGATCTGCTTCGGGTTCAAAGGCGGCATCGGCACTGCGTCACGCAAGCTCGATGTCAAAGCCGGCGGCTACACCCTGGGCGTGCTGGTCCAGTGCAACTGCGGCCGCCGCGTGCAGCTTCACATCGCCGGCGTTCCGGTGGGCCTCGAGATCGAAAAGCAAGCCGCGCAGCAGGAAGAACACGGTTCCATCATCATTGTGATCGCCACTGACGCGCCGCTGTTGCCCCACCAGCTGAAGCGCCTCGCGCGGCGAGCAACCATGGGCCTGGCGCGCGACGGCAGCACCTCCGGCAACGGCTCCGGCGACATCTTCATTGCTTTTACGACAGCCAACCCCCGAGCAGCCGGAGCGACGGAGGTCTCGCAAATCGCGATGCTTCCCAACGAGCGCATGAATCCGCTCTTCGACGCCGTCGTCCAGGCCACCGAAGAGGCCATTGTGAACGCCATGTTCGCCGCCGAGACCATGGTCGGCATCAACGGCACCAAAGTCGAAGCCCTCCCCATCGACCGCACGCGCGAGATTTTGAAGAAGTACAACCGGCTGAAGGAGTGAGAACCTTCCTCACCGCACCGGCGAATACGGCGTCGCCTTGAACAGAGAAATCTGAATGATGCTGCTCATCTGCCCGTGCTTCTCGATCGACTCCTTGCGAACTCTGATCCACTCCGGGTCGGCGGCGAACGCCTCCCAGGCCTTTTCGCGCGCCGCCAGGTTCTCGAACGGAATCAGATAGCACAGGTTCGGCATGTTCGTGCCGATGAGCGTCGACGTGTAAAGGATCGGGTTGACGCCCACACGGTGGAAGATCTGGATTTCCGGTCCTGCGAAGCGCTCGTGCAGCGCCTTGAGCTGGCGCCAAGTGGGCGAATGATAGACACGCAGCTCAAACAGACGTGGCGTTTTGGGTGGCTCAGCCGGCATGACGATCTCGGGGCTATACTCCGCGGCCTGCAAGATCGTGCTGGATGCCTGGTCGAATGGGGGATCGCCCGAATCCCACTGCTCGAAATTCTTCACCAGTTCCGGGTTCTGCTGGATGCGCGATTGAACACTCCACATATGGTCCAATGACTGGAATCCGTACACCGCCACCATCTGCGGCATGTGCGGCGCCACCAGCGATTCCAGGAAAAGAACCGGGCCCGTGTATTCCACTCGCTGCAAAGCCGGCAGCGCCAGCTTGCTGAAATAGTCGTGCATGCGCGCCACCTGCGAACCCTGCTGCAGGTAGAACGTCTCCAGCACGTAGAAGGCGGTTCGCTTCTCACCCACCGCCCCCGCTGGGCGTGCCGCTGCCATCATTCCCATTCCTCCCATCAAGCCAAAAAACGATCGACGATCCACGGTTCGGTCCCTCCTGGCCGTGTGGGTATTCTAATGGCTGCTCAGGTGAATGCGCAACGATCAACCAACGCGCGCGAGCCGGCGGATCGAAAGCGCAGTAAGAAGCAACGTCACACTTGCAAGGACGAGAATATGAACCGTGGCTGCGCCTTGGCTGGACGCACCCAACGCTCGGAACATCAGATGATCCAGATGATAGGCGGGCCAGATAATGGCCGTCGCCTGTATGATCTTCGGCAGCGGGAACATGATGCCCGAGAGATAAATCATCGCCATGTAGATCACGTTAATAATCGCGGGAGCGGCCTTGGCTGAAATCCGCGTACCGATGAATAGCCCGATAACGCAAAACGGCAGCGCGCCCAGGATATTGATGGTGGCCACACTGAAGCACTGGCCGGCAGTGAGCGGGAGGTGGCCGAGCGTCAGCGCCGCGACGATCATCGTGGCGGTGACGATAACGCCAAACACCGTCGCCATGGCCATCTTCGCAAGCAGGTAGGCGGCTGGGGGCATGGGCAGCGCGCGCTTCAGCGTGAGCAATCCTTGCTCGCGCTCCATTGCCACCACAACGCCAAAGCCAAACATGCCAGGTCCCATCACACCCAACACATCGAAACCTGCAAAAACGAACAGGGCCCCTTTCGGGTCGCTGCGCAGAGCCTCACCGAAAAGAAGAACAGCAAAAAGAAGATACAAAGCCACCGGAAGAATGAGAAACGGGATGCCGAAAGCGGGCGAGCGCAGCATGCGCACGGATTCGTACTGGGCCTCCTTGAGATAAGCGCCAAACACCCGGCGGGCCGGCATCACCGTGCGGCAGCCAGGCGCACGGCCAGTCGCCAACGACGTTGCATTCATCATGGTTTCCGCTAAGCGAGTTCCATTCATGCCACCACCTCCTGTGTGAGTTCTGTGAACGCTTCGGCGAGCCCGGCGCGGAGGACTTCCAATTCCTCCAGGTCCTCATCGGCGGCCAGTAACCGCCGCACGACGGTTTCCGCATTGCTCACGGTAACGTTCAGGCGCTGCCCATCGCGGCTCACGCTCTGCACGTCCGGCCAGGTTGCGACCTCTTCAGTAGTCAGCGCAGTGACGCAAGCAATGCGCTTCCGCACCACATGGCCGCGAATCTCGCTCACCGTGCCGGACGCGATCATGCGGCCTCGGGCGAGCACCGCCACGCGATCGGCCAGGGCCTCCGCTTCTTCGAGATAGTGGGTCGTGAGAACGATGGAAGATCCCTCTTCGACGAGTTGCCGCAGCGTGGCCCACATCAGCTCTCGTGCCTGCACGTCGAGTCCGACCGTCGGCTCGTCGAGAAACAAAAGCCGGGGACGGCCACAGACCGCCAGAGCAAACTGAGCCTGCCGCTTCTGTCCCGCCGAAAGCTTTCCGTAGGGGCGGTCTCGAAGCGGCGCCGTGTCGGTCATCTCCAGAACGTCATCTGGGGACAGAGGATCAGGATAGTAACTCGCCACCAGGTCGATTAGTTCGCGGACCCGCAATTCGGCGGCGAGCGTCACTTCCTGCATCATCACGCCAATCTGACGCCGCGCTTCGACGCGTTGCGGCGATTGGCCGAACAGGAGCGCCGATCCGGCGTCGGGTTGCCGAAGTCCTAATAACAGCGATATCGCTGTCGTTTTGCCGGCGCCGTTCGGACCGAGAAGCGCGAACAGTTCTCCACGGCGCACGTCGAGGTCCACCCCGTCGAGCGCCACAATTTGTCCGAAGCGCTTACTAACACCTGAGAGTTCTGCGAGGCAATCAGTGTTCATGCATCCAGTCTGGAGGCTCTAATAGCGGTTGCGAAAGCGGATTTTGACCAAGTGGCCGAATGGATTTACGAACGGCCGGCAGCAGACCAGTACCTGCCCGGCTGGCCCGACATTAGAATGGATTCGCCGCCAGCAATTTCAGTTTTTCGTGATACATGCGGCCGGACTGAAGCCGGACACCATTCTGCAGCGTGACCACGTATTCTCCGTGCAGAGCAGGCTGGAGTTCCTTGATCCGCCTCACGTTCACGATGACTGAGCGATGAATGCGCTGGAACGTCTCGGGATCGAGAGACTTCTCCAGTGTATTCATGGCCACGTGGAGAAGGTGCCCCGATTGTGCCGTGTGCAGTTGAACGTAATTCTCGGCGGCCTCGATCCAATCTACATCCTCAACCTCGACGAAAACCGTCTTGCCCGCCGACCGTACGGCGAGACGCTTCAAATACCGCCGCGGCGTGGCGATGGTTTCCAGTAGCGATAGAATCTGCCGGCTGGCTTCGTCTGCAGGCTTGAGATGAATGCGAAGTTTCGCCCGCGCAAGCGCCTGCGCAAAACGATCCTCAGTGACGGGTTTGAGCAGATAATCGATGGCATTGATTTCGAATGCCTGAATGGCGTATTGATCGTGAGCCGTCACGAACACAACCGCGGGCATGCGTTCCGCGCCGATTTCCTTCACCACTGCGAATCCGTCCATCTCCGGCATCTGCACATCCAGAAGAACCAGATCCGGACGCGTGTCACGGATCGCCGCCACCGCCTCGCGCCCGTCTCTGGCTTCGTGAATTGCCGTGACCTCCCGATCCCGGGCGAGGAGCATGCGCAGGCCCTCGCGCGCCAAAGGCTCATCGTCAACGATCAGCGCTGTCAAGCTCATGCACTTCCATCACTTCTGTTTCCGAAATTCCGGGCGTCAGATGGTACGGGAGAACCATAGTCGCGACCGCCCCGCCTGCCTCGCCGTTTTCCACCGACAACTGCGCGGCTTCGCCGTAGAGTTGTTCAAGACGCGCCCGCGTGTTCGCCAATCCGATTCCCCGGCCCGTTGACAAACTCAGCCCCGGCCCGTCATCTTGCACTTTGATTTGCAGCGTCTCGTTCACACGATGGGCCACGATCTCAATCCTGCCCGCCGACGAACTCCGCCCGATGCCGTGTCGAATCGCATTCTCCACAATCGGCTGTAGGCCCATATGCGGAACCGCGGCATCCAGAATAGCCGCATCCGCGAATATGTCGACTTGCAACCGGTCTTGAAAGCGAACCTGTTCAATCGACAGATACAGTTTCAAATATTCCAGTTCCCGGCGTAGCGGCACCTCCTGGGCCTCCACATCCTCCAGGACGCAACGCAACAGATCGCTCAGACGCGCCACCATCTCTTCGGCCTGCCGTCCCTTCTGCTGGCGCACCAGCACCATGATGGCGTTCAGGGTGTTGAATAGAAAGTGCGGCTGAAGCTGCATTTTCAACGCACTCAACTGCGCCCGCATTAGTTGCGACTGTAGTTCAGCCGCGCGCAGTTCCAGCCGTAATGCCTCCCGCTGGCGCTCCTGATACTTGCGGTAGTAGCGGAATCCGTATTGAATGCCCAGTATTGTGAAGTATGTCGTGATATTCCCGTGAAAGCCCAGCATGAATACGACAAAAAAAGTCGATACAAATCCCTTCATCACAGAAGGGAAGACTCCCGTATGCGGAAGAATGGTACTCTCCCACGCAAGCTGAACGAATGAGAAGGCGACACTAAAAAACAAATGGAGCGCCACGCGGCGCAACCAGTTTCGGCGCTCGATGGGGAAACGGCGGCCGAGCCAGAGGATGACGGGCGTCAAGCAGGCGCTGGTGTACACTCCAGCGAGCCAGGCGACCAGAAAGTGCCACCATGGCGTTGGGTCCCGCGAAAAGAGTTTTTGCGTCAGGCTCTGGGTAAAGAAGAAAATCCCAACCACGGTCCAGGCCAGGAAAATCAGCCCGTAATTCCGCAGGTTGCGTTTGGTCACATCTCCACCCGGCCAGTAGCTTACCTCAAAATGGCGGTAATCGGCCTCAGGATTTGACGAACTGGCCTTTTTGGATGTCCAGCCGCGCAAGGGAGCGCGGATCGGTCGCCCGCAGGCATCGTCAGGCCCGCGTCACGCCGTGATTCTCTTCGTCGCAGCGTCCCAAAACACGGGCTTCTTCTGGAAATACGACTCGTTTGCCATGTGGCAGGCGATGGCGG